>Ga0209385_1000230_pt1 | contig 22322 bp, 18 predicted proteins | sample NGEPerB_FD_184506 | JGI IMG/M metagenome (GOLD analysis project Ga0209385, IMG submission 184506) | Arctic peat soil microbial communities from the Barrow Environmental Observatory site, Barrow, Alaska, USA - NGEE PermafrostAB12-B... | ecosystem: Environmental > Terrestrial > Soil > Wetlands >... | reverse complement strand
GTTCGGCCCAGACCGCCGGCGAACCGTCGAGAAACCCGTGGCCGCCGGCCGCGAACCTGCCGTTGATGTTGTAGATCCGCACGAGATCCGCGGGTTCCCGGCCCGCGTCGACGACCAGATCGTCCAACCGAGCGGTGAGAGCGGCCACCTCGTCGGGGCCGGCGTCCCCCTGCGACGGCACCCAGCCGTCCGCCAGCCGAGCGGTCAGCTCCAGCATCCGACGGCCGTAAGAGCCGACCCAGATGCCGATGTCATGATCCGGCCGGGGACCGGGTGCGGCACCCTGCAGGTGATGGAACTTCCCGGGCAGCGTCACCGGCTCCGTCGCGTTCCACAGCGCGCGGATCACCCCGATCGCCTCGGCCAACGCGTCCACGCTCTGGCCACGGGTCAGCTCCGGGGCGCCCATCCCGGCGACCGGTTCGAGGAAGAATCCCGCGCCCAGGCCGAGTTCGACGCGTCCACGGGACAGCAGATCCAGGCTGGCCGCAGACCGGGCCAGCACCGCGGCCGGCCGCAACGGCAGGCACGTCACGTCCGGGAACAACCGCACCCGCTCGGTCGCCGCGGCCAGATGCGAGAGCAACGTCCAGGTGTCGAGCAGGTCCGGGTTGTACGGATGGTCCTGGATTCCGATCAGATCGAGGCCCTGGTCCTCCGCGAGCTGCGCGAGCCGGACCACTGTGGCGGCCTGGGAGGCCGGATTCGGCAGGAAGATGCCGAAGGACACCTCGTGGCCGAGGTCCGGCATGCGAGTCCCCCTCCCCGCCCGCCGGGTGACGTCCAACAGGGCTCCGACTCACCGTAGGGGAGCACGGCCAGGCCCGCTGGCGGAGTGGCAGCGGTTCCACCAAGCGGTGGAACGCGGGTGGCGTGCCCGATCCGGCCCGCCTACCGTGTGGGAGGCCGCAGGGCTGACCAACCCACCGTTCGGCCAGGAACGGCCAGGAAACGGCCGGCGACCTGTCGGAGGATTCAGGAGGATCAGTGGACACGTCGATCGTTGACGCGGACGTGGCAGCAAGGATGCCGGCACTGATCGACGACTTGAAACAGCTGGTGGCCATTCCGTCAGTGGCCTTTCCGGGATTCCCGGCCGAACCGGTGGAGCGAATGGGCGCCGCCGTTGTCGACCTGTTCCGCAGGTCCGGGGTCAGCGACGCCCATCTGCTGGACATCCCCGGCGGGTACCCGGCGGTGTACGCGGAGGTCCCCGGGCCGGCCGGATCGCCCACCGTGCTGCTGTACGCGCACTACGACGTCCAACCGGCACCGCTCGAGCAGGGCTGGGACACGGACCCGTGGACGGCGACCACCGGCGCGGACGGCCGGATCTACGGTCGAGGCACCGCGGACGACAAGTCCGGGCTGATCGTGCATGCCGGGACACTGCAGGTGCTGGGATCTACTCCCCCGGTCGGCATCAAGGTGCTGATCGAAGGCGAAGAGGAAACCGTCAGCCACCTGGAGGACTTCGTCGACGCGAACCGGTCGATGTTCGACTGCGACGCCTTCGTCATCGCCGACATGGGCAACCTGGCGGTCGGCCGGCCCGCGCTCACCACCGCGCTGCGCGGCGAGGTCTCCTGCACGGTGCGGGTCCGCACTCTGCGGCACGCGGCGCACTCCGGTGTCTTCGGCGGCGCTGCGCCCGACGCGCTTGTTGCGTTGATCAGGATTCTGGCCACCCTGCACGACGATCAGGGCAACACGGTGGTCCCCGGTGTCAGTGGATACGACTGGCCCGGCGCGGATTTCGACGAGGCGGTTTACCGGGACAGTGCCGCCGTGCTGGACGGTGTCGAGCTGTACGGCAGCGGCAGCCTGGCCTCCCGGCTCTGGTCGAAACCGTCGGCGACGGTGATCGGGATCGATGCGCCCAGCGTCGATCAGGCGTCCAACGTGCTGATTCCCGAAGCGACGGCGAAGGTCTCGATGCGGATCGCTCCCGGCGCCGACGCGGACCGAGAACTGGATCTGCTCGCGACGCACCTGGAGTCGGCGGCGCCGTGGAACGTTCAGGTGGAGGTCACCAAGATCAAAGCAGGCTGGCCGTACACCGTGACAATGTCCGGGCCCACCGTCAAGGCCGCCGAGGACTCACTGGCCGCGGCGTTCGGTGCACCCGTCGAAGCCGTCGGATCCGGTGGATCCATTCCGTTGATCAACTCATTGGCGCAGGCCAGCCCACGAGCGGAGGTGATCCTGTGGGGCGCCGAGGACATGGCCCTGTCGCGCATCCACGCATCCAACGAGAGCGTGGACCCGCGGGAGATCGAGAAGATGATCACGGCTCAGGTGTTGGCCCTGCATCGGCTGGGCGAAAGGTCCTGAACCGACCGGATCTCAGTGCAGTGGCCCGACGGGTTCAGGACGCCGCGTCGCTGAAGAACAGCTCCTGCGCGCGGCGGGCGACCTCGTCAGCCAGCACGTCCTCGACCTTGGTGCAGACAGCCCAGCGATGCCCGAACGGGTCCATGACGACGCCGTGCCGATCACCGGAGAAGGTATCCGACACGGGAGTGTGCAGGGTGCCGCCGGCGGCCACCGCGCGGTCGACGAACGCGTCGGTGTCCGGGACGTACACCACCAGAGACGAATGGACCCAGCCCTCTTCGGGCGCCTTCAACCCGAAATCAGGCATCTCCGAGGACATCTGCAGCATGGAATCGCCGATCCTGAGCTCGGCGTGCATGAGCAGACCGCCTGGCGCATCCATCCGTGACACCACCTCGGCGCCGAATGCGCGCTGGTAGAAGTCGATGGCGGCGGCCCCGTCGGGCACGGCCAGGTACGGAGTGAGGGTGCGGTAGCCGGTCGGGATCGGGTTCACGGTGTGGTTCTTGCTCTCGCTCATGCCGACCATCGTGCGGTCCGTCGATCAGCGGTTCTTGTACTTCTGCGCCTCGGGCTGCGGCCTTCCTCAGCTGACCTGCGTCGGATTCACCACAGCCTCGGCGCAGCGGAGCCTGTGACTGTCGGACACCCCTGGTACACATTCAGGCATGGACGCGACCGCCACCGAGAAGGGCATCCTGGACCCGGGCACTGCCGAGCGGGTGCATCTCGAACGCTGGTTCCCCAGTCCGGGCGGCGCCCAGATCGTCGAACGATTCTGGACGCTGCGCTTCGACGTGACCAGCCCACAGGTACAACCGCTGCTGCCGCATCCGTGTGCCAACATCGCGTTCGGGACAGCGGATCCCGGCGTGCACGGCCCGCCGCGCCGACGGGACGATCATCGGATCGCGGGGCGCGGGTGGGTGCTCGGGGCCAAACTCCGGCCCGGTGCGCTGGTCGCCATGGGTCTTGGCGACGGGCCGGCGTTGGTCGATGCGGTCCTGCCCATAGGCGCGGTGTTCGGCGACCCGGGTCGCGCGGTGGCCGACGCCATCAGTGCAGATCCCCAAGCAGATCGTGCAGCAGATCCCGACGCAGGTCCCGCAGCAGATCCCGCAGCAGATCCTGCAGCCGACCTCAGAGCCCGTTCGACACTGATCGAGGGACTCTTGCTGCGGTACCTGCCGATCGCCGACGAGACCTGGCCGGACTTCATCGACGTCATCGCCACGATCCTCGCCGACCGGAGCCTGGTCAGGGTGAGTCAGGTCGCCCGGGTCAGCGGCTGGTCGGCCCGGACGCTGCAGCGATGGTTCGGCCACTACCTTGGCCTGTCGCCGGCGTGGGTGCTGAGCCGGTATCGGTTGCAGGACGCCGCCGACGTACTGGCCGGGGCCGAGCACTGCGATCTGGCCGATTTGTCCGCCGAGCTTGGCTACTACGACCAGGCGCATTTCACCCGGGCATTCACCTCGGCGGTCGGGATGCCCCCAGGGACCTACGCGCGGTGGTGCCGCGATCGCCTCGCCGAGCCCGTCAAGGCATTGGCCGGGTGACGTTCGAGGATGTCCGGCTCGGCGTGAATCGCACCTGACGCCGACGGGATCATCCACTGTCCCCCAGCGGTTCCACCGAAGGAATTGCACCGCATTCGCATTGCATCCCGTGAAAAATATCCACGTTCGTGAGGCAGCGGCAAGGGCTGAATTGCAGGCGGACCTGCAGCACGTGCGGAGTGACGCCCAACTGGCGGGACACGCCGACAACCCCCATCACCGGAAGCGCACCCATGGCGTAATCGGCCGAGGGATCGTCGATCAGCCATCTGGCGGTCAACTCCCGCGCTTCCATGTCCTGCCGCATTGACATTCCCCAATGGCCGAGCGCACGGTGCGCCAGCGCCAGCCCGACCGTCCCGCGCTTGAAAATGGGTCCGAAAGATGGCTGGAGCGCGATGGTCTCGGTACGGGGACTCCACACGAACCATTCGATGTCGTCATCGTTGACCACGCTGACGCCACTCCGGTGAATCTCCGCCACCGGATTGAATTGCACCGCCCGTCGGCTAACGCTTCGAAGGCGTCTGACGCGCCGGTTCGTCATTCGTCGGTGTTCCTATCGTCCCCTGGGCCGTGGCATCGGACGGGTAATCCTCTTCGACCGACGGCGACGTCGGAACCATCAGGGTAAGCGGTTCGCGTTTGCCGATCAAATTGCTGACCTCGGCCAACTGATCGGTATGTTCCCGAATCCGGGGGGCGCTGAGTCGCCTGGCCAATTCCGCGATCAATTCAAGATCGCTGGCCTCCGCCAGCGACCGGATCCCGGCGCCGTCGGCCGCGCCGAAGACGGCCTCGAGTCGACCCTGAGCCGTGCCCGGAAGCGGTTGAGCCCCGAGCGCCTCCCAGGTGGTCACAGTGCGCAGACCGACGCCCACGCGGTCCGCCAGTTCCCGTTGGGTGAGATGCAGCCTGCCGCGCTGCAGTCGCAGATCGTCCCCCGTCATCATGCCCATGAGGGTACCGCCGCGACAGTCGGAAGCGAATGCCATTGCGACCGACGGCAGGACTACTCCATCCGGGTGTGGTGAGCCGAACAGATGCATGAATCTGCGCTTCCACGCTTGACCGACGGCGCACTCTGGCGCATCGTTGTCGCTATGTCGAGGGACACGATCACGTTTTCTCGATCGGCTTGGCCGTTGCGGATGGTGTAGTGGGGCCGCCCGCCGCGGAGCGTGGATCGGTGTGCTCTGCTCGGAGGATTGCTGGCCGCCGGTGGGGGATGCTCGGCCTGGGGGGTGCCGAGCACCACCCGAACATCTTTGGTGATCAGGTTGCTGAACCCCCGGGGCTGCGGTCGGAAGCCCAGCAGCGGCGCGGCGAGCGGGGCGCGGCCGGGTAGCTCCCGAGGGGACGCTCCGGGATCCGGGCGGCCGGGTCGGCGACGTCGGCGAACGCGTTACCCGTCGGTCCCCTCGGTCCTGTTCGAACGGTGCATTGAGTTGGTGACGCTCGGCATGGTCGGCGGCAATGCCGAACTGGCGCCCATCACCTTGATCAACGTCGCCGCCCAGCGCGAAACGGGCCTTCCGGCAGAGTGGATCCTGAGTGGATCCAGAGTGATATTGTGCGAGTCGGTCGCACCCGGGCGGCGAACCACCATTTCTTGAACCCGATATGAGGGGCCTGGAGCAATACCTGGAACCGCAATTTGAAAGGCGTTCATGGAACCAGACCCACAAAGCCGGCCGCTCAATCGGACGAGGTTTTCGCAGAGTCACCGGTTCGGGACACCTTCTTGTCGACCGGATTTTCTGAGTCCGCGTTCGGACGGTCCGTCCGGGGTTCGAACCAAAGTCACAGGGTAGAATGCGACAATGAAACGACGCGACATCCGGTTGCGACGGTTCCGGATGGCTCGGAGAATAGCGGCCGTTATGGCCGTCCTTCTTGTCGGGATTGTCATTGTTGTCAGGGTCGTCGATGGCTCCGACCGTACCGACGCGTCACCGGTCGGACCGCAGTCCAGCGGTGTCCCAGGGACAGTGGCACTACCGACAACGGGGAGCGCTGTCGGTCGGCACGCCCCGACAAGTCCAGGGATTCCCACAAGTCCGGCCCCAACGGCGAGTCCGACGGGACACCAGATCGTGGTTACTGACGCGGCCGGTCTTCAGCAGGCGCTTCTCGATGCCGGACCGGGTACGACCATTACATTGCAGGACGGGTCGTACCACGGCAAGGAAGTGAAGGATCCGAGCGGACAGGAACCGGGTCGCTTCGTCGCCGCAGCTTCCGGCACCGCTGTTGCGCCGATCATCCTGCAGGGATCCCGCGCAGCAATCCTCGACGGCGGCGGCACGGGCGGCGGTTACGCACTGCATTTGAAAAGTGCCAACTACTGGAAACTGCAGGGCTTCACGGTCCGGTCGGCCGCCAAGGGGATCGTCTTGGACGGCTCGAACCACAATGTGATCGATGGCGTTCATGTGACGAACATCGGTGACGAAGGAATCCACTTCCGGGCGTTCTCCAGCGACAATCTGCTGATGAACAGCGTTGTGGATAACACCGGCGTCGACTCACCAAACTACGGCGAGGGTGTGTATATCGGGAGCGCGCAATCGAATTGGGAAACCCACGGCGGAGGCGAGCCGGACAATTCCGACCGAAATCAAATCATCGACAACACCGTCGTCGACACCGCGGCCGAGAACATCGATATCAAGGAGGGATCATCGGACGGCGTCGTGCGGGGCAACTACCTGGGCGGGGACAAGATCGCGTCGAAGAATTCCGCTGACTCATGGATAGATGTCAAGGGTAATGGTTACCTCATCGACTCCAATCACGGTGTCACCACTCCGCGACCAAGCACCACCGAATGTGGCGATCCAAAGGGAGATCCGTCCTCCACCAAGAACTCATTCTGTGAGGGTTTTCAGGTGCACGTGATCCTGGACGGCTGGGGGCAGCACAACACCTTTGTCAACAACACCCTCGAGGTGAACTCCCCTGGCGCCGGAATCTGGCTGCAGAACACGGCAGTCCGACTGCACAACGTCGTCAAGTGCGACAACAAGGTGACTGGAGCCAAAGCTGGGGATTACGCCACCGATCACTACAGCGCGCTGGCCTGTACACCGTGACCTCGATCAGGGTTGGTCGGCCTCGCACCGAACCGAGAGAGAGAGAGAGAGAGAGAGAGAGAGAGAGAGACCAACGGGAGGCATTGCGTATCCAGCAAGACCTGGGTGGTCCGAATCGGCCACACCGGCCATGCAAACGGCCCCCGGACCGATGTCCGAGGGCCGTTTCCGTAGTAGCGGGGGCAGGATTCGAACCTGCGACCTCTGGGTTATGAGCCCAGCGAGCTACCGAGCTGCTCCACCCCGCGCTGAAGGTGACACCAGTGTAACAAGCCTGTGGCGGTGATTCCAAATCCCCGGTGGGACAAGGGTTGTGCCGGGCGCACCGTGATCGGCAGGGCAGCGGGACCCCACCTCGCCGATCACGGTCGGTCGGCTACCCGCCGGCGGTTGGTTGCTCGCTGGCCGCCGGCGCGGTGCCGGTGGGCGTTGCGCTTCCCGACAGGCTCCCGCCGACCAGCTTGAGGTAGTCATTGACGGCAGACTCAAGGTTCTGGCTGGCGGTGCCGATCGCACCCAGATCGCCCGAGACCTTTGCGGTGTCCAGTGCTTTCGCCGCGGAATCCATTGCCGCCAGCGCCGCCGCCTGGTCGGCCGGCGGCGGTGCGGCGGACGTCGTCGGGGACGCGGGTACGGAGACCGAGGCCCCGCCGGTCGGCAACGGCGTCCCGGTCCCGCCGTCGGTCACCGGCACCGGTGCGTTCTGGGCGGCCTGGGTCAGCGCCTGGGTGAGCGTTGTGCCGACCCCGACCCGGCCTCCGTACCACACCAGCACCCGGTTGAGCTGCGGGAACGAGGTGCTGGACGCCTGGCCCTGGATGTAGAACGGCTCGACGTACAGCAGGCCGTCGTTGACCGGCAAGGTCAACAGGTTGCCGAAGATCACCCGGCTGCCACCTTGCTGGGTGGACAGCGTCACCAATTGGCTGACCTCCTGGGTAGTCCGGAAAAGCTGTTGCACCTGGGTCGGGCCGGGAGTCTGGGTGGACGTGGGTAGTCGGAGCACGGTCAGTTTTCCGTAGTCCGCCGGATCGGACGATGCAGCCACGTAGGCGCTCATGAACTCCCGCTGATAGCCGGTCAGCACGCTGGTCAGCTCGAACCTCGGGGCATCGTTCTGCGGAAGCTTGACCTGCAGGTAGTACGGCGGCTGCGGGGCTTGGACGGCCTCGCTGACGGTCGGGTCATTGGGCACCTTCCAGAATCCGGAGCTCTGGAAGAAGTCGACCGGATCGTCAACGTGGTAGCGAACGAGCAGGGAGCGCTGCACTTCGAACAGGTCCTGCGGGTAGCGGAAGTGCGCCTGCAGATCCGGCGAGACATCGCTGGCCGGCTTCACCAGCCCGGGGAACACGCCCTCCCATGCCTTGAGCACCGGATCGATCGGGGGCGCCGGTTTCGTGGGGTCGGAGGACTTGATGGGCGTCTCGTACAGGGTGACGGTGCCGTCATAGGCATCGACGGTGGCCTTGACCGAGTTCCGGATGTAGGAGACTTGCGCGTTCACCTGGCCCGCGGCGCCTCGTGCCGCCAACGAGTTGTTCGTCGCGTCGGACAGGGTCACCGCTTGCGCGTAGGGGTAGTTCGTCGCGGTGGTGTAAGCGTCCACGATCCAGACGATCCGCCCGTCGACCACCGCCGGGTAGGCCTTGGTGTCGGTGGTCAGGAACGGGGCGGCCTTCTGCACCCGTTCGATCGGATCGCGGTTGTACATGATCTTGGAGTTGGCATTGATCTCCCCGGAGAACAGGAAGTTGGCCTCGCCGTACTCGGTCGCGAACACCATGCGGGCGAACAGGTTCCCGACCGGTACACCGCCCGCGCCTGCATAGGTGTAGCGCGTGGTCTCGGTGTCGTACTCCCGTTGCACTCCTGCGTCGGCGCCGACGATGGCGTAGTCGGTGGTCAGCTGGCCGTAGTAAGTACGCGGCTGATCGACGGGGATTGCGTTGCTCTTCTTGTTGGTGAGGGCGGCGATGTCGGACACCACGTAGTCCGGGTAGCCGTTGTCCACCGTGTTGGCCGGTGCGGCGATGAAGCCGTCGCCGTGGGTGAACACCATGTGTTCGTTGATCCAGTTCTTCTGCGCGTCGTTGAGGCCGTCCGCGTTGAGCTCGCGCACCGCGACGACGTAATCCTGCGTCTTTCCGTTGACCAAGTAGCGGTCCATCGCGAGCTGGTCCGGGAAACCGTAGAAGTTCCGCAGCTGCTGCTGCTGGGTGAACGTCGGCGACAGTACGTTCGGGTCGAGCAACCGGGCGTTGGGCAGGGTGTTCTGATCGGAAATGATTTCCCTCGGGTCGCCGGTCAACTGGCCCGCGTAGTCCTTGTAGTAGATCTGGTCGTCCTGGATGTTGTAGGCCGCTCGGGTGGCTTCGATGTTCCGCGCGATGAACTCGGGCTCCCGGTTGATGCCGTTCGGGTTGACGACCACCTGCTGCAGCACCAGCGGCCAGACCCCGCCGATCAGCACGCTGGAGAGCACGAGCAAGGCCAGCGCGATGGCCGGCAGCTTGATCGAACGGGTGAAGGCGCCCACCACGAAACCGACGGCGCAGATCACCGCGATGCACATCAGGATGATCTTGGCGGGCAGCACCGCGTTGATGTCGGTGTACGACGCGCCGGTGAAGGTCCCGCCGCGGTTGGAGAACAGCAGGTCGTAGCGGTCGTACCAGTACTGCACGGCCTTGAGTAGGACGAAGGCGGCGACCAGCAGCGAGAGCTGCAGGGTGGCCTGCGAGGTGATCTTGCGTCCCGGGCCGGACAGCCGGATGCCGCCGAACAGGTACTGCACGACGGCGATGGCGATGAAGCAGATGGCCAGGATGACGAACACCCAACCGAGGACCAGCTGGATCATCGGCAAGGTGAAGACGTAGAAACCGACGTCGTTGCCGAACTGCGGATCGACGGTGCCGAAGTCGCCGCCGTGCAGCCAGAGCTGGACGATCTCCCAATCGCCCTGCGCCGACAGCCCGGCGATCAGCCCGACGACACCGGAGATACCGAGCGCGAACAGCTTGGGACGGGTGGTGACGATCGTCCGGTACGGCGCGAGCGGATCGACCTCGTTGGTGGGCACGAACACGGGCCGGGACCGGTAGGCGACTATCAGGGCAACCAGCAACAGTCCGCCGGTGGCCAGCCCGGCGACCAGGAACATTCCGACGCGGCTGACCGCCTGGGTGGTGAAGACCTCGCGGAATCCGACCTCGCCGAACCACAGCCAGTCGACGTAAATCCCCACGAACTGAAACCACAGGATTGCCAGAACGGCCAGGCTGACCAGAGCGATCAGCACTCGCTTCGCGCGCTTGGACATGGTTGGCAAACCAACGGGGGGCCTGATGGCCACGGATGGACTCCTTGCGTCGAGACGTCTGGCGCACCTGTCGCCGCGATGCTCTCTCGGTCACCGCGCCGGTCGAAGGCGGGGCCGAAGGTGCGTCGCCCCGCTGAGTCAACTGTAGGCACACGCTGTTGGTTCCCCGTGCGGATGGGCCACCGGACACCGGATCGACGCACTACTCCCGCCCGGCTCTCACCTACCTGCCATGGATATCGACACGCAGGACCGCGCCGTGGGCCGTGCAACGATCGTCCGATGAACACTCCGGACTGGTGGGAGGATCCCGACCTGGCGATCGCGGTGGCCGAGGTCGAGGAGTTCGCGGCCGCAGCAGGCTGGGACGCGCCCCCGCAGTTGTTCGCGTTGGTGGACACCTCCGAGCTGCTGGCGGCGCAACCCGCCCTGGCCCCGACGCTCACCGAGCCGACCCGATTCACCCCCATTGCCCAGGAGTCGCTTCCCGAGGGGGAGCTGCCGCAGGCACTGTCGCAGATCTCCTGGCCGCCGGAGGTGGCCGGCTGCGTGCTGGTCCAGGAGATCGTCGTACTCCCGCCGGAGGCGGGTGCGGCGCTGTCGGCGGACCCGGAGACCGCGGCCGACGAGGCCGCGGACCACCCCGACCGCACCGAGGCGCGGCTGGCGGCTGGTGTGCTGCGGAACGCCAGGGGCGGCGCGTGCCTGCTCCGGTTGCGCGGAGAACACGACGACGCCCCGCTGCGCGGTGCCGACCTGGCTCCGAACCTGCTCAAGGCCCTGCGGCTGACCTTCGAGGACTGATCTGACTCGCGGGGTCTGACCCCCGGCCTGAACCCCGGGTCTGAACCCCGGGCCTGAACCCCGGGCCTGAACCCCGGGCCTGAACCCCGGGACCAACTCCCTTGCTCAGCAGCCCGGCGGGGTTCCGCCGTCCTCGAGCGTCTGCAACGCGGTCATCGCGTCCTGCACGGAGGCGACCTTGACCAGCTGCAATCCATCCGGGACCTGAGTGGCAGCCTCGGCACAATTGTCCGCGGGCACCAAGAACACGGTCGCGCCGGCGTCCCTTGCGGTGATCAACTTGAGCAGCACGCCGCCGATCGGCCCGACGGTGCCGTCGCCGTCGATCGTTCCGGTGCCGGCAATGAACCGACCGTCGGTCAGGTCACCCTCGGTGAGCTTGTCGATGATGCCGAGGGTGAACATCAGCCCGGCCGATGGGCCACCGATCCGCTCGAGCGCGATCGTGATGTCGAAGGGGGCGTGCGGCCGTTCCTGCGCCCCGATGCCGAGGTAGCCAGAGCCGCCGCCCTTCGGATTGGTGCCGAGCGTCACCTTTTCGGTGACCTGCTCCCCGTCGCGAAGCACGGTGATCGAGACGACCTGACCCGGGGTGCTTGTGGCCAGCGCCGCCTGCAGCGACGGGAAGTCGGTGACGGGTTCGCCGTCGAGGTCGACGATCTGGTCCTGCGGCTGGAGGATGCCCGAACTCGGTGAGCCGTCCTGAATCTCGCCGACGAACACGATGTTCGGGTAGTCCAGGTAGCGCAACGCGGCGATCTCGGCCGAGGACTGAGAATCACGGAACGCCTGGGCGTCCTGCTCCTGGACCTGTTCGACGGTCTTGTCGGGCGGGAAGTAGTCCTCCCGCGGCGCGAGCGCATATCGCCCTGTCGTCCACAGGCCGAGCGCCTCGAACAGCGGCACCCCGTCGGTGATCGAGATGGTCGTCATGTTGAGCTGGCCACCCGGCGCGGGCGGCTCGTTGACGGACGGCGGGATGCCGTCGCCGGTGAAGGTGATCACCTCGGTACCGTCGACCTCGCCGAGCGTGTCGTAGGTCACTCCCGGCCCGATCGCCACGTACGGGATAGGGACGGCGGCGCCGGCCGCGACGAGCGTCGCGGTCAGCACGGACCCGACCACGACCGTGCGGCCGCGCGCGGTCAGCCGGGAGAACCAGGACATGGATCACGAGAGTAGGCGGTGCACGCGTCAATTCCGGCAGCCGCCGCGCGCTGCCGCCCCCTCTGTGAGTCTTCTGTCAGCGTTCTGAACAGCCCTCCGTCGGGGTTTTTCGCCGGTGGCGATCAGGGTGGCGATCAGGGTGGCGATCAGGGTGGCGATCAGGGTGGGGATCAGGGTGGCGCCAGGACTGTTCGGGACACTGAACGTCAGAGAACTTCAGTACCGTAGGCGGTATGACGAATCTGCCATTCGGCTTCTCCCCCGCCGGTGACGACGATCCCGACGGTTCCAAGCCGGGCCAGAATCCGGGTGCCGGTGGATTCGATCTGAACCAGATCGGATCGATGCTGTCCCAACTCGGACAGATGATGTCCCAGGCCGGAACCTCCGGGTCATCCGGGCCGGTCAACTACGACTTGGCCCATCAGTTGGCGACCTCCCAGGTGCCCGCCTCGCATCCCGCGTCGTCCGTCGACGTCGCCCAGGTCAGCGAGGCCGTGGCGCTGGCGGAGGTGTGGCTGGACGGCGCAACCGCCCTGCCCGCCGGTGTCCGCACGTCGACGGCGTGGACGCCGCGGCAGTGGATCGACGCCACCATGCCGACCTGGGAGAAGCTCTGCTCCCCGATCGCCGAGCAGGTCTCCAGGGCCTGGGTGGACGGTCTGCCCGAGCAGGCAAAGGCGCAGGCGGGCCCGCTGCTGGCGATGATGGGTTCGATGGGCGGCATGGCGTTCGGGTCGCAACTCGGCCAGGGACTGGCACAGTTGGCCACCGAAGTGCTGACCTCGACCGACGTCGGGTTGCCGCTCGGACCGGAAGGCACCGCCGCGCTGCTGCCCCGGTCGATCGCCGAGTTCGGCTCCGGCCTGGACCTGCCCGAGGATCAGGTCCGGCTCTACCTGGCGACCAGGGAGGCCGCTCACCACCGGCTCTACGCCGGCGTGCCGTGGCTGCGCGACCGCGTCATCTCGCTGATCTCCGATTACGCCGGGGCGATCTCTGTCGACTTCTCCGCGGTCGAGCAGCTGGCATCGTCGATCGACCCCTCCGACCCGGCGAGCATCGAGGCGTTGCTGGGTCAGGGAATGTTCGAACCCACCATCACGCCTGGTCAGCAGGTCGCGATGGAGCAGCTGGAGACGTTGCTGGCACTTGTCGAAGGCTGGGTGGACACCGTGGTCGCGGACGCGATCGGTGATCGGCTGCCCGGCGCACCGGCGTTGCGGGAAACCCTGCGCAGGCGCCGCGCCACAGGGGGGCCTGCCGAGCAGACCTTCGCCACGCTGATCGGCCTGGAACTGCGACCCCGTCGCTTGCGAGCCGCCGCCGAGCTGTGGGCCGCCGTCGGCGAATCCCGCGGTACGGATGGACGCGACGCGCTGTGGGCCGATCCCGGCCTGCTCCCGTCGCCGACGGACCTGGACGATCCGGCCGGTTTCGTCGACCGGGACAAGAAGTTCGCGGAACTGCTCGCCGGGCTCGACGATCTGGATACCTCGATCTTCGAGGATGCCCCGGCGGGGGACAGCCCAGGGGAAGACAGCCCAGGGGAAGACAGCACCGCACCCGACACCGAGTCATCGGAGCCGGCGAAGGCGGCGGACGAGCCGGACGACGGCGCGGGCCCATCGGCCCCGCGCCCGGTGTAGGCCGCGCGTCAGACAGCGCTTGCGTGACCGCGCTTGCGTGAGACCGCGGTTGCGTCAGACCACGGTTGCGTCAGACTGCGCTGGACGGGCTCCACAGGTTGATGCCGGTATCCACGGCATGACCTTCGATCGCCGTGAGCTCGTCGGGCTGGAACTCCAGGTTCCGTACGGCAGCGAGGTTGTCCTCGAGCTGTTTCACCGATGACGCCCCGACCAGCACCGACGTGACCCGCGGATCGCGCAGCGCCCACGCGAGCGCGAGTTGGGCGAGCGTCTGTCCCCGGCCCTCGGCCAGCTCGTTCAGGGCACGGATGTGGGTCAACGAGTCCTGGGTGAGCAGGCTCGTCGAGAGCGACCCGCCCTTGGACGCGCGCGAATCGGCGGGCACTCCATCCAGGTAGCGGTCCGTCAGCATGCCCTGGGCGAGCGGCGAGAAGGCGATGCAGCCGACGCCGAGCTTGCCCAGGGTGTCCAGCAGCCCGTCCTCGACCCAACGGTTGAGCATCGAGTACGACGGCTGGTGGATCAGCAGCGGTGTGCCCAGGTCGGCCAGGATGGCCGCTGCGCGCTCGGTCCGCTCCGGCGAGTACGAGGAGATGCCGGCGTACAGCGCGCGGCCGGAGGTGACCGCGGTGTGCAGCGCCCCCATGGTCTCTTCGAGCGGGGTCTCCGGGTCCGCCCGGTGCGAGTAGAAGATGTCGACGTAGTCCAGTCCCATCCGCTGCAGCGAAGCGTCGAGCGAGGCGAGCAGGTACTTGCGGGATCCCCAGTCGCCGTACGGTCCGGGCCACATGTCGTAGCCGGCCTTGGTGGAGATCACCAGTTCGTCGCGGTACGGCCGGAAGTCCTCGGCCATCAGCCGGCCGAAGTTGATCTCGGCCGAGCCGTAGGGCGGGCCGTAGTTGTTCGCCAGATCGAAGTGGGTGACGCCCAGGTCGAACGCCCGGCGCAGGACAGCCCTTTGGCGGTCCAGCGGATCCACGTCCCCGAAGTTCTGCCACAGGCCGAGGGACACCGCGGGCAGGTGCAGACCGCTGTGGCCGACCCTCCGGTAGGGCAGTTGTTCGTACCGGTCGTCGGCGGCGAGGTAGCTCATCGGGACAGTTTCGCATCCGCCGCAACCGCGCCCCGCCCGGTCCTCGGCGGCGACCGCTGGGCGCGGCGCCGACGGGATGTCCACCCTGAGAGGTGGCTGTGACGGCGACACCCGGCAGTGCGCCTGCCGCCGAATCCGCGGTGTATGCCCCGCTGACCGGTACGGTGAGCGCTGTTGTCGCTCCTGGCAGATCCAGGTGCGCGCCGCGCGACGGGTGCATCGTCCTTCCGGGACGTCACTCCCTGACGAAAGGAACGAGCGATGGCCGAGACGTACAACGGGTACTGCGTGAAATGTAAGGAGAAGCGAGATTTCGAGGGTGAGGTCGCCGAGACCAACGGCCGGCGCATGGCCAAAGGCACTTGCCCGGTCTGCGGCACCAAGATGAACAGGATTCTCGGCAAGGCCTGATCGACTGCCGAAAATGTGGATAACTCGGGGTCACCCCCGTCGATGAGGCACGCTGCTCGTCGGGGGTGACCACCATGACCGAGCGCAACACCGCCCTGCGCATCGACCTCTCACGCCGGTACGGTCTGCTGCACGGCGTCCGACTGATCGTGCGCGACAACGAGTCCATCCAGATCGGCACCGACCCGCCACGGACGGCCGTGCTGCGGCATGCGCCGTCCGAATCTCTCAGTCTGCTGCGTCAGCTGGACGGGCGGCGGACGGCCGGACAAGTGATCAGCGATCACGGCGGCGACCCCCTCGTCTGGCACGGCCTGCTGGCCCGGCTACTGGCTCTCGATCTGCTGGTCGAAGCCGGCTCAGACACCCGGACAGACACCGACGGCACCGGCCACCCACCGCCGCACCAGACCGACAACCGGCTGAACAACGAACGCAGTGCACTCAGCAATCGATACGGCGCTCGATCCGCCGAACGGATCTTGCGGGCCAGGGACGATGCCGTGGTCGTCGTCCGGGGCAGTTCCACCCCCGCCGTCGCCATCGCCATCGGCCTCGCCTCCGCGGGTGTCGGGCACGTCCACCATCAGGTTGACCGTTCGTCCGGACCGAGCGCACCGCGCGCGACCTCGTCCGCCCTGCGGGACGGCACCGACGTCGCCGAACAACTGCGCCGGGTGTCCTCGAGCGTCAAGGTCCACGCACCCGCTGCCCATCTATGTCCGGACATGGTGGTGCTGGCCGGCCGCACCCTGCCAGACCTGGGCGTCGCAGCGTCGCTGTCCCGCGACGGCATCGCGCACCTGGCCGTGCAGGCCGGCACGGTCCGCGCCGTGGTGGGCCCATTGGTGCTGCCCGGCCGATCCAGCTGTTTGTCCTGCGCGCATCGGTACCGCACCGAAGCGGACCCCGGATGGCCGGCTGTGGCGAGAACACTCGCCGAGCACCCGGCTGACGCCCCGGCTTTTCTCAATGCGGCCGCCGCCGCCCTCGCAGTCGGACAGGTGCTCGAGCATCTGGATGGAGCTAACCGCCCGGTCAGCATCGGCGGCACGCTGGAATGGGCCTGCGGCGAGGTCAGCCCGCGCCGCAGGACTTGGCCGCTGCACCCGGACTGCGGCTGTCACGTTTGATCTGGCTCACTGATCGAACCAGCCAGAATCGCTGCCCGGCAAGCACTTTCGGCCCAGCGTGCTACCGACACCCAGGCGGTCCGGCGCCGCGCGGGCCCCCCGACAGCAAATGACGAAGGGCCCCGCGCCGGCCTGGGTCACAATGGTCAGGTGTCCGACATCCCCCGAGGTGCCATCACGAGGACGGCGCGCCTGGCGAGCCTGCCACTGTCCGCCGCAGGCCGAGCGACGCTGGGCTTTGGCCAGCGGCTGGTGGGCGGCAACCGGGACGAGATCTCCACCGCGATGCAGCGCCGCACCGCCGAGCAGGTCTTCGAGGTGCTGGGCACGCTCAAGGGCGGGGCGATGAAGTTCGGGCAGGCGCTGAGCATTTACGAGGCGGCCATCCCCGACGAGTACGCGGCGCCCTATCGGGAAGCGCTGAGCAAGCTGCAGAATGCCGCCCCGCCGATGGCCGCGTCCACCGTGCACCGGATGCTGGCCGAGCAGTTCGGCACAGGATGGCGGTCCCGCTTCCGCGAGTTCGATGACGAAGCGGCGGCCGCCGCGAGTATCGGTCAGGTGCACAAGGCGATCTGGAAGGACGGTCGCGAGGTCGCTGTCAAGATCCAGTACCCCGGCGCGGACGTCGCGCTCAAGGCCGATCTGGACCAGCTGAACAGGGTGGCGCCGCTGCTCAACATGGTGGTGCCCGGCATCCAGATGAAGCCGCTGCTCGCCGAACTTCGTGAGCGGATCCTCGAGGAGCTCGACTACGCCGTCGAGGCCGACAACCAGCGTGCGTTCGCCGCCGCCTACGCCGGTGACGAGAACTTCGCCGTGCCCAGGGTGGTCGCCAGCGCCCCCAAGGTGATCGTCTCCGAATGGGTCGACGGGCTGTCCCTCGGCAATATCATCCGGTCGGGATCCAAGCGGCAACGCGACCGGGCGGGCAGCCTGCTGACCGAGCTGCACTTCGCCGGGCCCGCCCGGGTCGGCCTGCTGCACGCCGATCCGCATCCCGGCAACTACATGCTCACGCCGGATCATCGCTTGGCGGTGATCGACTTCGGCTCGGTGGCCCGGCTGCCCGATGGCACCCCGGAGATCATCGGGCACGTGACTCGGCTGGCGCTGGCCGGACGGGCCGAAGAGGTTCTCACCCTCCTGCGGGCCGAGGGATTCGTGCCGGCCGATTTCGATCCGGATCCCGAGCTGCTGATGGACTACGTGGTGCCCTTCGTGGAACCACTGCGGCACAAGACCTTCCACTTCACCCGCGCCTGGATGCAGGAGCAGGCGGCGCGGATGAGCAACTTCTCCAGCGCCGAATCCAAGATGGCCCGCCGTCTCAGCCTGCCACCGTCCTACCTGCTGATCCATCGGGTGACCATCGGGTCGATCGGGGTGCTGTGCCAGCTCGACGCCCATGCCCCGTTCCGGGACATCGTCACCCGCTACCTCCCGGGCTTCGCCGGCGACGAGGCTCCCGCCTCCTGATCACCACCATTCCCGATCGAGCTTGGACTCGACGGCTCGGATGTTGTCCCGGGCACAGCGCTCGCAGACCCAGACCTCGCCCCGCCGCGGGTCGATCTCGACCATCCAGGTGAGCGGCGGGCTCAGGTCGACCGCGCCGCACATCGAACAGCTCACCGACGGCGGCGTGCCCGCAGGATTCACCCCCGCAGGATTCACCCCCGCAGGATTCACCCCCGCAGGATTCACCACAGCAGGCTATCGGGTCGCACCGCCACCGGCCGCGAACGCCGTCAGGCCCCGACCGGCTGCGGGAGACGCCGGTCGGGGCCTGACGGATGGACGCGCGGCGGACAAATGCGGTGCGGGGCCGTAGCGGCCTCGCCCACACCCGGTGGTCAGCCTCGCGATGCGGCCTTCCGGGCCGCCCGCGCGCGACGCACCTGACGCGCCGCCTCGCTGTCCGCGCGGATCTGGCGCATGCGATCACGTGCCAGATCTTCGATGCTCATGCTCATGGCATTGCCTCCGTTGAAAGGCCCGGCCAGTGGCCAGGAGAACTGGATCGGTGTTTGGTTCGCAATCGGTTGTGCGGAAACGCTTTTCGTCACACTGAGATCGAGAGTGGAGAATTGTGGAGGTGTGTCGGTCGGCTACGTGCGTTCGGTGCCCGACCACGAATGCGATGGTCATGACGTCACTGCGCTCACGCGGCGATCTTGCGCGGACGGCCGCGTGGCCGCTTACGGGCGATCACCACTCCGTGGTCGAAGATCTCGCCACCCCAAACACCCCAGGGTTCACCGCGCTCCAGGGCGCCGGCCAGGCAGGCGGACCGGATCGGGCACTCGAGGCAGAGCACCTTGGCCTTTTCCAGGTCGTCGGGACGCTCGGCGAAGAACAGGTCGGGATCACCCGTGTGACACGGCAGATCGTCGATGACGAGCGTTTCGGATGGATGTTCGAGCAAGTGCATCACTGGTGTCTCACCTCCGTGAGATCAAGCAATGGTGGTCAACCGAACCTGGCGGGCCCGGCATGAAGGCTGAGGGCTGGGCCGGTCCGGTAGATACACCAAAGCCACGGAAATACCGCCCAATTCTGGGCAGTTTCCGTGGCCGGGAGGTGAGAGAGCGCAGGCTCTAGGTCAGCTGCTCCACTCCGGGCCGACGGTGGCGACGACGCCAAAGATGGCGTCGCGCCGACGACGCAGACGCGCCGTAACGGTGGCGGGACCACCGATCGTCACGAGGTCCACGACGAGGGCGCCCTGCCAACCGTTGGTCATCTTCGGGTTGTTCACGTGGCACCTCCTCGTCTGTGCTGGCCTCGTCGTGCCGGAGAGGCGGGCAGCGCGTTGGCTGCTGCGGTCTGACTGCTTGCTGGTGTCCGCGAGGTTGAGGTTGACCAGGAGGCCATGCCAACCAGGGGGACGCAACTGAGAGTAGGGGGGCGCACAGAGTGACTGCAAGCCAATTACCGGAAATTTCTTCGGAAGGTTTCCGCGGGTCCGTGAGCGTCCCGTCGATCCCTTCGGTCACCGCGTTGGAGATCGCTCAGGTCACCGCGTTCGGGTGACGATGCCGATCACCTCTGGCCCGTAGGCGTCCAGCTTGGACCGACCGATGCCGGGAATCGCCAGCAGCGCCGCATCATCGGTGGGCCGCCGCTCCGCAATGGCCAGCAGGGTCGCATCGGAGAACACCACGAATGCGGGCACTGAGGCCTCCGCGGAGCGGCTCTTGCGCCACGTACGCAGGGCGTCGACCAATTCGGGATCGGCGGTAGACGGGCATCGGGAGCAGCGGCCGATCTTGATCTCGGCCGGGGTCTCCAACTTCCCGCCGCAGGTCCGGCACCGGCCGGGCGCGCCTGACCTTTTCCCCGAGGTTGCGGTGTCCGGTGCCAGGCCGGTGAGGAAGCGGCTGCGCCGACGGGTGCGCCTGCCACCCGGTGTCCGGGACTGTGCCCAGGACAGCGCGAGCCGGGTCCTGGCCCGCGTGACGCCGACGTAGAGCAGTCGGCGTTCCTCCTCGATGTCCTCCGGTGTCTCGGCGTGCTGGATGGGCAACGTGCCGTCGGTCAACCCGACGAGGAAGACTGCGTCCCATTCCAGTCCCTTTGCCGCGTGCAGCGACGCGAGCGTCACCCCTTCGACGGTCGGCGCGTGCTGAGCCTCGGCGCGCTGGTCGAGTTCGGCGACCAGTGTTGCCAGCCCTGCGGCGGTATCGGCATCGGCCAGCTCCTCGGCCACCGTCACGATCGCCAGCAACGAATCCCACTTGTCCCGGAGTGCCCCGGGCGCCGGCGGTTCGTCGGAGAGCCCGATGGTCGACAGCACGGCCCGAACGGTGGGCACCAGGGCCCGCCGCGGGGTGCTCGCATCGGCGTCGGGCCGATCGGCGTCTCGCTGATCAGGATCGGAATCCGCCGCGGGTTCTGCTGGAGCGTCCCGCTGCGCGACGCCGCGCAGCACGGAGATTGCCTGCCTGACCTCCGGCCGGGCGAAGAATCGCTCACCGCCGCGCACCACGTACGGCACCGCCTCGCCGGTCAGTGCCTCTTCGTAGACCTCCGACTGGGCATTGATCCGGTACAGCACGGCGATACCGGACGCCGGCATGCCGCCCTCGATCAGCGCGGCCGCGGAGCGGGCCACCGCCGCCGCCTCGGCAGGTTCGTCCGGATGCTCGGCGAATGTGGCCGCGGGTCCGTCCGGCAGGGCGGCGACCAGCCGCAGCCGGTGCCGCGTGGCGGCTCCGGAGGCGCCGGCGATCACCCGGTTGGCCAGCGTCACCACCTGCGGAGTGGACCGGTAGTCCCGCTCCAGCCGGACCACGGTCGCATGCGGGAACCTGCGGTCGAACCCGAGCAGGTAGCTGGGCGAGGCACCGGCGAACGAGTAGATGGTCTGGTTCGCGTCGCCGACGACGGTCACCTGGTCGCGCTCGCCCAGCCAGGCATCCAGCGTCCGCTGTTGCAGGGGCGTCACGTCCTGGTACTCGTCCACCACGAAACACCGGTAGCGGGAACGGAACTCGCGGGCGACCGCCTCGTCGTCCTCCAGGATGGCGCAGGTGTGCAGCAGCAGATCGTCGAAGTCCAGCTGCTCGGCCTCGTTCTTGACGGACTCGTACCCCTCGAAGACCTTGGCCACGGTCTCTGCCGGCAGCGGGGTGTCCCTGCGGTGCTTGGCGACCGCGGCCAGATAATCCGACGGACCCGCCAGGGTGGCCTTCGCCCATTCGATCTCGCTGGCCAGATCGCGCAGCGTCGCCGCGTCGGTGCCGGCGTTCGCGCGCCGCGCGGCGATGGCCACCAACCGCAATTTGTGCTCGAGGACGGGCCACAGCGCGCCCCCCACCGACCGGGGCCAGAAGTACCGAAGCTGCTTGAGGGCAGCCGAATGGAAGGTCCGGGCCTGCACCCCGGCGACGCCGAGTGAGCGCAGCCGCACCCGCATCTCCCCCGCGGCCCTGGTGGTGAAGGTGACCGCGAGGATCTCCGAGACCGGATGCGCGCCGGTGGCGACCAGGTGCGCGATGCGGTGGGTGATGGTGCGGGTCTTGCCCGTACCCGCGCCTGCCAGGACGCACACCGGCCCGGAGGGCGCCAGTACCGCCGCTCGCTGCCCGTCGTCGAGCCCGGACAACAGGTCCACCGTCACCTCCCCATGCTCGCACACGTGTACGACACACCGACAACCCCCAGCCCCCCAACTGCCGGCGAACCTCGCCTGGCCCGGCGACCGTCAGACCGTCCCGGGATCAGCCGATCTCGGCCCAGCCCTGGATCATCCGGTGAGCGATCGACACCCGGCCGGGCAGCATCATCGCGATGTCATCGCCGGTGACGTCGCCTCCGGACCAGCCGTCGTCCGGGCTGCTGAGCAGTTCGCGGATCGTCGCCCGATCGACCCACTGTGCGGATTCGATCTCGCCCTCCCTGGGCAGTAGCGGCGCCGCGGGATCGGCTCTGGCGGCGAAGCCGACCATCAGCGACCGCGGGAACGGCCATGGTTGGGAGCCGAGGTAGCTGACGTCGCGTACCAGCACGCCGATCTCCTCGTACACCTCCCGGACGACCGTGCCTTCCAGTGATTCGCCGGCCTCGACGAATCCGGCGAGCACGGACATCCGGCCGGGTGGCCAGATGGGCTGGCGGGCCAGCACCATGGCGTCCGCGCCGTCGTGCACGAGCACGATGACAGCGGGGTCGGTCCGCGGGAAATCCTCATGCCCCGCGCTGCATACCCGCGACCAGCCAGCCTGGCTGGGCAGCGTGGGTT
>Ga0209385_1000229_pt1 | contig 22326 bp, 26 predicted proteins | sample NGEPerB_FD_184506 | JGI IMG/M metagenome (GOLD analysis project Ga0209385, IMG submission 184506) | Arctic peat soil microbial communities from the Barrow Environmental Observatory site, Barrow, Alaska, USA - NGEE PermafrostAB12-B... | ecosystem: Environmental > Terrestrial > Soil > Wetlands >... | reverse complement strand
CCTTTGTTCTCGCTCGAGCTTGCCAACGATTACCCGGCGTTCATCAGCAATACAGATCTGGTGACCTATCTGCGCAAGCGCTTCGAAGCTTTGACCGGCCCGGTGCAGAAGAAAGCCGACGTGAAATAGCCGCGGCGAGCTTTAGGCCGCGCCGACGGCGCGCGGGCGCGGCGAACGCTTGGCCCAGCGCCCGCGCACGAAATTAATCGCGACCACGACGAGGCCCGCGGCTAGCACCTGCCAGCCCGGCCTGATGCCGGCGGAAAAATCGAACGCCACATCGAGCACGCGCATCGGCGAGACATGGTAGGCGATGCCGATGCCGGCCGCCTCGCCGATCAATGTGACAACCGACACCGCGATGCTCAGCCCAAGCAGCGTCAGCGTGGACAATTCGCTGGTGTCTTGCCACCAGGCGACCAGCCGGTAGGCGATCAGCCACAAGATAAGGCTGGCAGCGAAGACCGGCACCGTGACGTCGGCCTTGGTCTGCTGGAAATAATGAATCAGCGCCAGCAGCACGATGCCATAGACGATTCTGTGCAGCCGCCGCCGGCGCAATGCCCCGAGCCGGCGCACCATGCCGTCGGTCGAGGTGGCGGCGAGTGTCGCCAAGCCCAGCCAGGCCGTGCCGCCAATAATGAGATACCAGCGATGGCTGATCTCGTGCGCCACCTTGCCGAGGTCGAACATCTGGCTGGCGGTGAACAGCGTGAGATGCGTCGCGATATAGCAAAATGCCCCGACGCCGAGCATGCGGCGCACGTCGATCAAATTGCCATAGCGCGCGATGCGCCGCAGCGGCGTCACCGCCAGCGTGACGCCGAGGAAGACCAGCGCCCAGAAGCCGGCGCGGTGGATCAGGTCGTTGATCGGGCGGGCGCCATGTATGATCGACTGCGCATCGACCAGCGCCTTGGCGAGGGGGAAAAATAGCAAAGCCAGCGTGCCGACGCGCAACGGCGACAAGCGGCCGCGCCGATCGCGCCAAAGCTGCCAAGAAACTTTCGCAGTCGATTTCATCGCTCGCGCCTACCACGGCACCGGCCGCCCGATAAGAGCCGGCGCGGCGCGGCGAAAGGCTGGGCCGGCTGCCTAAAATTCATTCGGTCGAATTGAAAAACCGCACAGTTTTCGGTCTACCCCGGCTGCATGACAGTTATACTGCAGCGCACAATTTTACCCATCGGTTACGGGAGATTGTGCTAACATTTTCAAGTTGGATCGATTCGTCACACCCAATCACAAGGTTGGGCGCAACGATGTTACCGCTGCCGGGCAACGACCAATGGCAGCCAATTCGGGAGAAGGAGGAGCAGAGAAGAAACCTTGAGTTACGCCACGCCGGGCCAATACGAGGAGGCCACCGATGTCGCGAAACTTGGTACGCTCACTGCTCGTGCTCGTTCTGTCCGTGTTCAGTTCTGCCGCGCTCGCACACGATGTCTGGATCAGCCGCGGGACCTATAAGAATCCCGCCGGCGAATGGTGCTGCGGCGCCGAGGACTGCGGCGTGGTTTCGCGCGACGCCGTGAAAGCCGGCATTGGCGGCTACTCGCTGCGCGGGCCAGTAACCTACGGCATGGCTGTAACCGGCAACGAGGCGGACGGACCGACACGCCAGGAAAATGTCAACGAGGTCGTGCCCTACAGCCAGTCGCTGCCCTCGCCCGACGGCGCCTATTGGCGCTGCAAGCGGCCGGACGGCACGCCGCGCTGCTTTTTCGCACCGCCGCCGGGAAGCTGATCGCCGGGTTACTTGTCTTGCTCGCGCTTCTGCACGGATTCGCGCAGCACGACGCCTATGATTGCGGCAAAGGCAACGAGCACGAATGACACCGCGACCGGATCGCGATCGGCGAAATAGATCAGCGCGGCTAAACTTAAGGCAATCGCGCCAAGCGCAAGCGCCCAGACATCGATCCAATCGATCGTCCAGCGCTCGGAACGCGGCAAAACGCTAGCTTTCACTGATAGCGGAAATGGCATGACGGCCCCCTTATTATGGCTGCCGATCTAAAAGCAATTTCCATGCCTACCAGCCGCGAACGGGTGCCTCTTGCCCCTGTTTTCCCAGGCTTTTTAGCCGGCACCATCACACCCGCGGCAGCGGGCGGCCGCCGGCGGCGCGCGACGGCACCTTCACCCAGGCCTCGCCGTCGAGTACGGTTTCGCCATCGACCGTGCAGGTGCAGGTGAGCCGTGCGCGGAATTTCTCCGGCATCAGTTCGGCCACCACCACGCTCACCTCGACAGTGTCGCCGATCTTCACCGGCGCGCGGAAATTCAACGTCTGCGAAATGTAGACTGCGCCGGGACCTGGCAGCCGCGTGCCGAGCACCGCCGAGATCAGGCTCGCGGTGTAGAGCCCGTGCGCGATGCGCGTGCCGAACGGCGTCTTGGCGGCGAAATGCTCCGACAAATGAATCGGATTGCGGTCGCCTGTGACTTCGGCGAAGCCGACCACGTCGGATGACGCGACGGTTTTAGCGAGCCGCTCGGTCATGCCGACCGAGAGATCCTCGAAATACAGCGTCTGCAAGGTCAGCATCGTCACACGCCCGATAACCGCGGCCGGCACACCGCCCATAACTGACCGATCAGCAGCACATTGATCAGCGCCAGCGCCGTCAATACGCCGATGGTCGCATCGGCACCACTCGCTTCGATCAGCAGCGCGCCGGCCGATGGCGCCAGCGCCTGCACGATCAGACTGGGAAACGCGAGTTTGCCCATCAGGCGCGGAAACCGAATTGGCCCGAACAGCGCCAGCGGCAGCGTGCCGCGGCCGATCCAGGAAATGCCGTAGCCGGCGCCGTACAGCAGGATCGCCAGCAGCAGGATCGGAAATCGCCCGGCCAGCAGCAGCAGGCCGGCCGCCATCAGCATGCAGCACGCGACCATGGTCCAGATCGGGTGATAGCGAGCCCCGAACAGCCGCTCCACCACGCGAGCGCCGACCTGCGCCGGGCCGAACAAGGTCCCCAAAAATACGGCCGTCGCAAAATCTACGCCCCTCGCCTGCAGGAAGATCAACAGATGCACCACCACGATCGAACCGATGCCGGCGGCGAGCGAGAGCACTAGCGCCAGCAGCGTGAAGATCAAACTTTCGTTGGCGATGCGCGCCGGCGGCGTGGGCTGCGCATCGTCCGCTGGCGTGGCGGGGGCGGCCACCGGCTTTGGCGCGCGACGGATCACCGCCATTTGCATCGGCAGGGCGACGAGCAGATGCAGCGCGGCATAGACGAAGCACGCGTTGCGCCAGCCGGCATGCTCGATCATGAAGGCGCTCAGCGGCCAGCACACCGTGCTGGCGAAACCGCCGAACAGCGTGAGATTGGTGATCGGCCCGCGCGCCGCGATGCCATACATGCGGCCGAGCGCAGCAAACACCGCATCATAGAGCCCGGTGCCCATGCCGATGCCGAGCAGCACCCAAGCGAACAGATAAACCGGCAGCGCCGGGGCCAGGCCGATGCCGGCGAGGCCCGCGGCGTAAAACAACGAGCTTGCGAGCAACACCGGCCGGCCGCCATGCACGTCGATGACTTTGCCGACCTGCGGCGAGATCAGCCCGGCCACCAGCAGCCCGATCGACGTTCCGCCGATCACCCAACCGAGCGACCAGCCGGTGTCTTTGACGATCGGCTCGGCGAACACCGCCGGAATATAGAACGAGGTGCCCCAGGCCAGGATTTGCACCATGCCCAGCGCGGTGATGACGACGCGGCGGTCGAGCGGGCGCGTCTCTGCTTCCGATGACAAAGACGAATCCTTATTTCGCCGGCTCCATGCCCTTGGACTTGAGCACGGCGGCGGCGTCAGGGCCCGAGAGATATTCGATCAGCTCCTTGACCGCGTCCTTGTCTTTCACCGACGCGCTCATGCCTGCCGCGTAAGTGGTGGTGTTCTGGATTTCCTTCGGCAGCGGCCCGACCAGAACCGCGCCCTTCACCGGCACGATCTCGCTGATCTGATGGATGCCGAGTTCGGCCTCGCCGCTAACGATGAGATCGGCGACATGGCCGCCCTGCTTGAGCTTGGCCTTCGGCTTGATCTGCTCGGCGATGCCAAGCTTCACCAGCAGCTTGTCGACATAAATGCCGCTCGAGCCGCCGCTGGCCGGATCGATATAGGCGACCGACTTGGCGGCGAGCAGCGCCTGCTTGAAGTTTTCGACGGTGCTGATGTCCGGCTTGGGCGCGCCCTCCTTCACCACCACGCCAACGCCGACGCTGGCGAGTTTCACCTGGCTGCCGGCGGCCAGCTTGCCGCTCGCGATCATTTCATCGACCACGGCCGGGGTGATCACCAAGAGGTCGAAGGCCTCGCCGCCTTCGATACGTTTCTTCAATTGACCGGTGGTGCCGTTATCGACCGTAACTTTGTGGCCGGTCTGCTTTTCGAAGTCGGGCAGCAGCGCCAGCACCACGGGCGCGTAGGCCCCGGCGGTCAGCACCTTGATCTCGGCCGCGTTCGCCGGCGCCAGCCCGGCCAGGAAAAGCACCCCGGCGATGATGGCGGCACGGCGCAAATGCGTTTTCATGGTTTTCCTCCCGGTGCGGGCCGGCAATCTACACGATCCGCCCTGTTTTGGCCGACCTCGCCGCCCGCGCTGTGTCTGGCACCGGGCCAGCCGCCAAAATGCTGGAGCAAAAGCGGTCTAAAACGGCGGTTGTCATTAATAATCAGTTGCTTAAGCTATGCGTTATTTGCATTGCTGCGGCGCAACATTATTGCTTTTCAAACGCCTGAACAGGCCTATTTTCCAAACTAATCGAGTCACCGGCGACGCGCCGGACTGAAGAGAAAGAGGATCGTTATGTTTGCCAACCTTGTCCGCCTGATCCGCGAGTGGAAGCGCTACAACCAAAGCCTGAGCGAGCTGTCCCGCCTGGGCGACCGCGAGCTTGCCGACATCGGCATCAGCCGCTCCGACATTCAGCGGGTAGCCTGGAACGCCACGCACCAGCACTAAACGCCGCGTCATTCATTCGAAAGCGCCCGCACCCATCGCGGGCGTTTTCGTTTTTATCGGGCCGTTGCCGATAACCCGCACGACGCCTAGTTTGCTTGGATGACCCTGAAAGCTGTTCACGTCATTGGCGGCGGCCTCGCCGGCTCGGAGGCCGCCTGGCAACTCGCACAAGCCGGCGTGCCGGTCGTGCTGCACGAGATGCGGCCGCAGCGCTTAACCGCCGCCCACAAGACCAACGGCTACGCCGAATTGGTCTGCTCGAATTCATTCCGCTCCGACGACAAGGTTCACAACGCGGTCGGCCTGCTGCACGCGGAGATGCGCCGGCTCGGCTCGCTGGTGATGCGCGCGGCAGACAGCCACCAGGTACCGGCCGGCGGCGCGCTCGCGGTCGATCGCGATGGGTTTTCGGCCGCTGTGTCGGCGGCCCTGGCGGCACAGCCGCTCATTACCCTTGTGCGCGGCGAAGTCGTATTGCCGCCCGACGACTGGGACAGCGTTATCATCGCCACGGGCCCGCTCACCTCGCCCGATCTCGCCACCACGATCCGCGCGCTGACCGGCGAGGACGCGCTCGCCTTCTTCGACGCCATCGCGCCGATCGTGCATCGCGATAGCATCGATCTCGAACAAGCCTGGTTTCAGTCGCGCTACGACAAGGCCGGCCCCGGCGGCTCGGGCGCCGACTACATCAATTGCCCGCTCTCGCGCGAGCAATATGACGCCTTTGTCGACGCGCTGCTCGCCGGCGACAAGACCGTGTTCCACGATTGGGAAGCCTCCACGCCCTATTTCGACGGCTGCCTGCCGATCGAGGTGATGGCCGAGCGCGGACGCGAAACGCTGCGCCACGGCCCGATGAAACCATTCGGCCTGACCAATCCGCGCCAGCCCGACGTAAAGGCCTATGCGGTCGTGCAACTGCGCCAGGACAACAAGCTCGGCACTCTGTTCAACATGGTCGGCTTCCAGACCAAGCTGAAACACGGCGAGCAGGTGCGCATCTTCCGCAGCATTCCGGGCCTGCAGAACGCGGAATTTGCGCGCCTCGGCGGCCTGCATCGCAATACATTCCTCAATTCGCCCCAGCTGCTCGACGGCACGTTGCGGCTGAAAGCCAATCCGCGCTGGCGTTTCGCCGGCCAGATCACCGGCTGCGAGGGTTACGTGGAATCCGCCGCCATCGGCCTGATCGCCGCGCGCTTTGCCGTCGCCGAGCGCCGCGGCGAAGCGCTGAGCGCCCCGCCGCCGACCACGGCCCATGGCGCGCTGCTCGCCCATATCACCGGCGGCCATATCGAGACCATCGATGCCGGGCCGTCGTCGTTCCAGCCGATGAACGTGAATTTCGGCCTGTTCCCGCCGATCGCGGAACCCGCCGCCCGCGAGGGCCGCAAGTTCGGCCGCGGCTCGGCCAAGAACTTGGCGCGTAAGAATGCGCTCAGCGAGCGCGCCCTTGCCGATCTCGAGCGCTGGATGGCCGGCGAGTTGCCGGCGGCCGCGGCGGAATAGAATCCGGCGGCCGCGGCGGAATAGAATTAAGCCTGGAAAATCCGGCTCGGATCGCGCGCCGCGCGCCATAGCAGCCATTGCCGACGCCAGGGCGAAATCTGATTGAGCGCGAACGGCTGATAGCCCGCGCGCTCCATGCGACGAAGCTGCGGACCCACTAGCGCGATCGGCAGAAATGCTGGCAGGATTTCCGGCGGCGCAGATTCCAGCTTTACCTGAGCCGCCGCGAGATGCCGCCGTGCAATCCCGCGCATCTCGGCAAGCGCGGCCAGCAACCGCTCGTTCCTCTGCGCGGCGAAGATATCCTCGCGGCTGACCTGATGCCGTTCCAGGATTTCCAATGGCACATAAAGCTGCCGCCGCGAAGCGTGCCGCCCAAAGCTCCGCAGGATTCCCGCAATTGTGTACGCCATGCCGGCATCCAAGGTGAATAATTCGGGCGGCATCCCGCCGGGCTTTAGAATTCCCGCCGCCATGGCGAACACCGGCGATTGAGTTCTGATGCCGTATAGTTCCAAATCGCCGACCGTCGCCATCGGCTCATCGTACAGATCGAAGATGCGCTCATCGATCAATTCGAGCAGCGGCGTGGCCACGAAACCGTAGCGCGCCAGCGTCTCGTGCAACGCCGCCGCCACCGGATGCGCCGCCGACTCGCCGTCGCGCTCGCCCGACAAGACCTCGCGCCACCATTGCAGGCGGATTTCTCCTGGCAGCGGCTCGCGCGCCAGATCGCGCACCCGCGCGATCTCCACGTTGAAGGCATAAAGCGCAAACAGCGCGTCGCGCTGCGCGGCCGGCGCGAACAGCGTGGCGAGATAGCGGTCCCGGTCGGCTTCGCGCACCAGCGCCGCGCAGTGCTCGAAATTGTTCATCGGCGCAGTTTAGCAGTTTATTTTGCGCATGATCTTGTCCGAAAACCGGTTCCCACTTTTCGGGATCATGCGCGATCACTCGACCGCGATCAGTCCCGCGCCGACGCGGCGCTTTTCCCCCAGCAGGATATTGTAGGTCTGCGCCGCCGGGCCGGTCGCCAGGCAATCGACCGATATCGACAGAGCGCGAAAGCGCGCCCGCAACGGTTCGGGCAGCGCGTAAGGATCGCGGCCGGCGCCGATCAGAAACAGATCGAGCGCCGGCGCCCGCTCGAACACCGGCGCCAGCGCCGCTTCGGTGAGCTCGCTCACGTTTCTGACCGGCCAGGCCCAGATGCCGTCCGGCAGGCACAGCAGCGATCCGCGGTGCGACATGGCGCCGAAGCGGAAGCCGCCATTGCCATAGGCATCGATCGACACCGGGGTCGGCAGATGCGGGGCATCGGGCAAACTTTGCGCACCCTTGTCGCCATCGGCCATGGCTTTAAGGCTTGTCGTCTTTTTTGCCGGGCGCCGTCATCGCGTCGCGCCCGGTGCCGACCCCGAGATAGATCAGGATCGGCGACGCAATGAACACCGAGGTATAGGTGCCGACCAGCACCACGCCGAACATCATGGTGGCGGTGAAGCTGTGGATCGCCTGCCCGCCGAACAACAGCAGCGACAGCAAAGCGAGCGACACGGTCACGTGGGTGATCACAGATCGTGAAAGAGTCTGGTTGACCGAGGCATTGAGCAAATCCGGCATCGGCAGCTTCTTGTAGCGGCGCAGCATCTCTCGAATACGATCATAGATCACCACCGTATCATTGAGCGAATAGCCGAGGATGGTGAGCAGCGCCGCGATGCTGGTGAGGTCGAAATCGATCTGCGTGATCGACATGAAGCCGATGGTGAGCACGATGTCGTGCACGTTGGCGATCATGGCGCCGAGCGCGAACTGCCACTCGAAGCGGAACCACAGATAAATCAGGATGCAGAATATCGCGAGCCCCAGACCGATAACGCCATACGAGAGCAACTCGCCGGACACGCGCGGGCCGACCACCTCGACCCGGCGGTAATCGACCGCGCTGCCGAGCGCGCCGCGCACCTTGGTCACCGCCTCCTGCTGGGCGGCATCGCCGCCGGGCTGCTCGGCGATGCGGATCAGCACGTCATCGGGCGCGCCGAATTGCTGCAACTGCACTTCGCCTAAGCCAAGCGCGCCGAGCGCGGAGCGCATGGTGGCGAGATCGGCTGCGCCTGCCTTGGTCTGTACTTCGATCAGCAGGCCGCCCTTGAAGTCGATGCCGAAATTCAGCCCGTGAAAGAAATAGAGCGAGATCGCCAAAATCGACATCAGCGCGGAAATGGGAAAGCTGATGCGCCGGAAGCGCATGAAATCGAATTTGGTGTTGTCGGGGACGATGCGGAGCAGGCGCACTGTATGATCCTAAATGGGCACGCGTTGCGGACGCCGCCAGCGCACCCAGGTGGCGACAATCAGCCGCGTCACGGTGAAGGCGGTGAATACAGTGGTGATGATGCCGATGCCGAGCGTGACGGCAAAGCCGCGCACCGGGCCGGTGCCGATATAGAACAGCACCGCGGCGGCGATGAAGGTGGTGATGTTGGAATCGAGAATCGTGCGCAGCGCCTGGGTAAAGCCGGCGTCGATGGCGTTGATCGGCGTGCGGCCGCCGCGCACTTCCTCGCGGATGCGCTCGTAGATCAGCACGTTGCTATCGACCGCGATGCCGACCGTGAGTACGATGCCGGCGATGCCGGGCAGCGTCAGCGTGGCATTGAGCATCGAGAGTACGCCGAAGATCATGGCGACGTTGATCGCCACCGCGATATTGGCGAACAGTCCGAACAGCCCGTAGGTGGCGAGCATGAACACGATCACCATCAGCGCCCCGACATAGGACGATATCTTGCCTTTGGCGATCGAGTCGGCGCCCAGCCCGGGGCCGACCGTGCGCTCTTCGATGATGGTGAGCGGGGCCGGCAGCGCGCCGGCACGCAGCAGGATGGCGAGATCGTTGGCGCTCTGCACGGTGAAGCTGCCGGAAATCTGCCCCGACCCGCCGAGGATCGGCTCGCGGATCACGGGGGCGGAGATCACTTCATTGTCCAAAACGATGGCGAAGGGCTTGCCGACGTTTTCCTGAGTCACCTGCGCGAATTTGCGCGCGCCCGCGGTGTTGAAGCGGAACGACACGATCGGCTCGCTGGTGCGCTGGTCGAAGCCCGGCTGCGCGTCGGTGAGATCGCCGCCCGACACCAGCACGCGCTTCTCGACCAGATAGGGTGTCTTCGGCTGGCTCGCGCTGTACAGGAGATCGTCTTCCGGCGGCGTGCGGCCCTGCACCGCCTGTTCCGGCGACGCCCCGGTATCGACCATGCGGAAATCGAGCTTGGCGGTCTTGCCGAGCAGTTGTTTGAGCCGGGTCGGATCCTGCAGGCCGGGCACCTGGACCAGAATGCGGTCGGTGCCTTCGCGCTGGATCAGCGGTTCCACCGTGCCGAGTTCGTTGACGCGCCGCTCGATGATCTGGATCGACTGCTCGACCGATTGGCGCACGCGCTCGATGATCGCCGGATCGCTCAGCGTGAGCCGGATCAGCCCGCCGGCCTCAGCCGTGACGTCGATGTTGCGCCCTCCGGTGCCGCCGAGAAGTCCGCCGAGCGGCTGCGACAGGGTTGCCAGCTTGGTCTGCGCCTGATCCGCACTGGCGCCCTCGCGGATGCGGACCTCGGCGCTGTTGCCGCGCACCACCAGCCCGGTATAGCCGATGCGCGCGTCGCGCAGCACGCGGCGCATGTCATCGCGCAGCGTCTCCAGCATCTCCTTGCGCACTGCTTTGGTATCGACCTCGAGCAGGATGTGCGAGCCGCCCTGCAGATCGAGGCCGAGCACGACGTGGCGCTGCGCCCATTTCGGCCAGCTCTGCACCATCTTTTCGGGCAGGAAATTAGGAACGGCGAACAGGCAAATGAACAATGCCGTGAGAACAATCGCCGCCGCTTTCCAGCGCGTGAAATAAAGCATGACGTCCCGACTTAATCCGGAAAACTAGGGTTGAAAAACGCGAGGTCCCGGCGATCAGCCGGCCGCCGCCTCGTCCTTCACCGGTTCACCCTTGGCGCGAACGTCGGTGATCATCGACCGCATCTGGCGGATGCGCACATTGTCCGCGATCTCGATTTCGATCTGGTCGTCGTCGATCACCTTGGTGATCTTGCCGACGAGCCCGCCATTGGTGATGACGGTGTCGCCGCGCCGGACGTTCTTGACCAATTCCGCGTGCTGCTTCACCCGCTTCTGCTGCGGGCGCAGGATCAGGAAGTACATGATGACGAATATCAGCGCGAACGGCAGCAGCGACATCATCATGTTGCTGCTATCGCCGCCTGCCCCTCCGCCGAACAGCGATCCTTGGGCAAACGCCGTCGAAATGAACATCGAAGCATCCCTTGCGTGGTTTTGAGGAGTACGCCGGGCAACCGTCCCCGGCCTGGCGTCAAACGTAATTTCGCGCGGACTATAGCGGCCGTAGCCCCAATTGCAACGCCGCAAGACCCCTCAAAACCGGCCATTTTTGGCCGTTTTCGCGTCGGCCCGCTTGCGGGGGCAATGCCGGGCCGCTAGAGCATGATCCCGAAAAGTGGGAACCGGTTTTCGGAAAAGATCATGCGCAAGCAAAATGTTAGGTTGAGTTCTGATTCAACCCGAATTGATACGGTGCGATGAGCAGCGCAATTTCCGAAAGCACGCCCCATGGCCAAATCGAAGTCCAAATCGCCGCAAAAGTCCAAAGCCAAGGCGCCCTCCGCCGCTGGGGCGGCGGGCGGCACTGACGTGCTTGCGCGCATCGCCGACGCGATCGAGCGGCTGGCGCCGCAACGCGCCCCGGTGCCCGACCTCGCCGGCGCCGACGCCTTCATCTGGCAGCCGGACGGACGCCGGCTCGCGCCGGTCAAGCACGTCAACCGCGTCGAGATGTCGCTGCTCAAGGGCATCGACCGCGTGCGCGACGTGCTGGTGGAGAATACCGAGCGCTTCGCGAAAGGCCTGCCGGCCAATAACGCGCTGCTGTGGGGCGCGCGCGGCATGGGCAAATCGTCGCTGGTGAAGGCGGCGCATGCCGGCGTCAACGCCACGCTCGCGCGCCAGACCAAGAGCGCCCCGCTCAAGCTGATCGAAATCCACCGCGAGGACATCCAGAGTCTGCCGGACCTGATGACGCTTATTCGCGGCTCGCACTACCGCTTCATCGTGTTCTGCGACGACCTCTCGTTCGACACTGAGGACACCACCTACAAGTCGCTCAAGGCGCTGCTGGAAGGCGGCATCGAGGGCCGGCCGGATAATGCTATTTTTTATGCCACGTCGAACCGCCGCCATTTGATGTCGCGCGACATGATGGAGAACGAGCGCTCGACTGCGATCAATCCGGGCGAAGCGGTCGAGGAGAAAGTGTCGCTCTCCGACCGCTTCGGGCTCTGGCTCGGCTTCCACCGCTGCAGCCAGGACGAATATCTCGCGATGGTCGAGAGCTATGTCGCGCACTACAAGATTCCGGCGCGTGGCGAAGCGCTACAACACGATGCGCTGGAATGGTCGACCACGCGCGGCTCGCGCTCCGGCCGCGTGGCCTGGCAATTCGTGCAGGATTTAGCCGGACGGCTCGGCGTGAAGATGAAGGATTGAAGGGGGCGAATGGCGAGTAGCGAATAGAGATTAATCTGGAATCCCTATTCGCAATTCGCCATTCCCTATTCGCTCGTCTTACGCCCCGCCGAGATACTTGATCGGATCGACCGGGGTCGAGCCCATGCGGATCTCGAAATGCAGTTGCGGCGAGGTCACGTTGCCGGTCTGCCCGGCATGCGCGATCACCTGCCCGCGCTTGATGGTGTCATCACCGGACCATGCTGGGATTACTCGGTGAGTTCGGTGCTAACGGTCCGACATGTGATGCCGGTGGCGGGGCAGAGCCAAGCAGCACTCCAATCACCGACAGGATGGCGATCAGAACAATCAGACCCTGACAGACCCGCTTCATGTTCGCGGGCATTATCAACATTTCGACGACGTAAAATAGGATGATCGCCGCTAGAGCCAACTCAGCAGCATAGATGATCAAGGGGATCACATTCATGGGAGCCTCCACATGGCGAGAGACGACTCACAACCCGAAGGATGCTATCGGGTTAACTCTCATCCAAGGGGTAGAGCGGACCTTATGAACAGCAAACGGGACACACCGTGCTGCTCACAGGGGGCTAACAGTTGCTCTTACGCAGTCGCTTAAAGCAAGCCCGGCGCCGGCTGGTCTCGGCATAGGCCAGCGCGCCAAAGGACGCGCCTTGGGTCTGGACGACGCGGCAAGCCTGAGCCGCATCGGGGTTATGCCGCTGATTTCAGCTCGGCCATGACAGCCTTTGCCTTAAGCTGGCGGACGTAGTGAAAATACTAACCTGCTTTACTGTATGAAATGATAGATGCCGTTGAGCCCGATCAAGCCTACCACGATGAGGTAGAGGGCGACGATATAGTTCAACAGCCTTGGAAGGATCAGGATCAAAATACCGGCGATAAGAGCGACGAGCGGCGTGATGTGAGCGACGGTGAGGGCCATTTAAAATTTCCTAGAATGGTGAGAATGATCGGGCTTGCAACAATCGACACACCGCATTCATGCACGGCCGCTAAGTGCTGCACAACAGCCCTCGGTGGCCTTTTTTAGTCCTGCAAGCCGGCATCGTCTGTCAATTGAACAACAAGCGCGATGTCTGCTCCGGGCAGATAGTGTCGAAAAACGATTTTATGGGCTCGAACGCGCAACATTGATTCAAAATCGGAGCCGCGTACGCAATTTCGATTCAAACAGCTCGCTGTTCGGATTTGATTGTTGCGTTCTAGCGGCTCGCTGAGGACTTTATCAACACTATCGGCACAAAGCGGACTTACTGGCCGTGCCAATGACTGTCCGCTTTTGAGGTAAGAGCCGACCTAGAATGGACGTGCGGGCGGAATGTTTTACGACTACGCGCCCTCGTCTTACGCCCCGCCGAGATACTTGGTCGGATCGACCGGGGTCGAGCCCTTGCGGATCTCGAAATGCAGTTGCGGCGAGGTCACGTTGCCGGTCTGCCCGGCATGCGCTATCACCTGCCCGCGCTTGATGGTGTCGCCGCGCTTGACCATGAGCTCGCTGGCGTTGGCATAGGCCGACACGAAGCCGTTGGCGTGGCGGATCAGAATCAGGTTGCCGTAGCCCTTCAACTCATTGCCCGCGTAGGCGACGACGCCGTCATCGGCGGCCTTGATCGGCGTGCCTTCCGGCACCGCCAGATTGATGCCGTCGTTCTGCGCGCCGTTCGGGCGCGGGCCGAAGCCGGCGATAATGCGGCCCTTCACTGGCCAGCGGAACGATGGCATGCTGCCGGCCGCTTCCGCGGTCTGGGTCACGCTCTCGGTGGTCTGGTGTTCGGGCGTGGCGACGCGCGCACTCTGGGCCGGCGCGCTGGCGACCTTCTCGACCGCAACCGTGCGCGGCTGCGCCACCTGCGGCGCCGACGTCTGGCGCTCGGCCACGTGGCGGCCACCCGGGATGGTTAGGCGGTCGCCGATGCTGATCTTGGCATAGGGCTGGATGCTGTTGGCGCGCGCCAAAGCCGTGATCGTAACGCCGTGTTTGTGCGCGATCCCCAACATGCTTTCGCCGGGCTCGACGATATGCACGTTGTCGGCGGCGCGCGGCGCGACCGAACTTTGCGGCGCAGCCGCCGCCTGGCTTGCGCTGGCCGAGACGTAGCGCGGAATGACCACGCGCTGGCCCGGCCTGAGCACCGCTCCTTCGCGGAAGCCGTTGGTCTGCATGATTGCGGATGCCGGCACGCCGTATTTGCGCGCGATGCTCTCAATCGTTTCGCCGGAACTGACCGTCACCGGCGAGCCGCCGTCCCAGGTCCAATGCCCGGTTGGCGCAGGCGCTGGACGCGCGGGCACCGATCCGGTGACGTCGGACGTGCCGGGGCGGTATGCGCCCAGGCCCTGTGCGCCGGTGGCGACGCCGCCCGTGCTGGCGACCGTGGCGGGACGGCTCGGCGCCGGCAGCGGCTGCGATTCAACATGGCCGCTAGACGCCGGGCGCGACGCGATCGAGCCGGTCGTCTCTTGCTGGCGGGCGTTGCGGTTGGAGGCGTATGGGTTGGAGTCGAAGCGTGAGCTATCCGAACAACCGGCGGCGGCAATGCCCACCAGCGCGAGGACTGCAACGTGCGGCCAAATTTGCGAGCTCTTACGCGAGCGAGACGGCACGTTGATACGCGACATGTGGTTACTCACTTATACACAAGATAAATTGCGTTCGAAATAAACCATTTGCGAGTAAATAAGGTTTTAAGAATTACCGAATGGTTGCGAGCACGCCTAACTTCGACAAAAATGTCACAGCGTCTCTTAAAGTTCCTGCGCCTTTCCCGGCAATAACGGCACGAAACGCACCGCAATCAGGTTTTCCCGGGCGATGCCCGTTTGCGATTTGGTAAGCTTGATAATGTGTTGCGATCCGCCGTGCGGCCCGAGCGGCAAAATCATCACCCCGTCATCGCCGAGCTGATCGATCAGGGTTTGCGGCACCTGCTCTGCGGCGGCGGTGACGAGGATGCGGTCATACGGCGCCTTGCCCGGCACACCGGCAAAGCCGTCGCCGGTCACGACCTCGACATTGTCGTAGCCGAGCGCGCGCAGGCGGACCCTCGCCTGCTCGGCGAGCGTGCGATAGCGCTCGATGCTCACCACCTCGCGCGCCAGGCGCGAGAGCACCGCGGCCTGATAGCCCGAGCCGGTGCCCACCTCGAGCACGCGATGATGCGGCCGCAACGCCAGCTGCTCGGTCATATAGGCCACCACGTAGGGCTGGCTGATGGTCTGCCCGCATTCGATCGGCAGCGCGTGGTCGGCATAGGCGCGCTCGGCGAATTCCGGCTCGACAAACTGTCCGCGCGGCACCTCGTCCATGGCCCGCAGCACCGCCTGGTCGCCGATGCCGCGCCTCCGCAGCGTCAGCAGGAATTCCATGTGTTCTTCGGCTTGTGCGTCGCGCGGTTGGTTCGGCACGGCTTACCCTTTTCGCCGCAAATTTAGCACGTTTGTCGGCGATTCATGTAAGCTTGCCGGGATACAGTTGTGAACCGGGAGCCGGTGATGAGCGATGCCTCGCAAGCGGTGCCACGCCTTCTCGTGGTCGAGGATGAATATCTGATCCGCATGCTGCTGGAGGACATGCTCGCCGACCTCGGCTACGACGTGGCCGCGGCGGTCGGCACCATCGCCGAGGCGAGCGAACTCGCGGCCAGCGGCGATTTCAACGCCGCCATTCTCGACGTCAATCTCGACGGCCAGGAGATCTATCCGGTCGCGGAGATTCTGGCCAAGCGCGGCCTGCCGTTCGTGTTCGTCACCGGCTATGGCGAGCGCAGCCTGACCGAGCCCTATCACGATCGTCCGGCGCTGCAGAAACCGTTCCAGATCGCTCAGCTCAAAGCCGCGCTCGACGAATTGCTCGCCGCCACCTAACCGAAAACATCCGCCAGTTTCGTCATGAACGGGGCGTCGGTCATGTCGAGCCGCAACGGCGTGATCGCGATGCGCTTGTCGTTGAGCGCGGCAAGATCGCTGCCGGCCGCCGCTCCGGCAATGCCGCCGCGGCCGAAGGCGATCCAGTAATACGGATTGCCGCGCCCGTCGTGGCGCGCGTCGATGCGCAGCAGCTCCTGGTCGCGTTTGCCTTGGGTGACGATGGCGATGCCGGCGACTTCGTCCGGCGGACAATCGGGAAAATTGACATTGACCAGCACGTCACGCGGCATGCCGGTCTTGAGCACGCGGCGGATCAGATCGGGCGCGAATTTGATCGCGGTTTCCCAATGCGGCATGTGGCGGGTGGAGACAGCATAAGCCTGCGAGAGCGAGAACGACGGAATGCCGAGCACGGTACCTTCCATGGCGCCGGCGACGGTGCCCGAATAGGTCACGTCCTCGGCGGCATTGCGGCCGCGGTTGACGCCGGACAGCACCAGGTCGGGCATCTCTTTCATCAGATGGCGCGCGCCCATGATCACGCAATCGGTCGGTGTGCCCTTGACCGCGAAATGCCGCTCGGCCACTTCGCGCAGGCGCAGCGGGTCGTTGAGCGACAATGAATGCGACACGCCGGACTGGTCGCTTTCCGGCGCCACGATCCAGATCTCGTCCGACAGTTCGCGCGCGATTTTTTCGCAGGCCTCAAGGCCCGGCGCGTGGATGCCGTCGTCGTTGGTGATGAGGATACGCATGTTACTCGTCATTCCGGGGCGCCGCGCAGCGGCGAACCCGGAATCCAGAGCCAAAATATCCGCGTCCTATGTGGCCCCTGGATTCCGGGCTCGCGGGCCTTGCCCGCGCCCCGGAATGACAGGAAAAAAGACGCGCGCGATTCATTGAGCCTTCTCGATCTTGGTTATTCCGCCCATATAGGGCTTGAGCGCCTCGGGCACCACGATCGCGCCTTTGTCATCTTGATAAGTCTCCATCACCGCGATCAGCGCGCGGCCGATCGCGACACCGGAACCGTTGAGCGTGTGGACGTGCCCTTTGACTTTGCCGTCCTTGCCTTTGTAACGCGCCTTCATCCGCTGCGCCTGGAACTCGCCGCAGTTCGAGCAGGAAGAAATCTCGCGATAGGCGTTCTCGCCTGGCAGCCAGACTTCGATGTCGTAGGTTTTCTGCGCGGCGAAACCCATGTCGCCGGTGCAGAGCGTAACCACGCGGTAATGCAGGTCGAGCTTCTTGAGCACTTCCTCGGCGCAGGCGAGCATGCGCTCGTGCTCGGCTTTGGATTGCTCGGGCGTGGTAATCGACACCAACTCGACCTTGGTGAACTGGTGCTGACGGATCATGCCGCGAGTGTCTTTTCCCGCCGCGCCCGCCTCAGCGCGGAAGCACGGCGTGCAGGCGGTCAGCCGCATCGGAAGTTTGTCTTCATCGACGATGGACTCGCGCACTAAATTGGTGAGCGGCACCTCAGCAGTGGGGATGAGCCACCTGGTCACCTCAACGATTGGAAATATCCCGGAGATTTCTCCGTTGTCGTGGAAGCGCGGATAATCGAGATAGAATTTGTCCTGAAAGTTGCGCTCAAGGTCCGCTTTTCTCGGACCTTTGAATGTCACCGACAGAGCTCCTGGCGTACCAGCGCTACGAACTTCAAATTCATCGGGACTGAGTTTCTCTTCCACTTTTGTCGGAAATTGATCGTCCTTGAATTTCGGCAACTGCGCCGTCCCGAACATCACCTCATCGCGCACCAACAGCGGCGGATTGACTTCCGTGTAACCGTGCTTCTCACTCGTGTGCGTGTCGAGGAACAATTGCCCGAGCGCGCGTTCCATGCGCGCCAAGCCGTTCTGCAATACGACGAAACGCGCGCCAGACAGTTTCGCAGCCAGTTCGAAATCCATCATGCCGAGCGCTTCGCCGAGTTCGAAATGCTGCTTCGGCTTGAAGCGCTCACCTTTTTCATTCTTTAGGTACGACTCACCTTTCTCATCAACGAGCTTCTTTTCGACGGCGTGGGTATGTCCCTCCAGTACGACATTGCCGTGCTCGTCCGTGCCGTCCGGCACGTCATCGGCCGGCGTGTTGGGGATTTGCGCTAGCTCTGTAGTTAGCTGTTCCTCGGACTGATTGACCTCTCCTTCCAAGGTGGCAATGGAGGTCTTAGCTTCGGCGACTTCAGCCATGAGCTTTTCAACGAGCGCCTCATCCTTGGCTTTCTTGGCTGCGCCAATCTCCTTGGAGGCGGTATTTCGTTTCGCCTGCCAGGTTTCGAGGACGCGGATTCGCGCGCGTCGTAGTTCGTCAATTGAGATTAGGCGTTGGGATAATGGCTCCAGCCCTCTCCGCGTGAGCCCGCGGTCGAAGGCGTCCGGTTGCTCGCGAATCCATTTGATGTCGTACATGGGGGCTTCTTAGTCGGAATCGACGGGTTGGGAAAGTAAGGGCGGCGCGCTTCCCCTCTCCCCTTGCGGGAGAGGGAAAGAGCGGTTGCCGCGCGGCCGTAAATTACTCCGCCGGCTTGGCCGCGGCCGCCTCGGCCGCCGCCTTCTCGGCATCCTTGGCGGCCTCCTCGGCCTTCGCCTTCTTCTCCACGATGCGCACCGACCAGATCGAGCCCTCGTACAGCAGCATCAGCGGCACCGCGAGCGACATCTGGCTGAGCACGTCGGGCGGCGTGAGGATGGCGGCCAAAATAAAGGCGCCGACGATGAAATAGCGCCGCTTCTCCCTGAGCTGCTGCGACGTGATCAGCCCGATGCGGCCGAGCAGCGTGAGGATCACCGGCAATTGGAACGCCACGCCGAAGGCGAGCACCAGCGTCATCATCAGCGAGAGATATTCGCCCACCTTGGGCAGCAGCGCGATCGACGCCTCGTTCGCGCTGCCCGGCTGCTGCATGCCGAGCGAAAACCGGATCAACATCGGCAGCACCAGGAAATAGACCACCGCCGCGCCGAGCGCGAAGAAGAACGGCGTCGCGATCAGGTAAGGCAGGAACGCCTTGCGTTCGTTGCGGTAGAGCCCGGGCGCCACGAACATGTAGATTTGCGCCGCCACCACCGGAAACGACAGGAAGGCGGCGCCGAACATCGCCAGCTTCAATTGCGTGATGAAATATTCCAGCAGCGCGGTGTAGATGAATTTGGAATTTTCCGGCCCCGCCACCCAGACGAACGGCCAGACCAGGATATTGTAGATGTCCTTGGCGAACACGAAGCAGAGCGCGAACATCACGGCGAAGGCGAGCACCGCCTTGATCAGCCGCGAGCGCAGCTCGATCAGGTGCTCGAGCAAGGGCGCCTTGGTGGCCTCGATGTCCTCTTGACTCATTCTTGGCTCATGCTTGGCTCATGCGCCGCTCCCGGCCTTTTTGGCGGGCGGCGGCTCGGCCGGTGCGGGCGGCGGCTCGGCCGGTGCGGGCGGCGCGAAGTCTGCACTTGTGAGGGCGGCCGGCTCTTCCGGCAGCGGCACCTCGATCGCCGGCAGCGCTAGCGGCAGCTCCGGTTCGGACTGAACCGCCGGCGTGGCGCTGGCGGCGTCGGCTAGCGGCGCGGCCGGCGCATCGGCAGCGACCGCCGGCGTTTCTTCAAAGGCGCGCTCCATGTCTTTCTGCGCGTCGGCGAGCGGATTGATGTTGGAGAATTCGGCGACCGAGCTTGAGATATCGTCGGCGTGCTTCTTCAGGTCGGCGAACTCGGCCTCGCGCAGCGCTTCCTGGAACTGGCCCTGGAATTCGTTGGCCATGCGGCGGACCTTGCCCATCCACTGGCCGAGCGTGCGCAGGACGGTCGGCAGCTCCTTCGGCCCGATCGCGATCAGCGCGACGATGCCGATGACGACGATCTCGCCCCAACCAAGACTGAACATGGATAGATCAACTCCAGCGCATGATCCCGAAAAGTGGGAACCGGTATTCGGACAAGATCATGCGCAAGCAAAAATACTACCGCCCGTCAGACCAAACTGCGGCTGCATGCGCCGTTAAAAGCGCGCGCCCTCGGCGCGCCGCTCGGTTTCCGTCTTCGGCGTTGCGCCGGCGGCCTCGTGATCGATGGTCTTGGCCGGCTCGGGCTTGGCCTCCGCCGCCTTGTCGTCCTCCGACATGCCCTTTTTGAACGCCTTTATCCCTTGAGCGAAATCGCCCATCAGCGAGGAAATCTTTCCGCGGCCGCCGAACATAAGCATCACCACGACGATGACGATCATCCAGTGCCAGATACTTAAGGAACCCATTGGCGAACCCTCCGCGGCGGTGGCTTTGTGCGCGCCCCGCCCGTGATTTGACTCTGAAACTAGGCTCCGGAAGCGGCAAAAACAAGGACTTCGGGCCTTTGTAATGAGGCCTCCATGTCGCCGCGGCGGCGATATTTACCTTAAGTTCCGGGGCTTTACGTCTCGCTGCGCGAGGACGGCGGCGCTAACCCTAAGTCGAGATCGCCCGGGTCGAGCGGATCCTCGTCGTCGCGCAAGGTGGTCTCGTCGGACGGCATCGGCACCGCGAAGCCCGGTGGCAGATTGCCTTCGAGCAGGCCGGCGCCCTTGAGCTCGTCGAGACCGGGCAGATCGCCCACCTCCTCCAGCCCGAAATGGGTGAGGAACTGCTCGGTGGTGCCATAAGTGATCGGCCGCCCCGGCGCCTTGCGCCGTCCGCGCGGACGGATCCAGCCGGTGCGCAGCAGCACGTCGAGCGTGCCGGCCGCCGCCACCACGCCGCGGATTTCCTCGATTTCGGCGCGGGTGACCGGCTGGTGATAGGCGATGATGGCAAGCGTCTCGACCGCCGCGCGCGAGAGCTTGCGCGTCTCCACCGTCTCCTTGGTGAGCAGCCAGGACAAATCGTCGGCGGTACGGAACATCCATTTGCGGCCGACGCGCACCAGATTGACGCCGCGCGTGGCGTATTCGGCCTTGAGCTGCGCCAGCGCCTCCTTCACGTCGACGTCGTTGGGAAGTCGGCGCGCCAGCGTCGCTTCGTCGAGCGGCTGACCGGCGGCGAACAACAGGGCTTCGAGCAGCCGCAGTTCTTCCGGCCGCACGGCCGCTTCCGCCGCGGGCGCGGCAGCCGGCTCCGCGGCCGGCGCGTCGTTGTTTTGGACAATAACGAGCTTCTTGGCCACGCTCGGCATCGACTTGTTCTCCTTATGCGTTTTCTTGCGCGTCATGCGTCGCAGCACTTCCGTTCCCACCGACCCGCTTGCGCATGTAGAGCGGCGCGAACGACTCTTTCTGATGAATCTCGGCGATCCCTTCGCGCACCAGTTCGAGCGCGGAGGCGAACGAGGACGCCATCACGGTCGCCCGTAGCGCCGGCTCGACCACGTAGGAAATCAGGAACGCGTCGATGCGCGACCAGTCGGTCGACATGCCGATCAACCGCTCGAGCGCGGCGCGCGCTTCCGCCAGCGACCACACCGTGCGCTTCTTGAGGCGCACGCGCGACAGCGCGCTGCGCGCGCGTTGCGTGGCATAGGCGCTGAGCAGATCGTACAGCGTCGCGGTCCATTCCGGCTGCTTGATCTCGTCGATCGGCTCGGGCGCGCCGCGCGCGAAAACGTCGCGGTTGAGCTGCGGCCGCCCCATCAGGCGGGTCGCCACGTCGCGGAATGCTTCCAGCCGGCGCAAGCGATAGGCCAGCGCCAGCGCCATATCCTCCGCGCTCGGCCCCTCGCCCGGCGCCGATTCCGGCAGCAGCAGACGGGATTTCAAATAGGCCAGCCAGGCCGCCATCACCAGATAATCGGCGGCCAGTTCGAGCCGCATGTGCCGCGCCGCGTCGATGAACTGGAGATACTGATCGGCCAGCGCCAGGATCGAAATCTTCGCCAAGTCGACTTTCTGCGTGCGCGCCAGCGCCAGCAAAAGATCGAGCGGGCCCTCGAAGCCCTCCACGTCCACGATCATCGCCGGCTCGGTGATGCCGCGATCGGCTTCCAGTGTGGTGTCGAATTCTTCCGCGTTCATGAACCGGTCTTCCGTTGCGACTGTTCGGCGTCCACCATCTGCGCAAAAATCTTGCGCGCGGCATCCACGTCGAATTCTTCCGGCGCCTTGCGCTGCGCCAGCGCGGCCGCGGCGCGCTGGGCCGCTTCGCCTTTGAGCTCCGGTGACTGGGAGGCCACCGCGCTCATCTCGTTGAGGTCGCCGTTGCAGTGGAGCACGACGTCGCAGCCGGCGGCAAACGCGGCGCGGCTGCGCTCCGCGATCGTGCCGGACAGCGCCTTCATCGAGACGTCGTCGCTCATCAGCAGGCCCCGGAATCCAATAAACCCGCGAATCACTTCGCGCACCATTGTGACCGAAGTTGTGGCCGGTGCATCCGGGTCGATGGCGGAAAACACAACATGGGCGGTCATGCCGAGCGG
>Ga0209385_1000228_pt1 | contig 22344 bp, 21 predicted proteins | sample NGEPerB_FD_184506 | JGI IMG/M metagenome (GOLD analysis project Ga0209385, IMG submission 184506) | Arctic peat soil microbial communities from the Barrow Environmental Observatory site, Barrow, Alaska, USA - NGEE PermafrostAB12-B... | ecosystem: Environmental > Terrestrial > Soil > Wetlands >... | reverse complement strand
GTGTCTCGACTTCGAGAAGCGACCCTCGGGCCAACGACAGGAAGTGCTTGAATTCCTTCTTCGATAGTCGTCCTTGTCCTTCTGCTATGTTACTCGGCACGGACACTGCTGCGCGGCGTAACTGCGCAGCCAATCCGTACATCTCTTCCTTCGGGAATCCACGAGTGTGTAAATAGACGTTTTTCACCAGCGACATCGACTTCTGCCACGCAATCAGATCTTTGTAGGAATGAGACACGCTTTTGCTCGACCTCGAAACTCTGCACTCCGAAACTCGAAACTTGAAACTTGAAACTTGAAACTCGAAACTATCTCCTAGCCCCTAGCCCCTGATGCCTCACACGCGCGCAGCAACGCACTCGCCTTGTTCATGCACTCCTGGTATTCGCTTTCGGGATCGGAGTCGGCGACGATGCCCGCGCCCGCCTGAACGTAGGCGCGGTCACGATGCAGGACCATGGTGCGAATGGCGATGCAGGAATCCAGATTGCCCGCGTAATCGGCATAGAGAACGGACCCTCCATAGACGCCGCGGCGCACCGGCTCCAACTCTTCGATGATCTCCATGGCGCGAACTTTAGGCGCGCCGCTCAGCGTGCCCGCGGGGAAGCAAGCCGCCAAGGCGTCCAGTGCGTCGAGATCGCCACGTAACTCTCCCTCCAGCGCGGAGACCAGGTGCATGACGTGCGAGTACTTCTCCACATACATCAGGTCGCGCACCTTCACGCTGCCGTATTCGCTGACGCGTCCCAAGTCGTTGCGTCCCAGGTCCACCAGCATGACGTGCTCGGCGCGTTCTTTTTCATCGTTGCGCAACTGCGCAATCAGTTGTTCGTCTTCGGCCGGGGTTGCGCCTCGCTTGTGAGTGCCAGCGATAGGACGATATTCCAGCTTTCGTCCGGACACGCGCACCAGCATCTCGGGCGACGCGCCCACGACCTGCATGTCGTCGAGCTTCAGGTAGAACATGTACGGCGAAGGATTCACCGTGCGCAAGGCGCGATAAATCTGGAACGGCTCGGCGGGCGGCTTGAAGTCGAGGCGCTGCGAAAGCACGACCTGGAAGACATCGCCGGCGGCAATGTACTCCTTGGCGCGGCGAACGCTGGCCACGAACTTGTCGTGCGACGTGGCGTTGTGGACCTTGATCGTTTTCTTTCTGTCGTTGGTTGACCAGTCAAAATTGTGCGCGTGTACTCCGCGGGTGAGTTTCGCCTCGATGGCGGCAATGTCGGCGAGGGCGCGATCGTAGGCTTTCCGCGGCGATTCAGCGCTCACGTCGGCTGCGGCGATGATGTGCAATTGATGCCGCAGGTGATCGAACGCCAGCAGCCGGTCGTAAAAAGTAAACACACAATCCGGCAAGCCAACATCGTCCTTGGCAAGTTCGGGGAGGCGCTCGAATTGCCGAACCATGTCGTAGGCAAAGTATCCGACGCAGCCGGAAGTGAATGGCGGCAGGTTGGGCAGCGTCGCGGGACGATATTGCCGCAAGCAGGTGCGCAACAATTCGATTACGTCGATCGAATGGAGTTCCACCGAAGAGCCTCGCCGGATCTCCACAGAACTGCCGCGCGCGGTGATGACCATTCGCGGCTGCGCACCCAAAAAAGTATAGCGGCCGATCTTCTCGCCGCCTTCGACCGACTCCAGCAGGAACGCATATTTCTGCTTCGCAGCCAGGCTCAAGAAAGCCCCGACCGGCGTCAGCAAATCGGCGCTCAACGTTTTCGCCACCGGGATGAGCGAGGCGTCACGGCTGAGCTGCAAGAAGCTTTTGTAGTCGGGAATCACCATGGGATATGCGCGAGTTGCTCGGTTTATAAGGATTATACGGGAGCACCGCAGCGTCCAAACTATCCCACCCAAGCAAAAGAAGCTTGGGTGGGGCACCCGGCACATCGATTCACAGCTTCAGTGGAGCATGTATTCGCACGCGCTCGTTGATGCCCACTCTTTCGTGCTCTACTACGGCTCTCGGTCGTTTACTGTGATTCCGAAGCGCGTCTTTCCCACCGCCGAGCGGGAGGCATTCGAGAAGCTACTCGCCCGGAATGTCCCAGAGATAGTCAGGAAAGACACCTGACGTGCCTTATGCTGCTTGGCTAGGCCGTTGCGGTTGCTGTCGCTGCCCCCTCTTCGACCCGGGAAACCTGAACGTCCTTCGCAGCTATGTTGATGAACGAGTTCCACTCATGCACGAAGAATCGATAACACGAAACTCCGGGCGGAAGGGTCCGGGAGAGTTTTTCAAGCGCCGGGAATGTATCGGGCTTGGCAGGGTCTCCCGAGACGTTCAAAGCAGACCCATGCGGCACGTACCGATAGGTAGGATCAGGCGGATCAATCACGCAGAAGTACAGTCCAGAAACCCGCAGCTCTCCGATTCTGTAATCCTCTCGTTTTGGGCCGTCCGGACTTCCGAAGTCCAACGCCATACGCAGGACCGCAGACCCGCCTACGTAGTCGATCTTCAAACTGTGGAGTTCCGCATCGTGGAACCTATTTGGCAGCTCGTTGTCTAACTCCTCGAACGTCATTTGAAACACTCCTGTCCTTGTGGCCCTAGAAAACGAAGGCCAGCGCTGGCGCTGCCGCGCCACCTGTCAAAATTGTTGCCCCTATTGCCGGGTGCCCCACTCATTCGCGGTTTTCGAATGAGTGGGACCGCGAGGCGGAATACGTTATCCTCACCGGCCACTCCTGATAGTTGACCTTTACCAAGCCCTCTTCGCCACAGGCATATGTCCGGAAGCTACTCCATTTCCACTCTCCGGGTGCTGTTACCAGACCGCGTTTTACAGGATTGCGATGCATCTACCACCCCAACGAGCGCAAAAACGGCGCTCGTCGGGGACCCCGGTTAGCGCAGCTTCTCGATGCGCTTTTCCGTACTGCACACATTAAAGTCGTAGAAACGCTTTTGCCAGATCGGGCCCGTGCGCATGCCGCCGTGGTGAAGCAACTTTGTGAATCGCTCTTTCACCACTTTCATCACCACGGAAGGATTCCCCACTTCCGGCTCGGTTATCAGAAGGTGGAAATGCTCGGGCATCGCCACGTAACCGACCACCACGAACCGATACTTTTGCCGGGCGCGCTCCAACACACGCAGGAACAGATTACGCCGCTCGCCGCAGCTAAGCTCTGGACGATGCTGATAACAACTACAGGTTATGAAGTGCAGATCGTGCCCACCATACCAGCGCTCCAAACCTCTCGTCATACCGCGACAGTATTGGGATCAGATCTTTCCGTCTGTGATGGGAAGTACCGGAAGCTGTGACTCATGGATCCCACTCATTCGAAAACCGCGAATGAGTGGGGCACCCCGGCAGTGATCGGCCGTGCATCTCATCGTCTGAGTCAGAGAACACGAAGTAGATTTCAATGAATGGTTTGTTGAGTTGGCCGGGTGCCCCACCCAAGCTTCCTTTGCTTGGGTGGGGTAGTTCTGTACATTTCATGTACCCGATCCACGAGTCAGCCACCTGATTTCCTCATTCTCCCATCGGACGGTGTGAGGTTAAACAAAAAATTCCCATCCAAGCAACACCGGCTTGGATGGGCCACCCGCCCACCGGGATGAGCGAGGCGTCACGGCTGAGCTGCAAGAAGCTTTTGTAGTCGGGAATCACCATGGGATATGCGCGAGTTGCTTAGTTTACTGGGATTATACGGGAGCGTCGCAGAGTCCAAACTATCCCACCCAAGCAAAAGAAGCTTGGGTGGGGCACCCGGGCCAGGGTTGAGGGGCTTGGACTCCCGACGATCCGCCGAGCCGCTTAGTTATCAGTTCTCGGGAATGAGTTTTCGATATCGAGCTGAGAGATACATGCTAAGAGAGCAGGAGGTATCCTGCTCTCTTAACCGCACCACCTTCTATCACTTCTCGGCCCTCGGACACTGGCGATAAGACGACGTCACTATTGCAGCCTCATGAACCGAGCTCCGGATCGGCCGAAGCGCAGTTGTTGCTGAAGCAGTTTGCGGGCATCGTCGCTCAGAACCCTCGGGCTGATCATGCCTGCTGAAGTCCTCTCGCTGGTCGCAACACCGTCTGTCGGGCTCGCCAGATAGGTGTGGATTTCGCCGGTACTGGTCAGACCCAAGCCAGTGATCTCCCCGCGGGAATTGATGGAGCAACCAGTAAGTAGATACAGAGGAGAATCACCCGCAATCAGGGTGTTGAGGTCGGTCATCATGCCTTTCTCCCACAGAAACGCCCGCGGGTTGAAGCTCGCGTCCAGAGACGCGCCAACTATCGTTCCGGCATCGTTAATGCTGATGCTGAGGCTCGCTACGTCCCCGGAGAGTGTGCCCAGATCCTGCATCCCAGCTTTCTTGGTCCAGAGGAAAGCGTGAAAAGTTGTGTCGCCCGGCAGGTCCGAGTTACCGACCACCTGGTCTTGGTTATTGATGCCAAAGGCGATGTTTCCACCCGCCTGTCCCGTTTGGCCGCCGAGATTGCCGAGGTCAATCGCTTTGCCTTTTTCCCAGAGCAAGGCATGAACCGGCAAAAGGTTATTGAGGACATTCGGGTTGAAGGTTGCACAAGTGCCCGACCCGCCGACAACCTCGCCGCTGTCGTTGATCAGGTAGGTGATGCCATCTGGATCGCCCCCATACGTAGGCAGTTCGTGAATCACTCCTTTTTCCCAGACGACGGGCTCAAAGTGGAGAACTTGGGGAGATGGGCAGCCTGGGTCTGGTATCGAGTTCTCCGCAAATCCGGCCACTTCTCCCCGATTGCTAATCGCCGTTGCCGCGCCATTGTTGCCACCCAGTGTCGGGAGCTGAATCATTTTCCCGTCCTGCCACAGGAAAGGTAAACAGGTGAGGTGGGTACGGAATCCGCAAAAATCTTCACCATTGGGATCCGGAGTAGAGGTTTCAGCTTCACCGGCTGACTGGAATCCGTCGTTGTCGCCAAACGCGATGCTGTTCGGTCCTCCGAGTCCGGGGGTGCCGATGTCGAGCTTCAGTTTCCCCAGCCAAAGGACTGCGTGCTGATTGCCGTCCGGGAGGTTCGACGAGCCACTCACTAGACCATACCTGTTAATGAAGAATGGTTGGCTAAAGGTTCCGCCCTCCAACGTGCCGAGGTCGGTAACGATATAGTGGGAAAGGTGTTGTGCTTGCTGCTGTCGCTCCTGCGCAAGCACCCGAACCGGCATCGCCGGCAAAGTGAATACGCTTATCACCGCGATCCACGCTAACATTCTCGATTTCATAGTCTCCTCCGTCGTGCGTCCCGGCAGGTGTCCTGCTGGGTTTTTCGCTCTCATATAGGTAGGCGCAAACGGGGGTATAGAACTATCATGCAGGCATAACTTTCTTGCAGACTCAAGCAGCGACTAAGAACTCCAAGGTGTTCCTAATGGGGAATTTGTCACAACCGCAGGACGACGGGACCGGAGGGCCACCTGTTGGCGAGGTGAGTGAGTTGCTTCGAGCCTGGAGTGATGGAGACCGAGCCGCGCTCGACAGCCTTACGCCCATCGTTTATGGCGAACTCCATCGCCTCGCGGGACGATACATGAAAGGAGAACGCCCCGGTCATAGCCTGCAAACCACCGCTCTGGTCAACGAAGCCTATATGCGGTTGGTGGATTACAAGAACATGCAGTGGCAGAATCGCGCCCATTTTTTCGCGGTTTCGGCCCAGCTCATGAGGCGCATTCTGGTTGATCATGCGCGGCGTCGTAACCTGAAACGTGGGGGTGGCGTACAACATGTTTCATTGGACCAGACGGCGATAGTGGGCAGCGAACGCGCCGCCGATCTGGTGGCGCTCGACGACGCCATGAACCTGCTGGCAAAGCTCGATCCGCGCAAAGTGCGGGTCGTCGAAATGCGTTTTTTTGGCGGACTCAGTGTGGAAGAGACGGCCGAGATATTGAAAGTATCGGCGGTCACCGTGATGCGCGACTGGAACACCGCCAAAGCCTGGCTCTACCGTGAGCTTAAGGCCAGGACCGGGAATGGATAGCGAACGGTGGAAACAAGTCGATGGCCTGTTGCAGTCCGTGCTGGAACGTTCGCCCGAGGAGCGCGAGACGTTTCTGCGTCAAGCATGCGCCGGCGATGAGGCGCTGGAGCGCGAAGTCCAGTCGCTGTTGAGTGCGCAGCAAGAGGCTGAAGGATTTCTCGATCGTCCGGCTATCGAAGTGGCCGCGCGCGAGCTCGCCTGCAACGAGAACAAAGTTGCGGACGAGAGTGCCCGCTCCTTCATCGGCCAGAGAGTCTCGCATTACCAGGTAATCGAAAAGCTGGGCGGCGGTGGCATGGGGGTGGTCTACAAGGCGGAAGACACCGACCTGGGCCGCTTTGTCGCTCTGAAATTCCTGCCCGCGGATCTAGCCCAAGACCAGCAAGCGTTAGAACGCTTCCGCCTTGAAGCCCGGGCTGCGTCTGCACTGAACCATCCCAACATCTGCACGATCTACGAAATAGGCAAACATAATGATCAGTCGTTCATCGCCATGGAGTTTCTGGACGGGATGACGCTGAAGCACTGCATTGCGGGCCGTCCGCTCGAAACTGAGGCTCTGCTCGCGCTTTCTATCGAAATCGCCGACGCACTGGATGCGGCTCACGCCGCTGGCATTGTCCATCGCGACATCAAGCCGGCGAACATCTTCGTCACCCAGCGCGGACATGCGAAGGTTCTCGATTTTGGACTGGCCAAGATTCTGAAGAGCAAGAACATTGGTGTCGACGCCTCCACCATAGAAAAGTCTCTGACCACTCCCGGAACAGCAATGGGCACGGTGAACTACATGTCGCCGGAACAAGTCCGCGCCAAGGAGCTGGATGCACGTACCGACCTGTTTTCCTTCGGCGCAGTCCTCTACGAGATGTCCACCCGGACATTGCCCTTCCGCGGGGAAAGCACAGGCGTAATTTTCGACGCGATTTTGAATCGCACTCCAGTCTCTCCGACGCGGCTTAATCCCGATCTGCCCGCTGAACTGGAACGGATCGTTCTTAAGTGTCTGGAGAAAGATCGAAACCTGCGGTACCAGCATGCGTCGGATCTGCGTACTGATCTGCAACGGCTGAAACGAGACTCGGATTCCGGAATAGCGGCGACAAGTGCGAAGCCCGTGGCCTCAACGGGCGTCGCCAGACGTTGGAAGGCCATTGCTCTTGCTGTCGTGGCTGTGCTGGCTTTATCGGTTAGCAGTTACTTCTATTTCCGCCAAAGCCCAAAACTCACAAATAAGGACACGATTATCCTTGCCGATTTCACCAACTCAACGGGTGACGCAGTCTTTGACGGCGCTCTGCGGCAAGGGTTGTCCGTGCAGCTGCAACAGTCGCCATTCCTCAGCATTGTGCCCGAGCAGCAAGTCCAGCAGACCTTACAGATGATGGGCCAGAAGCGGGATGCGAGGCTCACGACGGAGATTGCGCGGGAACTCTGCCAGCGGACGGGCAGCGCCGCTGTCATCGACGGCTCGATAACGCAGATTGGCACGCCGTACCTTTTGACCGTCAAGGCGGTCGATTGCGCCAGAGGCGAGTCGCTGGCCAGCGCGGAAGCCCAGGCGAGCGACAAGAACCACGTGCTCGATGCACTGGGCAAAACAGCTTCGGACATTCGGAAGAAGCTGGGCGAGTCGCTGAGCACGGTGCAGAAATTCGATACTCCTCTTGAACAAGCGACCACCCCGTCGCTTGAAGCCCTGAAATCCTTCAGTTCGGGTTTTCAAATTCAGATGACTGCCGGGGATGCTGCGGCTATCCCGTTTTATAAACAGGCCATCGAACTCGACCCTAATTTCGCACTCGCCTACGCGTGGATGGGCATCGGGTACAACGATATGGGTGAACTCAGTATGGATGTTGAGAGTACCCGGAAGGCTTTCGACCTCCGCGACCGAACCAGCGAGCCTGAGAAATACTTCATCACAGCTCGCTTCCATAAGGTGGTCACCGGGAACCTGAAAAAGGCCGAAGAAGCCCTCCAGCTTTGGATACGAGCTTATCCCCGCATGGCACAACCGCATACTTACTTAGCGGGGGCAATCTACCCGAATGAAGGACAATATGAGAAAGGGGTTGCAGCAGGCAGAGAGGCAATCCGCTTGAGTCCGAACTTTTCCCCCGCCTACGGACTCACGATTCCTGACTACGTTGCGATGAATCGCATCGATGAGGCGAAGGCCACGTATGAGCAAGCTCTCGAACGCAAACTGAAGAACTCTTTCTTCCCTCTTTCTTTGTATGAGATTGCCTTTTTGCAGGGTGATGCAGCAGGGATGGCGCAGCAGGTATCAGCATCGGCGGGAACGCCGGGCCTGGAAGCTACCTTGCTCGCGCATGAGGCCGATACCGCTGCCTACTCCGGGCGGCTTAGGAGTGCCCGAGAGTTTTCCCGTCAGGCAGTAGATTCCGCCGAACGGGCTGGAGACAAGGAAGCGGCTGGAACCTACTCCGCCCTTTCAGCTCTCCGGGAGGGCTTATTCGGCAACGCAGACGAAGCAAAACGGCGTGCCACTTCGGCAATGAGGCATCCGGCAGGCCACGATCTGCAGTACGCTACCGCACTTGCGTGGGCCTATGCCGGGGACGACGAGCGAGCCCAGAAACTAACCGACAATTTGGGCCAGAGCTTCCCGGAAGCCACGGTCGTCCAGTTCATTTACCTGCCAACCCTCCGCGCAAAGCTTGCGGTCGGCAAGGGAAAGGCTTCGGAAGCCCTGGAGACCCTCAGAGCCGCCCTGCCGTATGAGCTGGGACGGACGACTTACAGCACCCTCGCCTGGACGGCCCTGTATCCTGTCTATGCTCGCGGAGAAGCCTATCTGGCCGCCCATCAGGGCAAAGAAGCCGCGGCTGAGTTCCAGAAAATTCTCGACCATCGCGGAATCGTATTGAACGGACCGATTGGCGCTCTCGCGCGTCTGCAGCTTGGTCGCGCCTGCGCCTTGCAGGGCGACACACCAAAGGCAAAGGCTGCATATCAGGATTTCCTCACACTCTGGAAGGACGCCGACCCCGACATCCCCATCCTGAAAGATGCCAAGGCGGAGTACGGGAAGCTGAAATAACCGGAACACTCCCCTCGTGGAAGCTCGATTGACCCTTGCCGCCGATTCCGGGTGGGGCACCCGGCCACCCGCCCGTCCGACCACGACGATAACCGCCAGACCTGTCGACTTCAGGAATCGGACACCAGGGGGTTTGCTCGTGCTCCATCTTCGACCCACGAAAACTGAGCGTCCCTCGCGGCTATGTGAATGAATGAGTTCCAATCGTGAACGAAAAACCGACAGCAGAAGGCACCGGCAGACAGTTTTGGTTTCAGCTGCTCGAATAGTGGGAATTGGCTCGGATCTTCAGAGTATCCATTTACTTCTATCCTCGATCTCTTGGGGTAAAAAAGGTGATCCGGATCAGGCGGTTCTATCGAAAAATAATAAAATTCACGCGCAATAAGCACCGCTCGCTCATAGACATTGCGGTCGGGGCTATCGGGCGAGTTCCCACGCAGATTCAGATGTAACGTCGCAGTACGATTTTGGTAGTCCAGAATCAGGCTGGTTATCTCCGCGTCGACAAAACCATTTGGATATCTCTGGTCTAATTCCTCAAACGTCATGTCAGCCCTCTCTACTGATTATTCAGCACAGCTTTTAGTAGGCGGGTGGCCCACCCCTTTCAGTGTCAGCGACCGTAACACTCAATTTGCGGGTGCCCCATCCTTCTCGCCCGTTTTTGGCGAGAGGGTGGGCACAGCCGGACGGATTCGCACTCGCGGGATTGTCCCCATGCGTTCCCGCTTGCGTCCCATCCATTCCGATTCAATCTCCACTACACCCTCCACTCCCGTCAAGTAGTGCCGAAAGCTGCTCCACACATCAACGCACTTTTCAGACACCTCCGGATAGTTCGTTCACCTTGCGCGGGAGACATCCGGCTGCATATACTTTGAAGGTTTGCCCGCCGATGCTGGATGCTGGTCGAGGAAGGCGTCCACCCAATCGTGCCGCAAAACGCCCGCGATAATCCGGAGAAATCTATGGCTACAGCACAGACTCGTGAGCAGGAAAGTAATCCTTGGGAACAACAGGCCGCGCGCTTCAACCTGGCGGCCGAAAAACTGAAACTCGATCAAGGCCTATGGCGGGTTTTGCAGCAGCCCAACCGCGAGATCATCGTCCACATTCCGGTCGCCATGGACAACGGGCAACTGGAAGTATTCACCGGCTACCGGGTGCAGCACTCCATCGCGCGCGGTCCCGCCAAAGGCGGAGTGCGCTATTCGCCCGATGTGACGCTCGACGAAGTGCGCGCCCTGGCGAGCTGGATGACCTGGAAGTGCGCGGTGGTGAATATCCCGTTCGGCGGCGCCAAGGGCGGCATCATCTGCGATCCCAAGAACATGTCGCGCGGCGAACTGGAGCGCATGACCCGCCGTTACACCTCCGAGCTGATCGAGTTTATCGGCCCGGAGAAGGATGTCCCGGCCCCCGACGTCAACACCAACGAGCAGACCATGGCGTGGATGATGGATACCTACTCCATGCACATGCGCCAGACGGTGACGGCGGTGGTAACCGGCAAGCCGCTGAACATGGGCGGTTCGCGAGGCCGCCGCGAAGCCACAGGCCGCGGCGTGATGATCATTTGCGACGAATCCATCAAGAAGAACAACATGACGCGCGAGAGCACTCGCGTGATCATTCAGGGCTTTGGCAATGTCGGGTCCAACGCTGCGGTCCTCATGCACAAGGCCGGATACAAGGTGATTGGCATCGGCGAATGGGACGGCGGCTTGTACAACAGCAAAGGCATTGACATTACGGCGCTGTGGGAACATCGCCAGAAGGAAGGCACCATCCACGGCTTCAAGGGCGCTGAGCCTGCGGCCACCGAAGACCTGCTGATTACCGATTGCGACATCCTGATTCCGGCGGCCACGGAGAACGTCATCAACTCGGGGAATGCCGACAAGGTGAAAGCGAAGATCCTGGTCGAAGGCGCCAATGGTCCCACCTCGGCAGCGGCCGATGACATCCTTGGCGATAAGCATGTATTCGTGATGCCCGACATTCTGGCCAATGCCGGTGGCGTCACGGCATCGTATTTCGAGTGGGTGCAGGACAGGCAGGGCTACTTCTGGAAAGAGTCGGTGGTCAACTCGCAGTTGGAGGACATCATGGTTTCGTCGTTCGAGGACGTGGTGCGCTATGCCGAGACTCACCAGGTAAACAACCGCATTGCCGCGTACATGCTGGCCATCGATCGTGTGGCCTATACCATCCGGCAACGCGGGATTTACGCGTAGTAGTAAACAGCGTACGGCACGTCATCACGTACTTGCTTTGAAGGGATTGACTACCGGAACGTTCAGTTGGTTGAAGTCGTCCTCGTTCCTTGTGGCCACAATTAGACCGTTGGTGCGAGCGGTGGCAGCGATCATTCCATCCTCAATCAAGTGGTCCGATTTGCCATGCACGAGCCGGCCCCATTCGCGGAAGGAAACCGTATCCATAGGGAGAATCTGGTACGAGGCTTCCAGTTGGTCGACCCATAGTTCGATCTCCCTGGCTTTTTCTGGATTCTGGCGTCGCGTCAGCTCAATCCCTGCCTGCAGTTCGCCCATAGTCACCGCCGACAGGAACACTTGGTCATCGCGCAAGCCCGCAAGCCAGGCGACAACGGCGCCGTGAGGTTTATGTTTTCGTACTTCTGAAACCACGTTGGTGTCCAACAAGTACTTTTTCACTTGAAGGTCACCGGCTTCCGCCGCCGAAGCCTGCGCTTGTCAGGAATGAGGTCTTCAAAGCGGGGACTGCGGCCAAGAAGGAGTGCCTTCAGGCCGGGGCGAGCGGACCTCTGTAGCCGATGCCATTCTTCGATCGGGACCAGAACGGCAGCTTCGACTCCGCGCCGGGTCACAATCTGCGGACCCTTCTTGAGAGTGATTTCGAGTAGCTCGCTGAACCGAGCTTTGGCGTCTTGTACCTGCCATGCAGCCAAAATGGCACCTCCGTTTCCCTATGATGTAGGATATGACTAGTCAGGTGACTAGTCAATATTCGAATCTAAAAAATGAAGGCACGATGTAGTCCCATCCACAGAATGTTGAACCGGGCAACCGGCAGCGTGGGATTTACGCGTGAGAAGCCCCGGGGACTAAAGAGCGCGTGTGAGAGCTGTGTCGTCCCTACGGGACTCGGATCTATTTCCCGCTTTACCCAGCACTCCGCCTGCGGCTGCGTGCTGGGCTAAACTGTTCCGCGCTACGGGCGCTGGATTTTTCGCTGGCAAATACCAACTTCTTCGAAGGCGCTCTAAGCTAAGGCCCCTTATTATTATGAATGGCTTGGCTGCGGACCTAACGGCATGCACTACCCGACTTTTCCAGCAGCCTGTTAAGGGATTTTCGGGACAGTCACAATCGTGCGCGACGCCCCCAAATGGGGGCTGTTCCCGTTCTGGGACAAAATAAATTTCGGCGACACTGCAGATTCACCACTCGAATTGGGGCATAATATCGCCCAAGCTGTGCGGCCTGTGGGGAGCGCCTCCGTAGGGTCATCATGCAAAGCCTCTATTCTTGTCTGCGTTTGTTGGCGGTCGCGGTGGCCTTTCCGGTCATCCTGTCGTACATCGTCGTCGTGGTTGCCATTCACCCAATCACTACCGTCCGGAACGGTGTTCACACTTTTTTGCGGGTGTGGATGGGCGTTCTGGACTGGGCGAAGGGGATTCCAGTGGGTTACAGCTACTGGGAGCAATACCAGGCGCCGTCGATGCTGGACGAGATCGTCGTTCACCACGACGAATAGACCGCGTGGCCACGTTTCTGTAATTGCATTCAATCCAAGCGGTGGAGGATAATCGGCTGTTACGCTGCGGCCAGGCGCCGTTGCGGTCACTCTCTTTTGTGAACCTCCCGAACTACATCACGCTCACCCGGATCTTCAGCATTCCGGTCCTGATTTGGATCTTGTCCAGCAGCCGTTTCAGCTCCACGAACGGCGAGCGTGAACTGCTGGCCTCGTTCGTCTTCATCGCGGCTTCGCTGACGGACGCCATTGACGGCTACGTCGCCCGCAAGCGGGCCCAAGTGACCACGATGGGGATGCTGCTCGACCCGGTGGCCGACAAGCTGCTGATTGCCGCGGCCTTCATCACCCTGGTGCAATTCAATCCACGCACCGTGCCCGCGTGGATGGCCGTCATCATCATTGGGCGCGAGTTCCTGGTGAGCGGGTTGCGATCCATCGCAGCCTCGGAAGGGTTCACCATCCAGGCCAGCGAACTGGGCAAAACCAAAATGCTGGTGCAGATCGTGTCGGTGGTGGCGGCGATTATCGATCACCACTGGACGCATCTGCCCTGGTATTTTCTGAGCCTGCCGGTGCATCCCATCGCACTGCTGTCGATCTGGCTGATGGTGGCGCTGTCGCTGCTGTCGGCTGTCGACTACTTCGTGGGGTTCTGGAGAAAGATTGACCGCCATGCCGAGAAGCGCCGCAAGCGGCGTTCGTTTGTGCTGAGCCGGCGCAGGAAGCGCAACGATGTCCCCGTACTCTGAAGAGCCACGCACCGCGACCGCAGTGCAACCGTGCGAGTATTCGCCGGAAGAACGAGAACTGCTTCTGCGGCTCGCTCATCGCTCGATTGAATTGGCCCTGGAAGGACGCGGTATCGATCTAACTCCGCCAACGGCCCACCTGGCCGAGTCACGCGGGGCCTTCACCACTTTGCATCTGGAGGGTGAACTGCGCGGATGCATCGGATTCGTGTTGCCCATCCAGTCGCTCTACGCAGCGGTTGCGGAGTCAGCCAGGGCCGCAGCCTTCGACGACCCGCGTTTCCAGCCGGTGACGCCAGCGGAGGCACAACACCTGAAGATTGAGATCAGCGTGCTCTCGCCTTTGCAGCCCATTCGACCCGAAGAGGTCGTGGTTGGCCAACACGGACTTGTCGCGACTCAGGGCAATCGCCGTGGATTGCTGTTGCCGCAGGTTCCCGTCGAGTGGAAATGGGACCGCGAAACCTTTCTGGCACAGACCTGCCTGAAGGCCGGACTACCGGCGGATGCCTGGCAGCATGGCGCCCAATTACAAGCGTTCACCGCAGAGGTATTTGGCGAATCCTAGCGGCCAACCTTCTATTCGATTTCCTTACCGCTGCGGAGAGCGGCACTCAAGCACATCGTCTTGCCCGCTTCGGTGTCCAGTCCGCTGAAATGGATGAGATCTTCGGAGATCGACCGCAGCTTCAATTCGTTTTCCACCACGCGCCGGAACCAAACCAAGCCTTTGGGATCGTACACAGCAAGGGCATTGCCGCTGCCTAGAACCACGAGACCCTGTTCCGGCAGCACTTCGGCAAACACCACGGGTGAAACCGGCAGCGGTTGCCAATGCCCGGGAGAATCGACTTGGACTGAATACCCCTCGCCGCCGGCGATCACGAATGCGGTCATTGGGTCGGGAGAACTGATCACCATGCTAAGGCCGCTGCTGTAGCTGGTTCGGCAGGCGAAACTGCCGATCCAAGGCGCAGAGCTTGGCGACCGGAACTCAAGCAGTAGGACGTCGCTGCCGACATCATAGGAATGGGCAGGACGGTATCGAACGGGTGGCTGACTGATGCCGGCGGGAGCTTCGCTCACGCGCGCAACTTCGTAACGGTGCGGTAATTCCAGGCGCATCAACATAACAAAGTCCTTCCTGAGCAAGAGTATACGCTGCTAGTAGCACGCCTGATTCGTACCTGCCGATAGACCCTTCTGCCTGTCTTTGCAACATTTCTTAAGAAGATGGTTGCAACTATTCTTGTGCATCTGTAACATCGGGCAGCTACATGCGCGCGTCTGCAAGCAGTTACGCATCTCGTATCCATCGCTTCCGGCTGCCCCGGGTTTGTGTGCCGGTGGTGGGCTCCGATGCCCCCACCATGATCGAACGCGCCGAGTCGGTAGTGCGCGATAACCCCTTTCTGGAGTTAAGGTTAGACTACCTTTCACAGCCTGCAGCAGCCCTTCCCAAGCTGAAGAGTTTCCTGGAGATGCACCCGGAGGCGACGGTAATCGCCACTTGCCGGCGGGCGGTCAATGGGGGCAAATTCAAGGGCTCGGTCGCCGCTGAATTGGCGATCCTGCTGAAGGCGGCCGACGCTGGCTTCCCCTTGGTGGATATCGAGTTACAGACCGCCAAGAGTATGAAAGCCGACCAACTGCGCGGCCTTACCGACCGGGTCGGCTTGATCATCTCCTTCCACGACTTTCGTGCCACCAAGAAGCTGGAAGAGCAGTTCGCCGAGATGGGCAAGTATCCCGCCGATTTCTACAAGGTGGTCTCGACGGCGACCAATCTCTATGACAACGTAGTGATGATGAAGTTTCTGGAGGCGAATTCGGCCAAGCACGAGATGGTGGCCTTGTGCATGGGGGAACAGGGGATCATCAGCCGTGTGCTGGGAGTTCGGGCGGGCAGCATCTTCACCTTCGGAGCGGCGAAGAGTGGCGAAGAGACCGCTCCCGGACAGGTACCGTTCAATGAACTGAGGGACATCTACCGCATCGATAACGCGGATGCGGCAACCCAGGTTTACGGGGTGGCGGGTGACCCGGTTGAGCATTCGCTGTCACCCATCATGATGAACGCGGCGTTTCGCCGCGAAGCCGTGAACGCCGTCTATTTGTCGCTGCACGCCAAGAGCCTGAAAGATCTGATGGCCTGCGTTCGCGACATACCCATTCGCGGTCTCAGCATCACCATGCCGTACAAGCAGGCTATCGTGGATGCGCTGGAGAATTCCGACCTGCTGACCCGGCAAATTGGCGCCTGCAACACACTGGTTCGCAGCCTCGACGGAAAACTGTACGGTTTCAATACCGATGTCGGCGGGATCGTGGCTCCGCTGGAGCAGCGCCTTCACCTGGCTGGCGCGCGCATCCTGGTGGTTGGCGCGGGCGGGGTGGCGAGGGCGGCGGCTTTCGGATTGAAAGCCAAAGGCGCGGAAGTCTTCATCGTCAATCGCACTCCGGAAAAAGCGCAGACGCTGGCACGGCAAGCGAAGGCGAAATATCTAAAACGCGCCGATGTCGCGAAGAGTACGTTCGACGTGATCATCAACGCAACTCCCGTGGGGATGACCAACGGCAAGCAGTCTCCTCTGGAGGAGAAAGAGCTGAACACGAAGTACGTATTCGATCTGGTTTACATTCCGGCCGAGACCAAGCTTATCAAGATGGCCCGCGCCAAAAACCTGCAAGTCATACCGGGCTTGGAGATGTTCGTCCAGCAGGGCGCCCGCCAATTTGAGATCTGGACCGGGAAACCTGCGCCCATGGCCGAAATGGGTTATGTCGTGACCAAAGCGCTGGAACGGCGGGCCGCACAGGAAGACGCCGAAGAGAAGAAGGCCGCGGTGAAGAGTACAACCCGCAAGCCGGCTAAGGCCTCCCGCAAGTAGCTGCCACACACAGGACGAGTATTCCCCTTCATCGAAAAATCATTCACCACGGAGACACGGAGGGCACGGAGTTTCAGTTGCTCGCGAGTCTTCTCTCGGCGATCTCCGTACCTCCGTGGTAAATTTTTATTTCCATGGGTGCACCGCAAGCACCGTTCTTAATCAGGTAGCACTTTGCCGCGGGTTTCCACTGCGAAAGGAATAACCAGCAGTCCGATCCCAAAAGCAATCGCGGTGAATGCCACTGGCTTGCCGGGAGTTCCCATTCGCATGACCAGAGCGCCAATTCCCAGGTTGACACCCGCAGCAATGAAGCGTCCGAACGAAGTGGTGAACGCGAAAGCTGTGGCGCGTACCGTGGTCCCGTACTGCTCCGGCAGCCAGAGACTGAAGACGGCGAAGTTGCCGCCAAAGAAGCCCAGAAAGAAAAGTACCGCGATGAACGGATGAAGTCCCTGGGGCAAGTGGAACGCCCAGCCAAAGCTGAGCACAATGCAGATCGCCATGCCCACAAAGTAAAAGGCTAGTGTGCGCTTCCGGCCGAAGCGCTCGGCCAGTGGGGGGACCGCCAGGCATCCGAGGATGGTCCCCAGCGACAGCAGTCCCATGCCGAAAGAAGACATGCGCACGGCCTGCGGCTGCAACATGCCGGCACGCTTCGCCAGAGCAATAATTGCCGTCGGCGCATAAACGGCGCCTGCCCACAGGCCGCAGATGGCCGCGGCCAGCAGAACGGTGTTGACCAGCGTGCGCTGCGTGTAGGGAGGACTGAAGATCCTGTGCAGAGAAGAGATCCCTCCGGCGGCCTTCGCCTTGGCTTTTTGTTGCCAGCGCTGGGGCTCCTTGACGCGCAGCAGAACCATGCAGGCCACGACGACCGGCGTCAGCCCGCACCAGAACATGGCGCGCCAGCCATAGTGCGCACCCACCGTGTAGTTGAGGGCCGAGGCCAGGAAGAAGCCGGCGTAATAGCCAGTCTGCAGATATCCCGCGCCCATCTTGCGGCGGTCTTCCGGCCAGGCTTCGGCGACGTACGTGCCCGCCAGCGCCCATTCGCCGCCAATTCCGATGCCCGCCAGCAACCGGAACAATCCCAGTTGCCACACCGTTTGCGACATCGCGGCGGCGGCAGTGAAGATTGCGTAAACGAAGATGGTGGCAGCGAGCACTCGCGTCCGGCCAAACCTGTCGGCAATCGGGCCCCAAATCAACGACAGTCCCCATCCCACCAGGAAGAGTGCGAACAAGACAGATCCAGCGTACCCGACCGTCGCCGGCGTGGCTTTGATGCCCGACTTCGGAAGCAGTTCGGTCAGGGCTGGACTGAGGACGAGTGCATAGATCACCGAATCCATGCCGTCGAGCGTCCAACCAGCCCATGCGCCCCAGAATCCGGTGATTTGATGGCGGTTGAGTTTGGTATGAACTCTTAGTCGTGGAAGGGCCACTGCGTCGTTGGCCAAGGTGTCCTCCTTGCGGTGAGGGAGTGAGCGCGAAAGACACCGCTACTTGAGATTCGGGAGCTGCGAAAAGAACCCGCATCTATGATCCGAACCGCAAGCGCTCACGCCACGATGCGCCCAGATTTATTGGGCGTGGGCAGCATACCACGGCATGTCAAGTACAGGAGGCCATGGGGAGTGGTGCACTTTGAAGGCCCCTGAGCGCTCATGGAAAGATTCAGAAAGATCCACCTGGGGCTTCGATGAACTTGTATCTCTCATTTTGGGAATCCAAAAATAATATTTTGCAAACGGCAGTTCGCCGATGTACGATTCGTGCTTCAATTGAGGTATCCGCTTATGGCGTCATCTCATCAAACAAAGCATATGCCCGTGAATCGTTCATCTCCCAAAGAAATGGCTGCGGCGGGTGAGGCTATCTATAACGAGAAGTATCGTACTGCGTTCGAGGCCGAACACCCCGGTAAGTTTGTCGCAATCGACATAAACACAGGAAAGGCGTGGGTAAACGACACTCCCGAAGGAGCATTGGGAGTTGCACAAGGCGAGTGCCCCGACGGGATGTTCCATCTCATCAAGGTGGGGTCCCCTGGGGTTTACAGGATCGGTTACTCACAGCAGGCGTCATGTGATTGGTTCGTTTGATACCTCCGGCTGCCCAACAATCAAGATCAAGGTAAGTGGAATAACCGGGAAGCCAACCGAGTTCACGGCTTTGGTCGATACGGGTTTCAGCGGATTTTTGTCCCTGCCGATGCTGTCAGCTTTTCCCTTGGGGCTGGTACTCTCCGGTACGATGAATATCACGCTCGCTGATGGGAGTACCCATGTCCGCCTTACGTGTCGGGGAATGGTCGAGATAGATGGGAGCAAGAAAATTGGGCTCATTACACTGGAAACCGGAGCATCCGATGTACTTGTCGGCATGGAGTTCATTGCGAAGTTCAACAAGCAGCTCGTCGTGTGTCCGAAGAACTCCTCGATTGAACTCATAGACGCGCCAGCCCCCATTCCCAAACCGGTTCCTACCGATCAACCCAATCCACCTCCTGCTCCGTAAATCGCTCCCGCTGATTCAAACTGATCCCCTAACAGGTCATAAGGTCCTAGGCGACGGGATCGCCGGTGCCCACGGCCCGAAACATCGTCGCGATCGCGGGCTTGGTTACTTTTCCCATCGCATTGCGCGGAAGCGCGTCCAGCACGAGAAGCCGTGACGGCAGTTTGTGGGCCGCAAGAAATTCCTTGGCCCAAATGCGAAGGGACGGCAGATCGAGCGCACCGCCATCCTTTAGCACCACCGCCGCGGCGACGCGCTGGCCCCACTCCGGATCGGGCACTCCGACCACGGCGCACTCGGCGACGGAAGGATGCTCGCGCAGCGTTTCCTCAATCTCCAGCGCGGAGACCTTGTTCCCGCCCGTTTTGAGGATGTCAATGTTCGTCCGGCCGAGGATGCGATAAACACCGTTCTCGACGACCGCAGTATCGCCAGTACGAAACCAGCCATCGCGGAAGGCATCGCGCATCGCGTCGGGCTTGCCCCAGTATTCCGCGAACACGCTGGGACCGCGGACTTCGATCTCGCCCGGCGTTCCCGGCGCGACCGGCGCGCCGTTCTCGCTAACAAGTTGTACCTCGACGCTCGGCAGCGGCGTCCCCACGCTGCCCGGCACGCGCTCGCCCCGCAACGGGTTCGACAGGGCCATGCCAATCTCGGTCATGCCGTAGCGTTCCAGCAGGGTGTGGCCGCTGATCTCCTTCCAGCGTTCGAGGGTGCTCACCGGCAGCGCCGCCGAGCCGGACACCATCAAGCGCAACTTGGCGCACGCCTCACTGAGGGTCGCGCGGCGCTCCGGCGAAGCCGCGTCCCAGACAGCAATGAGTTTCACGTAAACTGTCGGCACCGCCATGAAGAGAGTTATGCTGCTGCCGGCAATGCACTCCCAAACGGCATTCGCGTCGAAGCGCGGCAGCATCTCGCAGGTCGCGCCGGACCACAGCGCACAAGAAACAACGTTGACGATCCCGTGCACGTGGTGCAGCGGCAAGCACAGCACGATGCGATCATCGGCCGACCACTCCCATGCCTCAATCAGACTTGTGATTTGCGCTGTTATGTTGGCATGGGTTGTGACCACGCCCTTCGGCCGGCTCGTCGTGCCGCTGGTGTAGAGGATCATGGCGCGCCGCTCGTTAGCGATGTCCGGCAATTCTGCCGGTTGGCAGGCGAGAACCTGGTCGCATGACAACGCACGGATGCCACGCACCGCGGCAATTGGCGCCAGGAGAGTTTCCGCCAGGGCATCGAACACCAATGTCGATGCCTTGGTGTCGTCAATAAAGTATTCCAGCTCCGACCTTGTAGAGTTGAGCGGTAACGGGACGGCAACGCCACCGGCCCGCCAGATACCCCACTGCACCGCAACCCACGGAAATCCCGGCGCCAGAAGAAACGCCACGCGCTCTTCCTGAAGGTCCTCGCGGCCATCGAGCAGCGCGGTCGCCACGCGCGACGATGCATCGAACAAATCGTTGTAGGTGAAGGTTCCTTGCGAATCGATGACAGCCGTGCGCCCGCCATGCCGCTCGGCCTGAGCAATTTGCGGAAGACGACTGGTGCGGCTTATCACACGCAGACTCTACATCGTCGCTGTCGGGTTGTCGACAGGCCGCCGACGACGATGGGCAAAAGAATGAGAGTGGAATTCTGGCGAGGTCTACCGGGGCGCTCTTCAAAAAAGTATGGGCCGGCTGTGATTTTTTTTGGTGCTATCGCGAATAACAGGGTGAGAGCACTATTGCAGGACACAATAAGGAAGCAGATGACCACCGCAGAAGTTCAGGACGAGTTTCAGACCTTGGTCGAGGAACATAAGAAAATTCTCTACAAGGTCTGCAACTCCTACTGCAGAAACCGTGACGACCGTGACGATCTAGCGCAGGAGATCATCGTCCAATTGTGGCGATCTTTTGGCAAGTTCGACGAGCGCTGCCGGTTCTCCACCTGGATGTACCGAATCGCTCTCAATGTCGCGATCTCGTTCTACCGTCGTGAGAGCACGAGAACGCGGTATGTGATTTCCGACGAGGAGCACCTTCTGCAAGCGATCGATGGCCCAGAAAGCCAGCCGGAGGACGTACAACTGCTTTACCGATTCATCGAAGGGCTTGAGCCGCTCAACAAGGCACTCGTCCTCCTCTACCTGGATGGGAACAGCTACCAGGAAATCGCAGATGTGCTGGGCATAAGCGAGACCAATGTCGCGACCAAGATCAGCAGATTGAAAAAGACGATGAAGCGCGAGCTTTCCGGAACGTGACCAGCATGAAAAAGGAGCACGATATGGTGGAAATGGATGATCTCAGGAAGACGTGGGCTGAATATGATCGCAAACTCGACACGAACATCCGTTTGAGTCGGCAGCTCTTAGTGGCAACCAACTTAAATCGGGTACGGTCTCCCTTGCGGCGGCTGGCCTTTTTCCTGGGCGTGGAATCGCTCATTCAGTTCGCGGTTGTGGTCGCACTAGGCTCGTTTATCTACGAGAACATGGCCACGCCACGGTTTGCGCTGGCTGGTGCCGCCCTGTACGTGTTCGCGATTGCGATCCTGATCGCCATGATACGGCAGATTGCAAGCGCGCTGCAGATCGACTATGACAAGCCGATTGCCGTCATCCAGAAACAGCTTGGGAAGCTGCGAGTGCTCCGCATCCGCTACATCCAAGGAATTTTTCTGGTCGCGACGCTGGTTTGGACGCCACTGCTGATCGTTGCGCTTAAGGGGTTTTGGGGACTGGACGCCTACCGATTATTCGGCACCGCTTATCTGGTTGCCAATGTGTTAGTCGGAGTGGCCATCATCCCGCTGGCCATCTGGCTGTCGAAGAAGTTCGGCGACCGCATGGGCCGCTCCCCGATGATTCAGCGGTTCATGAGGGACCTTGCAGGATACAACCTGAACGCCGCCACCGGCTCTCTGGCGACACTTGCCAAATTCGAGGAGGAAGCCAGATAGCGGACTGCCAGTCGCCTTGTTGGGCCGCGTCTGAACGAGGTAGTAGCCAGGGGAGCGAAGATTTCCGTGGAACGCTGGAGGTACCCACCAGTGGCGGTCTTTGGGGGAGCGCGAGCCGGTCCATTTCCGAATCCAATGTGGGAAAAATGCATTCGCATGCAAGATGTTGGTTGCGGTTTCCGGGGTGAAAGGCTTAGGATAGAAAAGTTGGAGGTAGTTCCAGGCTATCTCCGATTCAGAACCAGACCCTTTAGTCCCACGTTCGCAAGTCAGCATTCCGTCATGCACAGCGGTAGTGAAACTGTGTGCGAGCACTCCCAGGAGAGACTGAGATGGCGTGGTACGCGTACTGTATTACCGAGCACCAGAGCCTTCAAGGTAGTATCCGAGCCCGGCGTCCGGTGGCGATTG
>Ga0209385_1000227_pt1 | contig 22347 bp, 17 predicted proteins | sample NGEPerB_FD_184506 | JGI IMG/M metagenome (GOLD analysis project Ga0209385, IMG submission 184506) | Arctic peat soil microbial communities from the Barrow Environmental Observatory site, Barrow, Alaska, USA - NGEE PermafrostAB12-B... | ecosystem: Environmental > Terrestrial > Soil > Wetlands >... | reverse complement strand
CGTGTTCGGGGTATTCGCCCTTTTTCGTGTTCTCGACGTCTGGAAGCCCGGCCCGATCGGCGCGCTCGAGCGGCTGCCGGGGGGATGGGGCGTGATGATGGACGACGTCCTCGGCGGCGCCGTCGCGGGAGCGCTCGCCGGCGCCGTGCTCCTCCTGGTGCGATGATCGAAAGCGCCCTCTCCGGCATGCGCGCGGTCGTGCGCGAGAACGTCCCGCTTTCCGGCCGGACGACGCTCCGGATCGGCGGGCCGGCCCGGTATTTCGTGGAAGCCCACGACGCGGAGGCGCTCGCGGCGCTCCTCCGCGCGGGTCGCGCCGCGGGACTGCCCGTTCTCGCTCTCGGGAAGGGGTCGAACCTCCTCGTTCCCGACGCGGGATTCCCCGGAGTCGTGTTCACGCTCGCGGGCGACTTCCTCGCGACGCGAATCGAGCCGCCGGAGGTCGTGGCGGGCGGCGGGGTGTCGCTCATGTCGCTCGCCGCCAGAACGCAGAGGGCGGGCCTCTCCGGCCTCGAGAACCTGTCCGGCATTCCGTCGTCGCTCGGCGGGGCCGTGCGCATCAACGCCGGGTCCTACGGCTCGGAGCTGTTCGACGTCCTCGTGGCGGTCGATCTCGTCTCAGGTGATGGGGAAGCGCGCACGGCGCCGGCGTCCGAGATCGCACACGGCTACCGGTGGACGACGCTCTCTGACACCGACGACATCGTGACCGGGGCTCGCCTCCGCCTCGCGCCGAAACCACCCGCCGAGATCGCGTCGCGAATGGCGGAGGTGACCGCGAAGAGAAAGAACGCCCTGCCGACGCAGCCAAATGCCGGTTCGATTTTCAAGAACCCGCCGGGTTTCTTCGCGGGGAAACTGCTCGAGGAATGCGGGTTGAAGGGCCGCCGCATCGGAGGCGCCGAGATCTCGCCCGTTCACGCGAACGTGATCGTCAACGTCGGCGGAGCGACGGCGGCGGACGTCACGTCGCTGATGGAAGAGATGAAGAAGGCCGTGAAAAACAGGTTCGGCATCGAATTGGCAGCCGAGATTCGACTTCTCGGATAACGTATCGCTCGTCCCTCGGGAGGACCGACCGATGAGAAGACATTTCGCTTTCCTTTTTCTCCTGCTCTCGGGCGTGGCGCTCTTCGGGGCCTGCGGAACGAAGGAGCTTCCCGACCTCGCGATCGGAGTGATCGCCGAGCTCAGCGGCGACATTCCCGCCATCGGCGCCTCGTGCAAGAACGCGGCCGAGATGGCCGTCGCCGAGATCAACGAAGCCGGCGGCGTGAAGGTCGCCGGGAAGGCGCATCGGCTCCGGCTCGTCATGGAAGACAGCAAGGGAACCGCAGCGGAGGCCGGCGAGGCTCTGAAGCGCCTCGCCTCGGAAGACAAGGTGTTCGCGATCGTGGGTCCGAACGCGAGCGTGGGTGCGATCCCCGCCGCGCAAGTGGCGGAGGAGGGGAAGATCCCCATGATCTCTCCCTGGTCCACGAACCCGCTGACGACGGCGGGGAAGAAGTGGGTCTTTCGAGCCTGCTTCACCGACGCCTTCGAGGGGCACGTCCTCGCGCGGTTCGCGACGGGATACCTTCACGCGGCGAAGGCGGCCGTTCTCTACGACCCGGGCTCCGAGGCGCCGAAGAGCCAGGCCGAGCTTTTCCGGAAGGACTTCGAGGAGGCGGGAGGCAAGGTCGTCGCGTTCGAGACGTACAAGACCGGCGACAAGGATTTCGCCGCCCCTCTCTCACGCATCGCGGCCGCCGCTCCCGACATCATTTTCCTGCCGAGTTACTACAACGAAGTCCCTCTGCAGCTCCGCGAGGCGCGCAAGCTCGGAATCAAGGTGCCCTTCCTCGGCAGCGACAACTGGAGCAGCCCGGAGCTGGTCAAGCTGGCAGGCGGGGATGCCGAGGGGGCGACGTTCTGCAACCACTACGCGCCGGAAGTGCGCGTGGACGCGGTCGCGCACTTCGTCACGCCCTACAGGAACAAATACGGGCAGACGCCCGACGACGTCGCCGCCCTGACGTACGACTCCTTCAAGCTTCTCGCGAAGGCCCTCGCGGGGGCTTCGCGGCTGGATCGCGAGGCGATCCGGGAGGCTTTGTCGAAGATCCGCGAGTTCGAAGGCGTGACCGGGAAAATGACGTTCAAGGAAGGCTCGGGCGACCCGGTAAAGAGCGCCGTGATGATGAGGGTCGAAGCCGGCAAGCCGGTCTTCGTGACCACGGTCGATCCCTGACTCTCGGCAAGCGCCCGCCTCGCAGTCGCGGGGGCCTCCGGGCCCGTACAATCTCAGGAATGTCGAGCACCGCCGGACTCCGCGCGCTCATCCTCGCCGGCGGGAGTGGCACGCGGCTGTGGCCGCGCTCGACCGACGGCAGGCCGAAGCCCTTTCTCGCGCTGACGGGAGGAGAGTCGCTGCTTCGGGAGGCCTGGCGGCGCGCCGCCGACCTCGCCGGAAAAGACAACGTCTTCGTCTCGGGCCGCGCGTCGCACGAGCCGCTTCTCGTCGCCGAGCTTCCGGAAGTTCCGCGCGCGCGCCTCGTCCTCGAGCCCGTGCGCCGCAACACCGCGCCCGCGATCGCCCTTTCGGCGTTGGCAGCCTCGGAGGAGGCGCCCGACGCCGTTCTCGCCGTGCTGCCGTCCGACCAGGCGGTGCGCGACGAGCCGGCGTTCCTCGCCGCTCTTCACGCAGCGGCCGCGGCGGCGCGGACGCACGAGGCGTTCGTCACGCTCGGGATCCCTCCGACGCGGGCCGAGACGGGGTTCGGGTACATGGAGGTTGAAGAGGGTGCCGCGCCCCTCCGCGTCATGCGATTCGTGGAAAAGCCGACGCTTTCGAAGGCCGAAGAGTTCGTCGCGTCCGACCGCTTCCTTTGGAACGCCGGCATCTTCGTGTTCCGGACCTCGCTCCTCTTCGAAGAACTCTCCCGAACTGCTCCCAAAATCCTCGACGTCGCTCGCCGCGCGCATGCGGCCCGTAAAGCCGGTGATTCTTCTTCCTTCAAAGAAATCTTCTCTTCTTCCCCGTCCATCTCCATCGACGTCGCCGTGATGGAGAAGGCCAGGAACGTGCTCGCCATCCCGTGCGCCTGCGGCTGGAGCGACCTCGGCTCGTGGGAGGCCGTCTTCGAGTTCCGGGGTGGAACCTCCGCGGGGAACATCCTCGAAGGTCCGGCCGAAGCGGTGGACGGCTCCGGCAACCTCGTGCTGGCGCAGGCGCGGCCGGTGCGCGTCGTCGGCCTCTCGGACGTCGTGGTCGTGGAATCGGAGGGCGGCCTCCTCGTCATGCGCCGGGGCGCGTCCGACGCCCTCCGGCGGAGCGTGGAAGAGGGGCTCGAGAGATGATCGTGACCGCCCCCATTCTCGCGTCCCTCTCACGGCTCGTGGCGACCGTGCGGACCGCTTACCGCGGGCCCGCGGCCGCCGTCGAGGACGCGGTCGTGTGCCTCCTCGCGCGCGGCCACCTCCTCATCGAGGACGTGCCGGGAGTAGGCAAGACGACGCTCGCCTCCGCGCTCGGAAAGGCGCTCGGCGTCGGCGTGCACCGCATCCAGTTCACGCCGGACACGCTTCCGTCCGACATCCTCGGCCTCACGGTCTTCAACGTGCGGACGCAGGAGTTCGAGTTTCACCCGGGCCCCGTGTTCACACCCGTGCTCCTCGCCGACGAGATCAACCGGGCGACCCCGAAGACGCAGGCGGCGCTCCTGCAGGCGATGAACGAGCGCGCCGTCTCCTCCGACGGCGTCACGCGGCCGCTGCCCGAGCCGTTCCTCGTCCTCGCGACGCAGAACCCGGTGGAGTACCTCGGCACCTACCCGCTCCCCGAGTCGCAGCTCGACCGCTTCCTCATGCGCATCTCACTGGGGTATCCCTCGATGGAGGAGGAGCGGCGGCTTCTCGTGTCGGGCGGTGCGGACCGCATCCTCGCGACGCTCGCGCCCGCGCTCTCGCTCGAGGAGCTGGGGGCGGCCCAGGCCGCCACCGAGCGCGTCACCGTGGCCGACAAGCTCATGGACTACGTGCTCGCGATCGTGGGGCGTACGCGGAGCGGCAAGGACCTCCTCCTCGGCGTCTCGCCGCGGGGCGCGCAGGGGTTTTTCCGCGCGGTGCAGGCGCGCGCTCTCATCTCGGGCCGGCCCTATGCGACTCCCGACGACGTCAAGCGCGTCGCCGTCGCGACGCTCGCCCACCGCGTCCTCGCCTCGCAGCCGGGCGCCTGGGACGGCGGGGGAAGCGGCCGGCGCGAGCGCGACGCGGTCCAGCGCATTCTCGACGAGACGCCCGTTCCCCTCTGAACCCGTGGCTTTCCGCGCGCGTTTCCAGAAGCTCCTCCATCCCGGAATCCTGGTCCGGGTCACGAATGTCGGGCTCGGCTTCATCCTGATGACGCTCGTCGTCGCCGTCGCCGCGACGAACACGGGAAACAACGGCCTCTACATCCTCGTGTCGCTCTTCCTCGGCGCGCTCGTCGTCTCGGGAGTCGTCTCGCGTCGGAACGTGGAGAACGTCGCGGTCGAGCTGGACGGTCCCGCGGAAATCTTCGCCGGCGTGCCGGTGCGGTTCACGCTCCGGCTCACGAATCGGGGTCGGCTGCCGCGCCGCGCCCTTCTCGTGAAGATCTCGAGCGCGGCCGCCCCGATTCTCTTCGGCCGCCTCGATCCGGGACGGCCCGCCGAACGCGGCGTCGACCTCGTCTTCCCGAGACGCGGTCGGAGATCCATCGAGTCGCTCCTTCTCTACAGCGGTTATCCGATCGGCCTCTTTCGGAAGGGACGGGTGCATCCGCTCGAAGACGAGCGCCTCGTCTACCCGTCCCCGGCGAACGTGCCGTACGTCCCCCCCGACCCCCGGGAAGCCGAGGGCGGCGATCCGCGCGACCGGCGACGGGGGCGCGGCGCCGAGATCCGCAACCTGCGCGAGGCGGGCTTCGGCGACGATCCGCGAGACGTCCACTGGCCCCAGACGGCGCGCCAGGGCAAGTTCATCGTGAAGGAGCGCGCCTCCGAGGAAGGCCGCGACGCGCTCGTGGCGCTCGACACGCATCGCCCGGCGGGCGCCGGCACGGCCTGGGACGATGCCTTCGAGAAATCGGTGTCCGAGGCTGCGGGTCTCGCACTGCGGCTCCTCACCCGCGGAAGCCGGGTGGGGCTGCTGCTCGGAGGCTCCCTCGTGCCGCCGGGCTCCGGCCCGGCGCATCGCCGCGGCCTTCTGCGCGCGCTCGCGCTCGTCGAGCCGGCAAAGGAGCCCGGGCGGGCGCCCCCCTTCGTCCCGGGATCGGTCGCCGTTTACCGGGCGGGCCGCGGGCCGGAGCGCGCCGCATGAACGCGGGCCCCGCGCCTGCCACCGCCGAAATCCCGTTCCTCAAGGAGCGCCTCCTCGCGCTCGGAAGCCTCGCGTTTCTCGCCCCGATGCCGCTCTTCTTCAGCAATGCCCTCGAGCTCGCCGTTCTGCTCGTCTACCTCGGCGTGCTCGCGCTGTTTCTGGCGCGCGTGCGCCGGGGGAGCGTGCCGCGCCTCGGGAATCGCGCGCTGAATCTCGCCGGGCTTCTCTACGTTCCGATCATCGTCCTCGACGTGCGTTTCGGGAGCCAGACGCTCCTGAAGACGATGCTCCATCTCCTCCTCTTCACGACGCTCTTCAAGCTCGCCGCGATTCGCAAGGAGCGCGACCTCTCGCTCGCGCTGGCCTTGTCGGGCCTGCTGTTCGTCGCGTCCGTCTCGACGTCGTTTCATTACGCGATCCTTCTCTACGTGCTGCTCGTGGCCTTCGTCGGCTGGAGCGTGCTCGTGAAGTGGGCCCTCTGGCGCGACCTCTCCGGGGCTCCCGAGGAATGGAGCCGCGACCGCACGGCGCGCTCTCTTCCGGGTCGCGGTCCGCTCGTCAGCTCGGTGCTGTCCACGGTCCTCGTCGCCATCCCGCTCTTCCTGTTCCTCCCGCGCCTCAAGGCGCCCTACGTGAGGGGCGCCGAAGCGGGGCACGAGATCACGACGGGTTTCTCGGAGAACGTGGATCCGGACCTGTTCGGCGCGCTCAAGCAGAGCGACCGCGTCTTCCTCCGGATCACGAGCGAGGAGGCGCTCGGCGAGGGCGGGGCGGCGGTCCTGAGGCTTCGGACGCTCGCCCTCTCGCGGTGGGAGAACGGGGTGTGGAAGAAACCTTCGGAGCGTTCCGCCGCCGGCGCCCGTTCCGGTTTCTCGACGCTCGTCCCCCTCGTGCCGCGCGGCCGTGGCGCGGGAGGAGGCACGGCGATGACGATCGACCTCACCCCGATCCAGACGCGCTACCTGCCCTATCCGCTTCTCGGCAACGCGCTGCGTCTCTCCGAGGCCTCGTTTCGTAACCCCGGGCTCGCATACGTCGAGCGCGATGCGGCCCGCAACCTCCGCCTGCCGTTCGAACCGGACCGGACGATCCAGTACACGGTGACCTACGGGACGCGCCCGATCGCGGACCTCGAGCCCGGCGACGTGACCGAAGCCCGAAAGCCAGCCGGGTTGCTCGCGCTGCGCTCCTTCGCCCTCGGCCAGCTCGACGGAATCGATCCAGCGGCGGACCCCGAGAGGGCCGCGCACGCGATCGAGTCCGTGCTCCGGGGCTGGACATACGAGCTGGATCTCCAGCCGCGCGGCCCGAATGCCGTCGAGGACTTCGTCGTGAACCGGCGGAAGGGGCACTGCCAGACATTCGCCACGGCGATGGCGCTGCTCCTGCGGGAAGTGGGCGTCCCGACGCGCTTCGTGACCGGCTTCCTCGGCGGCGAGATCGGTGCGTTCGGGCGATACGTCCTCGTCCGCGGGCAGAACGTCCACGCCTGGGTCGAAGTGTGGTGCGGTGAGACCCGGGGTTGGGTCACCTTCGACCCGACGCCTCAGGTCGGGCAGCCGGGACTCGAAAGAGTCCCGCTCGCGCAACGCTTCCGCCAGGTGACCGACGGGCTCGAGTTTTTCTACGACCGTTTTGTTCTCTCGTTCAGTCAGGGTGATCAGGCCGAGCTTCTCCGAAAGCTGCGGGAGGCGGCGGGCGGCGCCCTTTTCGCGCTGCGCCGCGTAGGCGGAAGCGTGAGTCCTTTACTGCGCCGCCTGCCGGCGGCCGCACTGGTGGCGGCCGCACTCCTCTTGGCCTTCCTGGTGCTTCTCGGGCGCCGCCTGCTCGGCGTTTCGTGGAAAACGCGCGGCCTCGCACCCGCGTCGGCGGCCTACCGCCGCCTCCAGAAGGCGCTCCACCGGCTCGGCGCGCCGCTCACGCCCGCGTCCGTTCCCGCCGAGACCCTCGCCGCCGCCGCCGCGCTCGGTCCGGCCGCGGCGCGGCCCGCCGAAGCCATCGTGCGCGCTTACGTCCGTGAGTCCTTCGGAGGTCTCGCCCCTGCGCCGGGAGAGGAAGGCCGGTTGCGGGCGCTGCTCGACGAGTTTCGCGATGCGGCCGGCCGGCTGCCGACGCAATGATTCATGTTGGGGATATCCTTTCGCGGGTGCTCAAGCTCTGCTTGGCGCACCTGGAGGTAAGGAATGAAGAAGACGACAATAGCAGTTTCTGTTCTCGTTGCGGTCTGCGCCGGCACGACGTTGCTCGCCAATCTCGACAACCAGAAGGCGTTCGTGGCGAAGTATCCTGACGCCAAGGCCTCTCTGGGCAAGTGCTCGACGTGTCACATGAAGCCTCTTCCGAAGAAGGAAGACCACGAGATGAACCCGTATGGGAAGGATGTCCAGACGAAGGCCGTCGTCGACCCGAAGGCCGAGAAGAAGACCTACAAGTTCGAGAAAATTGAGAGTCTCGACAGCGATGGCGACGGCGTGAAGAACATCGACGAGATCAAGGCCGGCACGAACCCCGGCGACCCGAAGTCCAAGTAAGCCCCGGTAGAATCCGCGGCGGGCGGCTCGAAGCGAGTCCGCCCGCCTTTGCTTTTCTTGGGTGACCGGCGAGCGACGGCACGCGGGCTTCGAGGGATAAGGAGACGGCCTGTGGATCACGATGTTGCACGCGAGGGCCCGGCGCCAATCACGCGGCGACGGTGGATCGACATCCTCCTCGGCACCAGCTTCACGGCCTGGGCAGCGGCCGTGGTCTATCCGGTCCTCCGGTACCTCACCCCGGCCCGGGACGGTGGCGGCTCGAACAAGGCCACGCTCACCGACGCGCAGAAGCAGGAGCTCGCGAGCAACGGGTTTCTGATCGCCCGCGTCGGCACAGACCGCGTCCTGCTTCTGAAAGACAAGGAGCAGAAGCTGAAAGCGCTTTCGGCCAAGTGCACGCATGAGGGCTGCACTGTGCAGTTCGTCCCGGCCGACGGGATCATCTGGTGCGCCTGCCACAACGGGAAGTTCTCGCTCGACGGCCGCGTGATCTCGGGCCCGCCGCCCCGGCCCCTCATGGCGTTCACGGTGGAGGGAGACCTCAAGGGAGTCGTGAACGTGATCAAGCCGGGAGGCATGGCATGAGCGACGCGCGCGATTCGGCGCCGGTCCCGTCCGGTGTCGGGGCCAGGATTTTTCGGATGCTCGACGAGAGGTTCCAGATTTCGGGCCTCGTCACGTTCCTGGGACACAAGGAAGTGCCTGTCGGCGCCCATTCGCCGATCTGGTACTACCTTGGCGGCGTCTCGCTTTTCTTCTTCGTCGTTCAGATCGGGACCGGAATTCTCCTCCTGATGAACTACCAGGTCGGCGAGAACACGTCGTACGAGAGCATGAAACATCTCGTGGGTCGCGTCCCGTTCGGCTGGCTCATCCGATCGATTCACTGCTGGTCCGCTCATCTCATGAGCCTCTCGGTGATGGCCCATCTTTTCAGCGTCCTGTTCCTGAAGGCCTACCGCAAGCCACGCGAGCTGACCTGGTATTCAGGCTTCGCGATGCTCGGTCTCGTCCTCGGCTTCGGATTCTCCGGCTACCTCCTCCCGTGGAACGAGCTGAGCTATTTCGCGACGGCCGTCGGGACCGACTCCGTGAAGTCCGTCCCCATCGTGGGTCCATGGATGCTGCGCGTGCTCCGGGGCGGTGAAGAGGTATCGGTCCAGACGCTGTACCGGTTTTTCGCGCTCCACGTCTGCATCCTTCCGTTGATCATGGCGGGCCTCATCGGCGCACACCTGCTCTTCATTCAGCGGCAGGGGATGGCCGAGCCCCTCGAACACAGGCCATCGCCCGAGCCGAAGACGCGGCACCGCGGCATGCCGTTCTTCCCGAACTTCGCGATGCGGGACCTGCTCTTCTGGGTGATCTGCCTGAACATCCTCGCGCTCCTCGCGGTCGCGCTTCCGTTCGGTCCCGGGATCCCAGGCATGGAATGGGAGCTCGGGGCGAAGGCGAACCCGCTCAAGCCCGCATATCCGGGCATCAAGCCCGAGTGGTACTTCCTCTCGGTGTACCAGATGCTTCGGGAGTTCCCCGCGCACCTCCTCGGCATGGAGGGGCCGCAGGCTTGCCTGCTCCTCGCGAGCATCCTGGGCGCGATCGCGTTCGCGATCCCGCTTCTCGACCGGAACGCCGCAAAAGGCAAGCCGAGCCCGCTCTTCACGGACCTTGGCGTCGCCGGACTTCTATTCTTCGGGTTTCTGACCCTCAAGGCGTGGGACGTCGGGGTCCATGCGCCGCCCGGGCAGGATCCGGCGGGCAGCCCCGCGATGGCCGCCACGATCGCGCGGACCGCGGCCCTGTGGATTCTCGGGATCGGGCTCGCCGTGACGGCGCTCCGGCGCCTTCGGTGGGGGCACTCGGCCTTCTCTTTCACCGCGGCCGTCCTCCTGCAAGCGGCGTTGAACGGATTCGCGCATCTGAGCTGGCTCGCGAGCGGCGGAGTCGCCCTTGCCGTTCTCGCCGTCCTGCTTCTCGCCGGGCGGGTTCGTGGCGGCTCGTCCGCGGCGGGTCTCATGCTTCCCCTGCTTCTCGCGCTCGCCGCGCCCTCCCCGGCGCGCGCGCAAGAGAAGGCGGAAGAGAAGGGGGAAGCGAAGGAGGCCGCGCCCGCACCGGCGACCGCGTCCGTGCCGGGGCAGGTCGTCGAGGAAGCCTGGCCTGCAGATTTTCAGAAGCTCTTCACGGAAGTGGACAAGAAGACGGGCCCCGTCCTGAACGAGAAGGCGAAGGCCCGGTTCCGGAGTCTGCCCAGCCACGCGCAGAATCTGTTCTTCGTGGCGGCGAAGGCGGGCACGCTCTCTTCCTCGGCGCACCTCGCGACGCTTCTCGCGCTGGACGTCGACGACCGCAAGGTCGAGCTGATCCTCGGGGACAACTGCGTCCTCTGCCACTCGAACCCGGACATGCCGGACGAAATTCTCTTCAAGCCCCGGGGGAAAGGCGACCCGAACGCGCACCTGGACCTCAACGAGATCGTCAGCGACGTCCACTTCCGCGGTGGGCTGATGTGCTCCGGCTGCCACGGCGGCAAACCGACCGACGCCGAAATGTCGGCGGATATCGCGAAGCGCTGGCCCGAGAGCGCGAAGCGCAAGAAAGATCGCTCGTGGATTCCGGAGTTCTGCGCCCGCTGTCACTCCTCGAGCGAATTCATGCGCGGGTATAACCCTTTGCTGCCCGTGGACCAGCTGCTCAAGTACCGGACGAGCAAGCACGGGCAGCTTCTCCTGGAAAAGAAGGACTCGAAGGCCGCGCAGTGCGTCAGCTGCCACGGCGTGCATGGGATCCGCCCGCCCGACAGCACGAACTCCCTCGTCTACCGCGAGAACATTCCCGCGACGTGCGGCAAGTGTCACGCGGACGCGGCCTATATGAAGGGCTACACGCTCGACGACGGCGTAACGCCGATCCCGACGAACCAGCTGGAGCAATACAGGAAGAGCGTGCACGGCCTCGCGCTCCTCGGGAAGCACGACTCCGGCGCTCCGGCCTGCAACGGCTGTCACGGCAACCACGCGGCCCTCCCGCCTCAGGTGTCGTTCGTCTCGCAGGTGTGCAGGAACTGCCACGCGGCGAACGGCAGTCTCTTCGATGGCAGCCCGCACAAGAAGGCGTTCGAGAAGCACGGCTGGCCCGAATGCGAGACGTGCCACGGCAAGCACGACATCATGCGTCCTACGGACGAGATGCTGAAGGATGACCCGAAGGCGCTCTGCCACGCCTGCCACGCGAAATACGGTAATCCGAAGTGCGACGCCGCCGCGCACTACTTCTACAGGACGATTACGACCCTCCGCGAGTCGCACGAAACCCTGACCAAGGACGTCGACCGGCTCGCGGAGCGCGGCTTCGACGTCGACGACCTGCGTTTCCAGGCGAGCGCGGTGTCCGACGACCTGCGCAAGACGCGTCTCGGGATCCACACCTTCGACTGGAGCGACTTCACGCGCAACTCGGAGGAGACGTCGAAGGCGCTCACGGGCCTCCAGGAAGGCTCCAAGGCCGTCTGGGCCGAGTACCGCTTCCGGCGGAACGGCCTCATTCTGGCGAGCGGACTCATCTCGCTGTTCGCGGTTCTGCTCTACCTGAAGATCAGGCAGATCGATCGCGAGCCGCGAAAATAGGGCGTCTGAATCATTGGCAGACGGCCGCCATGGACCCATCGTTTCCCGATCATGAATCGGTTCCTGAAGGACAAGGAGCATCTGTTCCGCATGGCGGCGCTCTTCGCGGCGGGCGTCGTCCTCTTCTTGATCGTGCGGGCCGTGCTTGTTCCGAAGGGGTTCGGCGTGTACGGGCACTACCGCGCCGGCGCCCTCGCGGACAACCGCGTGCGCGCACCGCGCTTCGCGGGCCGGGCCGCCTGCATCGAGTGCCACACGGACGAAGGCGACCGCCTGAAGGGCGGCAAGCACGCCGGAGTCGGCTGCGAGGCCTGCCACGGCGCGCTCGCGAAGCACGCGGCGGACCCGTCGTCCCTCAAGCCGACGAAGCCAGACTCGAAGACGCTCTGCCAGACGTGCCACCTGATGAACGTCGCCAAGCCGGCGAAGTTCCCCCAGATCGACCCGAAGAGCCACATGGACGGTGGGCCGTGCCTGACGTGTCACGACCAGCACGCCCCCGACAAGGAGCCGAAGAAATGAATTCCGACCGCCGCGACTTCGTGCTCACGGCCGGAAAGCTCCTCCTGCTGACCGCGCCGGCGGCCGCCTACCTCGAGGCCGTGGAATCCGGCAAGGCGGAAGAGCCCGCCTACAAGACCTTCGAGCACTACTGGGGAATGATCGTCGACATCGAGAAGTGCATCGGGTGCGGCAATTGCGTGAGGGCCTGCAAGGTCGAGAACGACGTGCCCCTCGAGCCGTACTTCTTCCGCACATGGGTGGAGCGCTACCACGTCGAAGGCGCCGGGGAGCATCCCGACGTCGACTCGCCCGACGGCGGCTACAATGGTTTTCCCGAAAAGTACGCGGCCGGCGACGGCGCCAAGAGCTTCTTCGTTCCGAAGCTCTGCAATCAGTGCGCGCACTCACCTTGCACACAAGTGTGCCCCGTGGGCGCCACATTCGAGAGCCCCGACGGCGCCGTCCTCGTCGACAAGACTTACTGCCTCGGCTGCCGATACTGCGTGCAGGCCTGCCCGTACGGGTGCCGGTTCATCGACCCGCGCACGAACACGGTCGACAAGTGCAACCTCTGCTACCACCGGATCACGAAGGGCCTCACGACGGCGTGCTGCGAGAGCTGCCCGACTGGCGCGCGCCAGCTCGTCGATCTCAAGGACGCGAGGGATCCGGTCCACGAGTTCCTCCGAACGCACAAGGTGCATGTCCTCAAGCCTCAGATGGCCACGGGCTCGAAGGTCTTCTACAACGCCCTCGACGGGTCCGTGAGGTAGGGAAATGGAAGAAGGCATTCTCCACGCCATCCAGGGGTACATGTACCCCAACGAGGTCGAGCTCCAGTGGAGCATCCTCATCGTCCTGTACCCGTTCACGACCGGCCTCGTCGCCGGCGCCTTCATCCTCGCGTCGCTCGAGCGCGTCTTCAACGTGGCGGCGGTCAAGCCGACGTACCGGCTCGCGCTGCTCTCCGCGCTCGCGTTTCTCCTCGTCTCTCCCTTGCCGCTGCAGCTCCACCTCGGCCACCCGGAGCGCTCCATCGAGATGTACCTCACGCCGCATACGAGCTCGGCGATGGCGATGTTCGGCTTCATCTATCTCTGGTACCTGATGGCCGTCCTCGTTCTCGAGATCTGGCTCGACTACCGCAAGGACATGGTCCTCATGGCCCGGTCCGAGACGGGCTGGAAGAAGACGCTCTACCGGATCCTCACCCTCGGCGTCGACAACATCAGCGAGGAGTCGCTCCGCATCGACGACAAGCTGGGGCGCTTCATCACGATCGTGGGTATTCCGTCGGCCCTCCTTCTGCACGGCTACGTTGGATTCATCTTCGGCTCGGTGAAGGCGAACCCGTGGTGGTCCACGCCCGTCATGCCGATCGTGTTCCTCTTCTCGGCCATCGTGTCGGGCATCGCCCTCGTGCTCCTCATGTACATGCTCGTCTGCTTCCTGAAGGGCATTCCCATCGACATGCCATGCGTGGACACGATCGCCCGCTACCTGATGTACGCGTTCCTGGTCGATTTCTCTCTCGAGATGCTCGACCTGATCCACCGCATCTACGAGGCGGACGAGTCCTTCAAGAGCCTCGACTTCATGGTCCATACGCGGCTCTACACGTCCCAGATTCTCGTCCAGATCGTCTTCGGCACGATCATCCCGATCGCGATGCTCGCCTTCATCCAGCTCGTGAAGCTCTCCGACGCGGCCCGGAAGGGCATCTATACCCTCGCCGGCTTCCTCACGCTGATGGGCATCTTCGCGATGCGGTGGAACGTCGTCATCGGCGGGCAGCTCTTCTCGAAGAGCTTCCTCGGGTACACGACGTACAAGATGGCATTCGCCACGAAGGAGGGGCTGCTCCCCGCGATTCTCCTGATGATCCTTCCGTTCGTAATCCTCTGGGGTCTCGTGAAGCTGCTGCCACCGTTCGACGAGGAGAAGGCGGCGGTCTGAGCTTCCGCCCGCAGGGATGCCTTTGAGCGCGGCATCGGGAGTTTGACCGCCATGGACGACTCGGGCCCGGAGCTCGCGAAGCAGGTCGCCGCGCTGGCTGAGTCGCTCCGGTCGGTGGAAGCGCGTGTGGCCGCGCTCGAGGGAGCGGCCGCGCCGAAGAGCCCGAGGCCCGTGCCCGTCCCACCCGCCGAGCCGGTCCCCGCGACGTCCGCCGCACCGGAATCCCCGCTGTCTTCCTATGCCGCGCTTGCGGGCAAGTGTCTTTTCGTTCTCGCCGGCGCGTTCCTCGTGCGCGCTCTCACGGACTCGGGCACGCTGCCGCGAGGCGCGGGGGTGGCGCTGGGGCTCGCCTATGCGATGACCTGGCTCGTCGTTGCCGACCGCACCGGCCGGAACGGCTCCGTCGCGGCCGCGACGGCCGCGACGGCATGGGGCGTCACGGCGCTCGTCATCGCATGTCCTCTCGTCTGGGAGGCCTCGACGCGCTTCAACGTGCTGCCGCCGGCGGGAGCCGCCGGCGCGCTCACGGCGGTCGCCGCTGCCGCCCTCGGCGCGTCCGTGCACCGCAACCTCCGCGCGCTGGCCTGGGCCGCCGTGCTCTCGGTTCTCGCCACAGCGTGCCTCCTCCTGGTCGCCACGCATGCCCTCGTCGCATTCGGCGCGCTTCTCGTCGTCCTCGCCGCGGGGGCCGGGGCAGCCTCGGTCCGCCGCGGCTGGGCCGGCCTCCCGTGGGCCCCGGCCGTCGTCGCGGATCTCGTCGTTCTCGAGGCTATCTGGATCGCCGCGCGCCCTGAGGGGCTGCCCGAGGCGTACGCGAACCTCTCTCCGGGCGCCGTCCTCGCGCTCGCCCTCGCGCTCTTCGCCGCTCCTCTTGCGGGCACGGTTCGGCGCGCGTTCGGGCGCGTGAGGACGCCCGACGCCTTCGAAGCCGTTCAGTTGGGAGCGGTTCTTTTTCTCATGGTCTTCGCCGTCTCGCGGCTCACTCCATTGGCCGGCCTTCCGCCCTCTCTCGTCTGGGGTCTTGCCGGATTCGCGGCGGCAGTTGCACCGGCCCGCGCCGTCGGCTCGATCGCTCCGGCATATGGCGCGGTCCTGCTCGTGGCGGGGGCGTTCGTCTCGGGGCTCGTCGCGTTTGCCGGACACGCCTTCCTTGGTTCGCCGGTCGCCGGCATGCCGCCCCCGGACTCCGTTCTCGTTCTGTCGCTCTCGGCCGTGGCGACGGTGCTCCTTGCGCGCCGCGTGCGTGCGGGCGCATGCGGGCTCGCCACACGCGGGGCGATGTTCGCGCTGGCGTGCGTTTCGATCGTGGGGGCGGGCGCGCTCGCCGAACGGGGACTGGCGCTGCTCGTCGCTCCCGACGGAGACCCGGGCCTCACGGCTTCCGTGCGCAGTGCCGTCCTTGCCGCCGCCTCGGTGCTGCTCGCCTCGTGCCGGCGACTCCCGACGCTGTCCCCCCTCGCGCGGCTCGCCTATCCGGTGCTGGCGTTCTCCGCGCTCAAGTTGCTGTTCGAAGACCTCCCGCACGGGCGCCCGAGCACGCTCGTCGCGACGTTCGTCCTCTACGGCGCCGCCCTGATGATCGTCCCCCGGCTCCTGCGGTCCTCGCGGGCCTGAAGGTCACCCGGCTGCCCTCCCCTGGGCCGGGAGGGCCTGATCGGTTTGCACCATAGCCTGCGGACCCGCAGATACGGAGAATCCGTCTCCATGTATCAGATCGTCCGCCGCCACCAGTTTTCGGATTCGACTTTCCTGTGGGACGTGTACGCGCCCGACGTGGCCCGTGCCGCCCAGCCGGGACACTTCGTCATGCTGCGCCTCCGCGAAGGGGGCGAGCGAATTCCCCTGACGGTGGCCGACTACGACCGCGACTGGGGCACCGTGACGATCGTCATTCAGGCGATCGGCAAGACGACGCGCGAGATGATGGCCGCCTATCAGGAAGGCGACACGTTCCTCGATTTCGTGGGGCCGCTCGGCATGCCCAGCCACGTGAAGAACGTCGGCCACGTCGTCCTCGTGGGAGGCGGCCTCGGTGTCGCTCCCGTTTTCCCCCAGCTCCGGGCCTTCAAGGAGGCCGGCAACCGCGTCACGGGAATCATCGGCTTCCGCACGAAGGAGCTCGTCTTCTGGGAGGACCGGTTCAAGAAATATTGCGACGAACTGATCGTCTGTACCGACGACGGCACGTACGGCCGGCCGGGATTCGTCACGGCCGCGCTCGAGGACGTCCTCTCGCGCGAGAAGGTCGACGAAGTCGTGGCGATCGGCCCGCTACCGATGATGCGCGCCTGTGCCGAGGTCACGCGCCCGCGCGGCGTGCCGACGGCCGTGAGCCTGAACGCGATCATGGTGGACGGCACCGGAATGTGCGGTTCCTGCCGCGTCAGCGTCGGCGGCGAGATCAAGTTCGCGTGCGTCGAGGGCCCCGACTTCGACGCGCACAAGATCGACTTCGGCGAGCTCATGCTGCGGCAGCAACGCTTCAAGTCGCAGGAGACGCGCGCGAACGAGGACTTCGCGCACACCTGCAACATCGAAAAGCTGCTCTTCGACGACGAGAAACGGAACTACAAGAAGCTGAAGGACGTGGCGCCGCATGCCACGAAGATGGCCGAGCGGAACGCCGAAGAGCGCGCGCACAACTTCCTCGAGGTGAACCTCGGCTACACCATCGCCGATGCGCTCACGGAAGCTGAGCGCTGCATCCAGTGCCTGAGGCCCTCCTGCATTCAGGGCTGCCCGGTCGCCATCGACATCCCGCGCTTCATCCGGCACCTCCTCGTCCGCGACCTCGCGGGCGCCGCTGCGGTCATCCGCGAGAACAACCACTTCCCGTCCGTGTGCGGCCGCGTCTGTCCGCAGGAAAGCCAGTGCGAGGTGCAGTGCATCCTCATCAAGAAGATGGAGCCGGTCGCCATCGGCCGGCTCGAGCGCTTCGTGGGCGACCACGCGCCCGTAACCGCCCCGCCGGTGCGCCTGGCGGCGCCGATCGGCAAGGTCGCGGTCGTGGGCTCCGGCCCCGCCGGCCTCGCGTGCGCGGGTGACCTCGCGCGCGATGGCGCGGAGGTCACGATCTTCGAGGCGCTGCACGTCATCGGGGGAGTCCTGCGGTACGGGATCCCGTCCTTCCGGCTGCCGCGGAACATCATCGACCGCGAAGTGAAGCAGCTCGAGGACATGGGCGTCCGCTTCGAGACGAACAAGGTCGTCGGCAAGACGTTCACGATCCCGCAGCTCCTCGGCGAGCGCGGCTTCGACGCCGTCTTCGTGGGAACGGGGGCGGGCGCTCCAGCCTTTCTCGGCATCCCGGGCGAGTTCGCCGGGCAGGTCTACAGCGCGAACGAGTTCCTCACCCGCGTGAACCTCATGGGAGGCGACAACTTCCCCTATGAGGACACGCCCGTCACGCTCGGCCGCAGCATCGTCGTCATCGGCGCGGGCAACACGGCGATGGACTGCCTGCGTGTGTCCAAGCGCCTCGGCGCCGAGCTGGTCCGCTGCGTCTACCGCCGCACGAAGGCGGAGGCTCCCGCCCGCGTCGAAGAGCTTCGCCACGCGGAGGAAGAGGGCATCACGTTCCACTGGCTGCGGGGCCCGACCGAGATCGTCACGGACGACAAGGGCGGCGTGAAGGCCCTCGTCTGCCAGAAGATGGAGCTGGGTCCACCGGACGCCTCCGGCCGCCGGCGCCCCGTCCCCATCCCCGGCGAGATGGAGACGTTCGAGTGCGACACCGTCATCTACGCGCTCGGCACGCGCGCGAACCCCATCATCGCGCGGTCGACTCCGGGCCTCGATATACGCGGCGAGGGGTACATCAACGTCGACGAGACCACGCAGGCCGCGAACCTGCCGGGCGTCTTCGCGGGCGGCGACATCGTCACCGGTGCCGCCACCGTGATCCTCGCGCTCGGCGCCGGCCGAAGAGCGGCCCGCTCGATCACGTCGTACCTGAAGAACCGCGTCTGGCCTCCCGAGGTGCGCGCGGAATCGATGATCCCGGCCGTGGCCGCGCCCGCCGAGTCCGTGTGCAAGAAGTGCCGGCGCCCGATCGAGGAGGGCGAGGACTACGTCTGCTGCGCGGGCGAGCGGCTTTCCTTCCAGTGCACGTCCTGCCAGAAGGTCTCCGAGGGCTTCGCCTTCCCGTACGGCCTGTGCCCGATCTGCGGCGGCGCGTTCGCGCCCCGCGAGGAGCTCGCGACCCCGGAAGGCGCGCTCGCCGAGGCCGTGCGGCGCGCGTACGAGATCGAGATCGGCGGTGTCCTCTTCTACGCGAACGGGGCGAGGGCGATGGAAAAAGCCGGCGCCGACCCGGAAGTCATCGCGCTCTTCAGCCGGCTCTCGGCGATGGAGCGCGAACACATGGAATTGCTCGCGCGCCGTTACCATCTCGAAGCGCCGGATCTCACCGGGCAGGGGCCGTCCCCGGTGCAGCTCGCCGTCTTCTCGGGCGTCGAGACCTCGAAGGACGCCGATGGCGTCGCGCTGCTGCGCCTCGCCGTCCACCTCGAGAAGCGCGCCGGCCGGTTCTTCCTGGAGACCGGTCGCAAGTTCTCCGAGGCCTCGCCCGAGTGGCGCCTCTACCGCGAGCTGGAGGCGGAGGAGCGCGAGCACGCCGAGCTTCTCGAGAGCGCCGCGATGCGGCTCGAGGCGGGGCGCTCGCTCGTGATCTGAGCGCGGCGAAAGCCGCCCGTCAGTACGCGTTCTTGTGGGTGAAGCCCCACTTGACCGTGAGCCACAGGATCTTCACGTCGAGGCCGACCGTCCAGTTCTCGATGTAGTAGAGGTCGTACTCGATGCGCTTGGAGAGGCTCGTGTTGCCGCGCCAGCCGTGCACCTGTGCCCAGCCCGTGATGCCGGCGCGCACGCGGTGGCGGAGCATGTACTGCGGGAACTTCTCCTTGAACGTGCTCACGAACTCCGGGCGCTCCGGACGGGGCCCCACGAGGGACATCTCGCCGGTGAAGACGTTGACGAGCTGCGGCAGTTCGTCGAGCGAGGTCTTGCGCAGGAACGCGCCCACCCGCGTGCGGCGCGGGTCGTTCTCCTCGGTCCAGCGCGCGCCGTCGTCCTCGGCGTCAACGCGCATCGAGCGAAACTTCAACATCCGGAAGAGCCGCCCGTCGAGACCCATGCGCTCCTGCGCGTAAAAGATCGGGCCGCGGTCTTCGAGCCAGATGGCGAGCGCGATGACCGGGAAGAGGACGGCGATGGCGACGAGGCCGAGAGCCGAGAGCGCGACGTCCATCGTCCGCTTCACGAGGGAATTCCAGCCCTCGAGCGGCATCTGGGTCAGGTTGATGACGGGCAGGCCGTCGAAGTCCTCGACGCCGGCCTTGAAGGTCACGTACTGGAAGAGGTCCGGCACGACCTTGAGGTCGACGATCTGGTTGCCGACCTCCTTGAGGATCGTGAGCATCGTGCGGTGCGCCTCGACGGGCAGCGCCAGGAACACCGTATCGACCTCGTGCGCGCCGATGAGCGCCGTGACTTCCGAGGTCGTCCCGAGGACGGCGAGGCCGCGGTAGCCCCCGGTGCGCTTGGCGGGGTCGTCGTCCGCGAAACCCACTGGTTTCAAGCCCGTCGCGGGGTGGTCGAGCAGCTTGTCGGCCAGGGTACGCCCCGTATGCCCCGCGCCCACGATGAGTGTCCGGCGCACGCCGGTGCCCGTCGACCACATGGTTTCGAGGTATTTGCGGATCCCGAAGCGCACGAACGAGACGAGGAAGACGTCGAGAAAGAGGAACAGGACGAGCAGCTGCCGGCTCGTGTAGGTGAAGCCTCGCCAGAAGGAGAGAAGGCCGACGAGCAGGATCGTCCCGAGAGACGCCGCGACGATGACGGCGAGCACTTCGTCGATCGTCGAGCGGTCGCGCCGGATCTGATACAGCCGGTGGAAGTAGAAGACGACCGGCCAGATCGCGATCAGGATCGGGATGAACGCGACGTAGTTCTCGAAAGGCTGCGCGCCCTTCGGCGTGGGCCACACGGACTCGAAGCGAATGAGCCACGCCGCGCCCAGCGCGAGCACGGTCGCGAGGACGTCGGCGGCCACGAAGAGGGCCTGGAGGCGACGGGTCTGGCGGCGGATCACACGGACTCCGGACGGCTGATTCTAACGTCCTCGGACTCCTTTTCGGCGCGGCTTCGCGCCGCCCCGAGGGCGGCGGCGAAACGGCCCCGGAAGACGTCGGGCGAAAAGCGGGCAGCGTTGCGGGCCAGGGCGGCGGGGTCGAGCGTGAGGCCGCGCAGGCGGTCGAGAGCCGCCAAGAGGCCCGCCGCGCCCGGCGCGTCGTACAGGACGCCTGTTTCTCCGTCCCGGACCGTTTCGATTGCCCCGCCGCGGCCCAGCGCCACGACCGGTGCGCCGCATGCCTGCGCCTCGAGCGGCACGATGCCGAAATCTTCCTCTCCGGGCATCAGGACGGCCTCGGCGGTCCGGTAGCACTCGCGCAGCATGTCGTCCTTGGGAGTGTCGAGAAATCTCACCGTCTCACGGGCCCGGGCGGTGAGGCGTGCGCGCTCCGGCCCAAACCCCGCGATCGTGAGGGGCAGCTGGCGAGCGTTCGCGGCGTCGATGGCGTCCTCGAGGCGCTTATACGGCGCGAGGGCCGACACGACGAGGAGACCGTTCCGGGGCGTCCCGGGCGGCGGCGGCGTGTAGAAACCGGTGTCAACGGGCGGGAAGACCACGTCCGCCTCGCGTCCCCAGAGGCGGGCGATTCGTGCCCTCACGTTCTCCGAGTTTGCGAGAAAGGCGTCGACGCGGGGCACGGCCGCGCGATCCCACGCGCGGAGGGCGCCGCGCGCGAGGCGTGCCGCCGCGGTCACGAAGGCCGGCCGGCCGCGGAAGTAGTCTTCGAACTGGTCGTTGAGGTACCGCACGGGCGTGTGGCAGTAGCAGAGATGGAACGCGCCCGGAGCCTTCTTCGCGTTCTTGGCGACGCAGTGGGAGGTCGAGATCACGAGGTCGAATCCCGACAGGTCCCACGTTTCGGCGGCGACGAAGAAGAGGGGGAGCAGTTTGCGATAGTCGGCGCGCGCCGAGACGAGCTTCTGGAGGAACGTCGTCCGGATGTCGGCGGCCTCGATCTCGGCGGGCTGCGAGCCCGCGAAGTGAAAGAGCGTGAAGATCGGCGCGCCCGGAAACATCCGGACCAGTTCCAGCAGCACCTTCTCGCCGCCACGGGTGCCCGTCAGCCAGTCGTGGACGAGGGCGACTCTCACGAAAAAACGCTCTCGTAGATTCCCGCGGTTCGTTCCGCGACGCGGGACCACGTGAATTGCGCCGCACGCTCCCGTCCCCTTTTTCTAAGAAAATCTCTTTTTTCTTCATCTCCGAGCAATGCGCCCAGAGCCTCTGCGATCGACGAGATGTCGTGCGGGTCGAAGAAGACCGCCGCGTCGCCCGCCGTCTCGCGGAGCGCGGGAATGTCCGAGCACGCGACGGGCGTGCCCGCCGCCTGCGCCTCGAGGACGGGCAGGCCGAAGCCCTCGGCGAAAGAGGGCAGCACGAGCGCCCGTGCGGCCGCGACGAGGGCTGGCACTTCGGCGTCCGGCACGAAACCGATGCATTGGACGCCTTCGGCCTTTATGCGGTTCCGCGCCATCCCCGCCAGGACGAGGGACAGAGAGGGCGAGGAAACGCGCAGGCGAGCGAATGCGGCGAGCAGCCCCTCGAGGTTCTTGTGCGGCTTGTCGTTCCCGAGGAAGAGAAGATAAGAAAGAGGAAGAGATTCGGGGGCATTGTCTTTCCCCCTTTCAAAGAAATCTTCTCTTACTCCATTCGGAATCACGACGACCTTGCCGCCCCACTCGGGTCCGAAAGCAAGAATTTCCTTTTTCGTGCTTTCCGATACCGCGATGATGCGCGCGGAAAGCCGAAGCGCCCGCCCGATCATCCACCGCGCATAGAAGCGCTTCGCGGGTGCGTCGTGCTCCGGCCGGGTGAGGTGCATGAGGTCGTGGATCGTAACGACAGTCGCCCGCGGCGGAAAGAACGGGACGACGTAGTGCGGGGCGTGGAAGACATCGGGTTTGAGCGCCGAGATCGCCCGCCGAACGGCGACGAGCTCTTCCAGCGAATAGTGCCGGGCGGAACAGATCGTCGCGGTGACTCCCGAAGGGAGAAGCTCCTTCTCGCCGGGGAGGACGAGCGCATGGACCTTGTAGCGGTCGAGCCCCGCGAGGCCGCCGAGGAGTCCGCGGACGTATGTCCCGATCCCGAAGTCGCGCGCCTTGCGGGCGTCGACGAGGACCCGTTTCCTTCGTCCGGTCAATCGAGCGCCTCCTCGAAGAGGATCCGCATCTTCGCGGCGGCCGCCGCCCACGTGAAGCTCGCGGCGCGCCGCGGGCCCTCGACGGCCGCGCGCCGCCGGAAGCCGGCGTCGTCGTGCGCGCGCTCGAGGGCT
>Ga0209385_1000226_pt1 | contig 22370 bp, 11 predicted proteins | sample NGEPerB_FD_184506 | JGI IMG/M metagenome (GOLD analysis project Ga0209385, IMG submission 184506) | Arctic peat soil microbial communities from the Barrow Environmental Observatory site, Barrow, Alaska, USA - NGEE PermafrostAB12-B... | ecosystem: Environmental > Terrestrial > Soil > Wetlands >... | reverse complement strand
GAGTACGCGCGCCTTTGGAAGCTGCGCCTCGTGCAGCGTCGCGGGCCATTCCGCGAGCGGCAAGGACGCGAGGCGCGCGTACTCCGGGCGCGCGCCCGCACGCAGCACCTGCCCGAGGATCTCGCGGGCGAGCGTTTCGTTCCCCGAATCGCGCGCCGCGAGCGCGAGGACCATCCCGAAATCGGGGGCGCTCCGCTGGGCGGGAGGCAGCGAGCGCACGAAGTCCAGAAACGTCTCGCGCTTCCCCGCGAGCCGGTACGCCTCCGCGAGCGCGGTGACCGTCTGCGGCGAGGGCACGCGCCGGTAGAGCTCTTCCGAGAACTCGATCGCGCGGTCCGCGCGGCGCATGTCCTGAGCGCGGAGCGCCTGGTCGTAGAGACAGTCGATGAAGGCGAGAACGGTATCCGGCTGGTCGGCGCGCCGCGTGAGCGACATGCCGAGATGCGGCCAGCGGAAAGGCGACGTCAGGAAGACGAGCGCGCTGGGAGGAATCGCCTGCTCGGGCGGCACCGCCATCTCGAGACCCGGGCGGTCCGTCCGCCACGGAGGCGTCTTCAGCGCGGCGAGAACGTCGCCCCCCGCGAGCCGGCGCGCGAGGAGCCACGCGGTGACCTTGATCGGCGAGAGCTCCGCGTGGTTCGCGACGTCGAACCACTGGCCGAGACGCGGCGTCTCACCCGCGGCGCGCAACACGGCGTACGGGGCGTAGGCGCGCGTCTCGGCCTCGGTGAGAGGCTTCTGAGGAAGGACCATGTAGTACCAGGTCGTCGGGCCGTCGGGCTGCAGGACGCCCAGCGCGTTTACGGCCACTCCCAGCCCGAAGAGGACCGTGAACGCCGCGGCCGGCAGGGCCGGCGCCGCGACGGCCGCCGCGGCCGCGAGAAGGGGGACGAGCGGCACGAGGAGGCGCGGTCCCCATCCAGACGCGCCGTCCCAGGACCACCACGCTGCCGTCGTCAGGAGCAGGAACGCCGCGAACCCCGCGAGGGCGAGCCCGAGGACGCGCCGTGCCCTCGCCAGGCGGACGAGACCCCACACCCCGAGGAGCGCCAGCGGAAAATAGAGGAAGAGCCCCTTGTTCGGGCCGACCGTCAGCCGCCAGAGGCCGTCGAGCGGGGCGTGGCTGAAAGGCTCACCGGCGTAAGACGCGAACGGTCTTCCGAAGCGCACGATCTCGAACGCGAGCCAGAGCGCGGCGAACGGCGCGGCGCCCGCGAGGAACGCCAGCACGCGCGCGACACGCCTCCCGCGCGGCGCCTCGAGGACGACGACGGCGAGGACGAGGGGCGGGAGAACGACGAAGACGGACTTCGAGAGGAGCGCAAAGGCCGCGAGCGCCCCGGCCCCGGCCGCCAGGGGGCCTTCCCGCCGCGCGTCCGGGCGGCCCGCGAGGGCCGCGCACGCGAACGCGCCGCCGACGCACGCCGCCTGAAGCGGCTCGGACCAGTCGGACCCCGCGTAGGCCCACAGGGGCGACGAGATCGCGGCGGCGAGGCAAGCGCGGCGCGTTCCTTTAGGTCCCACGCCCACGGCGCGTGCGAGCAGGCCCGCTGCGCCGGCCGCGAGGAGGACCAGCAGGATCTGCTCGAGGACGAAAAGCGTCTGCGAAGAGCCCAGTCCGAAAGCGTTCTCGAAGGGGCCCGCGAGCGCCGTGAGCGGAACACGAACGAGCGACGGGCCCATTCCGTACCGCGTCACGGCGTCCCCGGCGGGCCGCGCGATGTCGACCGGGTGGCCTCGCGCGATCCCGATCTCGCCGAGAGCGGACATCGAGTAGGCCGTGCGGGTCATGATCTGCCCGTCAGTGACCAGGCCGAAGACGCGCTCGTCCGTCGTGAACGCGATCACGAAGGCCGCGACGCCGAGCGCGAAGAGGACAGGGCGGCGGTCGGCCAGCGGCGTCATGGAAGCAACGACACGCGTGGATCCAGTATATCGGAGGCGACCGGAACGTCTCCGGACGCTACAATGACGGAGGATGACCGCTCCCGCGGGGAAATTCTCGGATCACCTTTCCGACGTCTACTTCGCCGACCTGAAGCTCCCGCACGCGGTGAGCGCGGGCATCGCCGGATGCGGATTCGTCCGGGCGACACCCATCCAGGCGGTGACGCTTCCCCTTCTCCTCGCCGGTCAGGACGTCGCCGCCCAGGCCCAGACCGGCACCGGGAAAACGGCCGCGTACCTCGTGGCGATCTTCACGCGCTTCGTGAGGACGAAGCGCCACAAGGCGTCTCCCAACCCGCGCGCGCTCATCGTCGCGCCCACCCGCGAGCTGGCCGTGCAGATCCAAGAGGATGCACGCGCGCTTGGACACTTCGTGAAGATGCGCATCGTGACCGTCTTCGGCGGCATCGACTACGGCCGCCAGCGCGACCAGCTCCGCGCAGGCTGCGACCTCCTCATCGGAACCCCGGGGCGCCTCCTCGACTACGAGCAGCAGGGCGCGACGTCGTTCGGCGAGGTCGAGTCGCTCGTCATCGACGAAGCGGACCGCCTGTTCGACCTCGGATTCATCAAGGACCTGAGGCGCATTCTCCGCCGCTGCCCGCCTCCCGGCCGCCGGCACTCGATGCTCTTCTCGGCCACGCTGTCGCTGCGCGTGATGGAGCTGGCGTACGAGCACTTGAACGACGCGCGGAAAATCGAGATCCGGCCCGAGCACATCACGGCCGACCGTGTCACGCAGGTGCTCTACCACGTCTCGCAGCGCGAGAAGATTCCCCTCCTGCTCAACCTCCTGAGACGCGAGGGCGTCGAACGCACGATGCTCTTCGTCAACACGAAGCGTTTTGCCGAGCGCCTCGTTTCGAACCTCGAGAGGCACGGCTTCCGCATAGGCGCGCTCACCGGAGACATCCCGCAGCCGCGGCGCCTGAAGATTCTTCAGGACTTCAAGAGTGGCGCGCTGCCGCTGCTGGTGGCCACGGACGTGGCGTCGCGGGGGCTCCACATCGACGGCGTCACTCATGTCATCAACGTGGACCTTCCCCAGGATCCCGAGGACTACGTCCACCGGATCGGGCGCACCGCGCGCGCCGGCCAGTCTGGCAAAGCGATCTCGCTCGCCGACGAGGACTACGTGTTCTCGCTCGACGCGATTCAGCGCCTCATTGGAATGAAGATCCCCGTGGAGCACCCCGACGAGGCGCTCTTCGCGCCCGCGAAGCCGAAGCCCGAGAGGACCGAGAAAGCCGCGGCGCCTTCGGCGCCGGAGATTTCTTCAAAGGTGGAACAGGCGGCGGCCGCGCTTCCCGACCGGCCGCGCTCCGCGGCGGCGCCAGAGCCGAAACGCATCACGGAGAGCGAGCCCGCTGCCGCGGCCCCACCTACATCCGAAGAAATCCCCGTCTCCCTCTCTTCTTCCGTCTCTTCACTCGAAGAATCTTCTTCCGAAACCTCCGGCTCCCTCTTCGCCGATTTCTGGACACGCGAGGCGTTCGGGCTCGAGGTGCCGCACGGAGGCTTTGGTGCGGAGCCCGCGGAGCCTTCGCCCCCGTCTTCGGCAATGCCTGCCAAACGCCGGAGGCGCCGCCGCGGACGCCGCATCGCCGGCCGTGTCGAAGCGGCCGCGCCGGCCTGAGCCACGCCGATGCCGTATGCGAGTCTCGGCGGGCGCCGCTTCTACTACGAAGTCGGCGGCGAAGGCGAGACGGTTCTGTTCCTGCACGGCTCGTTCGCCGACGCGGATCTCCTCGAGGCGCCGGCCACCGCGGTCTCCTCGGGCTTTCGCGCGCTGCGTTTCGATCGAAGGGGCCACGGGCGCTCGAGCGACGCGCCCGAACCGCTGTCCCTCGCGGACGAAGCGGCGGAGATGGCGGCCCTTCTCGACTGGTTCTCGACGGAGAAAACGCATCTGTTCGCCCACGACGACGGCGCCGAAGTCGCGGTCCAGTTCGCGCTCGACTTCCCGGCCCGGACGCTCTCCCTCGCGCTCCTCGCGCCCACGCTGGAGGGTTTTCCGTGGAGAGACCAGACGCTCGCGGCCCGGCGCGACCTTCTCTCGGTTTTCGCGCGCTCGCCGCGGGCGGCGATAGAGGAAAAATGGCTCACGTCGCCTGCCTTCGACGTGGTGCGCGCGCTGGAAGGGCCCTTCGAGCGCCTTCAGACCCTCTACGGCCGGGCACGCGTCGCGGGCGGGTCGCTCGCGCGGCCCGCGCATCCCGGGCCGACGCAGGCCGAGACGCTCGGCGAGATCCGCACGCGCACGATCGTCCTCGTGGGCGACCGCGAGGACTCCGAGCGGCTGCGCTGCGCGGCCGCGATCGTCCAGGGCATTCGCGGGGCGGAAGGGACGACGTTCGCCGGCGCGTCCCGCTTTCTGCACATCGAGGACCCGCACCACGTCATGCGGCGGCTGACGGACTTCTACATTCCACCAGAGGAATAGAAGATCAAAGAATGCTCTTCAGAAATTCCTTGTTCGTCTTCGTCTTCGCGAGCTTCGAAAGCAGGAGCTCCATCGCGTCGATGGGCTTCACCGAGGAAAGGGCCCGGCGGAGCTTGTGGATCTTCGGCAGCTCGTCCGGGTCGTAGATCTTCTCCTCCTTGCGGGTGCCGGAAGCCGGGATGTTGATGCACGGGAAGATGCGCCGCTCGAAGAGGCCACGGTCGAGGATGATCTCGCTGTTCCCGGTGCCCTTGAACTCCTCGAAGATGACGTCGTCCATCCGGCTGCCGGTGTCGATGAGGCACGTGGCGATGATCGTGAGCGAGCCGCCCCCCTCGTGATTGCGCGCGCCGCCGAAGAACCGGCGGGGCTTCTCCATCGTACGGGCGTCGATTCCACCCGAGAGAATGCGGCCGCTTCCGCGCTGCTCGTTGTTGTATGCGCGGCTCATTCGCGTGATCGAGTCGCAGAAGATGACGGCGTCGTGGCCGATCTCGACGAGGCGCTTGGCCCTCTCGAAGCACGCTTCGGAAACGGCGATGTGGTGCGCCGCGTTGAGGTCGCTCGGCGAGGCGACCACCTCGCCCGTGATCGACCGCTGCATGTCGGTGACCTCCTCGGGGCGCTCGTCCACGAGGAGCATGAAGATCTTCACGTCCGGGTCGTTCTTCGCGATGGCGTTCGCCATCGTCTTCAGGAGAAAAGTCTTGCCCGCCTTCGGGGGCGCGACGATCAGGCAGCGCTGACCCCGGCCGATCGGCGCCACGAGATCCAGGACGCGGCCGGAGATCTCATCCGGCGCGGTTTCCATCCGGAGCCGCCGGTCGGGGTCGACCGACACGCCCTTGTGGAACTGGATGTACTTGCCGCGATAGTCCGCCGGCTCGAGGCCCTCGATCGAGACCACCTTCTGGACGATGGCACCCTTCGGGCCTCGCGAGACGGCCTCGGCCTCGACGAGAAGGCCGTCCTCGAGGTCCTCGGACTCGACGAGGAACTTCGGAAGAAACGGATCTCCACGCTCGGAGAAGTACGTTTCCGAGGAGACGAGCGTGCCTGAATGGTCACCGTGGAGCTTGACGACTCCCTTGACCGCCGTGCGCGGCTGGTTCGCGACGGCGGCCGGCTCGACGCGCGGCGCGTAACGGCCCCTCGCCTCTGGAGCGACGCCCTCCGGCGAGATCACGCCCGCTCCTTCGCCCGGGACTCCGGGGCCGCGCCCGCGTCCGCGCCGCCGGCGCCGGCGCCTGCGCCGGCGATAGGGATCAAATGCGTTCTGGGCGGCATCGCCCTCCGCGGCGGGCCGCGCTTCGCCACCCTCGCCGCCGTCCGCGGCCTCTCCCTCGCCGCTCTCGCCACCAGGGAAATCGGTCTCGAATTCGCCCTCCGGGACGTCGGCGCCGCCCGCTTGCGGGTCGCCGGACGCCGTCAGGATTCGATCCTTCGGGTCCATCTCGCTCAAATTGATCCTCCGGGGTTGGCTCCTCGATGCGAGCCAACGGACTTCCCTCGTGGCTTCCGGTCGGGGACGGCGTTCCTGGCGAACGCACGCATCCTCCGCGCTTCGGGCCCTTGACTTGGGTTCTCCCTGGCGGGGCGGCCGCGGTCTCTGCGGCCATTCCGGCTCCGGGGCTGCGGCGCCGTGGGGCTCTCCGACGTTCGGGGCCGCCCTGCGAGTCCGAATCCTACGCCAAGCATCTCGGGCGCGTCAAACCGGCCACTTTTCGCGACGTGAGGCGCGGAACGGAGCGTGCATCCGGGGCCGTTACAATGCCCGACGTGACACACACGAGCTCTTCCCGCCGCCTTCTTCCGTTCGCGATCGCCTCCTTCGCTCTGGCTCTTCCGGCTCTCGGACAGGAGCCCACGCCGACCCCCACGCCGAGCCCGGCATCCACGCCGACGCCGACTCCCACGCCCACGCCTTCCATCACGCCCACTCCCACACCGACTCCCACCCCTCATTCCCTCGCGGCAGGCTCCGAGGTCTGGACGTTCGCGGGCGTGCCCTCGACGGGCGTCGCGATCGGAAACTTCGACGGCGCGAACCTCGTCAAGGACTCCGCCGGAAACATCTGGGGAGTCGCCGCCTCGGACGATTCGATCTCCCGCTGGTCCGCGGACCGCACGACCCTGTCGCGTTGGGTCATGACGCAGTTCTCCGCACCGAGCTCGCTCTTCCCGGACACCGACGGGACGTTCTGGATCACGGAGCTCGGCGGCTTCCGGATCGCGCACTTCGACCCGGCCACCGGAAATTGCACGGAATACACCGACGGAGCGAGGCGGCCGACCTCTCTCGTGAGACGCCCGGACGGCAAGTTCTGGATGACCGAAACGGGCGGCCAGCTCGCACTCTTCGACCCGTCGGTTCCGAATTTCACGTACTACCTCACACCGGGCGTCTTCTACCTCTCGTATCCGTGGCAGGACGCCGACGGCACGCTTTTCACCGTCGACTTCATCTACGGGTACCTCGTGAGCTGGCCCCCGGACGTTTCCAGCGCGACCATCTGGACTCTTCCCGCCGCGTCCCTCTCCCCCTCGAAGATCGTGCGCCTCGAGGACGGCAAGCTCTGGATCTCGTTTTTCGACTCGTCGCAGCTGGGCCGCTTCGACGAGAAGACCGGAACGCTGGACGTCTTCACGCTCCTGAGCGGCGAACCTTACGACATCCACAACTATCGCGGCCTCGTCGCGTACACGGACGAGCTGGGCGACGTGGGATTCCTGGATCCCGCGGTCGCGGTCCCGACGTCCTCGACCGTGCTGCCGTCGACCACCTCCGTGCCCACGATCCAGTCCACCCTCCCCGCGCCAATCGTCACGAGCACGCTGGTGAACGACACGCAGACCCTGACGTTCCCCGGCGACGTCACGGACGGCGGCTCCGCCGTACCGGGACTCGCCCAGGTCCTCGTCTCGAACGCCGTCGGAATCTGGTCGATGCTGATCGACGACGTGCGCGGACGCATTTTCTTCGGAACGGCCGGCGGCTTCGGGATCCTCGGGCCTCCACCGAAAATCGACCCTGCGGAGCTCTACCTCACGGCGGCCTCGAGCCGGCCCCTCCCGTCCGATCCCTCGCGCGTCTCGCGAACGCAGGTCGCGACGTGGAACCGGGGCGCGCCCGATTCCAGCAACCTGACGCACACGCTCACGTACCGCGAGACCCTGCTCCCCGACGGCTGGATCACGGGGCTCTTCGGAGCGGCGACCGGCACGGTGCCCCCCGGGACGATTGTCTCGCAGGACGACATGGTCGGAACCGACATGGGCGCTCCGAACGCCCTCGGAGGCGTGCGCATCTACACGGATCAGATCGCGGACACGTTCGCCTGGTCGCGCACGTCGGTGCCGGCGCCAGGGGGCGGAACGCTGGGCTACGCCGCGAACGCCATGACTGGCGCCGTCGCGCTGGGCACGGGGGACACGGGATTCCTCTTCGCGTCTCCCGACCTGTCCCGGCAGACGATCGCCGGCCTTCTCGTCACGGAACCTTCCACCGGCACGATCTCGATCGTCGACGCGAGCGGCGTCACCCGGGGAACCTACGGGTACGACTGGCCCGGCGGATACCGGGTCCAGGGCACGTCGATCTTCGACGCCTTCGCTCTCCCGGCGCTCGCCTCCGCGCGCATCGTCTGCACGGTGACGGCGGGGCACGTGCTGATGTTCGGCTCCGTCTGGGACGCCACGAGCGGCGACTCCGCGGGCCTCGACTCCATCGGAGTGTCCGAGCTCGCCACCGGACTCCAGATCGCCGGCTTCACCTCCGGGGGCGGCGTGACCCCCACGCTGCAGATTTTCAATCCGGGGACGAGCGCGGCGAACGTGAGCGTCTCCCTGCGCGTTGCGCAGCCCGTGGACGGGCCCGTGCTCGCGCCGGGCGGTTCGCTCGCGACGGCAACCGTCCCTCCAGGCGCCGTCCTCACGCTCGACCTGGGAAACCCGGCGGGTGCCGCCGTCACGGGCACGCTCGACATCGCCTCCGATCAGCCGGTCGCGGCCTTCGCCACATTCCTCACCACCCTTCCTTCGGGTGGCAACGTCGTCTTCACGGCTCCCGCGACCTTCTTCGCCTCTCCTTCGGCGATTCCGCCGGGTTCGCGCGGCGTCTTCCTCTCGGCCACGCAGAACGCCGCCTTTTCCTCGACACTCCAGCTCACGTCGACGTCGCCGAATCCCGGCGACATCACGGTGAGCTTCACCGGAGCGGACGGCACCGCCGTCGGCAGCCGCACCGTGACCGTCCCGGCGTGGGGCGTCGTCTCGCTTCCGGGCTGGGTCTCCGGCGCTTCGACGGACCTCGGGCGCGTCGACCTCGTTCCGGCCGACGGCACGACGCCGTTCATCGCGGTCCTCGTGAGGCAGGATCTCACGACCCGCGACACCGACGTCATCCCCCCGCTCGTCATCCCGAAGTAGCGCGCGGAGATTCCATGCAGAGGACGATCCGGACGGTCGTCCTCGTCAGAAGCTCACGCACTCAGTTGGCGACTTGGGGCCGTGGCGCTTCCGGCGCCCACACGGCGTCCGGTGCGACGACCCAGTTGTGATCGGTGACGGGGGAAACGTGCCCGAGCTCCCTGAGTCGGGCGATCACGAGGTCGCGGATCTCGTCGCTGACGAACTTGACGACTTTCGCGCCCTTCAGGGCCGCGTAGCCGCCCGAGCCTTGCGCGCGGTAGGAGTTCACCGCAAGCGTGAAACGGTCGCCGCTCTTCAGGGGTCGCCCCCGGAACGTCAGGTCCTTGATGCGGGAACCCACGGGAGCCGTCGGGTCGATCCGGTAACCCGCGCCCTGTACGACGTCGAAGTTGTAGGGAATCATCCCCTCCTTCGGCTTCAGGACGAGCCGCCCGTCCTGCCACGTCGCGCTCCCATAGAACTCCGCCGCGTGCTCGAGAACTTTCTTCAAGGTCGCGCCGTCGATCTCCACGACGACGAGCTGGTTCTCGTAGGGATACAAGCGATAGACGTCGCGCAGGACGATGACGCCGCGTTGGAACCCTTCGTAGCGCCCCGAGGGAATGAGCGACGTCATCGAGAGGTCCGCTCCCGTGACCCTGAGCTGGGTGTCGTTCACGAGGTCGACGAGCGCGGTGTCCTCGAGCCGGGCCCGGCCGGCGGGAAACTCGTCGTCGGCGACCGCGACCGTCTCCTCCATGTAGGCCCGCGCGCGTTCGTCGTGCTTTTCGGCGATCTTCGCGACGGCCGCGTCCGTCGCCACCTCGGGCCCGGAGAGCAGCAGGACGCCCTCGAGGTCGGCGACACGCCACGCACCGCCCCTGTTCTCGAAGACGACGTCGACGCGCGCGAGCGCTTCACCCCACCGGCCCGGCTGGATGAGGGGAACGCCGTTGAGGCGCGTGAGCGGGATCTTCCGGTGCGTATGACCGGTCAGGAGGAGGTCGATGCCCGGCACGTCGCGCGCGAGGGCCGCGACCCGGTTCTCCGCATCCGTGCCGTCGGGCTCCAGCGTTTTCAAGTCCACCTCGGGCCCGCTGTGGACGAGGACCGCCACGAAGTCGCACTTCTCCACATTCCTCAGGATCGGAACGAGCCGCTTCGCGGTGACGACCGGATCCTCCCATTTCAGGCCGGGGCGGTTCCGCTCCGGCTCCCAGGTCGGAATGTTCGGCGTCGTCAATCCGAGGACGCCGATCTTGACGCCGCCGACCGTCTTGACGATGTACTCGGGAAATGCCGGCGAGCCGTCGGCCGCCTTGCGCGTGTTCGCCGAAAGCCAGGGGAAGGAGGCCTCCTTCTGCGCCTTGCGGAGCACGTCGAGCCCGTAGTTGAACTCGTGATTGCCGACGGCCATCGCGTCGTACTTGAGCGCGCTCATCGCCGCGGACATCGGATCGGGGTCGTCGTTCGGACGGCGCGCGTGGAGGTACTCGATGGGCGTGCCCTGGATCGTGTCTCCCGCGTCCAGAAGGAGCACGTTCGGTGTCTCCCTGCGGATGGCCTCGATCCGCGAGGCCACGCGGGCGAGGCCTTCGTCGGCGGGTTTCGCGAGCCCGTAGTCCCACGGGAGAAGGTGACCGTGGAGATCCGTCGTTTCGAGGATCGTCACGACGACGCGACCCTCCGCGGCGCGGGCGAACGAGGAAAACGAGAGCGAGGCGCACGCGACAAGAGCTGCGAGGGTGCGCACGGGTAACCGGCCGGGTCTCAACGTGGCGCGAGTCTTAGCACCGCCGTTCGGGCGAAGCAAGAGCTCCCATGCTTCCTCGGCGGCTCGCCGCGGTTATGCTCCGCCCCTGAAATGGCGGATCGAGACGTGCGGAACGCGGCCCCCGTCGGCCCGACGCTGAAGCGGCTCGAGCACCTGTACGGGGACGCCGGGTGCTCGCTCGATTTCCAGAAGCCGCTCGAGCTCCTCGTTGCAACCATTCTCTCGGCGCAGTGCACCGACGCGCGCGTCAACCAGGTCACGCCGGAGCTGTTCCGGTGCTTCCCTGACGTGGCGGCCCTGGCCGCCTCGCCTCCCGGCGCGCTCGAGGAGATCATCCGGTCGACGGGCTTTTTCAACGCGAAAGCGAAATCCCTGCGCGGCATGGCGAAGGCCCTCGTGTCGGAGCATGGCGGCGAGGTCCCACGCACGATGGAGGCCCTTCACGCACTGCCGGGCGTCGGGCGCAAGACGGCGAACGTCGTCCTCGGAAACGTCTGGGGTACGCCGGACGGCGTCGTCGTGGATACGCACGTCGGGCGCCTCGCGCGGCGCCTCGGCTGGACGCGCCAGACGGACGCGGTGAAGGCCGAGCGCGACCTCAACCGGATCATCCCGAGGGACCGCTGGACCTGGATCAGCCACGCGCTCATCCAGCACGGCCGGCGCATCTGCACGGCGCGCCGCCCGCAGTGCGAGCGCTGCACCCTCGCGGACCTGTGCCCGAAGGTGGGCGTGGAGGCAGCGGGAAGTCAAGAAAAGAAGAAGAAAAGGAAGATTTCTTTGAAGGTAAAGAGAAAGAAAACGCCAGCCACCGCCGCGGCTCGTCGAGTTGGACATGCGAAGGCCATCCACGCGCCTTCTAAGAAATCCCCGTCTTTCTCTTCCTCGTCGTCTTCCTCTTCAAGCAGGACCAGAAAATGAACCCACCCGGCACCGGTTCCCTCGAGGTGATCTGCGGCTCGATGTTTTCCGGAAAGTCCGAAGAGCTGATCCGCCGTCTCACGCGCGCGCAGATCGCGAGGAGGCGCATTCAGGTTTTCAAGCCGAAAATCGACGACCGTTTCTCGGAAGTCGAGGTGGTCTCCCATGGTGGCCTGCGGCTCCTCGCGCTCGCCGTCACATCCTCGGCCGAAGTGCTCGACCGAACCGACGCGCGCACGGAAGTGGTGGGCCTCGACGAGGTGCAGTTCTTCGACACCGGAATCGTCGATGTCGCGAGCCGCCTGGCCGACCTCGGCAAACGCGTGATCGCCGCGGGCCTCGACCAGGACTATCTCGGCCGGCCGTTCGAGCCGATGCCCGCGCTCATGGCGGCCGCCGAGGAGATCACGAAAACGCGCGCCATCTGCGTGCGTTGCGGCGCGCCCGCGAGCCGCACGCAGCGCCTCGTCGCGTCGCGCGAGCGCGTCGTCGTCGGTGCCGCGGGTCTCTACGAGGCGCGCTGCCGCCGCTGCTTCGAACCGGGCGTCGCGTCGGTCGAGGGCTTGCTCGCCTTCCCGGAAGGCGGCGAGGGGCCGCCTCCAAACCCTTGAAGACGAGGGATTTCGGAAGATCCCCAGAGATTCTGTGAATTGTCCTGTGCATTCGCGTGTGCAAAAAGCGGAGAGGGCGCGCCAGACGGCCTCTCCGAAAAGTTTGCACATGTTTGGGTGCAGGCGACAAATCGCCCGCTGACAATCACTTGCGATTTGTACGCCGTGTAAGAACGGCGCAAACCCGCATTCGGAGCGCGTTCCGGCGAATTACACAGGTGCGAGTCGGCATTCCGGGCGGTTCGCAGCGTCTCTCACCCTCTCAAACCCGCATGGAATGCCGGTTTGACGCACCTGGGCGGAGACCTGTTTCACCAGACCGCGCTCTCGCGGTGTTCGCCGAAGACCGACCGCAGTGACTCGATGATCTCGCCGAGGGTGACGAGGTCCGTGACGGCATCCACGAGCGGGGGCAGGACGTTTCGCCCCTCGCGAGCCGCCTCGACGAGCGCGGCGCGCCGCCTCCCGGCCGTCGCCGGATCGCGCCGCGCACGCAGCGCCTGAAGGCGCAGGACCTGGTCCGTCTCCACGGCCGGATCGACGACGAGCATCGGAATCGGATGCTCCTCGCCGCCCACGAACTCGTTGACGCCCACGACGATCTGCTCCTTCTGCTCGATCGCGCGCTGGGCCCGCCAGGCGCTCTCCTGGATCTCGCGCTGGAAGAAACCCGCCTCGATGGCCTTGAGCGCGCCGCCCATCCCGTCGATCTTCCGGATGAGGGCGCCCGCGTTTTCCACGAGAGAGGCGGTCAGCGCCTCGATGGCCCACGAGCCGCCGAGCGGGTCGACGATGCGGGTGACTCCGGTCTCGTGGGCGATCACCTGCTGCGTCCGGAGCGCGAGAAGCGCGGAAGCCTCGGTGGGGAGCGACAGCGCTTCGTCCTTGCCGTTCGTGTGGAGCGATTGGGTGCCGCCGAGGACCGCGGCCAGCGCCTGGATCGCCACGCGCACGACATTCACGTCGGGCTGCTGGGCCGTGAGCGTCGATCCCGCCGTCTGGGCATGAAAGCGCATCGCCGACGCGCGCGGGTCCGTGATGGAGAAGCGCTCGGCCACGAGCCGCGCCCACAGCGTGCGCGCCGCCCGGAACTTCGCGATCTCCTCAAGAAAATCGTTGTGGACGTTGAAGAAGAACGACAGCCGCGGCGCGATCGCGGACGGGTCGAGGCCCGCCGCCTTTGCGGCCGCGAGATACTCGAGCCCGTCCGCGAGCGTGAAGGCGATCTCCTGCACGGCCGTCGCCCCCGCCTCGCGGATGTGGTAGCCCGAGATCGAGATCGTGTTCCAGCGCGGAACGTTCTCCTGGCAGAACGCAAAGACGTCGGTGACGAGCCGGAGAGAAGGCTTCGGCGGGAACGCGTACGTCCCCCGCGCCGCGTATTCCTTCAGGATGTCGTTCTGGATCGTCCCCGAGAGCTTCTTCCACGACGTGCCGCGGCCCTTCGCGACGGCGAGGAGAAACGCGAGGAGAATCGACGCGGTCGCGTTGATCGTCATGGAGATCGAAACCTCGTCGAGCGGGATTCCGGCGAGCAGCGTCTCCATGTCCTCGAGAGACGCCACCGGGACGCCCACCTTTCCGACCTCGCCGCGCGCGAGCACGTGGTCCGAGTCGTAACCGATCTGGGTCGGAAGGTCGAAAGCCACGGAGAGGCCCGTCTGCCCCTGGTCGAGGAGAAACCGGTACCTCAGGTTCGACTCTTTCGCGCTCGAAAAGCCTGCGTACTGCCGCATCGTCCAGAGCTTCGTGCGGTAGCCCCCGGGAAGAGGGCCGCGCGTGAAGGGCGAGACCCCCGGAAGAGGCGGTGCCCAGCCGGGCGGGACGTCCGCCGGGCCATACACGGTCCGGAGCGGAAGGCCGGAGGATGTCGTGACAATGGAATCGCTCATGCCCGCGATGCTAAGCTCGTCACGGCGAGGTTTGAAAGTGCGCCTTTGCCTCGCGCCCCCCGGGTGGCATCGAAGTCGAGGTCGTCCGCCGCGCCGGGGCGGCTTCGTGTCAAACTCGGGTCAAACGTGGCACGCACGCTCAGCGGAAACCTCGACACCTTTTCGCTCGCCGATCTTCTTCAGTGGCTGGAGATCAACGCCCTCTCCGGCCGCGTGACGGTCTGGCGCGGGGAGGTCCTGCGCACGATCGACCTCAAGGGCGGCGCGATCGTCTTCGTGTCCTCCTCCCTGCCGAACGAGCGTCTCGGCGTCTACCTGACGCGCCGCAAGGTCCTGTCCGAGGCGTCGGTTTACGAGCTTCTCGCCGAGAGCTTCGCGACCGGCAAGAACCTCACGCGACTCATCCTCGAACGCAACCTGCTCGGCCGCGAAAAGCTCGCGGAGGCCGTCGAGGGCCTCGCGATGAAGATCCTTCTCGATCTCTTCCACTGGGGGGGCGCCTCGTTCGAATTCGACCCGCTCTTCAAGATCGAGGACCTCATCCGGATCCACCTGTCTCTCCGCGGGCAGGTTCTCGCGTTCCACGGCGCCAAGTCGGTGGACGACTCGCGCGTGAACCTGGGAGCGGCCCCCAGCGCCGACGAGACCGGCGCCCGTTGGGAGAAGGAGTTCAAGCCCGACGCGCTCGCGGCCCTGTTCTGGACGATTCTCGAGGGCCTGCCCGGCGAAACGCCTGCGCCCGCGGCCCTGCGCGAGGCGTTCCAGGGCTTCACGTCCTTCGCGAACCGCGTCCACAAACGGCTGCGCGAGCCCGCGCGCCTTTTCCCGATCTACGACGACACCGCGACGATGCTGAAAACGGCACTGGACGAAAGCGGCGATCTCGAGCGCATCGTGCAGATCGCCGCTCTCGACCCGTTCCTGACGATCGACCTCCTTTACCTCGCGAACTCCCTTCGCACGGACCCGAAGGAGCTCATCGGCACGGCCCGGGAAGCGGTCCGGGTCGTGGGCGCGCCGGCGATCCGGCGATTCACAGGCCTCCTCGCGGACCCCCGGTCTCCCAAGGTGCCGTCCGACGAGAAGATGGAGCGCGTGGTGAGGCGCTCGGCGCTGTCCACCGCGGTGGCCGGCTCGCACCTCGCCGAGGACCAGGGCTTCGAACGGGAAGACGCGTACACGCTCGGGCTGCTCGAGCCTCTCGGGAGCTATGAGCTTCTCAAGCTGTTGATCTCCGTGGCTTTTCCTCCCGGTCCGATCCGCGCGGGCGCCCTCTCGCGCTTCCGGGCGGCCGCGGGCCGCGTGCTGGCCCGGAAGTTGAATCTCCCGCAGACGGTCGAGGACGTCCTCGGCTCGAGCGGGCGGATCACCACCAGGAGCCCGGCCGCCGAACGGTTGATCTTTCTCGCCAAGCAGGCCGCTCCCTCCGAGCAGATCGGGCAGGAGTGGATGAGCGCCGACCCGCGGCTCACCGAGCAGGTCGTGGCGCTGACGGCGCACCCCGAGCGGAGCGACGTCATCTCCCGGGACGCGGCGATGCTGCGCGAGATCCTCCAGCTCTGACCGACAGGCTCTAATCGAGGTCACTCATGCACGTCGCTCTTCACTCGCGACACGTTTTCGCCATGCTCCTCCTCACCGCCCTCGCGTTCGCCCTTCCGGCGCTCGCGGCCGACGTCCTGCCCCGAGCGCCGGGCGTGCGCGCGGCCGTCGACGTCACCGTGATGGACCTCGACGTAGTCGCGACGGGGAAAGACGGCCGGAACGTGCCGGACCTCACGCGCGCCGAAATCTCCGTGACGGTGGACGGCAAGCCGCTTCCGCTCGACTATTTCGCCCGGGTCGAGGCGGGCCAGCTCCACGGCCCGGATCTCGCGACCGCTTCGCCGGACTTCATCCTCGAGACGACGGCGGCGGGCGCCGACCGCTACGTGCCCCGCCAGTTCCTCGTGTTCTTCGACGACGAGCACCTCCTGCCGTTCGACCGCAAGCGCGTCCTCGAAGGGCTTCGCGATTTCGTCACCCGGCTCTCCCCGTCGGACAGCATGGCGATCCTGTCGTACAACATCTCGTCGCACGTCATCACGCCGTTCACGAGCTCCAAGGAAACCCTTCTCGACGGCCTCTCGCGCCTCGAGAAGGTCGCCCCGCGGGGGCTCTTCTGGGACTCGCAGTACCGCCAGGACGTGAATCTCGCGCGGCGTTCTCGTTCCCGCGACTCCATCATCCGAAACTACAGCGACCAGATCAGAGGCCGCGAGAAAGGCACGCTCGACGAGCTCAAGCGCGCGTTCGCGGCCCTCGCGGCGCGCTCGGGCAAGCGCGTGGTGTTCTGGGTCTCGAGCGGGATCGAGCTCCGGCCGGGGCAGACGTTCGCAAATGCGCTCTCGTCCTCGCTCCTCAACCAGTTCGACCAATCCGTCGTCGAAGAGTTCCGCGCGGTCGTCGCGGAGGCGAACCGGTCGGGGATCACCGTGCACGCGTTCGACGCGCGTGGCCTCGCGACCGACGTGGATGCCTCGGAGTCCACGACGTCACCCGTGACGGGCTTTGCGGCCGACGTGAACCGCCGCGAGGCGCTCGCGGAGATCGCGGACGAGACCGGCGGCGTCTTCGTTCAGAACCACAACACGTTCGGCGGCGCCCTCGAGCGCATCTATCAGGAGTCGGCGAGCTATTACTCCATCGGGGTCACGCTCACGGCCCTCGACCCGAAAAAGACCGACCACGCCGTGCGGGTAACGTCGGCGCGTCCGGGCGTGACGCTTCGCGCGCGCCGTGCTTACGGCGCGAAGACCGCGGACGAGAGCGCCAGCGACCGCCTGGAGCTCGCGCTCGTGACGCCGGGCGCAAGCGGCGAGTTTCCCGTCGCGCTCGCGATCGGCCCCGAAAAGAAGGGAGGCGGCATCGGGCACCGCATCGCGCCGTTCAAGGTCTCCGTCCCCCTCTCCGTTTTCACGTTCCTCGACGAGGGCGGCAGGAGGAAGGCCGTCGTGGAGGTCACGCTCGCGGCCGTCGAGGACAGCGGCGCGCGCTCGAACGCGGTCCCGGATCGCCAGACGATCCTCATGGATGCGGCGACCTTCGCGAAGGCCGAGCACGAGCCGTTCGTGTACACGGGCGAGGTCAAGGCCCGCAAGGGCAACATGCGCTTCGTGGCCACCGTCCGCGACGTCGCTACGAACCGCATCGGCGTCGGCTCGGCGAGCGTGCGAGTCGAGTAGAGCCTCCAGAAAAGGCTTGCCGGACTACTCGGACGAGCGGCGAAGCCTTACGACATCCATGGCACGGTTCTCTCTTAGGATGAAGCGTTAGTGTGTTGACATAAACGTGAGGTCATCCCATAGGCCGATGGAAGTCGTTGATATCCAATTTCTTGCGAGCACGACCATCGGGGAAGTCCGGTGGCGGAGAAAGTCGCGGCTCCGGTTTTTTGGGATCTTCTCCAAATTTTTGCCGAAAGGGTCGACTCGAAATGCTTGAGAGCAGAGCTTGTCGCCCAGGTTGTTCATAGCCCAGAGAATATCCTCTGATTCTGATTCAAAGGGAGGGAGAAGAATGCGAAACAAGAAGCTCTGGCTCGTGCTCCTGGTGCTACCGCTCCTCGTAGCTAACTACGCGCGGGCGCAAGGCATGCCTACCGGAACACTGAGCGGCAACGTGGCCGACGAGGCGGGAGCCAGCTTGCCGGGCGTGTCGGTCACGGCCACGTCCCCGGCTCTTCAGGGCTCGAGGACGACCGTCACGAACGTCAACGGGGACTGGGTCATGCCCAACCTGCCGCCAGGCGAGTACACCGTGACGATCGCCCTGTCGGGCTTCCAGACCGTGACGAGGACCCCGAAGCTCGGGGCCGGCCAGGAGGTGCCGATCAAGGTCAAGCTCTCCATGGCAGGCGTGACCACGGCCGTCACCGTGGCCGCGCAGAGCGAATCCGTCTCGCAGACGTCGCAGGCGACCACGACCTATTCGGCGGATCTCATGGACAAGCTTCCGGTCGCCAGGACCTTGCTGGCGGCCGTCGTCCTGAGCCCGGGCGTGAACCAGGGCGGGCCCAGCGGGGCCATAACGGTCTCCGGATCCCAGTCGTTCGACAACGTGTTCACGATCAACGGCGTCAACGTCCAGGACAACCTCCGCGGCACGCCGACGAACCTCTTCATCGAGGACGCCATCCAGGAGACGTCGACGATGACGTCGGGCGTCTCGGCGGAATACGGCCATTTCACGGGTGGCGTCGTCAACGCCGTCACGAAGCGGGGAGGGAACACCTTCAGCGGCTCCTTCCGCATGACCGAGAACAACGACAACACCCATGCCGAGACCCCGATTCACACGACCTACGCAGACCATTGGGTCCCGACGTACGAAGGCACCTTAGGCGGACCGATCTGGAAGGACACGATCTGGTTCTTCGGCGCCTTCCGGTACAACTTCGCGCAGACCTCGGGATCGACGAACGCGGTGACACCCGGCGGGCCCACGGAAACTTTCGCGCGGGCGAACCTGGACGGCCGCTACGAAGGGAAGCTGACGATCTCGCCCTTCCCGAACCAGACCCTCACGGGGTCCTACATCACGGACACGTTACATCTGGGTAACAACTACTTCACCACGTTCCCGATCCTCGACACCAACGTTCTTTTCACTCCGTCTGAACCCACCGATCTGCTTCATTTCGACTACAACGGCGTGATCACGAACAACCTCTTCCTCGAGGCATCGTACTCGCAGAAGAGGTTTACATTCGAGGGCTACGGCGGAAGCGACCAGTCGCTGATCGGCGGCACCGCCGGCCTCAGCCAGACAAACAACTATGGCCAGTTCTACGCCTCGCTTTTCTGCGCTGTCTGCAGCCCCGAGCACCGCGACAACAAGGACTTCTCGGCGAAGGGAACCTGGTTCCTCTCGTCTGATGTCGTGGGCACGCACAACGTCTCGTTCGGCTACCAGCGGTTCTCCTCGCTGCATAATTCTAACAACTACCAGTCCGGGAGCAGCTGGCTGGCCTACTTCACGGGGGTCCAGCAGGTGAACGGCAACCTCTACCCCGTCGTCGACTCCAGCACGTACCTGCTCTATGCCCCGATCTTCGCGCTGAGCCAGGGAAGCAATCTGAAGACCGATTCGGTCTTTGTGAACGACAACTGGAAGCTCGGCAACAACCTCTCCTTCAACCTCGGCGTGCGCTGGGACAAGAACGACGCGACGGACGCCTTAGGGCACCTCACGGCGAACGACAGCCAGTGGAGCCCCCGGCTCTCGGCCTCGTACGATCCCAAGGGGGACGGGAGGTTCCGCGTGACGGGCAGCTACGCCCGGTACGTCGGCCAGATCCAGGAGAACTTTGCGGGCAACGGCGCCACCTCGGCCGGCTCACCGGCCAGCTTCTACTACTACTGGCAGGGCCCGACCATCAACGGCACGTGCGGCCAGCCGGGGGGCACTTGCACCCCGACGGCGCAGGTCCTCCAGCAGATGTTCGGCGCCATGGGCGTCACAGGGACGGGCATGTTCCCCACCAACCAGCAGGCCGACATCATCAACCTGCCCGGCGTGAACCAGCTGATCATCAACCCGCTGAAGTCGCCCAACGCGAACGAGTATTCCGTCGGCTTCGGCGGCGCCCTCGGCAGCAACTTCGTCTACCGCGTGGACGCGATACGCCGCGAGTACAACGACTTCTACGCGCTCTCGCGCAACCTGGACAGCGGCCACGTCTCGGACGCCCAGGGAAACCAGTACGACCTCGGCGTCTTCGTCAACTCCAACGCCGCCACGCGCAACTACACCGGGTTGAACACCTCGCTCTCCTACAAGATGGGTGCGCTGACCGTCGGCGGCAACTGGACGTGGTCGCACACTATCGGCAACTTCATCGGGGAGAGCGCCAGCAGCGGCCCCGTCTCATACGGGGGGCTCAACTACCCCGAGTATGTGCAGGCCTCCTGGAACACGCCGAAGGGCAGTCTTTCCCAGGACGAGAGGCATCGCGTCCGCATCTACGCCGACTACGACGTCAGGCTCGGCCCGGTCACCATCACCCCGGGGCTGCTCCAGGCCATCGACACCGGCACGCCCTACGGCGCGGCCGGCACCATCAACTCGAGTCCGTACGTCGCCCTCGGGTGCACCACGCCGGGCCAGACCAACTGCTACCTGACCCCGCCGGCGAGCGTGTCGTACTACTTCACGTCGCGCGACGCCTTCCGCACCCCGACGGTCTATCGGACCGACCTCTCCCTCAACATCGCCGGCAAGATCGGCCCGATCGAAGTCTTCGTCATGCCTCAGATCTACAACATCCTCAACGGCCACGCCATCTCTTTCATCAACAACTCGTCCGGCATCAACACGTCGGTCTCCGCCGGCAAGGGCACGACCCCCGACTCCCACGGCCTTGTCCGCTTCAATCCGTTCACGACCGCTCCGGTCGAGTGCCCGCAGGGCGACTCGGCGGCCCAGTGCAAGGCGCTGGGAGCCAACTGGCAGCTCGCCGCGCAGTTCGGCCAGCCGACCTCCGGCTCCGCCACGCAGCCCTCGTTCCAGATTCCCAGGCAGTACCTGATCACCTTCGGAGCCCGCTTCTAGACCTTTCCACCAGAGTTCCTTCATGCCCTGGCCTTCGGGCCAGGGCATTTTTTTGCCCGAGCGGGGTTGACGCTATCCTCATGCCCCGTATGCGGATCGCCCCGGCCCGTCTCGCAGCTTTCCTGGGCGGCGGGGTCCTCCTGCTGTTCACGGTCCCGTCGTGCAGGGGGACGAGTCGCGCCCCCGCGGGACCCCGGTTCGAGAGAGCCCCGGTCATCCTGATCTCGGTCGACACGCTTCGCTCGGACCGCCTTCCGATGTACGGATACGGGAAGGTCGAGGCTCCGGCCCTCGACGGGCTCCGAAGAGACGCCATCCTCTTCGAGAGGGCCTACTCGCACATCCCCCTCACCCTTCCGTCCCACGTCTCCCTCTTCACGGGGCTCGAGCCGGGCGCGCACGGCGTGCTCGACAACGCGGGCTACCGCCTCGATCCGGCCATCCCCACCCTGGCCGAGCTGCTGAAGAAGGCCGGCTATGCGACGGGAGGCGCCGTCTCCGCGGTCGTCCTGAGCTCGCAGAGCGGGATCGCGAGGGGCTTCGACTTCTGGGACGAGAGGGTGCAGTCGAAGCGCCGGACGACCATGCTGGAATTCGTGCGGCGGCCGGGACAGGAGACCGCGGAGCTTCTGCTCGGCTGGATCCGCCGCCAAGCGCCCGGCCCCCTCTTCGCATTTCTCCACATCTACGAACCGCACGCCCCGTACGAGGCCCCCGAGCCCTACCGGTCACGCTACCGCGATGCCTATGACGGGGAGGTCGCGTATTCCGACGCAATCGTGGGAGGGTTCCTCGCCGAGCTCAAGAGGATCGGTCTCTACGACAGGGCCCTGATCTTCTTCCTCTCCGATCACGGAGAAGGCCTCGGAGACCACGGCGAGATGCAGCACGGCATCTTTCTCTACCGCGAGTCGATTCAGATCCCGCTCCTGATCAAGCTCCCCGGAGGCGCCCTGTCCGGCACGAGCGTCAAGACGCCGGTGCAGATCTCCGACGTCTTCCCGACGATCGGCGAGGTGCTGGCGGTTCCGGGCTTTCCGGAACGGCCCGGCACGACGTCTCTCGTCGGGCTGGCTTCGGGAGGCCCCGCGCCCGAGAGGCGGATCTTCGCCGAGAACTACAGCCCGCGTATCCGGCTCGGATGGAGCGAGCTTCGCTCCCTAATTTCCACCCGTCATCAGTATATCGAGGCACCTACGCCCGAGCTCTATGACCTCGCCGGGGATCCTGCGGAGAAGGAGAACCTGGCCCTCCAAAAGCCGCCCGAGCTCCGCTCGATGGTCGCCGAGACGGAGAGGCGAAGGACCGCGCTCAGGGCTCCGTCGGCGATCGACCCCGAGCAGGCGAAGAAGCTCCGGTCCCTCGGCTATCTCACGGGCTCGGCCTCCGAGACCGGGGGTCCCCTGCCGGACCCGAAGGACGCCATCGGCAGCCTCGTCGAACTGCAGCGGGCCGCCGAGCTTCAGGATGCGGGCAAGAGCGCGGAGGCCATCCCGATCCTGCTCGGCCTCCTGAAGACGAATCCCCGCCTGATCGACGGCTGGGAGATCCTCTCCTCCGCGCTGGAGCGCTTGGGGCGGATGGATGAAGCTCTCGCCGCGCTGAAGAGGACGGCCCAGCTCTCTCCGCCGGGGCAGACGAACTACCTCGTGGAGGTCGCGAACCTGGCGCTCAGGGCCGGCCGGACCGAGGAAGCCCGCAAGCACGCGGAAGTGGCATGGGAGATGGGAGACGCCCGGGCGGGAGAAGTCCTGGCCCGAATCGCGATGCTCGAAGGAAAG
>Ga0209385_1000223_pt1 | contig 22436 bp, 19 predicted proteins | sample NGEPerB_FD_184506 | JGI IMG/M metagenome (GOLD analysis project Ga0209385, IMG submission 184506) | Arctic peat soil microbial communities from the Barrow Environmental Observatory site, Barrow, Alaska, USA - NGEE PermafrostAB12-B... | ecosystem: Environmental > Terrestrial > Soil > Wetlands >... | reverse complement strand
GAGTTCGGTTAACCCGACCGCCGCGGCCCTCGATCTTGTTGAGCTGCTGGAGCAGTTGCTGCTCCTTCACCGCCGCGGCGGTCGGGTTAACCGAACTCGGCTGTTGCGCCGCCACGGGCATTGCCGTCGCGACGATGAACGCGAGCGCCAGTGCGCCGGCGATGATGCGAATCTGTGCAAAGAGCTTCGCCATGGCAATCCTCACCCTTTTGACGTTCAATCTCTTTTATCGGAACCGGCGGTGCGCGCTGTTCGCGCCACGCCGCCGGCATTGATCAGGTCGCGATCGACTCGCGGTAGGCGGTCTGCCAGCCCCAGGCGCCGGAGCCGTAGCCGCGTTTCGCCACGCGCTCTTTGTAGATCTGGGCAATGACGTCGCTATCGCCGGCGAGCAGCGACTTGGTCGAGCACATCTCGGCGCAGAGCGGCAGCTTGCCTTCGGCGAGGCGGTTCGAGCCGTATTTCTCGTACTCTTCCTTGCTGTTGTCTTCTTCCGGGCCGCCGGCGCAGAAGGTGCACTTGTCCATCTTGCCGCGCGAACCGAAGTTGCCGACCTTGGGATATTGCGGCGCGCCGAACGGGCACGCGTAGAAGCAATAGCCGCAGCCGATGCACAGATCCTTGGAGTGCAGCACCACCGCGTCCGCCGTGGTGTAGAAGCAGTTCACCGGGCAGACCGCCGCGCAGGGCGCGTCGGTGCAGTGCATGCAGGCCATGGAGATCGAGCGCTCGCCGGGCTTGCCGTCATTGAGCGTGACGACGCGCCGGCGGTTGATGCCCCAGGGCACCTCGTTTTCGTTCTTGCAGGCGGTGACGCAGGCGTTGCATTCGATGCAACGATCGGCGTCGCAGAGGAATTTCATACGTGCCATGGTCGTTGCTCCTTACGCCGCTCTGACTTGGCAGAGAGTAGCTTTGGGTTCTTGCATTCCGGTGACCGGATCGAAGCCGTAGGTGGTGAGCGTGTTCACGCTCTCGCCCAGCACGATCGGATCGGCGCCTTTCGGGTAATTGCCGCGTTGATCGACGCCCTGGAACCAGCCGGCGAAGTGGAACGGACACCAGGTCACGCCCTTGCCGACCCGCTCGGTGACGAGTGCTTTCATGCGGCAGGTCTTGCCACTGTCCATTTCCGCGCCGGACACCAAGACCCAACCGCCGTCCTTGATGCCGCGCTCGTTGGCATCGACAGGATTGATCTCGATGAACATGTCCTGCTGCAGCTCGGCGAGCCACTTGTTGGATCGCGTCTCTTCGCCGCCGCCTTCGTATTCGACCAGACGGCCGGACGAGAGGATGAGCGGGAAGCTCTTGGCGATGCCCTTTTCCACTGCCGCCTTTTGCACCGTGAAGCCGATATTGGGCATACGGAACTGCTTGGCGTCGGGCAGCGTCGGATATTTTGCAACCAGCTCCGGCCGCGGCGTGTAGATCGGCTCGCGGTGTGTCGGGATGGCGTCAGGCAAGCCGAACGCATTGGCGCGCGCCTTGCCGTTGCCGTACGGGACGCAGCCGTGCGTGATGGCGACGCGCTGGATGCCGCCCGACAGGTCGATCGACCAGGACACCGCATCCGGTGTGGTCGGGTTGATCTTGTTGATCATCGCCAGTTCGGCCTCAGTGAGGTCCTTGTCCCAGCCGAGCTTCTTGAGCACGCCGTAGGTGAACTCCGGATAGCCGTCCTTGATCTCGGAATCCTTGGAGTAATAGCCGTTGCCGAGCAGGCTCACCTTGCGGGTGGTGCCGTCGGGCAGCTTTTCTTCGCGTTCGAGACCGAAGCGGGCGCGGAAGGTGCCGCCGCCTTCCTTGATCGAAAGGTTGGTGTTGTAAAGCAGCGGCGTACCGGGATGCTTGAACTCCGGCGTGCCCCAACACGGCCATGGCAGGCCGTAGTAGTCGCCGGCGTTTGGACCGGTCGTGGCCTTCTGCGTGCGCATGTCGAAGTCGGCCTGGTGGGCCATGTGCGACTTCAGGCGCTCCGGCGATTGGCCGCAGTAGCCGGTGGACCAGCCGCCGCGGTTGATCTCGCGAAGGACGTCTTCCGGCACCGGCAGATTGTTCTCGACCTTGATGTTCTTGAACATCAACTCGGCGAAGCCGAGTTTCTTGGCGAGGAGATACATCACCTCATTGTCGTTCTTCGATTCGAAGATCGGCTTGACGATCTGCTCGCCCCACTGGAGCGCGCGATTGGACGCCGTGCGCGAGCCGTTGGTCTCGTAGCTGGTCGCAATCGGCAGGAGGTAGGTGCCGTTCTTGCGCTCCGGCGCCAGCGCCGCCCAGGTCGTGGGAAACGGATCGGCCACCACCAGCAGCTCGAGCTTCTCGATTCCCTTTTGCGCTTGCGGCATACGCGTCACGGTGTTGCCGCCGTGGCCCATGACGAACATCGCCTTGATGTTGTCCTTCTGGCCCACGTCCTTCTTGTCGAAGAGCGTGGCGTCGAACCACCGGGTCGACGGAATGCCCGGCGTGTTCATTGTGGACGTGACTTTGCCGTCCGCTGCGGTGCTCTTGTCGAAGCGATCCACGAACCACTGATAGTCGACCTCCCAGACGCGCGACCAATGCCGCCAGGCGCCTTCGACCAGGCCGTAGTAGAGCGGCAGCGTCACGATATCGAGGCCAAGATCGGTGGCGCCCTGCACGTTGGTATGGCCGCGGAAGATGTTGGCGCCCATACCGGGGCCGCCGACATTGCCGGTGGCGAGCAGCAGGATGCAGCTCGCGCGCACGTTGGCCGTGCCGACCGTATGCTGAGTTTGACCCATCGCCCAGATCAGACACGATGGCTTTTCCGTCGCAAACATCTTGGCGACGCGCTCGAGCTGGGCGCCCGGTACGCCGGAGATACGCTCGACTTCTTCAGGCGTGTATTTCGCGACCTCCTTGCGGATATCGTCCATGCCGTAGACGCGCTGTTCGATGAATTGCTTGTCTTCCCAACCATTCTTGAAGATGTGCCACAGCATTCCCCAAAGCACCGGAATGTCGGTGCCGGGTCGCAGCCGCACATATTCGGTCGCGTGCGCCGCCGTGCGGGTGAGCCGCGGATCGGCAACGATGAAGTTCGCGCGGTTGAGCTCCTTGCCTTCGAGCAGATGCTGGAGCGACACCGGATGCGCCTCGGCCGGATTGCCGCCGAGGAAGAACAGGGTCTTCGAGTTGCGGATGTCGGTATAGCTGTTGGTCATCGCGCCGTAGCCCCAGGTATTGGCCACGCCGGCGACGGTCGTTGAATGGCAGATGCGCGCCTGGTGATCGGAGTTGTTGGTGCCCCAGAACGCGGCGAGCTTGCGATTGAGATAGGAGCCCTCATTGGTGAACTTGGCCGAGCCCAGCCAATAGACCGAATCGGCGCCCGACTTGGCCCGGATCTCCATCAGCTTGTCGCCGATCTCGTTGATCGCGACGTCCCAGGAAATCTTGGTCCACTGGCCGTTCACCAGCTTCATCGGATAGCGCAGGCGGCGATCACTATGCACCGTTTCGCGCGTCGCGGCGCCCTTGGCGCAATGCGATCCGCGGTTGATCGGCGAATCCCAGCTCGGCTCCTGGCCGACCCAGACGCCGTTCGACACTTCGGCGGTAACGGTGCAGCCCACTGAACAGTGAGTGCAGATGTTCTTACGGATGGTGGCGCCGGCGACATTGGGGCCGGCCGCTTCCGCCTTGCGCACGCTGGCGAGCGGGAGCGCGCCGATGGTTGCGAGGCCTCCCGCAACCAGACCAGACTTACGCAGGAAGCTGCGGCGATCGAAACCGCCGCCCGATTGATTGCCGATCGCCGCTACGAGACCGCTGCGACGTGTCTGGCGTTCTGTTCTCTTGATCAGCACGGCTCAGCCTCCCTTAGCTCGGAAAACGGTTGACCCTGTAGTAGGCCTTCACGTGATCGGTTTCCTTGTAGCGGGCCTTCTTTTTGTCCGCGTCGGATTCGGCAGCGGCGGCCTCGGTGGCGAGCGGCACCGCCGCGGTCACCGCCAAGCCTGCGCCGGCGCCCATCGCGCGCAGGAAGTCGCGACGGCCTAGCTTTGACTTGTCCTGTTGTTTCATCGCCGTTCCCTCCTCGAATTTTCCAATTCAGTCCCTTCGCCTGCCCTAGCCGGGCAGGTCGAAAGCCTCAGCTTCGATGTCCATGAACACCCGGCCGAGCGTCCCCAGCGCGCGGTAGAAATTGGCTGTCTCGGCGCGCTCCAGATCGGTGAAGAAGCGGCCGATCCATGGCGCCATATGTTTTTCAAAAATCATGCGATCGGATTCCGGCGGCGCCGCCAGACGATTGCTCGCCAGTCCGGCCATGATCTCGCACAGAATTCCGGCGTGATCCTCCGGCTCGAATATGCCCTCGGCGCGCGCGATCCCGATAGCACCGAGATCCTCGCGCAGCCGCGCCAGCGGACGGTCATGCAGGAAGCCGGTGAGATAGTAAGAAGCGTAGGGCATCAACTCGCCGCGGCCGAGACCGATGAACAGATCGAAATACTCGCGTTCGACGCGTTCGGCAGAAGTGTCGCTGGCGGCTTGCGCGAGTGCGGCATGGGCGAGGCCCAGCGGTGTCGGATCGGCGCGCAGCTCGGACAAAGTGGACAACAGTTGCGCATCCGGCGCGCGCGTGAGCAGCGCGGCGATCAGCGCATATTCCTGCGCGCGCGCAGCATCCACTTCATCGATGTCGCCGGCCATCTTTTGTCCGCTGTAAAGATCGGGGCGCAGGATGGCGCGATCGACTCCGGTGACGGCTTCGACCGAGACCACGCGTTCCGCCGGAATGCGAGACCAATTGGAAACGGACGGTTGGGAAATACCGACTTGGCGCGCAAGCTCGCCGACGCCGCCGGCGGCGCGTATCGCTTCGGATAATCCGGGTTCCCTCATCCCTATTTCTTCTTATTGTTTTTGCAAATTATTATGAAGTAAGCCTAGCGGCCCACCGAAGAGTGGGTCAATAGCTTCAGGCTATAAGAGGGAACACTATTCCGAGATAATCATTCCGGCATCGCGCCGCCGTGACGCCGAATTTTCACGTCTGGCGATTCGACTTTGGTATCTTCCTGTTGCGTTGCAATATTTCTTCCGTGCTGCACCAATTCATTTAATTCCGCCGCCGCTGCGAGCTGTTCCGGTTGCGCCGTCGCCGGTTCTCTTGCCGCTGAAACGTCAGCAACGGTGTCTGATTTATCCGATCGCTGCGCCGAAGACGGCGCGGGAGCGGGCGTATCCGCCGGCGATTCACCTTCCGGCGCCATGCCGCGGAAAACCTCGGCGACGAGCTTCTTGACGTCGACGTCCGGACCGAGATTGCCGAAACCCGGCATTGCCTTGGGATCGGTGAAATCCCACGCGTATTCCGCCGGTCCAATGTAGTCGCGAATGGCGGGATCGGCCGACCAGGCGCGCCGGAGCGCCGCATGCTTGAGCGCCGACGGCACACCGGGCTGCAGAAAAACACGGATATCGGTATTAGCGCCGATCGATTCGAGCGACGGAAGCTTGGTCAGGTCGAATTCCGGCGCACTCGCCGCGGCGGGCGTCGTCCCGGCAACGGCAGGCGTCGCATCCAGGCCCGGCTCCGCCGGCTTGTCCGGGCCGGTGGCGGCAGGCTTGTCCAGTTGCGCATTCTCGTTGGCGGTGTCGCGCTTACGGCGCGACCAGCGCGAAAGGAAATTTTCCTGATCGCTCATTTTCGGCCCCCACTTATTGGGGGTCCACGCCGCGCCATCGCTTCCGGATTGGCGCGATCGCGCTTGCGTTTCACGAACACCTGCTCGACATGGTGCTCGGCGACGAAGGCCGCAATCGTTTCCTGCATCGCCTCCGGCATCTCCACCGTGCCCACGAGATTGGCGCCGGATTCGGTCATCGCCTCGCCTTCGGCCGGGTCCGCCGTGACCGCCGCCAGCTCATAGGGCGGATCGGCTTCAGTCGGCCGCAAAATGATCCACAGCAGCGGCGTTTCAAATTGGAGATTATCGCGATAATTGGCGGTTTCGGTGCGATACAAATCGACCTGTGCGGCGCCGACGTAAAAACTGACGCGATCGCCGTCGTCGGACAGCTTGCTCCAGGGCGGCGTTTCCGGCACGCCCGTAAGCACGCCGGCCGGACGCCAATAATAATCCGCCCATTGGCTCGCGCTCTTGCTGCGTTCGACCACGACGCCGACCGGAATACTTGCCAATGGAGGTACGGCGCTCAACTGACCGCCTCCAGATGCCGGATCGGCAGGCCGGTGACCAGATTCTGCGGTTTCATGCGGATGGTCTTGTCCGGTGTCATGGCCAGGATCAGGTAGACCGGCTCGCCTTTGACCTTGTCCAGCATGATCGATGGATCGCGGAACGTAAGCGCGAACAGTCCGATCACGCCCGCCATGGCCGCTTCGTCGATATCCGCCTCGTTCCACAACCGGTCGCCGATCCGGGTGGCATCGGCATCGAGCCCAACATACCAGGAGAGCGGCGCGTCGCGCAGCTCGGTGAGCGGCTCGATCGTCACCTCGACGCCCAGCACATGCACGATCCAGCGCCGCATCGCCTCGGCCAGCGCAACCAGCCCCGAATGCCCGCCGGTCAGATCGATCGCCATGTCGAACTGGTCGCTGCGTTCCCAATAGTTTTCGGCGTTGTCGTCGTTGAGGACGTCGATCTCGGCTTCGGCCGGAATGCCCAGCATCGAGACCAGCGGCGTCACCGGTGCCGTATTGACGCCGCCGATGGTTTCTTCATCGGCCGCGAGCAATGAGTTCTCGTGCAAGGTCACGCGCTGGGTGCGGAAGAACAGTTCGGCCGCGCGCACCACGCGCGCGTCGGTCACGCCGTCGAGTGCGTTACGCAGAATCACGTGTACCAGCTGATTGACGAACAATGGCGGCGTTTTTCCGATGCCCTTGCGCACCAGATCGGCATAGGCGGCTTCCAGCGTCTTATGGCGCAGCAGGTGGTCGCGGAAGACGATCAGCATTTGCCAGTTTTCGCGCGCGTCGGCATCGGCGATCGCCGCGATGTCGGACGCGGCCACCGGCATGCGCGGATCGGCGAGCAGCGCAGCGTACAACGTGCGCTCGACCGCGCAAGCCTCCGGCGGCGGGATCAGCTCCGTCCGCGCCAGATAGACTTTCAGGAAATCGTCGGTCAGTTTGAGTCCGCCGCCTTCGTCGCGGTCGAGCAGATGGTGGCCGCAGGAAATCCAGAAATCGTTCATTTGCGCTCCCGCTCGGCCAAGCCAACCAGATCGACGGCCTCAATCGGTTGCTCGTCTTCCTCGCCCGCGACTTCAAGAAAGGAGAATGCCCGCGCCGGCTTTTGTCCCGCGCGCGGGCGCAGCGTGCGAAACGTTTCGCGCACCGCGCCGTCCTCGAAGACGCGATGCACGGCGACCAGCGTATCCTGCGGCTGGCTGCACAGCGACTCCGCGAATGCGACTTCTTCTTCCGCCGCGGCGACCGCGTCCTCAATCGTGGGCGCGCCAAAATTTGCGACGAGTTGCTTCGCCAGCGTATCGATGACAGCTAGCCGATCATCGGCGCTGGCCTCGACGATCTGCACCAGCGTCGACCAGCCGAGCGAGGCCATGCCGAGAAATCCGCCGCGAAACGCCGAACGCGCCTTGCCCGCGAGCGCGGCGGCATCCGTGTTCCAGAACACAAACGCGCCCGACACCGCCCATTCGCCGGGCTCGGCCGCCTTCTCGAACACGAAGGTGTCGGAAGGATCGAGCCGTATGGTGCGCAACAGCTTCACGAACGCGGCCCCTTGGCCGCCGGATCGAACCAGGCCGGCTTAGCCAGCCGCGCCAGCAGCGCTTTGCGCTCGACCTCGACCTTGCCCATGCGGCGCAGCAGCAGATCGCCGTTCTCGTCGATATCGCGGCGCAGGCCTGGCTCGGCCGGCAGCCGTTCCAGATAGCTGCGCGCCACCGCGCCGAAGCCGTGCTCCTGCCAGGCATCGATGGCGACCATGAAATGGCGGGCGAAACTCTCCACCACCTGGTCGGACATGGCGTCGGTGAAGCCTTCCTCCTCCAGCGCGGTGACCAGCGGGTTCAAACCGGGCTCGGAGCCGCTCATCGAGACCGTGCGGATCATGGCGCCGAACACCAGCCAAGGCGGGGTTGCGTCCTCAGCCGTTCCTTTGGGCCAGGCCAGGCGGCCGCCGCCCACCAGCCCATGATTGACTGAAATCGAATCCGGCCAGTCGATGGTGATGGCGGTTTCCGGTTGCGCGTGGGCGGCGAGCGCATCGGCCAGCGCCGCCATGCCGGCATAGAACGCACCACGCGCCTGCGCCAGAGGCTCGTCTGGCTCCAGCACCACGGCGAATTCGGCGAGATCGAAGCGCCCGACATAGACCAGCGTGCCGGCGCCCTGCTCGGCCGCGATCGATTTTGCATGCGCGAAGGCGTCGCCCAATTCGCGCAGGCGCACCAGCGTGAACGGCGGCGGCAGTGTGAGTTCCGGCGCTAGCAGGCGGGCCCGCGTCTCCGTCGGCATTGGCTGTTACTTTCTCATTTGATTACTTATAATTATACGCTCAGGGGGTCTCGAGGCCCAGCCCGCGGCCGCGAGGAATTAAGAGCGAAAGCGACGCCTTAGGCGGCATTTCGCCTGCAAAACGCGGGGACACGCGAAAAGGTTTGTAAGCCCGATGGCCGAACGGCCGCGTAAAATCCTGATCTGTTCCTGCGAAGACACGATGCCGCTCGATGGCGAAGCGGTGGCGCGGGTCTGCCGCGGCGCGGATGTCGTCGAAGGCCGCCAGCTTTGCCGCGCCGAGCTCGATCGCTTTCGCAAATTGGCGGCCGGTGGCGCGCCGCTCACCATGGCCTGCACGCAGGAAGCGCCGCTATTCGACGAGGTGGCCAGCGAGATCAAGGACAGCGGCAAGATCACATTCGTCAATATTCGCGAGACTGCCGGCTGGTCGAAAGACGCCAAAGCGGCCGGCCCGAAGATGGCGGCGCTGATCGCCGCCAGCGCGGAGCCTACGCCGGACTTCGCCTTCGTTCCGCTGACCAGCGACGGCGTGACGCTCATTTACGGCAAGGACGAACAGGCGATCGAAGCCGCCAATCTGCTGAAAGAGCATCTCGACGTCACGGTCCTGATCAAGCCGCCCGGCGACCTGTCGCCGCTGCGGGTGACCGACTTCCCGGTGGTGAAGGGCAGCATCCGGCAGGCCAAGGGCTATCTCGGCGCCTTCGAGCTGACGGTCGACGACTATGCCGCGCCCAATCCGTCCTCGCGCGGCGAACTCACATTTGGACCGGCGCGCAATGGGGCGACTTCGCGTTGCGACATCGTGATCGACTTGTCCGGCGGCGCGTCGCTGTTCCCGGCCGCCGATCTGCGCGACGGATATTTGCGCGCCGATCCCGGCGATCCCGCCGCGGTACTGCGCGCGGTGCTCAAGGCGCGCGATCTTGTCGGCACGTTCGACAAGCCGCGCTACATTACGTTTACCGAGGATCTGTGCGCGCATTCGCGCTCCAAGATCGTCGGCTGCCACCGCTGCCTCGATCTCTGTCCGACCGGCGCCATTGCGCCCAACGACGATCACGTCGCAATCGATCCGCAGATCTGCGCCGGCTGCGGCCAATGCGCCGCCGCCTGCCCGACCGGCGCCGCGGCCTATGCCTTGCCGCCGTCCGACGCGCTGTTGCGCAAGCTGCGCGCGCTGCTTTCCGCCTACCGCGAAGCCGGCGGCAAGCAGGCTATTGTGTTGTTCCACGACGCCGAGCACGGCCTTGAGCTGATCGACGCGCTGGCCCGTCATGGCGATGGATTGCCGGCGAACGTGCTGCCGGTACGGGTCAACGAGGTGACGCAGGTCGGACTGGAAGCGGTGGCGGCGTCATTGGCTTACGGTGCGTCGGCGGTGCGCTTTCTCATTCGCGCCAAACCGCGCCACGATGTGGCCGGCCTCGCCAAGACCATCGCGCTGGCGCAGCCGATCCTGTCCGGTCTCGGCTTTAGCGGCGCGCGCGTCTCGACAATCGAAACCGACGATCCGGACGCGCTCGGCAACGCCTTGCGCGCGATTTTAGCCATGGACGGCGCGGCCAAGCCGGCCACCTTTTCGGCCGTAGGCCTCAAGCGCGACGTGGTGCGGCATGCCTTGCGCGAGCTGCACGCGGCGGCGCCGGCCCCGATCGATATCGTGCCGCTGCCGCAGGGCGCGCCGTTCGGCACCGTCGAGGTCAATGTCGCGGGCTGCACGCTTTGTCTCTCTTGCGTCTCGGCCTGCCCAACCGGCGCGCTGTCGGACGATCCCGAAAAGCCGACGTTGCGCTTCGCGGAAGATGCCTGTGTTCAGTGCGGCCTCTGCCAGGCGACCTGCCCCGAGAAAGTCATCAGCCTGAAGCCGCAGCTCGATTTCCGTAGTGCTACCGCGATGAGCCGCATCATCAAGCAGGAAGAGCCGTTCGAGTGCATCCGCTGCGGCAAGCCGTTCGGCGTGAAAAGCACGGTCGAGCGCGTAGTGGCAAAGCTCGAAGGCAAGCACTGGATGTTCAAGGACTCCCAGAAGCGGCTCGACGTCATCAAGATGTGCGCCGACTGTCGCGTCAACGCGATGGTGGCGGACAATTTCGATCCATTCGCCACCACACCGCGCCCGAAGGTGCGCACGACGGAAGATTACTTGCACGAGCGCGAGCAGAAGGGCGAGAGCTAAGTCACTTCTTCTTGGTCGCCTTCGCCAGAAACTCCACCAGCGCCTTGCGGTCCTCGGCCGAGCCGATCGTCTGCTCCGGCATCTTGGTGCCGGGCGTGTAGGTCATCGGGCCGACCTCGAACATTTTCGCCACCGTCTCCGGCGTCCACACGATATTCATGTGCTTGAGCGCTTCCGAATAGCGGTAGCCCGGCAGCGTCGCGATCTTGCGGCCGAAAATACCGGCGAGGCTCGGCCCCGCCTTGTTGCCTTCGTCGGGCAAGAGCGTGTGGCAGGCGACGCAGGCGCGGAACACCTGCGCGCCGGGATCGCTGGCGTAGGCCGCCAGCAGATCGTCGGGCGCGCCGACCACCGCCGCGCCGATCGGCTCGCCGCTCACCGCGTCCCAGCGGCGGATCGTGCGATCGGTGCCGCCGGTCAATAATGTTCGGCTATCGGGAAAGAACGCCACCGACCACACCGGCAGGCCCGGGCCGACCAGCGTGTGCTCGATCTTGCGGGTTTTACGATCGATCACCGCCACCGAGCCGCGCACGCCGGCGGCGGCCACCAGCTTGCCGTCGCGGGAGAGCGCGACCGCGATGATCGGGGTCGGCGACGCCTGCAGTTCGCCGCGCATGTCACCCTGCGACGACAGAAAATAGACCTTACCGTCGGCGCCGGCCGCGACAATCTCGCCATCGGGCGCGATGGCCACTGAATTGAGCGGCGTCGGCAGGGTGTGAACGCTCACGCCGCCGTCGCTGAGGCGCCAGATGCGCAGCGTGGCGTCGTAGCCGGCGCTCACCAACTCGCGCCCGTCCGGCGAGAAGGCGACGCCGTTGACGGCCTGCGCATGGCCTTCCAGCACGCGCGGCGCGCCGCCATCGAGCGGCCACAGGCGGACGCTGTGGTCCCACGATGCCGAGGCGAGCATCGTGCCGTCCGGCGACAGCGCCAGCGCGACGATCGGGCCCGTGTGGCCGTCGAGCATTCTGTCGGGCTCGGGCTGGCCTGGCGTCCAGATCGCGATATGGGTGTCGGCGCCGGCGGTGGCAATGCAGCCGTCCGGCAAAAAAGCGACCGCGTTCACCGCGCTGTCGTGAAAGCGCATCACCTGTTCGGCCACATTGCGTTCGAGCGACCAGCGGATCGCCGAGGTGTCGAAGCTGCCGGAGATGGCGTGGCTGCCGTCAGGCGAGATCGCCAGCGCGCGCACTGGCCCGCCATGGCCACGCAATTGCGCGTTCGCCGGCGTGAACGCGAGCGGCAACAGCAGAACGACGCAGAAACCTTTGATCCAGAAGTTCATTACGAAGGGCTCATGCCGAGCGCCCTGATGCGGGTGCGCACTTTTTCGTCGCGCAACGCCGCAAGGAACGCCTGCACCGCCGGGCGCCCCGCGCGGCTCTCGACTACGAGAAAATCGTAGTGTTCCGGCGACAGCGGCAGGAAGCCGAGGCCGTAGAGCTTAGCCACCGGCTCGATGGCGACGCCCCAATCGGCGCGAGATTGCGCGATCGTGGCAGCCACCGCATTATGCGACTTCGGCTGGTTGGCGTAGCCGGGCGGCCGCGCGCCATTGAGCAACTTGTCGATCAGCACGCGGGTGCCGGCGCCGGCATTGCGGTTGACCATCAGCGCGGACGTATCGGCGAGCGCGGCCTTGAGCGCTTCCTGCGCGCTGCGCCCTTCGAAGCGCTGGTCGCCCGGCCGAAACAGGATGCCCTGCATGCGCTGCCAGCCGCGCACCAGGCGCAGGGCCGGCGTCGCCAGATGCACGTTATACTGTCCGCTTTCCGGATCGATCAGGTGCACCGGCGCGACGTCGCATTCGCCGCGGCTGGCCGACGCCACGCCACCCAGGCTGCCCACGGCCAACGTACGCGCGGTAAAGCCGCGTGTCGCCAGCGCACCCACCACCACATCGAGCGCCACATCATGGCTGCCCATGATGACCAGATCGGGCGCGCGCGCGGCGCTGCCGATGAGCGTCACGTCTACGACGCTGTTGGCATCGAGCGACGACGCCAGTGCATCGATCGCGAGGAAACCGTCGGCTTGCGAAAAGCTGGTGACCGAGCCGGAGCCTTTGCCGGTCGGAAACGCGATGGCGCCTTCGTCGCTCTCGATCAGCGACACCAGCACAAATTCCTTGCGGCCAAGTTCAGACGCAATCCGCACCGGCACGCGCGCGCTGAGCGTTTGCGCGGCTTCCGGCGGCAGCCCGGCGCGCGCGCGGATCACCGGCGCGACAAAGGCGTGAAACGTAAAGATCGCCGAGGTCGGAAAACCGGGCAGCACCACGATCGGCGTGGTCCCGATCACGCCGAGGCAGAGCGGCTTGCCGGGTTTGAGCGCAACGCCGTGCACCAGGATGCCGGGCGGGCCCAGCTGCGACACCACGCGATGCGACAGATCGCCGGCGCCCTTCGAGGTGCCGCCCGAGAGTACGACAAGGTCGCTTTGGGCCAGCGCCTGGCGCACCGCTTTTTCCAGCGCCGCCTCGTCGTCGGGATAAGCGCCCATCGCCTGCGGCTCGCCGCCGGCTTCCGTGACGGCCGCCGCGATGATCGCGCCGTTGCTGTCGTAGACGCTCGCCGGTTTGAGCGGCTCGCCCGGCGCCACCAATTCGTCGCCGGTCGAGAGCACCGCCACCTTCGGGCGCCGCACCACGTCGATGCGGGCGAGGCCGCAGGCCGCCAGCATGCCGATCTCGCGCGAGCCGATGCGCGTGCTGCGCCGCAGCAATGTCTCGCCGCGCGCGATGTCGGAGCCGGCGTAGGAGACGAATTGCCCCGGCGCGGCGGCGCGGCGCAGCTCGATGCTTATTGCGATTCTTGGCGCGCCCTGCTCGAGCAGCTCGGTGTGCTCGATCATGACCACCGCGTCGGCGCCGCGCGGGATCACGCCGCCGGTCGCAATGGTGGTGGCGGTGCCGGGATTAACCTCCAGCGCCGGCGCATCGCCACAGGCGATCACCTCGGCATTGAGCCGAAAGATTTTGGGCGCAGTGTCGCTGGCGCCGATGGTGTCGATAGCCCGAAGGGCAAACCCGTCCACATTGGAGCGGTCGAACGGCGGCGCATCGACCGCGGCCACCACGTCGTGCGCGAGTACGCGCGTGAGCGCGAGCGCCAACGGTACGCTCTCGGCCGCGAGCGGCGAAAGATCGAGATGCCGTTCGAAGCGCGCGCGCGCCTCGTCCGCCGATACCACGTCGAGGAATTGCTCCTGGCGCGCCGCCGCCCGCACGCGCGCGAGCAGTTCGGCGTTGACGTCCGGCCGGGTCTTGCGCGACTCACTCATGGCCACGGCCTCACCTGAACCGGCGCGCCGGCGGCATAGCCCTCGCTGTCGGCCGGCACTAGGATCCATCCGTCGGAACGCGCCAGCGCCGACAGCGGCAGATATTTCATCGCCAGCGGCTCGGCAGTGTCGTCCTTGCGCCGCACCGGCACGACCTCGGCCAGGCCCACCGTGGAGGCGACCTTGCGCGCCAGCGTCAAGGTCTCGGCCGGCTCGCTCTCTTTCATCTTGCTTGCCGCCAGCCGCTCCAGCATGCGCCGCCCGACCACCAGCCAAACGCTAAGCGCCGCGTCCAACCGTCCCGGCAGCAGCAGCACCGGCCTTGCGCCGACAAATCCGAACGCGGCGGTCTCGCCCGGCGTGAGCGCCATGCCATGCACGACGAGCCGGCCCGCGCGCGCCAGCGTTTGCGCGCTGGCGTCGTTGCGGCCGCTGCCGGTGCCGCCGATGATCACAACGGCGTTGCTATTGTTGTTGCGCAATGCGCGATCGAGAGTGCCGCTGTCGTCGATACGCGCGGTACCGCCCTGCCGTTCGATGTCGCGCGCGACAACACTGGCGGCGGCGGCGATGATGCGGTCCGCACGGGCAGCTACAATCGATAGGCGCGGCTCGCGCACGGTGACGCGCGCAAGGCCGGCGCAGGCGAGCGCGGCGAGATCGGTGATGCGCAGGCGTTCGCCGGCCTGGCGCAGCGGAATGCCCGGATCGCTGTCGCCGCCCGCCGGCAACACGCCGTCGCCGGGATTGACGGTGACCAGCGCCTCGGCGCGGCCTTGCATCAGCTTCACCGCGTCGAACGGCGCCACGCTGTCGGTGCCAACCGGCATCGGCTGCCCGGCCTCGACCCGCTGCGGGCTGTGCATGAGCAGCACCGGGGCATAGCCGCCGGCGCCCAAGGTATCGTCCGCGGCGAGCGCCCAGCCGTCCTGCAAGGCCAAGGCCGCGCTCGGGCGCGCCGGCGCCACCGCGTCGGCAGCGAGCACGCGCCCCGCCGCCGCGGTCACGTCGAGCGTGCGCGGGGTGACCGGCTGCACGTCCGAATCGACCGCGGCCAGCACCTCGGCGAGCGGCGTCAGCCGTGTAATCGTCTGTAGGGGGGCGGACGCCGCAGCCATTTTCCCGCGCTTGACCTTGCTGGCCTCTGAATATTCAGTCTACCTCAACAACGCGAAGGACACAGCAACCTGAACCGGACTTAAGCCATGGCGGAAAAGACCATGAACTTGCGCGGCCTGAAATGCCCGCTGCCGACGCTGCGAGTGCGCAAGATGCTGTCCAGCCTGAAAACCGGCGATCTGATCGTGGCGGAATGCACCGATCCGCTGACCGCGATCGACATTCCGAATTTGCTGCGGCAGACCGGCGACTCGTTGGAAGGCAAAGCGGAAGCCGGGGGCGTTCTCAGCTTCCGCATCCGAAAAAAGTGAGGCAGCGAAACCTGTTTGCAGAGGCATCGGCGCAACAATGATCAATGTAGCCATGGTCGGCCTGGGCCGCTGGGGCCAGACCGTTCTTAATTCCATTCAAGGCAAAAGCAGCCGCCTGCGCATCGTGCACGGCGTGACCAAGGAACCCGAACTCGCGCGCGAACTAGCGGCGAAGCATGGCTTCCGGTTGTCCACCGACCTCAAGGACGCCATCGCCGACCCGGAGGTGCAGGCCATCATGCTCGCCACGCCGCATTCGCTGCATGTCGAGCAGGTGCGCATGGTGGCGGCTTCAGGCAAGCCGGTCTGGTGCGAGAAGCCGCTGGCGCTCACCCGCGCGCAAGCCGAGCGCGCGGTCGCCGCGGTGCGGGCGGCCGGCGTCCCGCTCGGCAGCGGCAACAATAAAAGATGTTTTGCCTCGATGCGCGAGCTCAAAAGCATCGTCGACAGCGGCGCGATCGGAAAAATTCTGCATATCGAAGGACATTTCTCCAACGAGCACTCAACGCGCGTCTCCGGCGGCTGGCGCGACGATCCGGCCGAATCGCCGGGCGCCGGCATGACCGGCGCCGGCCTGCACGTGCTCGACGCCTTCGTCAATCTCGCCGGACCGATCAGCTATGTCGACGCGCGCAGCATCGCCAAGAAAGAACCGCCCGATCCGCGCGACGTGGTCGCCGTGCTGGTGGAGTTCGCCAGCGGCGCCACCGGCGTGATGGCCACCGTGCGCGCCGCGCCGGTTTACTGGCGCTGCCACGTGTTCGGCACCGACGGATCGGCGGAGGCGCGCGGCGAGGACACGCTGATCGTCGCCAAGATCGGCGGATCGACGGAAGAGAAGACTTATCCGCACGTCGATTCGCTGCGCGTGCTGCTGGAAGCCTATGCCGACGCGATCGAGGGCAAGGCGCCGTTTCCGGTGCGGCCGGAGCAGATGCTGGACGTGATCGGCGCCTTCGAGGCGATCATTACCTCGCTCGCCAAAGGCGCGCCGGTGAAACTCGCGCGCTAGGCGGCGAGACGGCGCGCTATCTTCATGCGCGACACGCTGTCGCCGGCAAGGTGATTCCAGATGAAGGCGTCGCGCACCAGCTTGTCGGTGTGCGGGTCCATGTGACACCCCTGGGCGCCGCGCACTTCCATGTAGAGTTCGGAAACCTCGTTCACGACGTCGCAGGAATAATTCATCGCCAGCCCGGCGTTGCGCGAGTGGATTTTCATGTCGTGCTCCCAGGCCACCCGCATCACGAACGAGCGCAGCGCCTCGGTCAGCATGAACATCTTGTTGATCTGCAGCTGCACGTTCTGCTGCGCGAACAGCAGCTGACCGCCCTGCTTGGCGGTCTTGGCGTAGCGCAGCGCGGTCTCGCTGGCATCGTCGCAGATACCGAGCGCGTTGGAGGCAAGCTCGAGATCGCCGAACAGATCGCCGCCGGTGGTGTCGCCGCCGGCGCCACCGCTCTTGCGCACCGCGCCGCCGACGTCGCCGACCACATTGGCATGCGGCACGCGCGCGTTCTCGAAGATCATCTCGCCGTTCTGGTAGAAGCGCCAGCCGCTCTTGTTGAACACCTTGCCGATGCGGAAGCCGGGCGTGTCGCTTGGCACCAGGAACATGGTGGTGCCCTGTCGGGGCGCCACGCTGGCGTCGGTGCGCGCGTCGATGAAGAACAGCTTGCCGATCGGCGCGTTGGCGATGAACGCCTTTTCGCCGTTGAGGATCCATTCATCGCCCTTGCGCTCGGCGCGCAGCTTCAGCCCGGTCTTGGGGTCGTCTCCCGGCATGCGGTTGTCGGAGCCGGCGCTCGGCTCGGTGATGCCCTTGCCGAGTACGAAAGTATCGTCGGCGACGAAGGCCGGGAGGAAACGCTGTTTCTGCTGCTCGGTGCAGGCGGAGGAGATCAAATGGCTCCATTTCCAGTTCTGGCTGAACGCCTTGGAAATGGCGCTGTCGGCCTTGGCGAGCTCGGTCATCACCAGCGCCTGCGACACGAAATCGGTGCCTTGGCCGCCCCATTCCTTCGGCACCGCCATGGTGCGGAAGCCGAGCTTGGAGCCCTTCTTGATGATGTCCCAGTCCCAGGTCTCGCGCGCGGTCGCAATGGCGTCGCGCGCGAGTGAGATCGGGCGGATCTCTTCGTCGGCGAATTTGCGCGCCGCCATTTGCCAAGAGCGCTGTTCGTTGCTCAGGGTGAAGTCCATGGGAGCATCCTCAGATGAAATGTTTCGGTTATTCGCCGGCCAGCGCCATCGCGCCGTTGCCGGCGCGCCGGTAGCCGGCCAGTTCTTCGGCGATGCGCAGCTTGGCGTCGGTATTGCCGTCGCCTGAATGCTGGCAGACGCGAGCGTCGTGGATGTATTTCTGCAGCGGCATGTCGCGCATCACGCCCATGGCGCCGAATATTTCCGCCGCGTCCTTGGTGGCCTTCATGATGGCCTCGGACGCGAACACCTGCGCCACGGTCTGCAGCGGCAAATCAGGCAGACTGCGGTCGGCGATGGCGTCGAGATGATCGGAGGCCCAGGCCGCCTGCCAGATGGCGGCGCGCGCGATCTCGATCCGGATCGCGGTCTCGGCCAGTTTGGTGGCGATCGCCTGATGCTCGATGAGCGGCCGGCCGCCCTGCACGCGCAAACGCGCGTAGTCGAGCGCGGCTTCATACGCGGCGCGGCCGATGCCGAGATTGAGCGCCTGCGCCAGCGGATTGCCGCGGCCGGGCGCGGCCGCGCCGGTCAGCAGCGCCGCCGCGTCATCGCCGAGCAGATTGCCCGCCGGCACCTTGCAGTCTTTGAACGCGACCTCGCCGCAAGAACCGTGCAGCCAGGCGTTGTCGTGCGCGCGCACGCTCACGCCCGGTGCATCCGACGGTACCAGCAGCACGCTGGCGCCTGGCCGTCCTTGGATCTGGACCAGGACCGCGAACAGCCCGGCGACCGGCGCGTTGGCGACGCAATCCTTGACGCCATTGACGATCCAATCGCCGCCGGATTTCACGGCAGTCGTTTTCACCGCCGCGGCGGCCGATGCCGGACGGTGATAGTTCACGCCCAACCGCGTATCGGTGCCGCCCTCATGGCCGGCGAAGGCGAGATGATAGCGGTCGCCGCCCAGGAATTTCGGCAGCAAGGCGTCGCGCTGGGCGTCATTCATGGCGCGGTCGAACAGCAGGTGCGCCAGCCGCGAACTTTCCAAAAGCACCGCGGCGATGTCGGCATCGCCTGCCGCCAATTCCTCGGTCACGATGCACGCGGTGAGCGCATCCGCGCCGGCGCCGCCGCGGTCTTCGGATAAAGCGAGCGTGCGCAAGCCCAACTGCGAGGCGGCATCGATCTGCGCCATCAACAGGCTGCGGTCGCAGACGTCAAGCCGCTCGGCCTTGAGCGCGACCGGTTTGATCTCGCGCGTGACGAAGTCGCGCACCGTGTCGCGGATTTCCAACTGCTCGGGGCTAAGATGAAGATTGTACATGACGCTGCCTTTTTGCGTGGTGCGCTATTGCAGGACGGCCGCCGCGATGGCGTCGCCCATTTCCTGGGTGCTGGCCTTGCCGCCCAGGTCTTTGGTCAGGTGTTTGGCTTGCGTGACGACCGTGTCGATCGCCGTCTGCATGAAGCTGGCGGCGGCGGTGGCTTTCGGTTCGTTGTGCTTGCGGCCGAGGAAAGCCATCAGCATTTGCGCCGACGCGATCATGGCATACGGATTGGCGACGTTGCGGCCGGCGATGTCGGGCGCCGAGCCGTGCGTCGCCTGCGCCATCGCCTGTTTCTCGCCAACGCAGAGGCCGGGCGCCAAGCCGAGCCCGCCGACCAATCCGGCGCCGATGTCGGTAAGGATGTCGCCGAACTGGTTGGTGGTCACCACCACGTCATATTGCTGCGGCGCCATCACCAGCTTCATCGAAATGGTGTCGATCATCGCTTCCTCGAATTTCACGTCGGGATAGTCGCGCGCGACCTTGCGGCATTCCTCGGCGAACATGCCGCAGGCCAGCCGATAGACCGGTTCCTTGTGCGCGGCGGTCACCTTCTTGCGCGGCCTTGTGCGCGCGATCTCGAACGCCTCGCGCGCGACCCGGTTCGAGCCCTTGCGCGTGATCACGCGCATGGCGACTGTGATGTCGTCGTTCGGCCGGAACTCCGGCGCGCCCGCCACCACCGTTTCCGAATAAAGCATTCCTTCCGACAGTTCGCGCACGAAGACGATGTCGACGTCCTTGTGGATACACTTCACGCTTGGATAGGAACGCGACGGCCGGACGGCGGCGAACAGCTCGTATCTCTTGCGCACCGGCGGCATCACCCAGGTGGCATCGTTGCGCGGATAGGCGGCGTGCCCGATCGGCCCCATGATCCAGCCGTCGAGTTTCCACAGCGCCGCTTCGGTGGTCGGCGGCAGCGTATTGCCTTCCATCTCGTGGCCAGCCTTACCGATCGGCAATGGTTGCCAGTCGATGGCGAGGCCGGAGCGCGACGCCGCGGCTTTCATCACCTTGACCGCCTCCGGCACGACCTCAAGGCCGATGTCGTCGCCGAGAAGTATGCCAAGTTTCAAACCGCAATCTCCTGGGAGCGCGCAGCCCGCATTTTGCGCAGCCCCAAGCTAGCGCCGCGATGGTCCCCGGCGCAACCGCCGCCTGGGCTCAGCCCCAACCATGGGCTGTGCCTGACCGAGTAGGATTAGGTCGCCGTCAGCCCGCCGTCGACGACCAGCGTCTGGCCGGTGATCGAGGCTGCGCCGGGGCTGGCGAGGAACACGACGGCGGCGGCGACTTCCTCCGGCGCGATGAAGCGGCCGGTCGGGATGCGAGCCAGCATGCGCTCGCGCGCCGCCGCGTCGTGCATCTTCTGGCGCGAGGCCGTCAGCACGGTGGCGGGCGCAACCGCGTTGACCCGGATACCATGGCCGACCCATTCGATCGCCAGCATGCGCGTCATCTGGATCAGCCCGCCTTTGGATATTCCGTACACCGAGCGGTCGGCAAACCCGGTGAGGCCGTGGGTCGAGGCCAGGTTGACGATGCAGCCGGGACGGCGGCGGGCGATGCAATGCGCGGCGTAGGTCCGCGCCATGAAATAAGCGCCCTTGAGGTTGGTATCGACGACGTCGTCCCATTCCGCCCAGGTCACGTCGACTGCGGGCTTGGGCAGGGTGCGGGCGGCATTGTTGACCAGGACATCGATGTCGCCGAAGGCTTTGACCGCGGCGGCAAAGGCTTGCGCGATATCGGCCTCGGCCCGCAGATCGAGTTGCACCGGAACCACTTTGCGGCCCTGCACGGCCGGATCGCGCAACAGCGCATCGAGCCGCCCGGCGTCGCGACTGGTGACCGCGAGATCGTAACCCGCCTGCGCCAGACCGCAGGCGATGGCGTAACCCAGGCCGGTCGAGGCGCCGGTGACCAGAGCGGTGGGGCTAGCCGGCGATGTCATTGGGTGATTCATTTCTGTTCAGCGCCCGGCGGCGTAGCCTTGCATGCCGCGCGGATTGGCGGCGGCGCGGCGGCGGTTGCCGATGCGCGAGGCAGCCGTCAATCTTCCTTCCGACCAATCGGCTTCCACCTCGACCTCGTGGCCGCGGCGGCGCAATTCCTTGATCGTGTCCGCCGACAGCCGGCCCTCCACCACCAGCACGCCCGGTCGTGCCTCGCGCGGCCAGAACGACGCCGGGAAGTGCTCGGAATGCCAGGCCGGCGCATCGATCGCCTCTTGCAGGTTCATCTTCGCGTGCACGTGGCGCAGAAAAAATTGCGCGGTCCACTGGTCCTGCTGATCGCCGCCGGGCGAGCCCCAGGCGAGGTAGGGCTCGCCGTCACGCAGTGCCATCGTCGGCGTGAGCGTGGTGCGCGGCCGCTTGCCGGGCGCGAGCGAGGCCGGATGGCCCTCGTCGAGCCAGAACTGCTGCGCGCGCGAACCGAGGCAGAATCCGAGCTCCGGGATCGTGGGTGAGGATTGCAGCCAGCCGCCCGACGGCGTCGACGACACCATGTTGCCGGCTTGGTCGATGATATCGAAATGCACCGTGTCGCCGCGCATCGCGCCGGCGCTGTCGAGCTTGGCGTCTTCGATCACGATGACGCTCGGATCGTGCACGTCGTCGTGCGTCCATATCTTCCCGACGGTCGGTTCGCCCGCACCGGCCGCTACCGTGCGTGCTCCGGCCGGCACACGGAGCGGCAGCTGTTTGCCAAAGCCTTTGATCGTTCCCGGTCGCTGCTCGAGCGAAGCCATTTTGCCGACGAGCTTGCGCCGCTCGGCATTGTAGGCCTCCGACAACAGCGTTTCACCCGGCACCTCGACGAACTTCGGATCGCCATAGAACGTTTCGCGGTCGGCATAGGCCAGCTTGGCGCATTCAACGACCGTGTGGATGAACTCCGCGCTGGCCGGATCGACGCCGTCAAGACCGAAACCTCGCAGCAGCGCGAGTTGCTGCAGCATCACCGGCCCCTGGCTCCAGAACCCGCCCTTGCAGACTGTATAGCGGCCGTATTCGAGCGTCGCCGACGCCTCGACGCTCGGCTGCCAGCGCGCCATGTCGTCGGCAGTGAGCACGCCGCGGTGGGCCTCGCCGCTCGTGTCCATGACGTCCTGCGTGCGGCAGAATTTGTCGATCGCCTCGGCAACGAAGCCGTGCGACCACATTTTACGCGCATGCTCGATCTGCTTGATACGGTCGCCGCCTGCGCTTTCGGCCTCGCGCAGGATGCGGGCATACGTGTCGGCGAGCGTACGGTTGCTGAACATGGCGCCCGGCGTCGGCACCGCGCCGCCGGGCAGATAAATCGCCGCCGAGGTCGGCCAATGCTCGCGAAATAATTGCTCCACCATGGCGATGGTAGCGCTGGCGCGCTCGACCAAAGGATGCCCGTTGCGCGCATAGGAAATCGCCGGCGCCAGCACGTCGGCCAGATGCATGGTCCCGTAGTCGCGCAGCAGCAACATCCAGGTCTCGAACATGCCGGGCACGCAGGCGGCGAGCAGCCCGGTTCCCGGCACCAAGTCCAGGCCGAGCCCGCGGTAGTGCGCGATGGTCGCTGCCGCCGGC
>Ga0209385_1000220_pt1 | contig 22594 bp, 18 predicted proteins | sample NGEPerB_FD_184506 | JGI IMG/M metagenome (GOLD analysis project Ga0209385, IMG submission 184506) | Arctic peat soil microbial communities from the Barrow Environmental Observatory site, Barrow, Alaska, USA - NGEE PermafrostAB12-B... | ecosystem: Environmental > Terrestrial > Soil > Wetlands >... | reverse complement strand
CGCCCCGCACGCGGGCCGCCCCGGCGCGCGGCGCCAGGATGCCCTCACGGCCGGGGCCGGGGCGCTCGCGGGCTTCGCGCTCCTCTCGAAGTCCGTCTTCGTCGTCCTTCTGCCGCTCGTCCTCGCCGTCGTCGTCCTCGAAGCGCCGCGCGGGAAGCGCGGCTCGCGCTCGCTGGCGTTCCTTGCCGGCGCCGCGCCGTTCGCCGCGCTCTGGCTCGCCTTCGAGATCGTGCGCTTCTCACGCCCGTTTGCTTCGTATGCGGGAGAGCGCTTCAGCCACCCCGTCTTCGACGGGCTCTGGAGACTCACCGTGGGCCCGAACAAGGGCCTCTTTCTCTACTTCCCGCTCGCCCTTCTCGCCATCCGGGGGCTCCCGCGGCTCGCCCGCGAGCGGCGCTCCCTCGCGCTCGCGCTCGCCGGCTTCTCTCTCTTCCTCCTCGTCACGACGGCGGCCTGGTGGTCCTGGGACGGGACGTCGGGATGGGGTCCGCGCCTTCTCGTGCCGCTCGTCCCGGTGCTCGCCGCACTCGCCGTAGTTGGCGCGGCGGCGATGCCACCGGTCGTCTTTCGCGTGCTTTTCGGAATCGGCGTCGCCGTCAACGCGCTCGGCGCTCTCCAGCCCGACGCGGTCCTCACGTGGTATTACGCGACGGTCAAGCCGCGCACGCTGACGGCGAACGAGGCGCGGGCGTTCCCGGCCTTCGCGACCGAGCCTGACCCCGCGGGTGGCGTGAGGCTTCTGCCGATCCACGACGTCGCGAACCACGCGGCGCTCTCGCCGCTGCGGGTGAACGCATGGCTCCTCGGGAAGCGGCTCGTCGGGGGCGACGTTCTCGCGGCCCTGCGGACGCCGCCGTGGCGGACGGACGTGCCGGGGCAGGAGACGGGCGCGACGCCGGAGCAGGCGATCCCGCCGAGCGCGCTCGTCTTCCTGACGTCCGCGTTCCGCTGGCCTCATCTCGGCATGTCGCTCACGCGGAGCGCCGGCCAGACGGACACCGTGGTCTCCTTCATCGACTGCCTCTACGATCAGGCGCTCCGCGCGCAGGACATGGGGCGCGGGGACCGGGCGATCCAGTTCGGCGAGGAGCTCTACCGGCGCGTTCCCTCGCCCCAGACCGTCACGGCCCTCGCCGAGGGCTACCGCATCGCGGGCCGGCGCGAGGCGTTCCGGGACTTCGTGAGGGCGCTGCCTCCCGCCCAAAGGAGCGCGCCGGACCTGGGGATCGTGCTCGCCCTCGCGGCACGCGATGCGGGGAACGAGGCGCTCGCGCGCGAGATCCTCGGGCAGGTGCTCGCTGTGAGCCCGCGCCGGGAGTACGCGCGCCTTGCCGAGTCGCCGATCGCCGCGTGGCCTCCCACGCTCCGGAAGATCCAGTATCCGGCCGAGTTCCTCGTCCGGAAGGAGCCGTGAGCCGACCTCGCCCGCGTGCGGACGCGTCCCCCCACGAGTAGGATGTGCCCGTGATCCGCGTCCATTCTCCCGCGACGGGCGAGTTCCTTGGCGAGGTTCCCGATCTCGACGCGGCGGCGGTCGGAGAGGCGGTCGCGCGCGCCCGCGCGACGGCTCCGGCATGGGCCGCCCGACCGCTTGGAGAGCGCGTCGAGGCGCTCTTCCGGTGGCGGGACCTCGTTCTCGACACGCCCCTCGTGCCCGAAACGCTCGTTAGGGAGAGCGGCAAGCCGCGTCACGAGGCCGAGGGAATCGAGGTTCTCTACCTGTGCGAGCTCATCCGGGCGATGGCGCGCCTCTCGCGCCGGGCCTTCGCCGAAGAAACCCGGAACCCGCTCCTCTTCCTCACGAAGAAGACCCGCCTCGTGCGGCATCCGCTCGGGGTCGTGGGCGTCATCGGGCCGTGGAACTTTCCGATCCTGAACAACGCGGCGGACGCGGTCGCGCCGCTTCTCGCGGGCAACGCGGTCGTTCTCAAGCCGTCCGAGATCACGCCCCTTACATCATGCGTCCTCAACGACCTCTGGGTGAAGGCGGGGAATCCGCCGGACGTCTTCCAGGTCGTCACGGGGCGGGGCGCGGCGGGGGCCGCGCTCGTGGATCTCGCGGACGCCGTTATGTTCACGGGCTCCGTGGCGACGGGGCGGAAAATCGCCGCGCGCTGCGGCGAGCGCCTGGTCCCATGCGTGGCCGAACTGGGCGGCAAGTCGCCTTTCGTCGTCCTCCCGGGCGCGAATCTCGAGCGGGCGGCCGAGGCGGCCGCGTGGTCGAGCTTCATCCACTCGGGCCAAGTGTGCACCCGGACGGAGCGCATCTACGTGCACGCCTCGGTCGCGGACCGCTTCGAAAAGCTCCTCGTCTCTCGCGTGGCGGCGCTCCGCCAGAACCCGCCAGATCCAGCAGGGGGCGCTCACGACCTCGGCGCGGTGACGTTCGCGCGCCAGATCGAGGTCGTCGAGCGGCAGATCGCCGACGCGGTGGCGAAGGGCGCGCGCATCCTCGTCGGCGGCGCGCGCCGGGGGAGCGGCCCCGGCCTCTTCTTCGAGCCCACGGTCCTGTCGGGCGCGACGCATGACATGGAGGTCATGCGCGAGGAGACGTTCGGCCCCCTCGTTCCCGTCATGCGCTTCTGGGAGAACGCAGACGCGCTCCGCCTCGCGAACGACACGCATCTCGGGCTCAACGCGACGGTCTTCGGACCGCCCGGCGAGGCCGAGGCCTTCGCGCGCCGCCTGCATTCCGGCCAGGCGATCGTGAACGACGTCCTCGTCAACTACTTCGTCGTGGAATCTCCTCTCGGCGGCTGGCGGGCCAGTGGGCTCGGCGTCCGTCACGGAATCGAGGGCCTGAGGCAGTGGACCCGCGTCGAGGCGGTCACGATGCGACGCCCGCTTCTGGCGCCCGTGGATCGCTTCCTCGCGAAGAGCCTCGCCTTTCCGTACGACCCGCGCGTGCTCGCGGTCCTGCGTGCGGCGATGCGGCTCCTGTACCGGCGCACTCTCGCCGCGAAGCTGCGCCGGCCGTTCTGACGTCGCTCTCCTTACGATCGACCGGCCTTACAATCGACCGAATGAAGGCTGTCCTCTTCGGTTTCTCCGCGCTCGCGGTCTCCGTCGTCCTTTCGCTCTCCGCCGGCGCCCAGAAGGGTACGCCCGCGCCCGCCACGGCACCCGGACTCCTCGTGACCACGGGAAGCACCGCTCCGAAGGGCGGCTCCCCGGCGAAAGTCGAGGACGTGCGCGTACTCGAGGGCGTGGTGGCCGACCCCTTCGAGCTCGAGCGTCTCGGCCTCGCCGCCGTGAACGCGAACCAGCTCGATCGTGCCCGCGCCCTCTTCGAGCAGGCGTGGACGCGCGGCGAGCTTCCCTCGGCGGCCTACAACCTCGCCTGTCTCGACGCCCGCACGGGCCGCGCCGATCACGCGTTCGCGCGGCTCGACAAGGCGATTGCCGCGGGTTTCGACGACGGCGTCTCGCTTGAGAAGGATCCCGACCTCGCTCCGCTCCGCGGCAAGCCACGGTTCGCCTCGGTCGTGTCGGGTGCCGCGAAGAACCGCGCCGCGGGGGACGCCGCCGTCGTGAAAGAGGGCGTCTTCCTGCTGCCGAAAGAGAAAGCGCTCGCCGTTCTCCTCCTTCTCCACGACAAGGAGTCGGATCCGTTCACCGTGAGCGGCCCGTTCACCGACGTCGCGCTTTCGCATCACCTGCTCGTGGCGGCGCCCCGCGGCCCCGGGCGCTCGGCGAAGCGGCGCTTCGGCTGGGGATCGGCCGACCGTGCCGAGAAGGCAATCGACGCGGCCGTCGCCTTCGCCCGGGCGAAGGCCGGAGACCAGAAGCTGCCCGTGTTCATCGTGGGAGTCGGGCGGGGCGGGACCGAGGTCTTCCGGGTGGCCGCTCGCAAGCCCGCTCGCACGTTCGCGGGAGTCGGGTCGATCGGCGGGCCTTTCGACACCGGGACGGCGCCGAATCCGGCCGGGCTCCGCGGAACCCCGCTCTTTCTGGGGTATTCGCGTGACGCCGCGCCGGCCGAGCTCGCCGCGGGCCGACGCGGGATCGAGGCCCTCCGCCAGAAGGGGCTTCGGCCCATCGTCGCCGAGTGGCCGGGGGCGAGCTCGGGTCTTCCGAAGGACGCCGCGCGCGCGGTGAAAGAGACGCTCGACGCCTTCGCGGGAACGGCGCCCGCCGTGGCGCGCTGACGCCCGCATGGCCGTCGACTTCTATCGGCACTCCCTTGGAGAGGACGAGAAGGCGGCTGTCCGCGGCGTCCTCGATTCCCTCTTCCTGACGACGGGACAGAAGGTCTACGCATTCGAGAACGCATTCGAGGACTATCTCGGTGTGGCCGCGGTCGTCTGCACGGCGCACGCCACGGCTTCCCTGCATCTCGCCATGCTCGCGGCGGGCATCGGCCCGGGCGACGAGGTCGTCACGACGCCGATGACGTTCCTCTCCTCGTCGAACGCCATCGTGTATGCGGGCGGGACCCCCGTTTTCGTCGACGTCGATTCCGCGACCGCGAACATCGATCCCGCCGCCGTCGAGGCCGCGATCACGCCGCGCACGAAGGCCATCGTGGCGGTCGACCTGTACGGTCTCATGGCCGACATGGTGGCGCTCCGAGCCATCGCGAATCGGCACTCTCTCGCGCTCGTCGAAGACGCCGCGCACTGCGTCGAGGGGCGACGCGACGGCTTCGGGCCCGGACAGCTCGCCGACTATGGCTGCTTCAGCTTCTACGCGACGAAGAACCTCACGTGCGGTGAAGGCGGCGCGATCACGGCCCGCGAGGGCGCAAAGAAGAATCTGCTCCGGCAGCTCAGCTCGCACGGAATGTCGAAGAACGCGGCCGACCGCTATGCCGGGAAATACCAGCACTGGGACATGGAACGCCTCGGGTACAAGTACAACCTGTCCGACGTGAATGCCGCGCTTCTTCTGCCGCAGCTTCCGAAGCTGGCGGACCGGCTCTTGCGCCGCGAGGAGATCTGCCGAAAGTACGAGGCGGCGTTCCGCGAGACGCCGTGCGTTTCCTTCCCGATCGTGCCGGAGGGCATGACGTCCGGGCGCCACCTCTTCACGATCTGGGTCGATCCCGGGAAGCGGGACGCCGTTCTCGCCGGGATCCAGGCGCGCGGAATCGGCATCGCGGTGAACTACCGCGCCGTCCACCTCACGAAGTTCTACCGGGAACGCTTCGGCTTCCGCCGCGGCATGTTCCCCGAGGCCGAGCGCATCGGCGACTCCACGATCACGATCCCCCTCTGGCCCGCGATGACGGATGCGCAGGTAGACGAGGTGATCGCGGCGGTGCGGGAGGCGGTCGCGGAGGGAGCCTGAACGCCGGGCGTCCCCTCACGCCGGTCCGGTCGACTCCACGATCCTCAGGAGGTCCTTCGCGGGGTCGAGCGCGATCCCCGCGACGAACTTCTTCGACGGGTTCGGGAACGTGACGGAGGTCGTGACGCCGTCGAGGTCGAGCGCGAGGGACGTCGTCCGGGGTGCGAAGCCCGCGACGCGGATCACGGTCGTGCCCGACAGGAACCGGATCGCGGGATCGACGTCGAAGGAAATGTCGTACGACAGGACGTCGAGGTCCCGGTCCGTTCCCTCGACCGAGGGCGGGACGGCCCCGGTCAGGGCGCGCGCTCGGGCGGCGGCCTCGAAGCGTGCGCGCTTGGCGGCGGCTTCGACATGCTCCTTGAGCGGGCTCCGGTCGATGCCGAGCTCCGGAAGCCGGGCGCCCGCGCGATAGACGCCTCCCGCGACGAGAGCCGCGAGCGCAAGCGAGCCCACGAGCCGGAACCGGTCCGTCATGTTCGCGATTTTAGAGCGCCTTCCCGACGGCTTCGCCGCACGCGATGCGCTCGCCCAGTGCGATCCCGTCGCGGAAGCCCCCCGTCACGTGGAGGGCGCCGGGAGCCACGGCCTCGAGGGCAGCGAGATCCGCGTCCAGAGCCGCGAGCGAGCGGTGATGACCGAGCGGCATCTGCGGGATCGCCTCGGGCCACCTCACGATCCACGAGCGTAAAGGCGGACCGAGGCGCGGGAAAAAGCGGGCCACTTCGGAACCCGCCACCGCGAGGAGATCGGCGTCCGGCGCGCCCGCGAACGCGCGGTCGAGCGCGCCGCCGAGGAACGACGTCGTCAGCACGAAGCCCTCGGGCGCCCGGCCCGTGAAAAGCGACGCGGGATAGAGGATGCCGAGGGAGCGGAACCCCTCCACCTGCGGGATGAGTCCGCCGAAGCCGCGCGGCGCGTCGGCGGGCGACGCCGGAGCCCGATAAGCCTGCAGGACCACCGTCACTGGCGAGGACGGCACGGCGGCGAGGGCGGCAGCGGAGCGCGGCAGGACGTTGCCGAAGAGCCGCGCGGTCGCGGGAGCCGAAAGCGTCGAGACTAGGACGTCGGCGTCGAAGGCGCGGCCGTCGGCCGTGCGGACGGTCCAGCGGCGGCCCGGCGCGGAGTCCGCGCGTGGCCCCTCGACCGCTACGACGGCCGCGTTCGTCTCCAAACGGAAGCCGGGTCGCTCGCTCAGGCGGCTCAGAAGAGCTTCTATGAGGGTGAAGAGGCCCGTGTCGAACGTGAGCGTGCGCGCCCGATGGCGCGCCGGGGCCGCCGCGTCGCCGGCCTTTCTCTCTTTCTTTCTAAGAAGTCCCCTGATGACGCTTCCGGCTGCACCCTCCGCCTCCCAGAGGCGGGGAAACGCGGAGCGTATCGAGAGCGCGCGCGGGTCGCCCGCGTAGACGCCGGAGACCATCGGTCCCGCGCCATAGAGGGCGGCCTCCTCGCCAAAGCGGCGCGCGAAGAACGAGTGGACGCTCTCGTCTTCGAGAGACGCGGGCCTCGGAGCGACGAACGGCTCCTTGAGGAGGCGCAGCTTTCCTTTCGTCGAGAAGACCTTGTTGAACAGCGCCGCCGGCCCTGGCACGACCGCGCGGGGCGAGCCGCCGCGCACGATCCAGCGCGGGGCCTTGCTGTCGGCGGCGACGGCCTCCCTCTCGATGCCGAGGTCGGCGAGGAGGCGTTCGGCGGACTCCGTCGTTCGCAGCGTGTTCGGTCCGCACTCGAGCGTGAACCCGTCCTCCCGAATCGTCCGGATCGAGCCGCCCGCGCGGGGTCCGGCCTCGAGGACGATCGTCGCGCCGGTGCTCGCGCGCCGGAACGCGGCCGTGAGGCCGGCGATCCCGGCCCCGAGGACGACGACGCGCGTCACGGAGCCACCTTCTCGACGACGTCCGCGAGACCCCGGATGAACTCGGGATGGTCGTTGAGCCCTTCGGCGACGACATAGTGGGGGATTCCGAGACGCGCCGCCTCGCCCCCGAAGAGCAGGCGGATCTCGTAGAGCGTTTCGACGTGGTCGGACACGAAGGCGATCGGCACAACGAGCACCTGCTTCTCGCCGGCCTTTGCGAGCTCCGCGAGGACTTCGGGCGTCGACGGTCCGAGCCATTCCACCGGGCCGACCTTCGACTGATAGCCGAGCCGCGAGCGGTACCGGCCCTCGAGCGCCGCGTCGAGGATCCGGACGGTTTCCTCGATGTGCCGCGGGTACGGGTCTTTCTGTCGCTCGACCGTTTTCACCGGCAGCGAATGCGCGGAATAGAGTACGATGGTCCGCGCGGGATCAGGGTCCGGTAGCGTGGCCGCCGCCGCGCGGATGCGGGCGACGTGCGCGGCGACGAAGCCGGGCTCCTCGTACCACGCGTCGGGCGCGTTGCGGCGCTCCGGTGCCCAGCCCATCCTCGCGAGGGCGTGCGTGACCCGGTTGAACGACCCGCGCGTCGTCGTCACGGAGTACTGGGGATAGAGCGGCAGGACGAGGAGGCGCGTGGCGCCGGCCGCCCGCAGCCCCTCGAGGGCGGTCTCGACGAACGGGGCCGAACACGTCATACCGACGCGGACGGCGGGCGACGATGCGCCGGGCATTGCGGGCATCGTTCGCGCGGCGAGAAGCTCTTCCAGGAGGCGCGCCTGCGCCTCGGACCAGCGGCGGATCGGCGACCATCCGATGCGCTCGTAGATCTCTCTCGACTTCGGCACGCGGGTCGTCGCGATCGTCCACGCGACGAGCTTGCGGAGGGGCGCGAACGGAATGCCGAGGATCTCGGGATCCACGAAGAGCTCGTACAGGAAGGGCTTCAGCTGCTCGCGGCTCTCGGGCCCTCCAAGCTGGACGAGGAGGACGCCGAGCCGGCCCGGGGTGCTCACAGAGTCCGCGAGAAGATTTTCGGGGCCGTCGGGGCCTTCTTCTCGAAGTATTCGTCGAAGAGCATGGCGACGTTCCGGATGAAGATCCGCCCGAGACTCGTCACGCGGATTTCATCGGGCGTCAGCGCGACCATCCCGTCGAGGACGAACTCGGGGAGCCGCGCCACGGCCGAGGCGAACGTCTCGTCGAACGAGGAGAGTCCCCAGGCACGCTCGATTTCCCGCTTGTCGATGACACAGTGGCAGAGGAGCCGCGTGATGACGTCCCGCCTCAGGAAATCGGTCGATGTCAACCGGTGGCCCTTGACGGTCGAGAAGCGCGCCTCCTCCATCGCCCGGTGGTAGTCGGCGTAGTCCTTCGTGTTCTGGACGTACATGTCGTCGATCGAGCCGATCGCCGAGACGCCGATCCCATAGAGGTCGCATCCCGCGTGCGTCGTGTAGCCCTGGAAGTTGCGGTGGAGCGTGCGGTCCCGCTGCGCCTTCACGATCTCGTCGTGGGGCAGCGCGAAGTGGTCCATGCCGATGTAGACGTAGCCCGCCGCGACGAAGCGCTCGATGCCGGAGACGAAAATCGCGAACTTCTCGGTGCCTTCCGGCAGATGCGCCGCGAGGACGCGCTGCGGCCGCTTGAGCCACGGGACGTGGGCGTAGGAGTACATCGCGACGCGGTCCGGGCGCAGCGAGAGGATCTGCTCGACGCTCTTCTCGAACCCAGCGCGCGTCTGGCCGGGGAGGCCGTAGATCATGTCGAGGTTCACGGAGCTGTAGCCGAGCTCGCGCGCCGCGTCGACGAGGGCCTTCGTCATGTCGAAGGGCTGGACGCGGTTCACGAGCTCCTGCACCTCGGGGTCGAAGTCCTGCACCCCCATCGACACACGGTTGAAGCCGCGGCTCCTAAGGACCGCGAGGTGCTCTCTGGACGTCACGCGCGGGTCCACCTCGACCGAAACCTCGGCGTCCGCGGCGGGCCGGAACGTCTCGAGGAGATGCTTCGCGAGGAGATCCGCCTGCTTCGGCGCGAGGTAGGTGGGCGTTCCGCCGCCCCAATGAACCTGCTTCACGGGGCGCGAGCGGTCGATGCGTGAGGCGAGGACGTCGATCTCCCGGTGGAGGTCCGCGAGATACGACTCGATCTCGTCGCGCGATTCTCCGGCGCGATCCGGCTTCGGGACGACCTTCATGAAGCAGCCGCAGAACCAGCACTGCTCGTCGCAGAAGGGGAGATGGACGTACAGGGAGACCGGCGACTTCTTAGCGTTCGCCCGCGCGCACGCGGCCTCGGCGTCCTCGGGGGCCTTGTCGGTCCACTCGGGCGCCGTCGGATAGGACGTGTAGCGGGGACCCTGGACGTTGTATTTCTCGAGCAGCTCCGTGGTCATCGGGAGCGTCTCGCCGCCGAGACGGATCGGAATGGCGCTCACGGGCGCGAGGTTAGCACCCGTCGCGACGGCGTCTCACACTTGCAGATGCATCAGGGCAGCGGGGCGCGCGCCGCCGCGACGAAGGCGGCGACGTTCTCGATCGGCGTGGGCGGCAGGATGCCGTGGCCGAGATTGACGATGTGGCCTACCGGGCCCGCGAGGCGCCGCGCGGCGTAGACGGCTTCCCGGACGCCCTCCGGCGTTCCGAGGAGGAGGCCGGGGTCGACGTTGCCTTGCAGCGCCTTGCCGTTCGCGCGCCTCCGCGCCTCGTCAAGCGGAAGCTTCCAGTCGATGGAGAGGACGTCGATCGGCATCCGGGCGAACGAGTCGATGAGGTGCGACGAGCCCGAGGCGAAGTGGACGACGGGCACCTGCCCGCGCCGCGGCAGGTGCGACAGGAGCCGCTCGGTCGCGGGGCGCGCGAAGCGGTCGTAGTCGGCGCGCGAGAGCTCGCCGGCCCACGAGTCGAAGATCTGGACGAGGTCCGCGCCCGACTCGATCTGCGCCGCGAGGTACCGGCCGCACGCGTCGGCCAGCTTCGCGAGCAGGTCCTCGAGCACCTTCGGCTCGCGATGCATCATGGTCTTGACCGTCGTGAACGACTTCGAGGAGCCGCCCTCGATCGCGTACGTCGCAAGAGTCCACGGCGCCCCGCAGAATCCGATCGTGGCCGCCTTGTCGTGGACGATGCGCTTGAGGCCGCGGTGGATCTCCATCACGAACGCCGTCTCGACGTGTGGATCGAAGTCGCGGAGTCTCGCGACGTCCGCAGCGGTGCGGATCGGGCTCGGGAGCTTTGGGCCTCCCTCGTCGAGCTGGACCTCGATGCCCATCGGCGGCAGCGGGATGAGGATGTCGGAGAAGAAGACGATGCCGTCCATGCCGAAACGCCGGAACGGCTGGAGCGTCACTTCGATGGCAGCCGGCACGTCGGCGCACAGCTCGAGGAACTTGAGTCGCTTGCGGACCTCGCGATATTCGGGCAAGTAGCGGCCGGCCTGGCGCATGAGCCAGACCGGCGGAACGTCCGTCGGACGTCCGAAGGCGGCATCGAGGAAACGCTGGCGGGACGGACCCTTGGCGGTTGCGGGCATCGCGCGGGAGGTTAGCATCGGGCTGGACGAATCGGTGCGCGGGCGCCTGATGCATCCGCACCGAATCGCTGTTCTCACGGGGTTCCTATAATCGCCTTCGTGACGGATGCCGCGCAGATCGCGACGACACTGGGCTGGGCGGCCCTCGTAGCCTATGCGCTGTCGGCGATTCTCTATACGACGTCGCTCTTTCGGACGCACCCGGCGATCGGCCGGGCGGCGACCGCGTTCGCGATCGTGGGAGCCCTTTCCAACTTCGGCACGCTTTACGCGAGGTCGGTCGCGCTCCACACCGTTCCGTACCGCGACCTCCTCGGCTCGATGAAGCTCTTCGGCTTCTTCCTCGCGGTCCTGAACATCGTCCTCGAGTTGCGGCACCGGGACCGGTCCTTGGGCCCCTTCCTGATGCCCGCGGCCCTCGCGTTCCTGCTCCTGTCAGTGTCCCTGACGTCGCCCGTCCACGCGGACGCGCCCGAGCTGAAGGGCCCGGTCTTCGCGCTGCACGTCACGCTGAACATGCTCGCGTACGCCGCGTTCGCGGTCGCGTGCGCGCTGTCGCTCCTGTATCTCTGGGTCGGTCGATCGCTGAAAAAGCGCGCCTTCTCGGGGCCGGCCTCGCGGCTCCCGAGCCTGTCGTACCTCGAGCGCGCGAACCGCACGTCGCTCTCGCTGGGCGTCCTGGCGCTTTCGATCGGGCTCTTCCTCGGACTCTTCTGGGCGTCGCGCATGTGGAAGGGCGAGCATCCGCTGTGGGCGCTCGACCCGAAAATCTGGTTCGCGCTGGCGACTCTCGCGTTCTACATTTTCGTGCTCGTGCGTGCCCGCCGCGGGGCGGCCCCCGTCTCGACGGCGCGGCTGTCGGTCGCGGGGTTCCTGCTCGTGCTTCTCTCCTACACCGCGGTCAACCTCTTCGTCAGCAAGCTGCACGACTTCACGTCATGAACCTCCTCTTCGTCGGTTGGGACCATCGCGCGGCGCCTCTCGACCTGAGAGAGAGACTCGCCTTCACGCCCGAGAAGGCGCGCGAAGCGCTCGACGGCCTCTTCGCGGAACACATCCTCTCGGAAGGCGCGATCGTGTCTACCTGCAACCGCGCCGAGGTCTACGGAATCGCCGCGCGCGAGGACAGCCTCGACGCGCTCACGGGATTCTTCTCGCGGTTCCACAGCGTGGACGACACCGTCCTCCGGCAGACGGCGCTCTCGGGCCGCGGCGACGCCACGGCGCGCCATCTCTTCCGCGTCGCGGCGGGTCTCGACTCCATGGTCGTCGGTGAGGCGCAGATCCTCGGGCAGATCCGCGAGGCGCACCGCCTCGCGACGGCGGCCGGGACGATCCGCACCGTGACGAACCGTCTGTTCATGAGCGCCCTCGAATGCGGCAAGCGCGTGAGGGCGGAGACGGCGCTCGGGCAGAAGCCGACCTCGGTCGCCGGCCTCGCGCTCGGTCTCGCGGCGCGCATCTTCGAGTCGCTCAAGGGGCGAAAGGTCCTCCTCATCGGGGCGGGCGAGACCGCCGAGCTCACGGCCCGCCTCCTCGCGGACGACGGCGTCTCGGAGATCCTCGTGACGAACCGCTCGCATGAGAAGGGCGAGGCTCTCGCTGCGGCCAACCGGGGGCGCGCCGTTCGGTGGGAAGACCGCGCCCGGGCGGCGGCGGGCGTGGACCTCGTGCTCTCCGCCACGAATGCGACCGAGCCCGTCCTGACGGCCGGGGCGCTCCGCACCGCGCTGCACGCGGCGCCGCGCCGCGGGCCGCTTCTCGTCCTCGACCTGGCCGTGCCACGCGACGTCGAAACCGAGGTCGGCGAGCTTTCCGACGTCTACCGCTACGACCTCGACGCGCTGCAGGAGATGGCGGACATAAACGCGCGGGCCCGCGCGAGCGAAATCCCGCGCGCGGAGGCCATCGTCGAGGAGTGCGTCCTGAAATTTCAGGAATGGCGCAGCGGCCTCCTGCAGGCCGATGTCGTGCGCTCTCTTCGCGAGAAGCTCGAAAGCATCCGACGCGTCGAGCTCGAGAAGCACGCCGGCAAGCTCGCCGCGCTGAGCGCGCCCGACCGGGCCGCGGTCGAGCGGCTCACGGAGACGCTCGTCGCCCACATCCTCCACGATCCGACGGTGGGTTTGAAAGAAGGCGACGGCTCGGAGCGCCTGGAGCGCGCCGCGGCCGTGCGCGCCCTGTTCCGCCTCGACGAAAGCACCAAATGACGACGGCCGCGGCCGCCTCCACGCGCCCGCTCCGGATGGGCACGCGCGCCAGCGCGCTCGCCCGCACACAGTCGGGAGCCTTCGCGGCCGAGCTGTCGAAGGTCTCGGGCCGCCCCATTGAGACGGTCATCATCCGCACCCAGGGTGACCAGCTCTCCAGCGAGGGCAAGGCCCCTCCCGGAGGCGATGCCGCCGGCGTCTTCGTGCGCGCGCTCGACGAGGCGCTCCTCGCGAACGAGATCGATTTCGCGGTCCACTCCCTCAAGGACGTTCCCACGGTCGTGGCCGCGGGCGTCCGGCTCGCCGCCGTGCCGGAGCGCGCGGACGCGCGCGACGCGTTCGTCGTCGCATCGCGTCACGCGGGCGTGGCGACGGTGAGCGCGCTTCCCCCCGGGGCGCGCGTCGCCACGTCGTCGCCCCGGCGCGTGTCGCAGCTCCTCCGTATCCGGCCGGACCTCGTGACGGTCGCGATGGCCGGCAACGTCGACACGCGCCTCCAGCGCCTCGAGGAGGGCCGCGCCGACGCGCTCATCCTCGCGTGCGCGGGCCTCGACCGCCTCGGCAGGGGAGGCGTCATCACGCGCCGGCTGGAGCGGGACGAGATGCTCGGCGCGCCGGCGCAGGGCGCGCTCGGGGTCGGCTGCCGGGAGGACGACGCCGAAACGCTCGCGGCGCTGAAGACGATGGAGCACCGGCCCACGCGAGTCGCCGTAGAGGCCGAGCGCGAGCTTCTCCAATTCCTTAGAGGGGGCTGTCGGGCGCCTGTCGGCGCCCGAGGATTCTTAGAAGGTGAAGAAGGCCGCCAGACTTTGAAGCTCACCGGCCGCGTTCTCTCGCTGGACGGCCGTGAGTGCCTCGAAGACGAGATGAGCGCGCCCCTGGCGGATCTACTTTCCAAGAAAATCTTCGTCGGCCGCACCCTCGCCGAGCGCCTGCTCGCGCGGGGCGCCGCGCGGCTCATCGACGCGGCGCGAGCCACGACTCCATGACGCGCTCGCGACTGGGTGTCGTCGCGCCGTGAGGATCCTCCTCCTGCGCTCCAGCGCCGCCGGATCCGAAGACGCCCCTCCGGGAGACGTGACCGTTCTTCACACGCACGCCGTCGCGCCGCGCCCCGAGGGGATCGCCGAGGCGCTCGCGTTCGACGCCCGGGACGCGACGCTCGTCGTCTCGTCGAAGGAGACGATCAGGTTTCTGCTCCCTCTCTTTCGCGCTCCCTTCGCGCGGATGCTCGCTGTCGGCGAGAGCACCGGGGATTTACTGAGAAGGGTGGCGGCCGGAGAGGCGCCGGTCGTCGTTCCCGAGATACCCGGAGCGGCGGGCGTCCTGGAGTTTCTAAGAAAATCTTCTGCTCCGTCTGACGTGCGCGTCCTCTGGCCGCACGGCTCCGACGCGGCGCTCGAACCGCTGGAACAGATTCGCGCGCTCGGCATCCGGCTCGTCGCCCCGGTGGTCTACGAAAAACATCCTCTTTCTCTTTCCGAGCTGAATCCTTCGATCCTCTCCGACTTCCGTGCCGGCCGGTTCGCCGCCGTGGCCGTGGGCTCGACGGCGGGCCTCGACGCGCTGCTCGCCGCCCTGGACGTGCCGGCCGCGTCTCTCCCGCCGTTAAGATGGGGCGTGCTCGGGCCTGAGACCGCGAAGGCCGTCACGGCCCGGGGGCTGCCTCCGCCTTCCATTCCCGCTCACGCGCGCCTCTCCGAACTCCTCGACCTCCTCCGGAAGGAAATACGATGAGCTTTCCCCTCCACCGCTACCGCCGCCTGCGGCGCTCCGAGAGCCTCCGGACGCTCGTCAGGGAGACGTCTCTCGCTCCGTCGCACTTCATCGCGCCGCTCTTCGTCGTGCCGGGACGCGGCCTGCGGCAGCCGGTGCCGTCGATGCCGGGGGTCGACCGGGTTTCGGCCGACCTGGCCGCGAAAGACGCGAAGGCCCTCGCCTCTCTCGGCGTCCTCTCCGTGATCCTTTTCGGAATTCCCGAGCACAAGGATGCGATGGGCACGTCGGGCGCCGATCCCGAGGGCCCGGTCTGCCAGGCCGTGCGGGCGATCAAGGCCGAGAGCCCGGCCACGGTCGTCATGACGGACGTCTGCCTCTGCGAGTACACCGACCACGGTCACTGTGGGGCGCTCGCCGAGGGCACCGTGGACAACGACGCGACCCTGCCCCTCCTGGCGGCGCAGGCGCTTGCGCACGCTGAGGCGGGCGCGGACGTCGTCGCGCCGTCCGACATGATGGACGGGCGCGTCGGGGCGATCCGCGCGAAGCTCGACGGCGGGGGATTCGAGGGCGTCGCTCTCCTCGCGTACGCCGCGAAGTACGCGTCGGGGTTCTACGGCCCGTTCCGCGAGGCCGCCGGGTCGACGCCCTCCTTCGGCGACCGGCGCTCCTACCAGATGGATCCGGCGAACGTGCGCGAGGGCGTGAAGGAGATTCTCTCGGACGTCGAGGAGGGCGCCGACCTCGTGATGGTCAAGCCCGCGCTCTCGTACCTCGACGTCATCCGCGCCGCGAAGGAAGCCACGAACGTGCCCGTCGCCTGTTACAACGTCTCCGGCGAGTACGCGATGGTGAAGGCCGCGGCGGCGAACGGCTGGATCGACGGCCCGCGCGTCACGCTCGAGATCCTGACGTCGATGAGGCGCGCGGGCGCGGACCTCATCCTGACGTACCACGCGAAGGAGGCGGCGGAGTGGCTGGCGTGATGCGAAAGCGTCCTCGCAAAACTCTTCAATCCGAAGCCCTTTTCGAGCGGGCCAAGAAACGCATGCCGGGCGGCGTCAGCTCGCCGGTGCGCTCGTTCGCGGCCGTCGGCGGGACGCCGTTCTTCGTGAAGAAGGGTCGCGGCGCGACCCTGATCGACGCGGACGGGAACCGGTACGTCGACTGGGTCATGTCATACGGGCCGCTCGTGTTCGGGCACGCGCACGGGCCGGTCCTGTCGGCCATCCGCAGGGCGTTGCCGCGCGGCACGTCCTACGGCGCGCCCTCGAAGGGCGAGGTCGAGCTCGCCGAGCGCGTCACGAAGGCCTTCCCGTCGATGGAGAAGGTGCGATTCGTGTCTTCGGGAACGGAGGCCGCGATGAGCGCGGTGCGCCTCGCGCGCGGCGCCACGGGCCGCGACCTCGTCCTGAAGTTCGCGGGCTGCTACCACGGACACGCCGACTCGTTTCTCGTTTCGGCGGGCTCGGGCCTCGCGACGCTCGGCATTCCGGGCTCGCCCGGCGTCCCGAATTCTCTCGCCGGCCTCACGCTGACCGCGCGTTACAACGACCTCGCCTCGGTGGAGGCCCTCTGCGCGGCGCACCCGAAGCGCATCGCCGTCATCGCCGTCGAACCGATCGCCGCCAACATGGGCGTCGTGGCGCCGGCCATGGGCTTTCTCGAGGGCCTCCGCCGCATCGCGGACCGCGAAGGAGCGCTGCTGCTCTTCGACGAGGTCATCAGCGGCTTTCGGGTGGCGAAGGGCGGAGCGCAGGAGTTGTACGGAATCCGGCCCGACCTGACGTGCCTCGGCAAGATCCTCGGCGGCGGATTGCCCGTCGGCGCCTACGGCGGCCGCGCGGACCTCATGGCGCAGATCGCGCCGGACGGCCCGGTGTACCAGGCCGGAACGCTCTCCGGGAACCCTCTCGCCATGGCGGCGGGGAAGGCGATGCTCGATTCCCTGACGCCCGCCGTCTACGCGAAGCTCGAGAAGACCGCGAAGGAGCTCGAACGCGGGCTGAACGCCGCCGCGAAGAAGCTCGGCGTCGAACACCGCGTCGTGATCAACCGCGTGGGGTCGATCCTGACGCCGTTCTTCACGAAGGGCCCCGTCACGAACTTCGACGACGCGAAGAAGTCCGACCTCGAGGCCTTCAAGCGCTGGTTCCACACGCTGCTCAGAAGCGGCGTCTTCGTGGCTCCGGCGCAGTTCGAGGCGATGTTCGTCTCGACCGCGCACACGGCCCGCGACGTCGCGGCCACCGTGAAGGCGCACGAAGCCGGGCTGAGGGAGGCCTTCGGTCTGACGGCCGGCGGTTGACGAACCGGAGCGCCTTCCTCCACGACCTTCCGGGCGAGTAACGCGTTGCGGAAACGCCGCACAACATGCCCCGACGAGAGGACCGAGAAGGGGACATCTTGTCCCGGGAAGCCTCGTTCTTTTCGAGCAACGGGGGCCGGGCGCCCCCTAAGCTTGTACTTCGCAGTAATTTGATGCAACTGAATCAAAGCTTCGGTACGGCCTTGCTCCTACTCTGACCATCGGATGAAAACGGCCATTTCCTTCGAACGCCCGTTCGTTGACGATTTGTAGATTCATTTCCGGCAAGGAGGCTGACGATGTCACTGGTATCACGTACGGCTCTTACTCTCCTCGCTGGTCTCGTCGCGGTGCCCATGACGCCCGTGACGCACACCAGCCCCAACGCTCCGGCGGCCGCCGATGTCCCGGTGGCTTACGCGTCGAGCCAAAAGGAGGCTTTCCTCGCGCCGGACCAGCTCACGTACATCCGTCCCGGCCTGAACATCAGGATCGCGTCAGTGACGAACGTCGCGCCCGGCCAGAAGCCGGTCGTCGAATTCTACCTGACCGACGACCTCACGGGGCCCCTGGACCGCTACGGCCTCGTGACCCCCGGCGTTGTCACGCCGCGGTTCATCATCGGGATGTGGAACCCGAGCACGCGCCGTTACATCAACGTCGTGGGGACCTCCGGCACGGGCAGTGACCGGACCGGTACTTTCCAGGACTTCGAGGTCGGCCACTACAAGTACACCTTCTTCAACGCGCTGGCGGCGACCTACGACCCGACGCAGGCCACGACGCTGGTCGTGTTCGGCAGCCGGGATACGACGGCCATCGTCGGGAAGAACTACTACGCGACGCCGCAGTACAAGGACTGGGTCCCGTCCACGAACGCGACCGCGACGACGTTCAACGCGATGACGGTCGCCCGCTGCAACCAGTGCCACGACCCGATCGCGCCGCACGGCGGCAACTACCGCGACATCAAGCAGTGCGTCCTCTGCCACAACCCGAACGGCATGAGCGGTACGCGTTCGCCCTTCGACGGCCAGGTCTTCTTCCACCAGCTCCACCAGGGCAAGAACGCCACGGTCGGGGCGGTCACGTACCCGCAGGACATCCGCTTCTGCACGACGTGCCACGACCCGGCAGCCGCCGGCGGCGCGAACTGGTACACGTACCCCTCGATCGCGGCCTGCGGCTCCTGCCATGACAACGTGAACTTCACGACGGGCGCGAACCACGCGGCCGGCCCCGCGGCCGACGGCACGTGCGCCACCTGCCACACCCCGCAGGGCAGCGTCGAGTGGGACGCGGGCATCAAGAACGCCCACATCGTTCCTCTCCTGTCGTCCCAGTTGAAGGGCTACACGGCCAAGATTCTCTCGGTCACGAACGCGGGCCCCGGAAAGAAGATCACCGTGACCTTCCAGCTCGCGAACGGCGACGGCTCGTTCGTCGATCCGGGCGTCTACAAGGTCACGGCGAACGGCTCGATCAGCATCAAGCTCGGCGGGCCGACGTCCGACTACACGAACCCCGGCATGAACGCTGCCGGCCAGCCGTTCAGTGAATCCGTCCAGACTGCGGCGTACAACGCCACGACCGGCATCGCCACATACACGTTCACGAACGCCATCCCGGCGACCGCAACGGGCACGTACGTCGTCTCGATCGAGACGCGTCGCGCGTACACGCTAAACCCGGCTCCGAACCTCGGGCCGACGTCCGTCAACGAGGGCGCCCCGAACCAGCCGTTCTATTTCGCGGTCACGGGCACGACGGTCACGCCGCGCCGCCAGGTCGTGGATCTCGCGAAGTGCAATGTCTGCCACGCGAGGCTCGACATCCTCTTCTCGCACGGCAACCAGCGCATCGCCACCCAGCACTGTCCCATCTGCCACAACCCGAACGCCGACGATTCGCCGGTGCGCCCCGCCTCGGCGAACCCGCCCGAGTCGATCGAGTTCGCCCGCATGATCCACCGCATCCACACGGGTGAGGGCTCGTCGTCGTTGAGCCAGCCCGGCCTCGCCCAGGACTACACGATCTACGGGTTCGGCGGAGCCATGACGACCTTCAACGACGTGACGTACCCCGGCGACCGCCGCAACTGCCTCGCCTGCCACGTGAGTGCGGCCACCTACGCGCTCCCGCTTCCGATCACGAACGTCCCGGTCATCACGCAGCGCGACTTCTTCTCGCCGCGCGGCTCGGCGACTGCCGCCTGCACGGGCTGCCATGACAGCCGCGACGTCGCCGCCCACGCATATCTCAACACCGCATTCTTCCCCGGTTCCACCGCACCCGCGGAGGCTTGCGGGACCTGCCACTCGACCGGAGCCGATTACGACGTCGCCAAGGTTCACGCGCGGTAACGAGGCCAGGCCGTGAAACACCTCTCGCCAGGAACCTTCGCCGCAGCCGCCCTCGCCGTACTCACGGCGGGGGTGGCGACGGCCCAGGCTCCAGCCAGTCCGGCTCCCGCGAAGGTGGAGGCCGGCCCCGCGTGCGCCGACTGCCACGACGAGGCCAAGATCTTCGCGGGTAATCCCCACACGCGTGCCTACGGCGCCGCCCACAAGGGCGCCGCGAGCAATGAGGTCTGCGCCACGTGTCACGGCGACGGGACGAAGCACATGGAGGCCGGAGGGGACAAGACCCTCATCCGGACGCTCCATGGCCGTACCGGCGCCGAGACGTGCGCGACCTGCCACAAGCAGTCCGCGGAGCGCTCGTCATTCAAGACGGGCGTGCACGCGCCGTCCGAGGCGGTCAACTGCCTCTCCTGTCACGCCATCCACAAGTCGAACCCGAAGCAGGCGAACCTGCTCGTGTCCGAGCCGACCCAGCTGTGCGCGACCTGCCATCAGGACGCGGCGTCCTCCTTCCGGACGCTTCCGTACGCGCACAGGCTGAAAGAGGGCGCGCTCTCGTGCGTGTCCTGCCACGACCCGCACGGCCGTTCGGCCAGGCACGCGGTGAAAGAGACCCGGGCGGGTGAGCCCGGCTGCGTCTCCTGTCACGCGGAAGTGCGCGGTCCCTTCGTCTATCCGCACGTCAACGGTGTCGCCGGCGATTGCACGAGCTGCCACATTCCGCATGGCTCCTCGTACCCCCACCAGCTGCAGAGGGCCACGATCGCCTCGCAGTGTCTCGAGTGTCACTCGACGCTCGGGGTGGGGACTCTGGGCTCGCAGCCGCCTTCTTTCCACAACATCTCGCTGCCGCGCTACCGGAACTGCACGACCTGCCACGTCGCCGTGCACGGTTCCCAGCGTTCGCCGCAGCTGCTGAAGTAAGGACAGGCCGATGCGAACATTCCGCTCCGCCTTCCGAGCCGCCGTTCTCGCCTCGGTTCTTGTCTTCACTCTCGGTTCGGCCGGCGTCGCCCGTGCCCAGGCGATTCCGTTCGACATCGAGGTGGGCTACCGCTTTCTCACTCTCAGCGGCAGCGAGGAGTCCTATCGCTCTCAGATCAACGAGCGCGAAGGGTTTCTCGTGCGCAGCATCCACATCGGTGAGGACGGGAAGACCAGTGGTTTCCCGGCCCTCGATTACCTTCGGATCGACGGCTCCGATCTCGGGGCGGGCCCCGCCGGTTCCCTGAGGCTCGATGCGGGCCTCACGGGCGCCTATCGCCTCCGCGCCTCCTATCGCCACCTCGATCAGTTCAGCGCGCTCTCCGGCTTCGCCAATCCGCTCGGCGCCGTGGTCGGTCAGCAGACCTGGGATCGCACCCGGGACATGGTGGACATCAACCTCGAGCTTTTGCCCGGGGCGGTCGTCACACCTCTTCTCGGGTACACGTCCAACCAGCTGGTTGGCCCTGGGTACTCGACGGCCTTTCTCGGCCAGGACGAATTTCGCCTCGGCCAGGATCTCAAGGTCCACGACCAGGAGTTCCGCGTCGGCGCCGGATTCCACGCCGGACCGGTGTCGGGCGAGGTTCTCCAGGGCTGGCGCCGTTACCGCGAAACCGAGGTGCTCAGCCTCGCTCCGGGCGCGGGCGCCGGCAACAACCCGGGGACGGTGCTCGACAAGAATCTGAACCTCTCTTCCTACTCGAACTCGAGCGTCACCGACATCAACACCCCGACGACGTCGGTGTTCGTGCGCGGTTTCGCGACCGATTCCATTCAACTGATCGGTCTCTACGTCAAGTCCGACGCGACCGGCGACGACACGGAAAACCAGAGCGCTTTCGGCTCCCTCGTGTCGTTCCCTCTCGCGCGCTTCTTCACCGGCCTCACCGAGAGCGCGTCGTCCCGCGTCCAGAACACGGTCTGGCGCGCCGGCGCGCGTGTCGAATGGCACGCCCTCGAGGGCGTCGATGTGACGGGCGGTTTCGTCCGTCGTCACGCCACCTGGGACGGCCAGGACCTCGTGAGCAGCCTGTTCACGGGAACGACGGGCTACACGGGCTTCACGCTCGCGGACATCCAGACGCTGCTGAACGCGAAGAATTCCATCGAGCGCACCGAAAACGTCTGGGACGTCCAGGCGGCCGCGAAGGTCTTCGGGCCCTTCGGCATCCGGGCCGGTTACTCGCGGACCGAGCAGAACCTCATCGTCACCGAGGATCCCTCCGAGATCATCGTCCCCGGCGGACAGGGCGGGAACTTCGACCGCACGATCAACCGTTACGAGGGCGCCGTCACGTACTCGGCGGGCGGACTCTTCATCGCGGGCGAGGCGTCGTGGGACGACGCGGACACGGCGGTTCTCAGGACCGACTTCACGAGCCGCAACCGCGAGCGCGTGCGCGCCACCTGGAAGGGCTTCTCGTGGCTCACGCTCGGCGCGACCGGTCTCTGGATCGACCAGAAGAACGATGCGATCGGTATTGCTGCCGATGCCACCAAGCAGAGCTCAAACGCTTCCAAGGGCACCTCGCGCCAGTACACGGGCGACGTCACGATCACGCCGGTCAAGATGCTGCGGCTCCACGGGGCCTACGGCAAGATGCAGGCCGACAACACGATTCCCGTCCGCGCCCCGCAGGACTTCACCGTGTTCGACTCCGTCGACAAGGAAGACGGCGAGCTCTGGGAGGCCGGCCTGGGCCTGAAGTTCGACAAGCTCGCCATCGACGGCTTCTGGACCCGCTTCGCGAACGAGGGCACCTACGCGTACCGTCTCTATCGCGGCGGCGCGCGCGTCGACTTCGATGCCACCCAACACCTCGGACTCATCGGCGAATGGTCGGTCGACCGGTATCTCGACTATCAGATCTCGACTTCCAGCTTCCGTGCGAATCGGATCGGCGTCTACCTCAAGTGGCGCCCCTGAAGGGAATAGCGACATGAAAAAAACACGTCTCGCAGCGGTCTCCCTCGCCTCGGCGGTCGCGCTCGTCGCAGGGACCGCGCTCGCCACGATGGATCTCCAGAAGGAGGTTCTGAAGAAGTACCCCGATTCCAAGATCAAGTGCGGCTCCTGCCACACGAAGGCGATGCCCAAGAAGGGCGAGGCCGACGTGAACAAGTTCGGCGTCGACGTCAACAAGGTGAAGGGCAAGGACGGCAAATACGACTTCGCCGCTCTCGAGAAGATGGACAGCGACGGAGACGGCGTGTCGAACCTCGACGAGCTCAAGAAGGGGACGAACCCCGGCGATCCCGCGTCCAAGTAAATTAATGCGGATGAGGCTCGGGGGCGTACTCGCCGCGTTTCTGCTTACGGCCGCCC
>Ga0209385_1000219_pt1 | contig 22642 bp, 22 predicted proteins | sample NGEPerB_FD_184506 | JGI IMG/M metagenome (GOLD analysis project Ga0209385, IMG submission 184506) | Arctic peat soil microbial communities from the Barrow Environmental Observatory site, Barrow, Alaska, USA - NGEE PermafrostAB12-B... | ecosystem: Environmental > Terrestrial > Soil > Wetlands >... | reverse complement strand
GCAGTGAGTCGAGCACGATGCTGTCGGTCATGGCCACTCCTCGGCTGATGCTGTCGTCCCGGCGGCACCCGTGCGGCCATCGCACGGAACGGGCAGGAACCATCAGCCAAACACTTGTCATAGTAACCGTCAACTGTTACGGTACGCGCCGCCGGGTCCGGGACCGCAGATGGTCCCCCGCCCGCGTCGGCGGAGGGCAGGATGGTCCGGATGGTCCGGATGGTCCGGGCCCATCGCCCCCGATCGCCCGTGCCGCCACGAGGGCCGATCCGAAGACGGAAGGTGAGCAGATGAACCTCGAGGTCGACAAGTCGGACCTGCACCGGATGCGGGCGGTCGAGCGTCCCCCTGTGCCGCTCGAGCCCGGCCAGGCCCGACTGCGTGTCGACGCCTTCGGCCTGACATCGAACAACATCACCTACGCCGTCTACGGCGAGGCCATGCGCTACTGGGCGTGCTTCCCGGTACCGGAGGAGGGGACCGGCTGGGGACGCGTCCCGGTGTGGGGGTTCGGCGAGGTCGTCGAGTCGTCGACGCCGGGCGTGGCCGACTCGACCCGGGTCTACGGCTACTTCCCGATGGCCGACGAGGTGGTGGTCCGGCCCGGGCGGATCGACGACAGCGGCTTCTCCGACCTGACAGCCACCCGGGGCGCCGTGCCCGCCGTCTACAGCCGCTACTCCTTCGTCGAGAGCGACCCCGCCTACGACGCCGATCACGAAGCCCAGCAGATGCTCCTGTGGCCGTTGATGGTGACGTCGTTCGTGGTCGACGACTTCCTGGGCGACAACGACCTGTTCGGAGCCACGACCGCGGTGATCTCCAGCGCATCGGCAAAGACGGCCATCGCCGCGGCGTTCCTGCTGGCCGAACGGGACGGCGTCGAGGTGGTCGGGTTGACCTCCGGCGCCAACCTCGGGTTCGTGGCGGGCCTCGGCTGCTACGACACCACCGTGACCTACGACGACGTCGACTCGCTCCCGACGGGCGACGCCTGCTTCATCGACATCGCCGGCCGCAGGGACGTCACCCGACGGGTCCACGCCCACTTCGGCGACCACCTGCGCTACAGCATGGTGGTGGGCGACACCCACTGGGACAACCGGGCGGACCGGTCCGAGCCCTTGACCGGCCCCCGACCCGTCTTCCTGTTCGCCCCGGACCAGATCGCCAAGCGGCGGCGCGACTGGGGACGCGATGGCTTCGAGCGCACGGTGGCCGCCGCGTGGAACCGTTTCGTGCCGTGGACCGACCGATGGCTCACCATCCGCCATGCCGTCGGGGCCGACGAGGTGGAGGCGGTCTACCACAGCCTCCTCGACGGCCGGATCGACCCCGGGGTGGGGGACGTCTGCACGCTTGCGGGGACGGTCGGTCGATCACGACCTACCGATGAGCGGTAGCGTCGCCCACGACATGATCGATACGACGAAGTCGGGTCCCCCGGCCAGCCCGGCCGATGCCGAAGCGTTCGGGGAGGCCCAGGACGGCTACGGGCCGCCCGAGACGGACGGGCGGCGCCAGCGGCGGGTCCACAACCGCGACGCGGTGGTCGACGCGCTCCTCGACATCTACCGCGACGGCAACCTCCAGCCGAGCACCGACGAGATCGCCGAGCGGGCCGGGCTGTCCCCCCGCTCGATCTTCCGGTACTTCGACGACGCCGACGACCTGGCCCGGTCCGCCGTGGACCGGCAGCTCGAGCGGACCATCCCCCTGCTGCCCATCGCCGCATCCCCGGGCGACCCCCTGGTGGACAGGGTCCGAGCGCTGGCGGACCAGCGGTTCCTGATCTTCGAGGAGTCGGGGCAGGCCGCCAAGGTGTCGCGGTTGCGCTCACCGTCCCAGCCGCTGCTGGCCGAACGAACCTCACGGAACCGGGCGTTCCTCCGCCAGCAGCTGATCGAGCTGTTCGCCCCCGAGCTGCACCGGATGGGCGGGTCCCGGTCCGCCCATGCAGCAGCCGCAGTGGACGTCATGACGTCGTTCGAGTCTTGGCAGCTCCTCACCGAAGACCAGCAGTTCGGCCCGGCCCGGGCCAAGTCGGTGATGGTCGGAGCCGTCACGGCCATCCTGGGTGTCGACGGCCCACCGCCACAGACGGGCGCCGGCGATCCGACCGCCAACCCGTGACCGCCACCCGGGGCAGCGTCCGACACCAGGTGCGGCTGGCCCACCCTCCCGACGAGGTGTGGGAGGTGGTCGGGGCCCCCGAACGCGTCCACGAGTGGTTTCCGGGCATCGACTCGTGCACCGTCGACGGCGACCAGCGGGTGGTCGTCACCCATGCGGGCCTGCCGATGCCCGAGCACCTGCTGACCGTGGACCCGACCCTACGGCGCCTCCAGTACCGGATCACCGCCCCAATGTTCGTCGAGCATCTCGGCACCATCGACGTCCTCGACCTCGATGACGGGACCTGCCTGGTCGTCTACGGCACCGACGCCGAGCCGGCCGCCCTGGCGCTGGTGATCGGCGGTGCCGCCCGGGCCGCGCTGGCGTACCTCCCCACCTTCCTGGGGAACGACGAGCCGGCCTCTTGAACGACGAGCCGGCCTCTTGAACGACGCGCCGGCCTCTTGACGGACGCGCCGGCCTCTTGAAAGGAGCCCGCCGATGGGCCGCAAGATCCTCTTCGTCACCACCGACCAGCAGCGCTACGACACCCTCGGCTGCAATGGCGGGGCACTCGCCCGTACCCCGGTCGTCGACGGGCTGGCCGCTCAGGGAATCCGCTTCGAGCGGGTCCACCCCCAGTCGGTGGTGTGCATGCCCTCCCGCTCCACCATCCTGACCGGCCAGCACCCGACCACCCACGGCGTGTGGATGAACGGGGTCCCCCTGCCCCTCGACGCGCCTTCGGTCGCCGACGTGCTGCACCGGGCCGGCTACCGGACCGCGCTGGTCGGCAAGGCCCACTTCGAGCCGTTCCTCGACCCGTTCCTCCGCTTCCCCGAGAACGCCCTCAGCCGCACCGGCACCGAGCCGCCCGGCGGGCTGCACCGCGGGTTCGAACACCTGGAGCTGGCCACCCACGGCGGAATCGGCCCCCTGCACTATGCGCAGTGGCTGGCCGCCGAGCATCCCGATGCCGTGGGCGGGTTCTACCCGATCCTCGACGGGTCGCTGCAGGTCAACGGGGCCGGCGGCGGGGACACCGGCGCCCCCCAGGTCAAGGCCAACCCCATCGCCCGCGGGATCTACCACACCGACTGGGTCGCCGACCGGACGATCAGCTGGCTGGACTCGCTCGGGGCTGACGAGGACTGGTTCTGCTGGATGAGCTTCCCCGACCCCCACCACCCGTGGGACCCGCCGGAGTCCGAGGTGGGCCGGATCGACTGGCGGGAGGTTCCCCTCCCGGCCGGCTACCCCGAGGACCGCTCCGAACGTGAGGCCGTCATCGACGGCAAGCCCCGGCACTGGCGCCTCTGGTACGACGGGACGCTGGTGTCCAACTACGAGGCCCCGGCCACCTGGGTGCCGGCCACGCTCACCCCCGACCAGGTCCGGGAGGTCAACGCCCGCAACGCCGTCGAGTGCGAGCTCATCGACGAGGCGCTGGGGCGGGTGCTCGGTCGCATCGACGAGCGTGGCTGGACCGACGAGGTGGACGTGGTGTTCACCACCGACCACGGCGAGCTCCAGGGCGACTTCGGCCTGCTGTTCAAGGGCCCCTACCACGTCGACGCCCTGATGCGGCTCCCCCTGGTGTGGCGGCCCGCACCCTCGTCCTCGGCCACCCCGTCGGTGGTGACCAGGCCGGTCGGTCTGGTCGACCTGGCCCCGACCTTCTGCACCATCGCCGGCATCGAGCCGCTCCCGTGGATGCAGGGCGGCTCCCTCCCGATGGACGACGCCGACGCGGAGGCCAGGGGCTTCGAACGCGTGCTCACCGAGTGGGACAGCGACATCTTCGGCACCGACGTCCACCTCCGCACCATCATGCGGGACCGGTGGGTGTGCACCGCCTACCTCCCGGGGACCTCCCACGACGGAACCGAGGGCGAGCTCTACGACCTCGTCGACGATCCGCTGCAGCGCCACAACCGGTGGGACGACCCGGCCATGCGTCCGCTCCGCGACGACCTGGTGGACGACCTGTGGAGCTCCCAGCCGCCCTCCCGCCGCGACCGGCTCGTACTCGAGTCGCCGGTCTGATGGCGGGGCCCCCGCCGGGCGCCCCGTACTGGCCGAGCCCCTGGTCCTGCGAGGACGGCGGACCGGGCCGCCTCCAGGTCCCCATGGGCGGCCCTGCCGCGGGTGCGGCCCCCGGCTCCGGTGCCAGGCTCGGCGTCGGGGCGGGGCGGGACCTCACCGTCACCTCGCGCCTGGCTCCGGCCGCCACCATGGTGGTCACCCGGGACCCCGGTGAGGTGTACCTGCTGCGCCACACCGCCGGCGATGACGCCATCTCGTTCGTCGAACGCATCGACCCGGTGACACTGGAGCCGATCCTCCGGTCGCCCGACCTGGCCGGGGGGCCGACCTGGCCCGGAAGCCTGGCCGCCCATGCCAACGGCTCGCTCTACGTCGTCTTCGGGAACCACGCCCACCGCCTGGACGCCGACCTGTCGGTGGTGGCGACCGCCGCCCTCCCCCGCACCCGCCCCTACAACGGGTTCGTGATCATGCCGGACGGCTGCCTGGTCACCAAGGACTTCGCCGGCTCGCGTCCGGGCCTCCCCGTCGCCCCCGCCGACCGGGAGGCGTGCGAGCTGGTGGCCCTGGAGCCGGACCGCCTGGAGATCCTCGACCGGTGCGCGCTGGCCGAACCGTCGATCGCCCGGCTGTCTGCCGAGGGCGACGACGTCTACGTGGTCGGCGACACCGGCCTGCTCCGGGTCCGCTGGGACGGACGCCTGCGCCCCGACACGGGGTTCCACGCCCCCTACCGGACGCGGTCCGGCCAGACCTACGGCTGGGACTGCGTGCTCGCTCTGGGGGCGGCGTGGTTCCTCGACGACGGCGACGGGACCGAGGGCTACACCGGGACCCTGCGAGGCCACGGGCTGTCCACGGCCCCCCTCCACCTGGTGCGCACCGACCTGCTCTCGGGAGCGGTGACCTCGGTCGAGGTCTGCGCGGAGCCCGGCGGGCTGGTGGCCAATCCCCCGCTGATCGACACCGACCGCTCCATCGCCGTCGGCTACGACAGCGGGAACGGCGTCATGCGGGCATTCGACATCGGGGCCGGCGGAGCCCTCACCCCACGCTGGGACCGGCACCAGAACCACGGCTCCCATCTGCTGCTGTTTCCGGGCTCCGGCGAGCTCCTGACCGGCCACCACGATCCCGACCGCATGATCGACCAGGCCGTCGTGCTCGACATCGGGACAGGAGCGGAGCTGGCGCGTGCGGACACCGGGAGCCCCCTGCAGTCGGTCCTCTTCCCTGCGGCGGGGTTCGACGGCGACGCCTACCTGGTCACCTTCTCCACCGTCAGCCGCCTGGCGGTGGGGACCCCGGCCGGCTGACCTCGCGCCCCGAGGTCCGGGGCCGGCGCGGCCGGCCCTTCAGTCGCCCCGGGGCGCCCTGGGGCGCACGGCGTTGCGCTCGAAGATGATGCGCAGACCGTGCAGCGTGAGCCAGGGCTCCACGTACTCGATCTCCTCCGAGTAGGGGGAGATCAGCTCGGACAGCCCACCGGTGGCCACCACCGTGCACTCGCCCAGGACCGCCGCGAACCGGCGGCACAGGCCGTCGACCTGGCCGGAGAAGCCGTAGAGTGCGCCGGACTGGATCGACTCCACCGTCGACTTCCCGATGACGCTCCTCGGCTCGACCAGCTCGACACGGCGGAGTGCCGCCGCATGGGCGAACAGCGCATCGAGGCTGATGGCCACCCCCGGGGTGATCGCCCCACCGAGGTACTCGCCTGCCGCGGAGATGGCATCGAACGTAGTGGCCGTGCCCAGGTCCACCACCACGCACGGCCCACCGAACAGGTCGTGGGCCCCGACGGCGTTGGCGATCCGGTCGGCCCCCACCTCCTTCGGGTTGTCGTAGAGGATGGGCATGCCGCTCTTCACGCCGGGTTCGAGGACCACGGCGGGCACGTCGAACCACCGCGCCACCATGAGGCGGAGATTGGAGGTGACCAGCGGGACCGAGGAGGTCACCGCGATCCCCGACACCGTGTCGTCGATGTCCAGACCGTCGAGGTCGAGCAGCTGGGTGATCAGCAGGGCGTGCTCGTCGGCCGTCCGCTCCGCCACCGTCGACAGGCGCCAGTGGTGGGCCAGGCCGGTCGGCTCGTTCCCGTCGCGGGGGCCGGTCTCCCCCAGGGGGGCGGCGAGGTCGTCGGCGAACAGCCCGACGACCGTCTCGGTGTTTCCGACATCGATGGCAAGCAGCATGGTCAGCCTTTCGCGCCGGGGCCCGGCGGCAGATCGAATCCCAGGTCGAGCACCGGGGCGGAGTGGGTGAGGGCCCCGACGGAGATCAGGTCGGCGCCGGCCGCGGCCATCAACGGCGCGCCGGCCAGGTCCACGCCGCCGGAGACCTCGACCAGTGCACCGGTGCCCGAAGCGCGCACCTGCGCCACGCAGGCCGCCACCTGGTCCGGCCCCATGTTGTCGAGCATGACCACGGTGGCCCCTGCGGCAACCGCCTCGGCGACCTGGTCGGGCCGATCGCACTCCACCTCCACCATTCGGCCCGTCCACAGGCGCTGCGCCCGGGCCACGGCATCGGTGATGGAGATGCCCCCCAGATGGTTGTCCTTGACCAGCACGGCCTCGGAGAGGCTGCCCCGGTGGTTGTGGCCTCCGCCGGCCCGCACGGCGGCCTTCTCCAGGGCCCGGAGACCCGGGGTCGTCTTGCGGGTGTCCAGCACCCGGGTCGCCGGGTTGGCCGCGGCCACGGCGTCCACGTAGCGCCGGGTGAGCGAGGCCACCCCCGAGAGGTGGCCGAGGAAGTTGAGCGCCGTCCGCTCCGCGGTGAGGATCGATCGCAACGACCCGGTGGCGGTGGCCACCACGTCCCCGGGGGCCACCGCGGTGCCGTCGGGGAGGTGCCACTCCACCTGCACCGACGGGTCGACCTGGGCGAAGGTCTCGAGCGCGCACGCCCGGCCTGCGACCACGCCGTGGGAACGGCTGACGACCGACACGGTGGACACCGTGCCCTCGGGAAGCAGGCTCGCGGTCAGGTCGCCCAGCGGCAGGAGGTCCTCGGCGAGGGCCCTCGCCACCGCCTCGACCACGGCAGGCCGGGGCGGATCGAGGATCGACCCCGACGCCGCGGATGCCGGATCGGCGGAACGTCCGGTCACCGGCCGGCCGCCTCGGGTCTACGGCCGGCGGAGTCCTCCACCGGGGCCAGCGGGTCCCCCAGGATGGCGATGCGGTCACCGGAGTGGACGATCCTGCACCGCCACTCGTCGAGGGTGTCCGGATGGTCACTGCGGGCGTGCGCCCCGCGTGTCTCGCATCGCACGGTGGCCGAGCGCAACACGCTGCCCGCAGCCGTCACCAGATTCGCCAACTCGCCGTGCGCCCGGTCCACCGGCGTGCCGTGGCCCACCGCCGATCCGATCGCATCGACCACGCTCCCCGCCCCGGCCAGCGAGTCGGCGCTGCGCACCACCCCGGCCCCCTCGGTCATCGTCCGCTGCAGACGGTCCCTGGTCTTGGCCACGTCCGGCCAGGTGGGCCCGTGGCCGACCTCCTCGTCCACCTCGTGCCCGGTCCACGGCGCGGCAAGGCCGGGAGCCACCGGCTCGGTGCGCCCGTCGAGGACCGCACCCATGACCCCGGTCGGCGAGGGGCCGTCCTCTCCCGCCAGGATCGCCTCGGCCAGGCGGGCGCCGAACACCATCCCCTCCAGCAGCGAGTTGGAGGCCAGCCGGTTGGCGCCGTGCACCCCGGTGCACGCCACCTCGCCGGCGGCCCACAGGCCGGCGAGGGCGGTGGCGCCCGACAGGTCGGTGATCACCCCTCCCGACAGGTAGTGGGCGGCGGGAGCGATCGGCAGCCAGTCGCGGGAGGGATCGAGCCCGATGGCCCGCAGCGAGGCGGCGATGGTGGGGAAGCGCTGGTCGAACGAAGGGAGGGCGGTGGCGTCGAGCCACAGGTTGTCGACCCCCTGGTCGTGCATCCGCTGCGCCATGGCCCGGCTCACCACGTCGCGAGGAGCCAGCTCGTCGACGAAGCGCTCCCCGCGTGCATCGCGCAACAGCGCACCATGGCCGCGCAACGCCTCCGACAGCAGCGGACGGGGCATCGCCGGATGGTGGAGCGCGGTGGGATGGAACTGCATGAACTCCACATCGGCGACCGGCACCCGGGCACGAAGGGCCATGGCCAGGCCGTCGGCGGTGGCTTCGGCCGGATTGGTGGTCACCGCGAACAGCTGGCCGGCTCCCCCGGTGGCCAGCACGGTGTGCTCGGCCCGCACCTCGACGATCCGGCCGTCTGCGCTGAGCGCGCGCACGCCGCGGCATCGGCCTCCCTCCACCAGCAGGTCGAGAGCGAACCACTCCTCGAGCACCGCGGCGGCAGAGGCGCGGGTGGCATCGACCAGGGCCCGCTCGACCTCGGCACCGGTGGCGGCACCGCCGGCGTGGACCACCCGGGCGGTGGAGTGGCCACCTTCACGGGCCAGGGCCAGGGCCCCGCCGGGCTGCCGGTCGAACACCGCGCCCATGGCGATCAGCTCGTGCACGCGCGACGGGCCCTCGTCGACGAGCACCCGGACGGCATCGGTGTCGCACAGCCCCGCCCCGGCGGCCAGGGTGTCGGCCAGGTGGAGGTCGGTGGAGTCCTCGTCACCCCCGAGCACGGCGGCCACGCCGCCCTGCGCCCACCGGGTGGCCGACTGCCACAGTTCCGCCTTGGTCAGCACGCCGACCCGCAGTCCGCCGGCGTCGATCCCGAACGCCCCGCCCTCGGGCGACATCGGTGCGGCGAGCCGGACGGCGGCCGACAGGCCGGCGACCCCGCTCCCGAGGACGAGCACGTCCAGATCGCCCGGTGCTGCCCCCGGATCGCTCACGCCGGGGTCACCCGGCCGGAAGAGCGACACGGGCGCGGGTCATGGGGAGTGGGGAGACGGGGCTGGGATCCAGGCACGGATCAACTGGCGCCGTGGGGGCCGAGATTGTCGATCAGGCGCACCGGGCCGACGGTGGCGGCGATCAACAGGCGCAACGGGCGGGCCGGGGAGCAGCTGCGGGCGGGCTCGAGGTCATCGGCGTGCACGACGGCCGCATAGTCCAGCTCCACCTCGGGCTGGTCGGCGACCAACCGGACCATCTCCGCCTCGACGGACGACGGATCGCACTCTCCCCGGGACAGCGACCACGCACCGGCCCGGAGCGCACGGGACAGGACGAGGGCGGCTCGTCGCTGCTCGGTCGAGAGCCGGACGTTGCGGCTGGACAGGGCCAGGCCGTCGAAGTCGCGGACCGTCTCGCAACCGACCACCTCCGCCGGCAGCGAGAGGTCGCGGACCAGGCGCCGGACCACGGCGAGCTGCTGGAAGTCCTTCTCCCCGAAGTAGGCCCGGCACCGGCCTGCCGTGGAGAGGAGCTTGGCCACCACGGTGGCCACCCCGTCGAAGTGGCCCGGGCGGGACGCACCTTCCCACCGGCGGCTCAGGGCGGGGACCGACACCATGGTGGTGGTTGCCGCCGGCCACTCCGGGTACATCTCGGCGACCGAGGGCGCAAAGACGAGGTGGGCACCGGCGCCGGACACCACCTCGAGGTCGGACTCGAGGGTGCGCGGATAGTTGGCCAGGTCCGCCGCCTCGCCGAACTGGGTGGGGTTCACGAAGATGGAGACCGCCACCACGTCGCACTCCGCCGCGGCCCGCTCGACGAGCGAACGGTGCCCGGCGTGGAGCGCCCCCATGGTGGGGACCACGCCCACCGTCCTGCCCGACTGCCGCACGGCGTCCAGGGTCTCGGCGTACTCGGCCAGGGTCTCGACGACGACCACGTCGCGCCCGCCGGTGACGGTGGCGGGCGTGACGGCGGTCGAACCCGCCGGGGCCGGGGCGATGGCCGTGCTCACGCCACCCGCTCCGCTCCGGCGGCCACCGCCGACGACTGCGTCCGCTCTGCGGCCACCGCGGACGACTGCGTCCGCCCGGCCGCATCGATCGAGAGCCTCCGCGCCAGGCCCACCATGGCGTCGTAGGCCGCCAATTCGGTCCGGTGACCGGCCATCCCGGTCAGCTCGGCCCGGTGGCGCTCCACCGTGCCCCAGTCGCCGCGCACCGCCGGACCGGTCAGGGCACAGCGCGGGCCGAGGGCCACGGCGTCGTCCAGGGCCGCTCGCATCAGGCCGGCGAACGCGTCCAGGGGGAGACCGGCGGTGGCCGCCACCCGCTCCACCTGGCCGACGAGGGCCACCAGGTGGTTGGCGGCGATGGTTGCGGCTGCGTGATAGGCGGTCCGATCGTCCTCGTCGACCTCGAGTGCCCGCCCGCCCAGCGAGTCCGCCAGTCGTCGGGCGATCGGATCACCGGCCACGGCGAAGGTGATACCCGACGTCAGGCGGCGGGACCCGATCGTCTCGTCGGGGAGGGGGACCAGCGGGTGCAGGGAGCCACGGCGGCGGTGGGTCCCTAGCACCCCGAGCCCCAACGAGCCCGACAGGTGGATGACCGCTGTCGAGTCCACCGGCTCCACCTTCGATGCGACCTCGGCCACCGCGTCGTCAGGCGTGGCGATCACCAGCAGGTCGACGCCGCGGGCGGCATCGGTCAACGGTCGGTCGCGCCCGAGCGCGCCCTTGCACCGGTAGCCCCCGACAGCGTCCAGCGCTGCCATCAACGACCGGCCGGCGCGGCCTGGTCCGATGAGACGGAATGTGGTCACGAGACCCCTTTCGACGTTCCAGCCCCATCATCGGGTGCCGTTCGCATCAGGAACTCTTGGTGCTGCTCCTCACAGTGTACCCACGGCCGTCACCTCGCCACCAGCGGTGGCGATCGCCTCGTCGTCGGCCAGGTCGGGGGCCAGCTCTCCCAGAGGCGCCATGACGAACCGGCGCTGCCGCCATCGCGGATGGGGGATGGTGAGCGAGGTGTCGTGGAGGACCACGCCGTCGATCCACAGGACGTCGGCATCGAGGGTGCGCGGGCCCCATCGGACCGTCCGTACCCGGCCGGCGGCGGCCTCGAGGCGGTGGCACTGCTCAAGGATCCGGTAGGGGTTGATCCCCGGGTCGACCGCCAGCTCCACCACGAGATTGAGGTACGGACCCTGCCCGTCGGGTCCGCCGATCGGTTCGGTCTCGTAGACCCGGGACACCGCGGTCACCGGCGCATCGCTGCCTCCTCGGAGCTGATCCACGGCCCGGCGGAGGTGGGCGGCCCGGTCGCCCAGGTTCGAGCCGAGGCCGATGAACGCCCGGGCCGTCGGCGGTGCGGTCTGTGACGAGGTCACCGGTGCCTGGTGATCCGCACCCCGACGGTGCCGATGTCGACGGCCAGCGGGGGCTGGAGCTTGCGCAGGCTCACCGTCACCGCTGCGATGCGCACGTCGGAGGCGAGCGCCGCCTCGGCGACCGCCTCGGCCAGGGCCTCCAGGAGCTCGAAGGACGTCGGCCCGGACACGATCCCCGCCGCCGCTCCGGCGACACCGGCGTAGTCGACGGTGTCCGACAGGCGGTCGGTCGTCCCGGCCAAGGTCAGGTCGACGGAGAGGTCGAGGTCGATCTCGAAGGGTTGGGCCCGGCTCTTCTCCTCGGGCAGCACCCCGTGGGTGCCGATCACCCGGAGGCCGCGCAGCTCGATCTGGTCCCCGGCGTCCGGCCCGCCGGCCGTGAGCGTGTCCCGCGTCCCCGAGGGTGCCATCACCCGGGGATCACCCGTGGCGCGAGGAGTCATCACCGGTGCCGGGCCGGACCGCGGCCGGCGACAGCTGGCCGGCCACTTCCACCAGCTCGCGGCCACCCGGCCCCATGGCGTGCCCGGTCATGTGCTCGAGCACCGTGATGGCCTGGGGCCCGCTCGGCAGGCGTGCCGACCACAGGAGGTACCCGGCCACCACGCCGGTGACCCGGTCGCCGAGCTCCTCCTGGTGGACCAGGATCCGTTCGCCACCGGCCAGGCCGGTGTGCAGCTCGCGGTAGATGTCGGCCAGGATCCCCCGGACGTCACCGGTGAGGGGCAGGGGGAAGTGCACACTGGCCAGCGACTTCTCTTCGTAGGCCTGGAGATTGTGGGAGGAGGGGAGCAGCGACACCACCCGGGTGAACCCCTGCACCTGCAGCCAGATGATCTCCTCCTGGCGCCGCACCTTGCGATGGTTGGGGGCGAATCCCCCGGGCCGCTCGCTGATGGCCAGGCGGTCCTTGATCACCCAGGTGAAGTTGCGTGGCGGGATCCCCGCCGCCCACTTGCCCTTCATGCCCCGGCCCCCGTATCCGCACCCTTGCGACCGACCAGCACCGCGGCCTGGACGGTTGCGGCCACATCGTGGACCCGCACCATGGCCGCCCCCTGCTGCATGGCCCACGTGGCCGTGGCCAGCGATCCGGGGAGGCGTTCCCCCACCGGAGCCGGCGTTCCGTCGGGGGAGGCGGCCAGCACACCCAGGAAGCCCTTGCGACTGGTGCCGACCAGCACCGGGATGCCGGTGGCCACCAGCGCGTCCAGGGCGGCGAGGAGCTGGAGATTGTGGTCGACGGTCTTTCCGAAGCCGATGCCCGGGTCGATCCACACGTCGTCCACCCCGGCGTCCGCGGCCCGGGCGGCCCAGTCGACCAGCAGGGCGGACACTTCGGCCACCACGTCGTCGTAGCGGGGGTCGAGCTGCATCGAGGCAGGTGTCCCCTGCCGGTGCATGGCCACCCATCCCACGCCGTGCCGCGCCGCCACCGGCCACAAGGTGGCCGAGACATCGTTGATCAGCGAGGCCCCGGCCTCCACCGCGGCGTCCGCCACCGCCGCCTTGGTGGTGTCGATCGAGATCCGGACCCGCCCGGCCAGGGCCTCGACGACCGGGACCACCCGTGCCAACTCCTCTTCCACCGGGACCTCGGAGGCCCCGGGCCGGGTCGACTCGCCCCCCACGTCGATGATGTCGGCGCCTTCGGCGATCATCTCATGGCCTCTCATGATTGCCTGTTGTGTCTCGAACCACTGGCCGCCGTCCGAGAAGGAGTCAGGGGTGACATTGAGGATCCCCATCACCAGGGGTCGCTCCTCTGTCGTCGGTCCGGGCATGGGGACACAGCGTAAACCAGCACAGGGCCACCCGCTCCCGCCCCGGCGGATCGTTCAGCGGCCGCGTACGAACTGCATGGCCTCGAACCGGGTCGATGCGTCGCTCCGGAAGAGTCCCCGGACCGCCGAGGTGATGGTCGACGTGCCCGACTTCTTGACCCCCCGCATCGACATGCACAGATGCTCGGCGTCCACCACCACCAACACGCCCTTCGGTGCCAGTGCCTCCTCGATGGCATCGGCGATCTCCGAGGTCATCCGCTCCTGCACCTGCAGCCGCTTGGCATAGCCGTCCACCAGGCGGGCCAGTTTGGACAGCCCGGTGATCCGGCCGTCGTCGCCGGGGATGTAGGCGAGGTGGGCCTTCCCGATGAACGGCACCATGTGGTGCTCGCACAGCGAGGCGAAGGGGATGTCGCGCACCATCACCATCTCGTCGTGGTCGGCGGCGAAGGTCACCTCGAGATGGTCGGCGGGGTTCTCGCCGAAGCCGGCGAACAGCTCCTCGTACATCTTGCCCACCCGCGACGGGGTCCGGAGCAGGCCGTCGCGTCCGGGATCCTCGCCCAATGCTGTCAGGATCTCGAGGACAGCCCGCTCGATGCGGGCGGTGTCGACGCTCACCGGGCGGCCGCTGCCCTACGACGGGGGGCCTGCATAGGCGTAGATCGCCTTGAGGTTGCGCAGGCGCTCGTCGACATCAAGCCCATATCCCACCACGAATTCCGGGGGGATGTGAAACCCGACATACCGCAGGTCCAGCTCGGTGCGCTGTTGGCCCTCCTTCACCAGCAGCGCGCACACCTCGAGGCTGGCCGGGTTGCGGGCCCGCAGATAGCGCTGCAGGTAGCTGAGGGTGAGGCCGCTGTCGACGATGTCCTCGACCACCAGCACGTGCCGGTCGGTCAGGTCCATGTCGAGATCCTTGACGATGCGGACCACGCCCGAGGTACGCGTGGCGCTGCCGTACGAGGACACCGCCATGAAGTCGACGTCCACCGGGAGCGAGATGGCACGCGACAGGTCGGTCATGAACATGAAGGCGCCCTTGAGCACGCCGACCAGCAGGGGAGGCGCCGCCGCGTAGTCGGCCGTGATCCGGTCCCCCAGCTCGACGATGCGGGCCTGGAGGTCGGCTTCCGGCACGATCACCGGACCGACGTCGTCACCGTCCTCGAGGCGTTCCGGACCGACTGCTGCCTCATTCACCGGGGTGGCCACGGCCAGACTGTACCGGAGTGCCGGTCACCCCGGCCCGGGTGACGGGTTCGCCGGGCCGACCGAGAGACGGCCGCCCGATCGCGACACCCGCCGGCCGCCGGGCACCTCGGTCGCCCGCCGCTCCTTGCGCGCCACCTCGAGGACCCGCTCGACCGCGTCGAGTGGCGGCGGGTGGGCAGCCTGTCCGGCCAACCAGCCGCGCACGCTCCGCCGGGCCACGGCCTCCGGTGCCCCCGCCAGCGACGCGGCATCCCGGGGGTCGACCAACGATGCCAACGCACCGAGGAGGTCGGCGTCGCCGGCCAGTACCCGGGCCTGGCGGGCCAACACCGGCACGATGTCCCGCCCGGCGATGGCGGAGCACAGGGGGACCAGCTCGTGGCGGATCCGGTTTCGGACGAACCGCGGGTCGTCGTTCGACGGGTCGTGGACCGGCGCGAGGCCCAGGCGCCGGCACAGGTCGACGGTCTCGGCACGCCGCAGAGCGAGCAGCGGATGTCGGGGGCCGGGCCGCATCGCCGCCAGCCCGTCGACCCCGGCGCCCCGCAGCAGATTGACCAGCACGGTCTCCGCCTGGTCGTCGGCGGTGTGCCCGGTGGCCGCCTCGGGCCCCAGCACCTCGCGCCGGGCACGGCGGGCACGGGCCTCCAGATTGGGACCGTCCTCCACCACCACCCGCGCCGACTCGAACCGGGCGCCGAACCGCTGTGCCGCCTCGGCCACCACCTCGGCCTCGGCGGCAGAACCGGGACGGAGGCCGTGATCCACGTGCACCGCGGTCACCCGGCAACCGGACCCCGCCGCCAGCACGAGCAGGGCGAGGGAGTCCGGCCCTCCCGAGACACCGCAGACGAGGTCCGACCCCGGATCGGGGAAGGTGCACCGGGCCAGCAGGGCGCCGGTCTCCGGGGCGGCCGGACCCGGGGAGTCAGCCGGACAGCGCGGGCGCAGTTCCGACACGGGAGATCCATTCCGACGGATTGCGGATCTCGACCAACGAGGGCAGCCACTCGGGGCCGCGCCACGCCCGATCGAGGAGCTCGGGTCCGCCGGAGTCCTCCACGGCGGCGATGAACCGCTCGCCCTCCTCGTACTGGCGGAGCTTGGCCTCCATCCCGATCAGCTGCTGGAGGAGGCGGACCAGCCCCCTGGTCTCCTTCCGCCGTTGGCGGAGCACCTCGCTGAAACGCGCCGCGCTGGGGATGGCAGCGGCGCCGGCGCGGTCCATGGTGACGTCCCCGTGGCCCTCCAACAGGCTCATCAGAGCCTGGATGCGGTGGAGCCCTTCGAGCTGCTCCGGTGTGGCCACCAGCCCGAGTGCGCCACTGTCCCGCAACGGGTTCCGGCCGGCCCGGAGCTCCTCGGTCATCCTGCGGAGCGCCTCGGCGAACCGGGAGGGGTCGGGCTCGAGCGAGCCGATGCCCTCTTCCACCAGCGACACGAAGTAGTCGCGCATCCAGGGGATGGCGGTGAACTGGCAGCGGTGGGTCACCTCGTGGAGGGCGAGCCACAGCCGGAACTCCCGGGGCTCGAAGCCGTGCAGCTGCTCGAGGGCGACCACGTTCGGGCCGACGAAGTAGACCAGGTCCTGGTCCTCGACTGCTTCCTCGGTGAGCAGCAGGTCGTACTGGCCGAGCACCCTGGTCGAGAGCCACCCCAGCACGAGGCCCATCTGGGCCCCGGTGGCCGAACGGGCGGCGGTGGACAGGGGGCCGGCCATCCGGGCGGTGACCGGATTGGTCCGCACCACCCGGGCCGGATCGAGCTTGTCGAGGTGGGGACCGATGAGCCGCTGGAAGCTGGCGATGTTGGCGTGCACCCAACCGGCGCGGTCGGTGACCCGGGCCCGGGCCGGTCCCGTCGAGGACCGAAGGCCGGTCGCCTCGGCCACGAGCTCCTCGGCCTGTGCGGTCAGCTCCTCGAAGTCTTGCTGGAGGAGGTCCGGACGGTAGGGGGCGGGGGTCCGGCCGCGGCTTCCCACCCATCGGGCCACCCGTTCGGCGACGTCCCACGCCACTGCGCCCTCACCGCTCGGCGCGGCCACGGTTTCGCTCACGCAGCCCAGTGTAGGGAACGGCGTCGCGTTCCGGCACCCACTGCCCGGGCCGCCCCGCCACCGGCCCGCACGGGGACTACCCGTCCTGGTGGCTGTACTCCTCCTGCAGGGCCTCCGCCACCCGGGCCACCAGCGAGTCGGGCACATGGTCCTTGCACCGGTTGGCGATGACCTTGCGCAGCTCCGCCTCGAAGCCGAAGGCGCCGACGCAGGGGCCGCACAGGTCCAGATGCCGGGTGATCTCCACCCGCCGCGTCTCGGTGAGCTCGCCGTCGAGGTAGAAGTAGAGCCGCTCGATGGTCTCGTCGCAGTTGAGGAACCCGGCCGGCAACGGGCCGTCCGAGGGGATTGCCGGATTCGGTGGTGTCTCCTGATCTCCCACTGCGGTACTCCCCTACCTGGCCTCGTCCGAGGCCCCGACCAGGCCCCGCTTGCTTCCACGTTGGACCAACGCCTTCTGGAGCGCCTTTCTTCCGCGATGGATGCGGCTCATCACCGTTCCGATGGGCACGTCGGTGATCTCTGCGATCTCCTTGTAGGAGAAACCTTCGACGTCGGCGAGGAGCACGGCCATCCGGAACGTGTCGGGGAGCGACTCGATGGCCGCCTTCACATCGGTGTCGGTGAATCGGTCGAGGGCCTCGTCCTCGGCGCTGCGTCCCAGGCCAGAGGGCTGGTCGCCCGAGAGGCGCCGGTAGAGATAGAGGTCCTCGACGTCCTCGACGTCGGCGATCTCCGGCCGCCGCTTCTTCGCCCGGTACGTGTTGATGTAGGTGTTGGTCAGGATCCGGTACAGCCACGCCTTGAGATTGGTGCCGAGCTCGAAGCTGGCAAAGGCCCGATATGCCTTGAGGTAGGTCTCCTGCACGAGGTCCTCGGCATCGGCCGGATTACGGGTCATCCGCAGCGCCGCGGTGTACAGGGCAGGCATGTACTCCATCGCGAGATCGGAGAACACCGCCTGATCGGCCATGAACGCACCCTACACAGGCTGTGCCACACCTGTCACCGCGCCCCGCGCCGGGAGCCACGACCCCGGCGAGCTGCCCATATGGAGGCAGCACCACCAGCCCGTCCGCGGGCGGTAACGTCCGGGACAAGGTGAGCACTCCCATCACGACACTGCGAGCGGCCATCGCCCTGCCCTGGTCCTCCGACGAGATGCAGCGCGCCCCGTACCCCTTCCACCGGGGCGGCGGGAGCCCCCGTGACACCAACGAGCCGGGTGCAGCCGGCTTCCGCAGCCGGGCCACCGTTGTCCGCTGCGAGCAGGTAGGAGGGCGACGGATCTCGACCCTGCTCCGGCCCGACGGCACCACGTTCACCGTGACCGTTCCCGCCGGGGGAATGGATGCCTGCGAGGTGGCCGGTGACACCGGCACAGGCGCTGCCTGGATCATCGACGACGGAGGGGAACGCGAGCCGTCCGCGGCGTCACTGCAGCAGCTGGCCCTGAGCGTCGCCAACTGCTGAACCTCGCATCGCCGGCGAACCCGGCATCGCCGGCGTGATGCGCACCCGAGGCGGCACCGACGCCGCCCGGCGCACCTCAGGCAGTGGCGCCCGCCGGTTCGGCCTCCCGCACGGTCGCGGCCACCGTGTCGGACCAGACCACCCTGCCCGCCGTCAGGCGCATGTCGAACTCGAGGTAGGTGGCGGCCATCAGCGTGTCCACCTCCAACCGGTGGACCGGGTCGACCCCCGAGCGGCCCGGATAGTTCACCGAACCGGGTCCGGTGAACGCCAGGTCGTCGCCGAAGGCGTCCTTGTGCACCGCCAGGTCGCAGTTCCACTGGATCAGCTCGCTGACCTGGGTCGCCCCCTGCGGCCCCGGCAGGTGCCGCAGTGAGAAGAGGGGGGTGCCCGACGGCAGGAACGCATCGAGGAGCTCAGCGGGCAGCCGCTCGGCCGGCTGGACGATGACGGTGGCCAGCGTGCAGTCCGACGGCCGTGCCAGCGTGCCGACCACTGCCTCCGGCCGGACCTGCACGTCGATGGCCGCCAGCTTCTTCGGTGCGCCCAGCACCTCGCGGCCCGCCGCCATCGCCGCGTCGTCGGTGACATAGATGTACGGGACGTAGAGGCCCTCGGTGCCGGCGTCGTCCACCACCCGCAGGAAGGAGACGAACTCTCCGTAGGGGCCGAGGGTGCTGGCGCCGTAGTCGGCCACCAGCACGGCGCCGATCGCCGGGGAGTCCACGTGGAGGCCGCGCGGGACCAGGTCGCCCAGGTCGCCGGACACCGTGAAGCCGGCCATGACGGCCCTGCATCCCCAGTACTCGATCCCACGTTCCGGGTCCATCCGGAACAGCGGTGCATCCAGCGGTGTGCTCTTCATGGTCACCATGTCGCCATCATCTCCTCGAGGTCGTAGGTCACGTGCTCGTAGTTCTGGATCAGGTCCCGGGCCGCGTCGAGGGCCAGCACCTCGAGGGTCCCGTCCTCGATCAGCAGGCTCCGGGCATCGCGGAACAGCTTCTCGATCAGCGAGTCGCGGCTCAGCCCCTGGGCACCGAACACCTGCAGTGCGTCATGGGCGACCTCGTAGGCCACCCGCTTGGCGTAGACCTGCGCGGCGCGGGCGTGGCGCGGGGAGGCCCCGAGGACATCCGGTGACGCCCCCGGTAGGTTCGCCTGCGTGTGGGCCAACGCCGCGCGGGTGTAGGCGCGTGCCGTCTCCACGCGCTCGAACATCCCGTACAACGTGAGCTGGATGTTTTTGTGGCGGGCGATGGGGGCGCCGCCCTGGACCCGTCGGCGGGCGTGGTGGAGCGCCTCTTCGAAGGCTGCCCGGGCCACGCCGACGGCCACGTTGGAGATGACCGAGCTGGTCAGGCAGAGCAGCTGGTCACCGAATGCCGGGTAGAGGGGCCCGGGCGGGACGAGCACGTTGCGCTCCGGCACGAAGACGCCGTCGAAGAACAGCTCGCCCTGGGGATCGTCCCGCACGCCCAGCATGTCGGCAGGAGGGCCCCGCCGCACCCCGGGGTCGTCGAGGGGAACGACGGCGAAGAGGCTGTGGAAGAGATCGCCCTCCCGCCCGGCCTGGGCGTGGACGGCCGCGTGGGTGGCGATCGGCCCCGAGCTCACCCACGCCGACTTCTGGCCCCGCAGCACCCAGCCGCCGTCAGCCGGTTCGGCCACCAGCTGGGCCCGGCCGTAGGCCGGGGCATCGCCGTCGCGCAGTCCGAGGAAGTCGCTCCCGTGGTCCGGCTCGGTGATGGCCCAGCATCCGTGGAACGCGCCGGTCTCGTCCTCCACCCACGGCACCACCAGCTCGGCCAGCAGCTCCGGGCTCCCGAAGCGCGCCATGGTGATCACCGGGAGCATGTCGACCAGGAAGGCGGTCGCCAGTCCCAGGCTTCCCCATCCCAGCTCCTCCAGGACCACCGACTGGGCGAGCGCCGAGAGCGGCTCCTCGGGGCCACCCGCCTCTGCGGGCAGGAAGAACCGGTGGTAGCCGAGCGACTTCAACGTCGCCATCGTCGTGAAGAACGGGGAGTCGGGAGCGATGCGCTCGGCCGGGGTCATCCGGTCGAGCGCCCAGGCGGCCGGCCGGAGCACCTCCACGGCGATCCGGTGCGCCTGGTCCCGCAGCACCTGTTCGTCCTCTCCGGGCCCCGCCAGGTCCAAGAAGAGCGCGCCCTCCCCCGATCCCATGGGACGAACCTACGCCGCAGGGATCCGAATCATTAGAGTCCAAAGTCCCGAACCGGTCACTGTGGGGAACGGTCGCCGGCCGGTGGGTCGGGCAGCGCGTGGCGGACGACGACCCGTCCGAGGGTCGATCGGGCTCCGGCGTAGGGTCTGGAGGGTGACCGGAACTGGTCACACAGTGACGGTGATCCCACCGGGGCCCCACGAAGCACCGACCGCCATGAAAGGGGGGTGTCCCATGAGCGCATTCGTCATCACCCACGCCGCGCTGCTCGATCCGGTCGCCGGGGAGGTGCGGCCCGAGGCGTCGGTCCGGGTCGAGGGGGACCGGATCGTCGAGGTGGCCGAGGACGGCGCCACGCTCGTCGCCGGAGACGCCGTGGACGTCATCGACGCCGACGGCCGCACCCTGATGCCCGGGCTCATCGACGCCCACGTGCACGCCGCCATCACGTCCCTCGACCTGGCCGCCATGGGACGGCGCCCGCTGACACGGATCGGGATCGAGGCCAAGGCGGTCCTCGAGGCGATGTTGCGCCGCGGGTTCACCACGGTACGCGACGCCGGAGGTCTCGATGCCGGCATCCAGGAGGCGCTCCGGCTCGGCCTGATCACCGGGCCGAGGGTGTTCCGCTCCGGGCGGGTCCTCTCCCAGACCGGCGGGCACGGCGACACCTCCCCGGTCAGCGCCGATACCCACCTCTGCTCATGCTCGATCACCAGTTCCGCGTACTCCCACGTGGCCGACGGCGCCGACTCCGTCCGCCGCGCCGCCCGGGAGGAGCTCAAGTCCGGCGTCGACCAGATCAAGGTGATGGCCGGAGGCGGCGTCGCCACGCCGAGCGACCCCATCGACATGGTCCAGTACACCGAAGAGGAGATCCGCGCCGCCGTCGAGGAGGCGGCAGCGCGCCGGACCTACGTCCTCGCCCACGCCTACATCCCCGAGGCCATCGCCCGCGCCGTGCGCGCCGGCGTGCGCTCGATCGAGCACGGCAATCTGCTGGACAGCGGGGCGGCCCGGCTGATGGCCGAGCACGGCTGCTTCCTGGTGCCCACCCTGGTCACCTACGACCAGCTCGCCGCCTTCGGCCGCGAGTGGAGCTTCCCCGCCGAGAGCCTGGCCAAGCTCGACGCGGTCAAGGACGCCGGCCTCGCTGCCGTCGACATCGCCGCCTCGGTCGGGGTGAGGATCGGATTCGGCACCGACCTGCTCGGCGAGACCCACGACGCCCAGTCGCGCGAATTCATCCTGCGTACACAGGTACAGGGCGCAGCAGAGGTCCTCCGGTCGGCCACGACCGTCAACGCCGAGCTGCTGGGGAGGCCCGGCGAGCTGGGCGTGATCAGTCCCGGCGCCTTCGCCGACCTGCTCCTCGTCGACGGGAACCCCCTGGCCGACCTCTCGCTCCTCGACGGCCAGGGGGAGCACCTCGATCTCATCGCCCGAGACGGTTCCGTCATCGTCGACCGCGTCCGACGGACGTGACGGGCCGTCCGGCCCCGGGTCCGATGGGGACCATGCCGGGTCCCCTCCTCCCGGGCAATGGAGCCCGGGAGGAGCACCGAACTCCTGACCTACGCATCACGAGTGGGTCTTGATGCCTGTCTGGTGGGATCTGGAGACATCTCGACACCCCTGACCAGGCCTGTTCAGCGTTCGCCGGGTTCAGGTTTCCGCCCGAGGTCATTCTGGGTCACCTTTTCGCTAGCCTCGACCCTCTCGGCAGGAGATCGCATAGCCGAGCCGGATATGGGACGTCCAGAAGTGCTGCTCCTGCATGGCCAGAGATTGGCCGACCGATTCGGTTGCGTCGTCCTGCGCCAGTTGCCGATTCTTGAAATCGCTGCCGGACAAGAGATCCGGGTCCATGGTTACTTATCGGTCACGAATGGGCACGCCATAAGAAGAATCCCGACTGCCGTCTAGAAGAGAGATCTAGGCACGAAATCGGTCACGATGACACCCGCTCCTAAGCGGGACGACGGTGACGGACGGCGCCGGACCCAAGTCGCACTGTCCCACTCGTGCCTGGTCGGGGGCAGTTCGCGGGTGGCAAGCACGCTCCCGTCGATAACGCGCCCCGACCCGGCAGGGCGCCCCGTGGGCCGTAAGCCGACGGATCTTCGGGGGCAGTCTTGCCCTAGCTACAACGGACCAGCCTGCTCTTCAACAGGTGAACCCTCCGGATCGCTTCAGTTCGACTTCCTCGATCCGGGTCCAGGGGTACCTTGAGCAAGCTACCCGCCCAGGGTCGCACCGGAAGAACCGGGCACTGCAACGAACTCTGTGAAAATCTGGGGTTGGTGCTGACCTTCGGCCCTACGCCCAGGCGCTGAGCTGGCGCATCATAGGGACCATGGACGGGAGTCCCTGGGTCGGGTCACGATGGATGGCATCGCGCCCAGGAACGCTCCTGCCGCTCGCGTTTACCGTCTGCGGACTGGTCGGGGGTGGCCTCCTCCACTGGGCTGGGCTAGGAGCCGTAGGGAACCTGGTCTGGATCATCGCCGCTGGCTGTGGCA
>Ga0209385_1000218_pt1 | contig 22652 bp, 17 predicted proteins | sample NGEPerB_FD_184506 | JGI IMG/M metagenome (GOLD analysis project Ga0209385, IMG submission 184506) | Arctic peat soil microbial communities from the Barrow Environmental Observatory site, Barrow, Alaska, USA - NGEE PermafrostAB12-B... | ecosystem: Environmental > Terrestrial > Soil > Wetlands >... | reverse complement strand
GTGATGAAGTTCCAACGGAATAGGCTAGAGTGTCCCTCGGATTTACCGGTCGCATTTCGATCGTGGTCGTTGACTGGCCGTGACAGCTTGCTCGAAATTACAAAAATGACGAGAGTGAAGCGAAGGCGGGGGAAAATCGCCTGTTCTGCGATGGGGTGCCAAACATGAACCTGGCTAATTTGACGCGCGGCATGATCTTCGTCCTTGCGGTATTGCTTTCCAGCCACGGCAGTGGTCATGCGCAGCACGTAGGACCTTTCGAGCGATTGGCCGGCCAATGGGCCGGGTCTGGCACAATCGATCTGTCGAACGGCACCCGTGAGCGAATAAAGTGCCGGGCGTCATACGATGCGCTGGCGCATCAACACAATCTCCAGCTCAGTATTCGCTGCGCCAGCGATAGTTTCAATTTCAATCTCTCTAGCAGTGCCGATTTAGCCGGCCGTGCCGTCAGCGGGACGTGGAGCGAATCCTCTCACGGCGTAGGCGGGACAATCTCCGGCACGGCCGAAGGTGATCATATCCATGCCCGCGCCGAGAGCCCGGGCTTCACCGCCACCTTAAGCCTGGCTACGCACGGTAACCGGCAATCGGTTGTCATCAGAACAGCCGACCCGAACGTCGGCATCAAGGGCGCGTCAATCAACCTGCGGCGCGGCGGCTAGGCCGCCGGGGTCTTGCGCGCGAAAGGTCTATTCAGCCGGCGACCGGCTCGATGGCCGCACGGCGATACGGCGTGCGATCTTGCTAAGAAACGTTGCCGTCGGCCGCAAAATGAGCAGATCGGCGATCAGCGCCGAGATCATCGCAAACGCGCTCAGCCATCCGAACAAGCGGAGCGAGGGGAGGCTGGAAAAGACCGTCATTGCCAGCCCGCACGCCAACACGGCTGATGTCAGGATCAACGGCGGCCCGACAAGAATGGTCGCGCGCTCGACGCCCACCGCGGGATCCGGCTCGGTGTCCTCGATCTGCAATCGGTTGAGGAAATGAATGGTCGCGCTCAAGCCCAGGCCGAACGAGACCGTCAGCGCGATGACGCTCGCAAATTGCAATCCGAGGCCGGTCACCCACAACAAGCAGCCCGCCAAAACGATCGGGAAAAGTCCCGGCAAGATACTGACCAGCATGACAATGAAAGACCGGAATGCCAGGCCAATAAACGCGGCGACGAAGACGATCTCGATCGTCAGCCCGCGGCTCAACTTGTCGATCATAATCGCGCTGTTGCGCGCGGCGATCACGGACAAGCCGGTGACCCCAACCGTATAGCCGGGATATTTCGCGCTTAGGGCGTTTAGTTTCTTGTCGAGGGTAGCGACGATGGGCAGCAGCTTGCTGGCGTCGGCGTCGGGAACACGGCCATTGACGATGACGGCGTCTTGCTTGGCGGAGATGAACCGCCGCGTGAGATAGGGTGGAAGCAAGTCGACATATTGCTTGAGGGTGGCGACGTCCGACTTATTCATCTTATCCGCCAGCCAGCGGCGCAACGTTTCCAGCGACCAGACGTTGCCGACCCCCGCCTGTTGCTCGAGTATCGAATGCACATCGGCGATGACGGCAAGGGATTCGGGCGCGTAGAGGGTCCGTCCCTGCGGAAACTCGATCAGCACGTCAATCGGATTGGCGCCGGTCAATTTAACGTCGAGCCGCTGGCTGGCCGCAACGGCGTGCTCCCGGTCGGGCACCTGATCGGCGAGCCGGTAGCGCGGCTGAAGCTGGATATAGCCGAGCGAAAGACCGAGCACCACGAGCAGGCCGGCGAGCGCATAGAGGCCCGGATGAGCGACCATGCGAAGGGCGATCCACCCGCAAAACCGCCGCAAAACGTCGAGCGCCTTGTCCATGCCCCTCACGCTCGATGCAAACCCCGCCTCGTTGTGAATGAGCAAGACCCCGAGCAACGGCACCATCGTCAGCACCGCCACTATGGCAATGAGAGTGGCGATGAGTCCGGCCTCGCCGAAAGTCCGGATCAGGTCGGAGGTCGAGAACATCAGGGCGATGAACGAAACGCCGGCGGTGGCATGCGTGAGCACGCAAGCCGGCCCGGCGATGAGAAGGGCATTGCGGAAGGCGGTATATTTATCGTCGCCGGCGATCAGCCGGTCGCGCGCCGCGAAAGTGAGCTGCATACTGTCGGAAAAGCTGATGACCATGATAAGCGGCGTCATCACATTCAAAAAAATGTTTAGGCTAAAGCCGAGCCAGCCGAGCGTGCCGAGCGCCAGCAGAATGGCGGCAAGCGGGGGCGCGGCGGCGATGATCATGAAAGACACGCGGCGGAAGAACAGGACCGCAATCAAGCAGCCGATAGCAAATCCAAGCGCATTATAGACGAGCCGGTCGCGCTCGATCGCATTGCGAATCTCGAACTGCATCACCGGGACGCCGGACAACTGGACGCTGAGCCCAGTTTCCACCAAATTTTCGTCAATAGCTTGATGGACATTACGAATGACGCCGGAAAGCTTTTCCCGGGCCGCAGCCGGGTCGAGCGCGAGCACGACCAAAGCGAGCTTGCCGTCGTCCGACAACAATTTGCCGCGAATGATTTCGTTCGATATCACGCGTGCAATGAGATTTTGGTATTCCGCACCTTCCGGCAAGGGATTGGGAAAGAGCGGGGCCGGTATATTGCCACCCTGCGGAGGCTCGCGCGCGGAAAACAGCGAGATGAGGCCGCGGGTGCCGTCGATGAGCTGGAGGTCGGTCACCAGTTCGCGCAGTTTTTCGAGTGAGGACCGATCGAGCAGCGTGGGGCCTTCGATCACGATCAAAACGTCGAATTCGCTGGAGGGAAAGTTGCGCGTGACGTCTTCGTAGGTTTTGTATTCGGCCGTATCGGACCGGAACAGTTGACTGAGCGAGTCGTCGACTTTCAGACGAGCAAATCCGACTGCGGCGGCGATACAAAGAACGACAAAGACGACGACGGATATGAACCGGTAGGGGAGCGGGATGAACCCAATGCGCTCGATTCCAAGCGCCAGGTTTCGGGGCACTATCGCGCGCGGCGATTTCACCAAGTCGGGTTCCGGCGTCGGAGGGCTTGTCACGGATGCACTCTATAGAAATATCAGTTGCGGCCGTACCGAAATGAAACGCGGAGCAAGCATGTGCGGTCACCAAGCGTATGCGCACAGTGTAACAATCGCATGAGCATGAGTTTAAGTATAGTGCTCATACCATTCCAGATAGGCACTAGACACGGCAAGCGCCGGCGTGCGCAGCCCGACGCTACGCGCGAATATGATCTTCGGCAGAGGCACGCGCGCGGCAAAGGGCAGAGCCGCATTCAATTTTCAACTGCGGCGATTGGCGATGAAATGCGCTGCCGCTTTCAAAATCGCACCGTCTTTTCCAAACGACGCGACCGCCGTCTCAGCCTCGTCAATAAGTGTCTTGAGCCGTTTCCGCGCACCATCGACCCCCAGTAGGCTCAGGAATGTCGCCTTGTGGGCGGCCGCATCTTTTCCTGTCGCCTTGCCAACAGTGGCTGCATCGCCGTCGATATCGAGCAAGTCATCGGCGACTTGAAAGGCTTCGCCGACCGCCGAACCGTAACGTTCGAGCGCCGCACGCGCCTTTCGGGGTGCCTCGCCGAGCATGGCTCCACTCGAGCAGGCAAACTTCAGGAGCGCTCCGGTTTTCATTGATTGCAAAGTTTTTACATCGCCGAAATCAAGTTGGCGTCCCCGGCCATTTGCAAATCGACCTTCGGCCGCAAGATCGAGCATTTGCCCGCCAACCATTCCGCCGACGCCGGCGGCTCGCGCAAGTGCGGAAGTGAGCGCAATTCTGATGTCGGGCTTTGCGTGTGTTTGCGGGCGAGAGAGGATATCGAAGGCGAAGGTCAAAAGCCCATCGCCTGCCAGGATCGCGGTTGCTTCGTCGAAAGCCTTATGAACGGTGGGCCTTCCCCGACGCAACGCGTCGTCATCCATCGCGGGAAGGTCGTCGTGAACGAGCGAATAGCAGTGCACGCACTCGAGCGCGGCGGCAACCATCAGGGCCTGCCGTCGCGGCACCCCGAATAGTTTCGCGGTTTCAACGACCAAAAAAGGGCGGACCCGCTTGCCGCCTCCCAGGCTTGCATAGCGCATGGCGTCTAGGAGGCGGGCGGGGCGCGCTAGCTCGCCGGAGACCGGTTTGGGTGACAGCAACCGGTCGAGCAGGCCCTCGGTGTCGGCTGCCACCTGATCCAGGCACTGTTTAAAACGGTCCGTGGGATCGCCGGATCGAGAAGGCTTGCTTTTGACCGAAAAAGATAGTGTCGGATTTTGAGAAGGCGGACCCATGGATTCCGGGCTTTTCAGCCCCCTCGGTAGTGACCTGAAGGATTATTTACACCACTGGCCGAGAGATTACTGCACCGGTGCGACATCATCTAGGTGGAGAACCCTGCCGCCTTCCGCGCTCCGCCCCGCGTGGCCGAACCGCCGCTCGATGTAGTCCGTGACCATTTGCTTGAAATCGGCCGTGAGCGTCGGGCCACGCAGCGTGGCTGCCTTCTTCCCGTCGATGAATACCGGCGCGGTCGGCTGCTCGCCGGTGCCGGGCAGCGAGATGCCGATATCGGCGTGTTTGCTCTCGCCCGGTCCGTTGACGATGCAGCCCATCACCGCGACGGTGAGCGTCTCCACGCCCGGATATTGCTTCTTCCATCCCGGCATCGAGTTGCGGATGAAGCCCTGGATGTCGGAGGCAAGTTCCTGGAACGTGGTGGATGTCGTGCGGCCGCAGCCGGGACAGGCGGCGACTAGCGGAACGAACGTCCGAAGCCCCATGGTCTGCAACAGCTCCTGCGCCACCTGCACCTCGAGCGTGCGGTCGCCATTCGGCTCCGGCGTGAGCGAGACGCGGATGGTGTCGCCGATGCCCTGTTGCAGCAACACGCCCATGGCGGCGCTGGAAGCGACGATGCCCTTCGACCCCATGCCGGCTTCGGTCAGCCCAAGATGCAGCGCGTAGTCGGAGCGGCGCGCAAGTTCAGTGTAGACCGCGATCAGATCCTGCACCGCCGACACTTTCGCTGACAGTATCATGCGATTCTTCGGCAGGCCGATGTCCTCGGCGCGCGCCGCCGACAGCAGCGCCGACTGCACCATGGCCTCGTGCATCACTTCGCGGGCGCCGCGCGGTGAGGACGACTTCGCGTTCTCGTCCATCAGGCGGGTGAGCAATTCCTGGTCGAGCGAGCCCCAATTGACGCCGATGCGCACCGGCTTGCCGTGCTTGAGCGCCATCTCGACAATCTGCGTGAACTGCGGATCTCGCTTGTTCTTAAATCCGACATTGCCGGGGTTGATGCGGTATTTGTCGAGCGCCTCGGCGCAGCCAGGATGATCCGCCAGCAGTTGGTGCCCAATGTAATGGAAGTCGCCGATGATTGGCACCGACACGCCCATTTTGGCGAGCCGCTCCTTGATATGCGGCACGGCGGCCGCGGCCTCGTCACGATCGACGGTGATACGCACGAGTTCGGAGCCGGCACGGGCAAGCGCCGCCACCTGGCGCGCGGTGCCTTCGACGTCGGCGCTGTCGGTATTGGTCATCGACTGCACGACGATGGGCGCGCCGCCGCCGACCATGACGCCGCCAACGTCCACGGCAATCGATTTATGACGTTCTTGTGTCGCGGTGCTCATATGACGGTCTTTGCGGTGTTCCTAGCGTGAGGGCCGTTTCCGGTCCGCACGCGGACCATACTTATGTCCACCGGGGCGTCAACGCCACTGCGGGAAGGTCCGGAATGGGCTCTGGAAGAGGTTATTTCCGGTCAGATCAGACTTCGTTGAGACCGAGGAGGCCGAAACCCGGCCCCAGCAGCCGGCGGGCGCGGAGCAGGGCGCGGCGCGCCGCATAGGCATCATACGCGACGCGGAGCAGGCCGGACAACTGGGAAGGTCCAGCGATCAGTTCGCGCATGACTGCCGTTACACTCGTGCCTCCGTCGGGGCGCATGCCGGCAAGCGCCGCCTCCGGCACAGCCCGATGCGCCGGATCTATGACCACCCTGACCGCTGCGAAGCTCAGCCCGTGGGTCGATGCGTGCCGGGCGACGAGATGCGACTCCATGTCGACTGTTGCCGCACCGGTCTCGACGTGCATTCGCCGTTTGGCTTCAGGGTCGGCGACCGCAGTGTCGACGCCCGCGATGGGCATGTGTTCCGCGCCCGGGATCATCTCCAGGATCTTTTCCGACCAAACACGATGGGTCGGGCGAATCTGCTGCGCGTCGATGATCGATGACGCAACGATCCAGTTGCCCGGGCGCAAATGCGGAGCGAGCCCGCCCGCTACTCCGAAACTGATGATGCTGCGGGACCCTCTTTTGACGGCGTGGTTGAGCGATGAGGCAACCTCGCTTTCCGTGTTGCGACAGATAACGACCACGCCTGGCCCGGACGCAATGCGGGCTTCGAAAGCTAACCCTACGAGTGCGATGACGAAGCGGTCCGCCGGAGCGCACGCCACGTCCAAACAAGCCGGCTGGTCAAGGTCTGTGATGTCACGGCTGGTTGAAGGAATGGCGCAAGGAATCGTTCGGCCCCCCGGCAATTGGGAGGCCCATGAATCGTCCAATCTGTTTCCCGCCATTGGTGCCCCTAGACCAGCTTTATAGAGCAAATTTCATGCCGCGATAGATGCGCCCTTATTTTAATTACGCCAGGCGGCGATACTCTGAGGCAAATCGATCCGACCGCCGACGGCCGAACGAAAGGGTGCGGACACCGATCGCTACCCTGCGCTTGGATTGAGCTTTCCCTTTAGCCGCAACTCGAATAGACGACCGACTGTAGCAGATCGGCAACGGCAGCCCGCATGAGCAATAAGGAAAAGATTCTCGTCACCGGAGCAAGCGGATTCGTCGGCTCGGCCGTCGCACGCAAACTAGTCGAGGCCGGCTTTTCGGTGCGGGCGCTGGTTCGTGGCACAAGTCCACGCGCACACCTCGCCGGGTTAGGCTTGGATTTTTTCGAAGGCGACCTACGCGACCGGAAATCCGTCGAGCGCGCGATCGCCGGCATGCGTTACGCTTTTCACGTGGCGGCGGATTATCGCCTATGGGCGCGCGACCCCAGCGAGATCTTTGCCTCTAACGTCGAAGGAACCCGCAACCTCATGGAGGAGGCGATGCGTGCGGGCGTCGAGCGCGTCATCTACACCAGCAGCGTGGCGACCATCGCCTTGCGAACCGATGGGATGGCCGCGGATGAGACCAGTCCACTGCGCGAGGATCAGGGCATCGGCGCCTACAAGCGCAGCAAGATCGCGGCCGAACGATTGGTCGAGGCCATGGTGGCGGAACGCGGTCTCGCCGCCGTCATCGTTAATCCCTCGACGCCGATTGGCCCGGGCGATGTGCGGCCCACGCCGACGGGCAGGATCATTATCGAAGCCGCCAAGGGCCGCATTCCGGCATTCATCAACACCGGGCTCAACCTCGTGCATGTGGACGACGTGGCCAGCGGCCATCTCGCGGCGTTGCGTCACGGGAAGATCGGCGAGCGCTACATTCTCGGCGGGCAGGATGTCTTGTTCTCGCAGATGCTGCGCGATATCGCCGGCCTAGTCGGCCGCCGCGCGGCACGGGTGCGGCTTCCGTGGCGTGCTCTCATCCCGGTTGCGTTTGTCGCCGAAGCCGTGGCCAACGTCACGGGACGCGAACCTTTTGCGACCCTGGACGGAGTTTACATGGCGAAGTACCGTATGTTCTTCGCATCGACCAAAGCCGAGCAGGAACTCGGCTATCGCGCGAGGCGTTATACTGAAGGAATTGACGACGCCGTACGCTGGTTTCGCGACGCTGGATACTTAAGTACCTAGGGCGCCATGCGATTAAATGGCTGCTGGTTGGCCCAAGGAAAGTGGTTGTTTATATGGTGGTTACGCTAAACCGACTGGGAAATGGCAATATGGATTTGGTATAATTCTTGCCTTATACTTTTATTCATATAGCTAGCTTGTTCCAAGGATTCCTGAGCTAAATCGCCACTTATCACGCAGACTGGAAGCGAAATGTTGGATTCGATTAAAGTACCGCGCGACCTGAAGAACCTGTCGGCGGAGCAGCTGCGCGAGCTGGCCGACGAATTGCGCTACGAGACGATCAGCGCGGTGGCCGCCACCGGCGGGCATCTCGGGGCCGGCTTGGGCGTGGTCGAGCTCACGGTCGCGCTGCATTACGTGTTCGACACGCCGACCGACCGGCTGATCTGGGACGTCGGGCATCAGGCCTATCCGCACAAGATTTTGACCGGCCGGCGCGACCGCATTCGTACTCTAAGACAGGGCGGCGGGCTGTCCGGCTTCACCAAGCGGGCCGAGAGCGAATACGACCCGTTCGGCGCCGCGCATTCCTCGACCTCGATTTCCGCCGGGCTGGGCATGGCGGTGGCGCGCGACCTGGCCGGCAAAAAGAATAACGTCATCGCCGTGATCGGCGACGGCGCCATGTCGGCGGGCATGGCCTATGAGGCGATGAACAATGCCGGCGCGCGCAGCGAGCGGCTCATCGTCATCCTCAACGACAACGACATGTCGATCGCGCCGCCGGTCGGCGCCATGTCGGCCTATCTGGCGCGGCTCAGCTCGGGGCATACCTATCTGAAGCTGCGCGACGTCGGCAAGCAGCTCACCCGGCATCTGCCCAAAGCTCTTGACCGCGCCATCACCCGCGCCATCGAGCACGCGCGCACTTATGTGACCGGCGGCACGCTGTTCGAGGAGCTCGGCTTCTATTATGTCGGGCCGATCGACGGGCACAATCTCGACCACCTGCTCCCCGTTCTGCGCAACGTGCGCGACGCCGAGATCGGGCCGATTCTGGTGCACGTGGTGACGCAGAAGGGCAAGGGCTACGCCCCGGCGGAGACCTCGGCCGACAAATATCACGGGGTGGTCAAGTTCGACGTGGCGACCGGCGCGCAGGCCAAGTCGAAGGGCGGCGCGCCGCAATACACCAAAGTATTCGGCGAGAGCCTGATCAAGGAGGCGCGCAAGGACGACAAGATCGTCGCCGTCACCGCGGCGATGCCGTCGGGCACCGGGCTCGACCTGTTCGAGAAGGAGTTCCCCAACCGCTGCTTCGATGTCGGCATTGCCGAGCAGCACGCGGTGACCTTCTGCGGCGGGCTCGCCACCGAGGGCTTCAAGCCGTTCGCCACCATCTATTCGACCTTCCTGCAGCGCGCCTACGACCAGGTGGTACACGACATCGCCATCCAGCGGCTGCCGGTGCGCTTCGCCATCGACCGCGCGGGGCTGGTCGGCGCCGACGGGCCGACCCATGCCGGCGCCTTCGATGTCGCCTATCTCGGCTGCCTGCCCGGCTTCGTGCTGATGGCGGCGGCCGACGAGGCCGAGCTGGTGCACATGGTGGCGACACAGGTGGCCATCGACGACCGGCCGTCGGCGTTGCGTTATCCGCGCGGCGAGGGCCTGGGCGTGCCGCTGCCGGCAGAAGGCAAGGCGCTGGAGATCGGCAAGGGCCGCATCCTGCGCGAGGGCCACAAGGTGGCGCTGTTGTCCTATGGCGCGCGGCTCGGCGAATGCCTGAAGGCGGCCGACGAGCTGGCGGCGCTGGGTCTATCGACCACGCTGGCCGATGCGCGCTTTGCCAAGCCGCTCGACGTCGACCTGCTGCTGCGGCTGGCGCGCGAGCACGAGGTGCTGGTGACCATCGAAGAAGGCGCGGTCGGCGGCTTCGGCTCCTATGTCCTGCAGGCGCTGGCCGACAACGGCGTGCTGGATAGCGGGTGCAAGGTTCGCACCATGGTGCTGCCCGACGTGTTTCTCGACCAGGACACGCCCGCCGCGCTGTACGCCAAGGCCGGCCTCGACGCCCGCGGCATCGTCGCCAAGGTGTTCGAGGCGCTCGGCAGAGACGTTCGTGCGGAATCACTCAGGCTCGGCCTCGCATGAGCGATCAAATCTGGCGGAGAAACCGATGATCCAGAAATTACCCTTGCGGATTGTCCTGGCGCAGCCCCGCGGCTTTTGCGCGGGGGTGGTGCGGGCGATCGAGATTGTCGAGCGCGCGCTGCAGAAGTACGGTGCTCCGGTCTATGTGCGCCACGAAATCGTGCACAACAAGCACGTGGTCGACAGCCTCAAGGCCAAGGGCGCCCGCTTCGTTGAGACGGTCTCCGAGATACCGGAAAACGCGGTGACCATCTTCAGCGCTCACGGCGTCGCCCGCAGCGTCGAGGAGGAGGCGGCGGGACGCGGCCTTCCCGTGCTCAACGCCACCTGTCCGCTGGTCACCAAAGTCCACAACCAAGGCAAGCGCTATGTCGCACAGGGGCGCACCCTCATTCTGATCGGCCACGCCGGCCACCCTGAGGTCGAAGGCACGATAGGACAAATTTCCGGTCCCGTGGTGCTGGTGCAGACGGAGGGGGATGTCGAGAACCTCGATATCCCAACCGATGCCCCGGTCGCCTACATAACCCAGACTACACTGAGCGTGGACGACACCAGGGGAGTCATTGCAAAGCTCGAGCAGCGCTTCAGCGATATCGTCGGTCCCGAAATGAGGGATATCTGTTACGCCACTCAGAATCGCCAGGCGGCGGTGCGCGAATTAAGCAGGCAGGTCGACGTCATTCTGGTGGTTGGTGCGAAAAACAGCTCGAATTCCAATCGTCTGCGCGAGATCGGGCTGGAGACGGGCATCCCGAGCTATCTCATTGCCGACAGCAGCGAACTGCAGCCGGAATGGGTGCAAGACGCGCGGACCGTAGGCCTCACCGCGGGCGCCTCGGCGCCGGAGGTTCTGGTCGAGGGCGTCATTGAGGCCCTGGGCCGCCTTGGTCCCGTCGAAGTTTCCGTCTTAGCTGGCCGAGAAGAGACCATCGAGTTCCGCTTGCCTGCGGAGTTGGCATCCGTCTAACGGACTCTATCCCTTTCCACATGTTGCGCGGCGCGCGACTTATCGAACGAGAACTGAAGCAATATGAAAATTCCCTATTTCAAGGAAATTTGCATCGCGGCCTACCTCTTCAAGCAGAGGATCATGGGTCGCAAACGCTATCCGCTCGTTTTGATGTTGGAGCCGTTGTTCCGCTGCAATCTCGCCTGCGTCGGCTGCGGCAAGATCGATTATCCGGACCCGATCCTGAACCAGCGTTTGTCGGTCAAGGAGTGCCTCGACGCGGTCGACGAATGCGGCGCGCCGATGGTGGCGATTCCCGGCGGCGAGCCGCTCATCCATCGCGAGATCGGTGAGATCGTCAAAGGCATCGTCGCGCGTAAGAAGTTTGTCTCGCTTTGCACCAACGCGCTGTTGCTCGAGAAGAAGCTGCATTTGTTCGAGCCGTCACCGTATTTGTTCTTTTCCGTCCATCTTGATGGACTCAAAGAACATCACGACAAGTCGGTTTCGCAGAAGGGCGTGTTTGACATTGCGGTGCGGGCCATCAAGGCCGCGAAGGCCAAAGGTTTCACTGTGAATGTCAACGCAACGATCTTCGATGGGCACGCCGCCGAGGACATCGCTGCATTTCTCGATCAGGCAAAGGAGTTCGGTGTCGGCGTCTCGATCTCGCCCGGCTATGCCTATGAGCGCGCGCCCGACCAGGATCACTTCCTCAATCGCCGCAAGACCAAGGAACTGTTCCGCCGGGTGTTCGCTTTGGGCAAGGGGAAGAAGTGGGACCTGATGCATTCGAGTCTGTTCCTGGATTTCCTCGCTGGCAACCGGGAATACCACTGCACTCCGTGGGGGATGCCGACCCGCAACCTGTTTGGATGGCAGAAGCCCTGCTATCTGCTCGGCGAAGGCTACGCCAAGACCTACAAGGAACTGATCGAGACCACTGACTGGGACCTCTATGGAACCGGGAAGTATGAGAAATGCGCCAACTGCATGGCCCATTGCGGCTACGAGCCGACCGCGGCGCATGCCTCCCTGAGCAATCCGTTGAGCGCCCTGTGGACCGCCTTGCGTGGCGTGCGCACGGCGGGACCTATGGCGCCGGAAATCTCACTCAAGCAGCAACGGCCGGCGCAGTTCGTCTTTTCCCGCCACGTCGACAAGATGCTGAACGAGATTCATGCGGCCAAGTCAGAGGCCGATCCTTCTGGAGCCAAGCACGCCCAGCCGGAGATAACGGTCGCGGCGGAATAGGCCCCAGTTTGTTCGCGCTCGAACCTCGGCCGCGGGATCGCGTCTGCGATTAAACGGTGCTATGCCGCCGCTGTTTCCATAAAGTGCGATCGGGCGATCGGATGAGCCCCACTCCATGCTTACATCTCTCATTGTTCGCATTATCGACTTCTGCACACGCAACGCTTGGCGCGTAGTCGCCGTCGGATTGGTGCTGGCTTTGGCGTCGGGGGTTTACGTCGCACGCCATTTTGCCATCAACTCTGACATCAACGCACTGCTCTCGTCTGATCTGAGCTGGCGCAAACGCGAAATCGTGTTCGAGCAGGCGTTCAGACTTTTCGAGAGGATCATCGTCGTCGTCCAGGCACCGACGCCGGAGCTGACGGGCGAGGCGACCGCCGCGCTGACGCAGGCGCTGGCGAAGAACAAGGATCGATTCCGCGAGGTTACGCAATCCGGCGGCGGCGAGTTTTTCGCCAGCAATGGGCTCCTGTTCCAGTCGCCGGAGGATCTCGGGCGCAGCCTCGCGCCGCTGGTCCAGGCGGAACCGCTCATCCACGATCTCGCGACCGATCCGAGCTTGCGCGGGCTCGTCAGCGGGCTGGAGGACGGCCTGCTCGGGATACAGTCCCATCACATCAAGCTCGATGACTTCACGCGCGTCTTCAACACGTTTTCCGACACCCTGGAGAAGGTGATTGCGGGGCAGCCGGCGAGCTTTTCCTGGCGCGTTCTCGTGCAGGGCCACCCGGCGCAGCCGAGCGAGCTGCGCGGCTTCATCGAGGTGCACCCGGTGCTCGACTACAGCGCGATCGAGGCCGGCCACGCCGCCACTGCGGCTATTCGCCTGGCAGCGGCCGAGATCGCGCCGAAATTCCAGGCAAACGTGCGGCTCACTGGGCCGGTAGCGATGGAGGACGAGGAATTCGCCACCATCAAGGAAGGCGCTGTGCGCAACGGTCTCATCACCGTCGTCATCGTGCTCATCATCCTATGGCTCGCGCTACGCTCGGCGAGGCTCATCGTTGCCGTGTTCGTCAATTTGTTCATCGGGCTCGCCCTGACCGCAGGGCTTGGCCTTTTGATGGTCGGTACGCTTAACCTGATCTCGGTCTACTTTGCCGTGCTGTTCGTCGGCATCGGCGTCGATTTCGGTATCCAGTACAGCGTGCGCTACCGCGCGGAGCGCCATGAACTCGATGATCTCAAGGGTGCGGTGCTGCAGGCCGGCAAGTATGTCGGCGCGCCATTGACACTGGCCGCGGGCGCCACGGCCGCCGGCTTCCTGTCGTTCCTGCCCACCGATTACCGCGGCGTGTCCGAATTGGGCCTTATCGCCGGTTTTGGCATGCTGATCGCTTTCGCAACCAGCATCACAATCCTGCCGGCGCTGATCCGCCTGCTGAACCCGCCGGGCGAGCCGGACCAACTCGGTTTTTCTTTGCTGGCGCCGGTCGACAGATTTCTTGAGCGGCAGCGTATTCCGATCATCGCCGGCACCGCCATCGTGGTGATCGCGGGCCTACCGCTGCTCTATTGGCTCCATTTCGACTTCAACCCGATCAATTTGCGCGACCCAAATTCGGAATCGATCGCGACCTATCTCGATCTCAACCGCGACCCCGCCACCAATACGAATGCTATCGAGATAATGGCGCCCTCGCTCAGCGACGCCGGCGTCATTGCGGGCCGTCTGTCGAAGCTGCCGGAAGTTTTGCGAGTCATGACGCTCGCAAGCTTCATCCCGGATCTCCAGACGGAGAAACTGCAGCTCATTAGCGACGCGGCAAAGAAGCTCGCGGGGGCCTTCGACCCGAAGAACGCGTTGACGCCACCGACGGATGCGGAAAACGTCGAAGCGCTAAAGGAGGGTGCAGGTCGGCTGATTGAAGCCGCCGGTGATCAAAATGGCCCCGGCGCCAGCGCGGCCAAGCGGCTATCCGCGGCGCTCACTGCGGTCGCCGGCGCGAACCAGGAGTTGCGCGCAAAGGCTGAGGACGCGTTCATCCAGCCCTTGAAGACGGCGTTGGGTGGTCTGCAGGCTTCGCTTCAGGCACAGCCGGTGACGCAGAAATCACTGCCGCCTGGTCTCGTTCGCGACTGGACAACACCGGACGGCCGCGCGCGCGTGGAGGTCGCGCCTAAGGGCGATCCCAGCGACAACGTGGCGACGCGCCAATTTGCACGCGCCGTGCTTGCGGTCGAGCCGAACGCCACGGAAGGACCGATCTCTATCCTGGAAGCGGGGCATACGATTGTGCGCGCCTTCATCGTGGCCGGCCTCTGGGCGCTGCTGTCGATAGGGATCCTGTTGTGGCTTGTGCTCCGGCGAATCGGCGATGTCCTGCTGACGCTCGTTCCGCTGATTTTGGCGGGCGTTGTGACGCTGGAAATCTGCGTCTTGATCGGCCTCCCGCTCAATTTCGCCAATATCATCGCGCTGCCGTTGCTGCTCGGCGTCGGCGTCGCCTTCAAGATCTACTACATCATGGCATGGCGCGAGGGACAGACGAACCTCTTGCAGACCAGCCTCACGCGTGCCGTATTCTTCAGCGCACTCACCACCGCCACTGCGTTCGGCAGCCTGTGGTTCTCCAGCCACCCTGGAACTGCCAGCATGGGCAAATTGTTAGCTTTATCACTGATGTCCACGCTCGCGGCGGCGGTATTGTTCCAGCCGGTCCTCATGGGCAAGCCGCGCAATGACGAGTTAGGGAACGGCGAGTCAAGCAACGATGAGCTAGTCAACGATAAGCCGAGAAAAAGGAAGTAACGCAATAGCAAGCGACGCAACAGCAAGTCACGCAAAGTCGCGTCGAATGCCAAATCTTGATATGGGAAGGCTCGCCACCGTGCTCACGCGCGGGTGGCATTGAATGCAAGGAGAACTGATGATGATCCGCATACTCGTGCTAGTGGCTGCCCTAACCGCAGCCGCCGCCTCCGTGGCAATCGCGCAGAGTGGCACCCCCGCAGAGCAGGCCGCATGCCGCCCCGACGTCCGCCGGTTTTGCCATGCCATCAAGGAGGGGTCGGGCGACGGGAGTTTTCTCGCCTGCCTGCAGGAACACCGCGCGAAACTCCGCCGCGCCTGCCGCGAGGTGCTGGAAGGCCACGGGCAGTGACGGCAGGGACACTCGGCGCTCGCGCTGGCCCTCGAGACATGCATGAAATGCTGACTGGTGGAACCCATGCGACCGCCACGTAAACTAACGAATAAGCCAGACGTGTTCGTTGATTCCGCGAAAAGAACACATTGCCGAATGATGTACAGGGCGTACTTCCACTGCGGCGACTCGGGTGCTGCATTATGAGGCTGAAGTTTTTGACGGTCATCGTGGCCAGTCTCATGGCATATGCCGGCCCGCTGCGCGCGGCCGAACCCTCCGCGGCCGGCATGTGGGCGCAGATCGACGAGCACGGCCGGGTTGGCGGCTGGTTTCTCATATTTGAGCATGATGGTGTTTACGAAGGCGCCATCGCCAAAATGTTCCTCAAGCCCGGCGAAAACCCGCATCCGATCTGCACCCGCTGCAAGGACGACCAGAAGAATGCGCCGTCGCTTGGTCTGACCATCATCAAGGGCATGCAGCGCAAGGGTCTCGTCTACCAGAACGGCAGCATCCTCGATCCGCGCGACGGCCAAGTCTATCAGGCCAAAATGACGCTGAGCCTGGATGGCCAGCAGCTCACTTTGCGCGGCTATCTTGGCATTGAGTTATTCGGCCAGGACCAGGTGTGGAAGCGGCTTCCCGACGACGTGCTGCCGGCGGATGAGATGCCGGCAAACTTGGTGCCGTATTGGAACGCACTGCCGAAACCGCCCGACGGGGTGATGACGAAGGGCGGGGGGCCTCCGCCAAGTGGGAGCCCAATGACCTCGCAGCCAGGCCGGTGACGGAACTCCGGGTGTTCGGCAGCGTCACATGCCAAATTTGACGTACCGGCCTTGCATCAGGTTCCGGTAGCGGGCCAGTGCCCAGAGCGGAAAGAATTTGGCATAGCCGTGGTAGCGTAAATAGAACACGCGGGGAAAACCGGTCGCAGTGTAGCGCTCCTCCGCCCATAGCCCGTCGGGTCCCTGCGTGCGCAGGAGGAAGTCGATCCCGCGCTTGACCGCCGGGTGATCGGCCGCGCCCGCCGCCATCAGGCCGATCAGCGCCCAGGCGGTCTGCGAGGCGGTGCTCGGAGCGCTCTCGTAGCCGTGGTAGTCGAGCTTATAGCTGGTGCCATCCTCGCCCCAGCCGCCGTCGGCATTCTCAATGGAAACGAGCCAGTCGACCGCCTTGCGCATGACCGGCGAAGCGGGGTCGAATCCAGCGACGTTGAGGCAGCACAGCACCGACCACGTGCCGTAGATGTAATTCATGCCCCAGCGGCCGTACCAACTGCCGTCTGCGAGCTGGGTGCGGCGAAGATAATCGAGTGCGCCGCGCAATACGGGGTTCGTTTCCGCCCGCTCGCCCAGCTGCGCCAGCATCGACACGCAGCGCCCGGTGACATCCTCCGTCGGCGGGTCGAGCAGCGCTCCATGGTCGGCGAACGGGATGTTGTTCAGGTTGTAGAACTCGTTGTCGGCATCGAATGCGCCCCAGGCGCCGTTATCGCTCTGCATGCCGATAATCCACTCGCGTGCGCGGTCGAGCGAGGCGCGAAAATCCTGGCCACCCGACTCTTTCTGCACGCGATCCATGGCCATAGCGACGACGGCGGTATCATCGACGTCGGGAAAATGCGCATTGGCATATTGGAACGCCCAGCCGCCGGGACGCAGGTTGGGTCGCCGCGCAATCCAGTCGCCGCGCACATCGAGAATCTGCTTCGGCACCAGCCAGTCGAGGCCCTTCTTGACCTGCGCGACGGCGCGCTCGCCGCCGGCTTCGAGCAGAGCGTGGCAGATGAGGCCCGTGTCCCAGATCGGCGAGACGCAAGGCTGGCAATAGGCTTCGTGCTCGTGCACGACAAGAAGCTTTTCCACTGACGTGCGCGCAATCGCGCGTTGTGGATGGCTTTCCGGATAGCCGAGCACGTCGAACATCATCACGCTGTTCGCCATCGCCGGAAAGATCGCGCCTAAACCGTCCTCGCCGTTGAGGCGCTCGCCGACCCACGCGGCGGCGCGATCGATCGCGCGCTGATGCGCGGGCAGCCGCGACAACAGCAACGGCTCGATCACGCGCAACACATGGTCGACGCCGCGGAAGAACCAGAACCACGACGCTTTCTGCTGCGGCGCCTTCGGCTTTGGGCCGAGGTTCGCCGGTGAGTCAAGGAAAAGCTCGTCGATCCGCACGCCCTTCGCGTTGCGCGCAATCGGCCGCTTTGCCATCAGCACCAGGAGCGGCACGATGACCGTGCGGCTCCAGTACGAAATCTTGTCGAGATGGAACGGAAACCATTTCGGCAGCAGCATGATCTCGACCGGCATCACCGGAACGGCGCGCCACGGAATAAATCCGTGCAAGGCGAGCATGATGCGCGTGAACACATTCGCGCGTTCGGCGCCGCCGCGCGCGCGCACCGCCTCGCGTGCGCGCGTCATGTGGTCGGCTTGCGGATCGTCGCCGATCATCTTGAGCGCGAAATAGGCCTTCACGGTCGCGCTGACGTCTAGATCGCCGTCGCGAAACAGCGGCCAGCCGCCATGCGCGCCCTGGATGCGGCGCAGATAGACCGCGATCTTGGCTTCCAAAGCAGCGTTCACCGGTTCGCCGAGATAGTGCCGCAGCAGCACATACTCGGCCGGGATGGTGGCGTCGGCCTCGAGCTCGAATACCCAATGACCGTCGGGACGCTGGAGCGCGAGCAACGCATCGGTCGCCGCGGCGATGGCGCGGTCGAGCGCGGGAGGTGCCTTATTCGCCATTCTGTCGGTCAACTGGTCTGACGTGTCGGACATTGCGTCTTTGCTATCTCATTTTGCCGATCAAATCGGCCGCCCGGTTACCGGACCGTATCGCGCCCTCGATGGTCGCCGGCAGCCCCGTGGCGGTCCAATCGCCGGCGAGCAGGAGATTGTTCCAACGCGTATGCGGCCCCGGGCGTTTTGCGTCCTCGCGCGGCAGGGCGGCGAAGGTCGCCCGCCGTTCCCGCACGATTTGCCACGGGGGGAGGGGACCTGCAATGCCCGCGATCGCGGCGACCTCCCGCCAGATCCGGGAAGCGAGTTCTTCGCGCGGGGTATCGAGCAGCCGATCGGCGCTGCTGATGGTGACGGAAAGGCGGTCGTGAAAGGCGAACAGCCACTCGGCCGTGCCGTTGATGATGCCGGTTATTGGCGGGAGCCCAGCAGGCGGTTTGACGCGGAAATGGGCGTTAACGATGGCGCGAAACTCGGTCGGCGACGACAAGCCGGGAACGAGCGATGACGCCACCACCGGCGGCACCGCTAGGACGACGGCATCGCCCGGGCGCAGCGGCACTGAGATCTCGCCGAAATCAAGCGCCGTCACGCGGTCCGCCTCGCAAGCGAATGCGCGTAGCCGCTGGCCGAAGACGACAGTGCCCCCTTTCGCTTCAACAAACCGTAGCGCCGGCTCCACGAAGGCGGCCGACAGTCCGTCGCGCGCGAACAGCGGACGGTAGCTGCGGCCACCCGCGACAAGCGTTTCGCGGATCACCGCCGCAGCGAGACTGGCGGAGCTCTCCGGCGGCTCGGTGTTGAGCGCGGCTAACAGGAGCGGCCCGATCAGCCGGTCATACAGCGGCCCTTTGCAATCGAGCACGTCGCCGATGGTCGCGCCCGGCGCAGCGCGCAGCAGGCGCAGAATGGACAGATAATCGCGCGCGCGCGTTCCCGGCACGCGGCGATTGCGGTCGAATATCCACCACGGGATGCGGCCGTTATTGGCGCGCAGGGTCCAGCGCTCATGGGTCGCGAGATCGATAAAGGGAAAACTCGCGGTCGAAGGCCCGATCAGCCGATCGCGGGCGCCGATCGTATCGAGGTAGCCGAGCGCCGCCCGGTTACCGGACAGCAGGAGATGGTTGCCGTTATCGATCGTAATCCCAAGGACGGGGTCAAGATACGAGCGGCAGCGCCCGCCCGCCTGGTTGGTCGCCTCGTAGAGGGTCACGCGCACGCCCTGCTCGAGCAGCCGCACCGCGGTGGCGAGGCCGGCGAGTCCGGCGCCGATGATGTGGACCGAGCGTGGCATCACAGAATCGCGTAGCGCAGCAATATCCAGAGGAATTGCCAGCGCCGCAGCCGCACCGGCCTGCGCGGCGATTGCCATCCGCGCGCGATCATCTGCTCGAACATCATGCGGTAGGCCGTCGCCATGATGCGTGGCGTCCGCACGGTGCGGCGCGCGCTGCGCGCCATGATAGCCTCGGCTTCCGCGAAGTGGCGTTCCGCGCGTGCGGCGAGTGCTACGCAAGCGTGTCCGATCGCCGGACTGGCCAGCACTGTCGCCGGGTCGTTGGTTGTGATGCTGGCATCAATCAGCGCTTCGCGCGGCAGATAGAGACGGCCGCTGGCGGCGTCCTCGTCGAGGTCGCGCAGGATATTCGTGATCTGCAGTGCGCGCCCAAGATGATGCGCGAGCGCCAGCCCCGCCTGCTTCTCCATTCCGAACACGCGAACGCTCAGCCGGCCCACCGCGCTGGCGACGCGGTCGCAATAGAGGTCGAATGTCGCGAGATCGGGCGCGCGGATGTTGGAAACCACGTCCATCTCCATGCCGTCGATGACGGCGAGGAAGTCCTCGCGTTGCAGGTCGAAGGCGCGCACGGCCCGCGCGAGACCGCTCAGCTGCGGCGGCGGCGTGCCGGCGTAGAGCGCATCTATGTCGGCACGCCAGCGCCGCAATTGATCGAGGCGCACATCGCGCGGACCGGCTTCGTCGGCGATGTCATCGACCTTGCGGCAGAACGAGTAGATCTCGAACATCGCCTCGCGCTGCGCCTTCGGCATGATGCGCATGGCCAAATAGAACGAGCTGCCACTGGCGCGCCGGCCGGCTTCCGCTGCGGGTTCGTCGGTCACGGCACTCACGGTTGCGCCGCCGAGGTTGGACGGTGAAGGCCGGCACGGCGCGTGACGCCCTTGAGCACGGCGAACAGGCTGACGCCGGCGACGCCGAGCTTGCCGAGATGCACACGTTCGCTCAAGGGATCGCGCCGCGTGAGGATGCGAGTGAGATGCTGCGCCAGCGTCTGGATGACCGAAATCTCGAGCGCGAGCCGCCAGTCCTCAACCAGGTTTGGCAGCGCGTCGCCCTGCAGCAGAAGGACCCCGGTGCGCTCCGCCAGCCCTGCGAGGCAGCGTCGCAACTCGGGCGACGCCTTTGCCGCACCGAGCGCCTCGACGCCGAGGCCGCAAGCGGCGAGGGCGTCAAGCGGAATATAGACACGGTCCAGATTGCGGTAGTCGGCGGCGCAGTCCTGTAGGTGGTTGATAATCTGCAGCGCCGCGCAGATGGCGTCGGACGCGAACCAAGTGCCATGGCTCTCGCCATGCACGTCGAGCACGAAACGTCCGACCGGCATCGCGGAGTAGGCGCAGTACCCCATGAGATCGTCCCAGTCGCGGTAGCGCAATTTGGTGGCGTCGAGACGAAACGCCTTGAGGAGATCCTGCGCGTGCCGGGGGGACATGCCGCGCACGGCCAGCGCGCGCCGCAGCGCTACCGCCTGCGCATTGCCGTCGCCGGCGCCAAGCAGATCCTGCTCCAGCCGGTCCAATAAATTGAGCTTCTCCGAGGACGAAAGCATGGCGTGGTCGGCAATGTCATCGGCGCAGCGCACGAATGCGTAAAAGGCCAGGATCAAGGTGCGGTGGCGCGGTTGGATGAGCCACGACGCTACGGGAAAATTCTCGTCGCGGTGGGTCTTGCCGGACCGAAATACGCTGGCATCCGTCATCATACGCCGTTCACGTTCGACTGAATGCGGCCTTTCCACATGCCGCCGCGCTTTCGTGCATATTGATAAGCGGAGTCGAGGGTAAAGGCCATGTAGGCGAGCGCGATCACCGGCAGAAAAGGTCCCCATAGCGGCGAGCGCCGGTAGAACCGCAGCATCGGTTGGAACGCGATCGCCAGGAGCGCCCAAGCGAGCAGGCCGAGCGTCTGCGCAAGGCCGTGGCCAAACAGCGCCAGAACAACCGGAATTAGATAGATGAGCGCCATGCCGGCTACCGTTGCTGCGAGCAGCAGCGGCGAATAGCGAAGCTGCGCGTAGGCCGAACGCGCGACCATGCGCCGGATGTCCTGCACCGTCGCGTAAGCACGGATGCTGCGCACGCGCTCCGTCAGGCTGAGCCGGATCGGCCCCTGCGCCTTGAGGTTGCGCGCCAGCGCGCAGTCGTCGATCAGTGCGCCGCGGATGGCCTCGATGCCGCCCGCCGCGCCGAGTGCATCGCGGCGCACCAGCATGCAGCCGCCCGCCGCCGCCGCCGTGCTGCGGTCTTGGCGCTTCACCCAGGCGAACGGGTAGAGCATCTGGAAAAAAAAGATGAAAGCCGGAATAAACGCGCGCTCGGCGAAGCTCTCGCAGCGAAGCCGGACCATCAGCGAATTGAGCACCAGCCCGTTCGCCTGCGCCTGTGAAACGAGGCGCGTGAGCGCATCGGGGCCGTAGACAATGTCGGCGTCGGTGAACAGCAGATAAGTGGGCTCGCTGAGCAGCGCGCGCGCGACGCCTTGCTTCATCGCCCACAGTTTGCCCGTCCACCCCGCCGGTAGCGCAGCGCCGGGCAGGACGATTAGCCGATCCGCGGCTGCCGCCGCAGCATGCCGCGCCGCTTCAGCCGTGCCATCGCTGCTTTGATCGTCCACAAGGATGACGGAGAATGGGCCAGGATAATCCTGCAGCAGCAGCGAGGCGACGGTCTGGCCGACGCCTTGCGCCTCGTCACGCGCAGGGATGACGGCGGTGACCGCCGGCCATGCCGCGGGCGCCGGGCTGCCGTCATCGCGTTCGGAAGCGAGCCAGAAGCCGCCGCGCCCCGCAATGAGATACAGCCATACTGCGAGCGCGGCTGCGGCTAAGAGGGTCACCACCATTGGGCCAAAATGTTCCTTGCATTGGCCGGCCCAGCACTCCGGTTGCGAGTACCATGCGAGCCGCAAATTATCATGGCGAGTCCGGCGAAATTTTCCAAGGCCCGCGCGAGCGCGCTTGGCAGCCTGTCCCGGTCGGAAATCAAACCCGGACATAGTGATGAATCCGCGCTATTGAAGCGCTGGTCTATCGGCGGCAGGGGCGGGAGATGGCAGGCGCAGTCGGCTTGATCGGGATCGGCTTGATGGGCACGGCGCTGGCGCGTCGCCTGCTCGATGCCGGTTATCGGGTGATCGGCTTCGACATCGCCCCGGCGCGGCGTGACGCGCTCCGCGCCATGGGCGGCGAGCCGGCCGCATCCGTGGCGGGAGTCGCGGCCCGCTGCCGGCGCTCTTTGATCGCCGTCATGACGACGACCCAGGTCGAACAGGTGGTCGAGGGCAAGGACGGGCTGATCGAGGCTGGTGACGCAAAGCTTTCGCGCATCGCCATGTGCACCGCGACTTGCGAACCCGACCGCATCGAA
>Ga0209385_1000216_pt1 | contig 22668 bp, 20 predicted proteins | sample NGEPerB_FD_184506 | JGI IMG/M metagenome (GOLD analysis project Ga0209385, IMG submission 184506) | Arctic peat soil microbial communities from the Barrow Environmental Observatory site, Barrow, Alaska, USA - NGEE PermafrostAB12-B... | ecosystem: Environmental > Terrestrial > Soil > Wetlands >... | reverse complement strand
GCGGCCAGCCAGGAGAGGGCGCGGCGATCGAGGCGGTCGACCATGCTCGGTCAATGGTAGAGGGGGAGGGGAAGAAAGAGGAAGAGAAGAGAATTTGCCTAAAAAAGGAAGAGGGGAGGGGAAGAAGAGAAGATTTCTTAGAAGGGGAAGAGGGGACCCTCAAGTCGCGGAGCGCTTCGCGGAAACGAAGACGGTCCGGCGCATGAGTCCATAACCGGATCGGCTATCCTCCCGGTTTCCCATGCGACCACTCGGCACCTATAGGCTCGCTCCCGCGCTTCCAGAAGCGCTCGCCCCGCTCTCGCCGCTCGCGCGCGATCTCCGCGCGACCTGGCGCGAAGAGGTGCGCGCGCTGTTTCGCGACATCGACCCGGAGGAGTGGGAGAGAAGCGGAAACCCGGTCGTTCTGCTGCGGACCGCCGACCCGGCGCGCCTCGCGAGCCTGGCCGCCGACGAGGCCTACGTGGGGCGCGTCTTGGCCGTGGCGCGGGCGATCGGCGTCGAGGATGCTGCTTTGCCGTGGCACCCGGTCGCGGCCGCCCTCGCGGCGTCGGGCGACCGGATCGCCTACTTCTGCGCCGAGTTCGGGCTTACGGAGATCCTGCCCATCTACTCGGGCGGACTCGGCGTGCTCGCGGGCGACCATCTCAAGTCTTCGAGCGATCTCGGCGTGCCGCTCGTGGGCGTCGGCCTGTTCTACCGCGAAGGTTTTTTCCGCCAGATGCTCACGGCGGACGCGCGACAGAAGGAGACCTATCCGGTCGTCGACCCGCACGACCTGCCGATCGACATTCTCCCGACGTCGGCGGGCGTGGCGCCGATCGTGACCGTGCGCGTCGGCGAGCGGGACGTCCATCTCCTCGTCCGGCGCGTCCGCGTCGGGCGCACGATGCTCCTCCTTTTGGACTCGCATCTGCCGGTGAACCGGCCGCGCGACCGCGAGATCACGAACCGCCTCTATGGCGGCGATCGCGAAATGCGGATCTGTCAGGAGCTCGCGCTCGGAATCGGGGGCATGCGGGCGCTCGATCTCGCTGGCCTCCGACCCACCGTTCGCCATGCGAATGAAGGTCACGCGGCCTTCCTCGGGCTGGAACGCATCCGGCAGCTGCGCGCCGAGAGAGGGCTGACGTTCCCCGAGGCGCGCGAGATCGCCATGGCCGGCAACGTTTTCACGACGCATACGCCCGTGGCGGCGGGGATTGACCTGTTTCCCCACGAGCTGATGAAGAAGTACTTCGCCGCGAAGATCGAGGCCTACGGGATTTCCTTCGACGAGCTCCTCGGTCTCGGCCGGCAGGTTCCCGAGGACCCGAACGAGTTCTTTTCGATGGCGGTTCTCGGGCTGCGCCTTTCGTCGCGCGTCAACGGCGTTTCGAAGCTGCACGCACACGTGTCGCGCCGCCTGTGGCGGGGCGTGTTTCCGGAGGCGCCGCTCTCGGAGATTCCGATCGCCGCCATCACGAACGGAGTCCATCCGGACACGTGGACGGCGCCCTCGATCGCCGCTCTCGGCCCGCGCCGGGAGGAAGGCGCGGACCTCGAAGAGCTCTGGCGCCGGCACGAGGCCCTCCGCGCCGCCCTCGTGTACGCCGTGCGCTCACGGACCGCCGTGGCCCGCCAGCGGCGCGGCGCTCCCGACGTCGAGATCGAGGCTGCATGGCAGCTTCTCGATCCGTCCGCCCTCACGATCTCGTTCGCCCGCCGCTTCGCGACGTACAAGCGCGCCACTCTGATCTTCCACGACCTGGATCGCCTCGCGCGTCTCGTCGAGGACCCGAACCGCCCCGTGCAGCTTCTCTTCGCGGGAAAGGCTCATCCCAAGGACGAGCCGGGGAAGGAATTCCTGCGGCGGGTGGGCGAGTTCGCCGCCCTTCACGAGTTTCGCGGCCGCGTCGTTCTTCTCGACGACTACGACATGCGGCTTGCGCGCCTTCTTGTCTCGGGCTCCGACGTCTGGTTGAACAACCCGATCCGACCGAACGAGGCGTCGGGCACATCCGGGATGAAGGCGGCGATGAACGGCGTCCTCAACCTCTCCGTTCTCGACGGCTGGTGGGACGAGGCGCCGCGCGACGGAACCGGGTTCACGATGAGTGACGACACGGACGGGCGGACAGATGACGACGTCGCGGCCGCCCTGTTCGAGCGGCTCGAGGACGAGGTCGTCCCGCTCTTTTACGGCCGGCCGGGCGGCGACCGCGCGCGAATGCCCGCCGCGTGGGTCGAGAGAATGGCCGCCGCCGCCTCGCGGCTCGGGCGCCAATTCTCGTCGGAACGCATGCTCGGCGACTACCTCGAGATGGCGTATGCGCCCGCCGCCGCGCGCGTCCGCCAACTCTCCGAGGACGGCGAGCGCGGCGCGCGCGAACTGGCGGCCTGGAAGGCGAAGGCCCGCCTCTCGTGGGGGGACGTGGACTTTACGTCCGTGACGATCGACCCGCCGGATCCCGCGCGCGTGGTGCCCGGGCAGACCTTTCGCGTGGAAGTTCAGCTGCGACTCGGCGAGTTCGGGCCCGAAGACCTCGCCGTGGACTGGTTCGAGGGCGAGATGGACCGGAGCGGGGGCGTCGATGCGGGCTACGCGACGCCTCTCGCCTTCGTTGAACGCCTCGACGGCACGGCGACGTTCGCCGGCACGGTCACCAGACCCGCGGACGACCGGAGGGGCTACTCGGTGCGCGTGCGCCCGCGACACGCACTCCTCTCGCACCCGAACGAGACAGGCCTCGTGCTCTGGGCCGAATAGCGCGTCGCCGGGACCCGCGCCTCAAGTCTTCGTCATCGCGAGCTGGAACGACAGGTTCTCCAGGAAGAACGTCAGATCGACGTTCTTCACGAGGAGGTTCGGGAGAGCGGGAACCGTCACGGGCGCGAAATTCAGGAGGGCGCCGACGCCGGCGGCCGCCATGCGCTCTGCGAGCGGGATCGCGCCCTCGGCCGGGACCGCGAGGATTCCGATCTCGATGTGGAGCTCCCTCACGGACTCCTCGAGGGTCGAAACGTCCCGAATGGGCACTCCTGTGCGCGAACGCCCTCCGATCTTGCGGCCGTCCAGATCGAAGAGCGCGGCGACGCGAAAGCCCTCCGCGTTGAAGTTCCGGGAATCGGCGAGCGCCTGGCCGAGGTTTCCGGCGCCCGCGATGCCGAGCGCGCGCGTCCTTTCGAGGCCCATGAGGGCCTTGAGGTGCGCCTTGAGCTCGCGCACGCGGTAGCCGACGCCGCGCACCCCGAATTCCCCGAACTGCGCGAGGTCCTTGCGGATCTGCGCGGAATTGAGGCCGAAGCGCGCGGCGATCTCGTAGGACGAGGCGGTGTGAACGCCGGCGGACTCGAGGCCGCGCAGCGAGCGTAGGAGAAGGGACAAGCGGTGGCTCGTCGCCTCGGGGACGGGTTCTATCCGCTCCGAAGCTTTCTTCACGGTTCAGCGTCCCCCGAGAGTGACCGCAGCGCCCCGGGCGAGATCGAGGAGGGTGCGCGGAAAAAGGCCCCAGGCCAGCATGAGGGCGGCCGTCAGGAGGAACGCGGCTCCGGAGAGGAGGTCCTCCGGCACGAGGGGGACGTCGCGGACGGGTTCCTTCATCCAGACGACGTATACGACGCGGAGGTAGTACCCGACCGAGACGAGACTGCCCAGGACGCCGATGAGCGCCAGCCCCACGAGGCCGGAATCGACGGCCGCCCGGAACACGAGGAACTTGCCGAGGAAGCCCACGGTGGGAGGAATTCCGGCGAGCGACAGCATTGAAAGCGTCAGGACGGAGGCCGCAACCGGGTGTCGCCGGCCGAGGCCCGCGAGATCCCCGAGGGTGCGAGGCTCCGTCTCGCCCCCCGAAAGCGCCGCGACAGTCAGGAAGGCGGCGGCATTCGTGACGAGGTAGCCCGCGAGGAACACGAGGACGCCCTCGAACGCGTCCTGGGTGAACGTCGCGATGGCGATCGCCGCGTACCCCATCTGCGCGATACCCGAGTAGGCGAGCATCCGTTTCAGATCGCGCTGGGAGAGCGCGACGACGTTGCCGAAAAGGATGGAGAGGGCCGCGAGGATCGCGAAGAGCGGCCGCCACGGTTCGGGCAGGCCCGCCGGGAACAGAGCGTGCAGGAGGCGCAGGAGGACGATCAGCGCGGCCGCCTTGGGAGCGGTCGAGAGGAAAGTCACGGCGGGAGTCGTCATGCCCTGGTAGACGTCAGGCGCCCACCCGTGGAACGGGACGAGGGCGATCTTGAACGAGAGGGCCGCGACGATCGCGAGCAGGCCGGCCCCGAGAAGCACGTCGAACGAAGCGAAGGAACTGCCCGAAGAGAGCCCCTGAAGGGCGGTCAGGCGCGTCGTCCCGAGCCGTCCGTAAAGCGTGGCGACGCCATAGAGGAAGAAGGCCGAGGCGAGCGCGCCCATCAGAAAGTACTTCAGGGCGGCTTCGGTCGCCGCCGGGACGTCGCGGTACCACGCGGCGAGGACGTAGAGCGAGAGGGACATCAGCTCGAGGCCGAGGAACACGACGAGGAGATCCACGCCGCGCACCATCACGATGGTTCCGGCGGCCGCGAAGAGGAGCAGGGCGTAGAACTCGCCCTGGTTGCGGCGGTCCCGCTCAAGGGAAGCCGCGCCGCCGAGCACGGCGAGGGCCACCGCCCCGCAGGCGACGAGCTCGACGAAGCGCGTGAGGCCGGAAGACTCGACCGCTCCGCCGAAGAACAGTCCCGAGGCGTTCCTTCCCGCGAGGGTCGCAAGCGCCAGGCCGAGGAGCGTCACGTAAGGGAAGAACGCGCGGATCGGCCGCGCGAATGCGTCGAGAAGAAGGATCAGCGTGGCGAATCCCGCGAGGACGAGCTCCGGCGCGACGCAGGCGACGTCCGCGCCGCCGACGTGAAGGAAGCCGGTCACCTCACGGCCTCCGTCCGTGGCGGCGCCAGCTCGTGGACGCCGAGGCGTTTCAGGCCGGGCTCCACGGTGGGACTGAGGTTCTCCGCGGCGACGTGCGCTCCCGCGCGCTGCAGGGTCTTCACGCTGCCGTCCACGAGCGTCAGGAGAGGCCGCGGGAAGACGCCGAGGAGGACGATGAGAGCCACGAGTGGGAACGCGCCCGCCAGCTCCCAGCCGTTGATGTCGGTGAGCGTGCGATTCGCGGGCGACGTCTCCGGGCCCCAGAACACCCTCTGGACGAGCGTGAGGAGGTAGATCGCGCCGAGGATCATGCCCGTCGCCGCGACGGCGGCCCAGACGACCGAGACCTGAAAGACGCCCCCGAGGATCAGGAACTCGCCGATGAACCCGTTCAAGCCGGGCAGGCCGATCGAGCCGAGCGTGGCGAGGACGAAAAGGGTCGTTGTGACCGGCACGCGCGCCGCGATGCCGCCATAGTCGGCCATCTCGCGCGTGTGGCGGCGCTCATAGAGAACGCCGACGAGGAGGAAGAGAAGGCCCGTCGTGAGGCCGTGGCCGATCATCTGGAAAATGGCCCCCGAGAGCGCGGCGCCCGTTCCGGCGACGATGCCGAGGACGACGAGCGCGAGGTGGCTCACGGACGAGTATGCGACGAGCTTCTTCATGTCCTTCTGCGCAGCGGCGACCCACGCGCCGTAGACGATCCCGATGAGCGCGAGCACGGCGAGAAGCGGCCCGTAGCGCGCGGTGGCGTGGGGAAAAAGCGGATAGGCGAAGCGCAGGAGGCCGTACGTCCCGAGTTTCAGGAGGACCCCCGCGAGGATGATCGAGCCCCCCGTCGGGGCCTCGACGTGCGCGTCCGGCAGCCATGTGTGAAGCGGCCAGAGCGGAATCTTCACGAGGAAGGCGAGGGCGAAAGCGCCGAAGAGGACCGCCTCGGTGCCCGGCGCCAGGTGCCATGCGCCGGAGGAGGCGGCTCGTGTCCAGTCGGCCAGGGAGAAGCTCTGGATTCCCGTCGCGTGCAGGTGGACGTTCGCCGCATACAGGATCGCGACGAACATCAGAAGCGAGCCCGCCATCGTGAAAAGAAAGAACTTCATCGTGGCATAGATGCGCCGCTTGCCGCCCCAAACCCCGATGATGAAATACATCGGGATGAGCATGACCTCCCAGAACACATAGAAAAGGATCGTGTCGAGCGCTACGAGGCTTCCCAGCATGCCCGTCTCGAGAAGCAGGAACGCCACCAGGTAACCCTTGAGCTTCTCGATCTCCTGTCCGCACGACACGAGGAGGACGGACACCGTGAGGAGCGTCGTCAGGAGCACGAGGGCGAGCGAGAGGCCGTCCATCCCGAGCTGGTAGCGGATCCCGAATTGCGGAATCCAGGGCCGGTCGATCGCGAAGGCTTCGGGGACAGAGGTCGCGAGGTCGAAGCCTCGGTAGAGCAGGACGCTGACGCCGAACGTGAGGAACGACGTCACGAGGGCGATCGCCTTCGCGGCGACCTTCGAAGAGTCGGGGAGGAAGGCGAGTACGAGGGCGCCCAGCGTCGGAAGGAAGACGAGCGTCGTGAGGAGGTCGGCGCCGAGCGGGTGGAGATTCATGACATCCACACGTACGCCACGAGGGCGGCGAAGCCCAGCGTGAATGCGAGCGCGTAGTTGCGCACGTGACCCGTCGTGAAGAAACGCAGGAGGTCGCCGAGGAGCTCCACGAGGAACGCCGACGCGTTTGCGATGCCGTCGATGAACAGCGCGTCGAACCCGCGCCAGAGGAACGTCCCGATCTTCCGGAATGGCGAGAGGACGAGCGCCTCGATGCCCTCGTCCACGTTCCACCTGTTCGCGACGAGTCTGCCGAGCGCGCCGGTCTTCTCGTAGAAGGCGTGCGCCTGCGGCGACACGGCCTCGACCGGGCCGGCCGCCCGGCCGTACCAACGCCACGCCCAGGCGAGGCCCGTCACCGCGACGCCGAGAGAGAGGAGCATGAGGCCGATCTCGAGGCCGTGGGCCATCTCGCCGATCGGCGGATGCGTGACGGAGGGTTCGAGGAAGCGGCTGACAGCGTCCGTGCCCCCGAGGACGGCGGGGATCCCGACGGCGCCCGCGACGACGGAGAACGCGGCGAGGATCCAGAGGGGCACGGTCATCGTGGCCGGGCTCTCGTGGGCGTGCTCGGCGTGGCCGCGGGGCGCGCCGAAGAACGTCATCGAGACGAGGCGGAACATGTAAAAGGCCGTGAGGCCCGCCGTGAAGAGCCCGACGAGGTAGAGGACCCAGTGGCCCGAGGCAGCCGCCGAGCCGAGGATCATGTCCTTCGAGAAGAAACCCGCGAGAGGGACGATGCCGGCGATCGCGAGCGTCGCGACGAGCATGGTCCGGAACGTCTGGGGAATCCTGCCGGCGAGGCCGCCCATCTTCCGCATGTCCTGCTCGTGATGCATCGCGTGGATGACGGAGCCGGAGCCGAGGAACAGGCAGGCCTTGAAGAACGAGTGCGTGAAAACGTGGAACATGCCCGCACCGAAGGCGCCCACGCCACAGGCGAGGAACATGTAGCCGAGCTGCGAGACCGTCGAGTACGCGAGCACCTTCTTGATGTCGTTCTGCGCGAGCCCGATCGTCGCCGCGAAGATTGCCGTGCCCGCGCCGATCCACGCCACCAGCGTGAGAGCGTCGGGAGCGAGAACGAAGAGCGCGCTGCAGCGGGCGATGAGGTAGACGCCCGCCGTGACCATCGTCGCGGCGTGGATGAGCGCCGAAACTGGAGTCGGGCCGGCCATCGCGTCTGGCAACCAGACGTAGAGCGGCCCCTGCGCGCTCTTGCCGCACGCTCCGAGGAAGAGCAGCAGGCACACGGCGTAGACGCCGAGCGGCGCATTCCCCGCGAGCACCTGGCGCTTCGCGAGCTCGACGAATGAGAAGTCGGCCGTGCCGAAGAGCGCGAACACGCCGAAGATGCCGAGGACCATTCCGAAGTCGCCGACGCGGTTCGCGATGAACGCCTTCTTGCCGGCCGCGACGGCGAAGTCCTTGTCGTAGTAATAGCCGATGAGGAGGTACGAGCAGAGGCCGACGCCCTCCCATCCCACGAAGAGCAGCGGCAGGCTGTCCGCGAGGACGAGCGTGAGCATCGCGAACATGAAGAGGTTCAGGTACGAGAAGTAGCGCCCGTAGCCCTCTTCCTTCTGCATGTACCCGACGCTGTAAACGTGGATGAGCGTTCCCACGAGCGTGACGAACGACAGCATCAGGGCCGACAACGTATCGAGCCGGAAGGCGACGTCGATCGTGTAATCGCCGGCGGCCATCCACGTGTAGACCTTCTGCACGATGGGGGCGAGCCCTTCAGGTACCTGCATCGAGCCGAGCGCGTACGGCACGAGCGCTGCGAACGAGAGCACGGCGGCCAGGCCGACCGAGCCCACGCCCACGACGCCATGGAAGAGCCGCTGGGCATAGGGGAGCGGGACCCCGGGGTGGTCGGCGCCGGACTCCTTCTCCGCGCGCATCGAGCTCGCCACGAGGGCGACGAGGCCGTTCAGGAGGAAACCGGCGAGCGGGAGGGCGGGGATGAGCCAGAGCTGCTTCATGCGCCGCCTACCATTTCAGGAGCGCGATCTTGTCCACGTCCACCGTCCGGTGGGTGCGAAAGAGCGCGACGAAGATCGCGAGGCCGACGGCCGCCTCGGCGGCGGCGACGGCGATCACGAAGAAGACGATCATCTGCCCCGCGAGGTCGCCGCGCATCCGCGCGTACGTCAGGAAGAGCAGGTTGACGGCGTTCAACATCAGTTCGATCGACAGGAAGATCGACAGCGCATTGCGCTTCAGGAGGGCGCCCGCGAGACCGATCGCGAAGAGGAGGGTGGCCACGACGAGGAATGCGCCGGGCGGCACGGCCATCGGGGCGACCCCGGGAAGCGCGCCGGTCATTCGAACCTCCGCTTGGAGAGAAGGAGCGCGCCGACCGCCGCGACGAGAAGCAGCAGGGACAGCACCTCGAACGCGAAGAGGTAGTCGGAGAAAAGGAGCCGTCCGAGAGCCGGAATCTCGTCCGGCATCGGAATCCGCGGGCCGGTGAGCGGGCCGCGCGGCGGGACCGGAGCACGCAGAGTGGCGCCCGCGAGGAGGCCGCCGAGGGCGAGCGCGACGAGGAGCCCAAGCGTGCGCTGCACCGGCCGATCGTCCTTGTCCGCGGTTTCCTCCTTGAGGTTGAGCAGCATGATGACGAACAGGAAGAGGACGAGGATCGCGCCGGCGTACACGAAGATCTGCAGCGCGGCGATGAAAGGCGCCGCGAGAAGGATCGCGAGAACCGAGAGCCCGAAAAAGGTCACGATCAGCGACAGGACGCTTCTCACGGGCGTCTTCTGGACGACCATGAGGAGCGCGAACGCGAGCGCGAGGAACGAGGCGCACCCGAAGACGACGAGCTCTCCGCTCAGCGCCGGCATCAGACGACCCCCCAGAGGACGAGCGCGCCCGTCACGATCAGGTTGAGGAGCGCAAGGGGCAGGAAAATCTTCCAGCCGAGATTCATGAGCTGGTCGAAGCGGAAGCGGGGAAGCGTCCATCGCACCCATATGAACAGGAAGATGAAGAAACCCGTCTTGGCGGCGAACACCGCGATCGAGATCACGCTTCCGAGAATCCCCGTCGGGTGCAGCCCGGGAAGCGACCAGCCGCCGAAATAGAGGGTCGCCATCATGGCCGATGCGGCGATGAGGTTCAGGTACTCGGCCATGAAGAACATGCCGAAGCGGAAGGCCGAGTATTCCGTGTGGTAGCCCGCGACGAGCTCGGCCTCGGCCTCGGGAAGGTCGAAGGGCAGCCGGTTCGTCTCGGCGAACGCCGAGACGACGAAGATCACGCAGCCGAGGGCCTGCGGGAAGCAGTTCCAGAGCGGCAGGAACCCGAGAAAGGTGCCGGACGCCTGGTACTCGACGACCTTCGGCAGCCGCAGCGAGCCCGCGGCGAGGAACACCGCGATGGCCGCGATGCCCATCGCGAGCTCGTAGCTGATGACCTGCGCCGAAGAGCGGAGTCCGCCGAGGAGCGCGAACTTGTTGTTCGAAGCCCAGCCCGCGAGGACGAGACCGTAGATGCCGATCGAAGTCAGCGCGAAGACGTAGAGGATGCCGATGTTGACGTCCGCGATGACGAGCGGAATGTCGCGGCCAAAGAGATGAATCGACGACCCGAACGGGATCACGGCGAACGTGGTCATGGCCGGCACGAGGAGGATGAGGGGCGCGATCGTGTGGAGGAGGCGGTCCGCGTACATCGGGACCACGTCTTCCTTCATGAACATCTTGAGGATGTCCGCGATGGCCTGGAGAAGGCCGAAGGGTCCCACGCGGTTCGGGCCCGGACGGTCCTGGATGAGGCCCGCCATCCGCCGCTCGACCCAGATGAGGTTCGGGAGGACGGCGCCGAGGACCACGCCCCAGACAAAGGCGATCTTCGCCGCGCCTTCGAGGGCGGTCGCGAGGGCCGGGCTCATGAGCGACGGTCCGGCGCCGCGACCGACGGGCGCGGGAAGACCTCGACGTCGGGATCTCTCTCGAGCCCGAGCACGTCGTAGGCGGCGGCGGCGGAGATGGACGGCGGGTTCCCGACGAGGGCGTCGGAATCCCACTCGAGGCCGGCGTAGCCGGCGACCAGGCCTCGCATCCTTTCGAACACGTCGCGGGCCGTCCACTGCGTGTCGAACGCGTTCCAGCGGCCGCCGAGGTGCAGGAGCACCTCGAGATCCGTGCGCACGACGGGAGGCGACACGATCGCCACGTCGACGCGCTGCACGAGGCCCTTCGCGTCCATGAACGTGCCCTCCTTGCCCGAGAGCGGCGCGACAGGCAGGACGATGTCGGCGGCATCCGTCAGCGCGTTGCGTTTGCGGGCATGGACGATGAGGACGCTCGCCTGCCTGAGGAGAGCGACGAACGCCGGGTCCGCGCACTTTTCGCTGAAATTGGCGTCGGAAATATAGAGGACTGCTGGGGGAAGAGAAGAAAGAGAAGAAGAAGATTTCTTAGAAAGTAAGAGATCGAGGGCGGAGCCGTCGCCCGCGCGGGTGCGCTTGAGGCCGGCCGCCTCGGCGCCACGGCTGTTGGGTGCGGCTTCGGTTCCGTAGATCCAGCCGTCGACTTTGTTCCGGATGCGCCTTTTCGGCCCGGAGTCGACGACAAACTCGGGGGTGCCCACCTTCAAAGAATCTTCAAACAACGACTTCAGAAGCCAGCTTTCCTCCGTCGTGAGATGTGCCGACCCGATGACCAGGATTCTTTCTTCTCTTCCTTTCCAAGCAATATCTTCTTTCTCGTTCCGCGCCCGGTCGATCGCGACCTTCACGGCGTCCAGGGCCTCTCCCCAGTTCGTCTGTTTGCGCGTGTCGCTGCCGGCGACCCGGATCTCGGGCTTCAGGAAGTCCTGTCGGTTGAGCTCCTCGGCGCGGAAGCGGCCGTAGTCGCACATCCAGAAGTCGTTCACCGCCGGGGCGACGCGGGGGAGGAAGCGGTAGACGACGCGGTCCCGGTGCTCGATGGAGATGTGGCAGCCGATTTCGCAGCCGTCGCAGACGGAACGGGTCTTGTCGAGCCACCAGACGCGCTTGCGGAACCGGAATTCCTTCGTCGTGAGCGCGCCCACGGGGCAGACGTCGGCCGCGCAGGCGGAGAGGTCGTTGTCCAGCGGCCGGCCCTCGTGCGTCCAGACGAACGTGTGGCCTGCCCGCTCGATGAAGGTCAGCTCTCCCGTCTCCGTGATCTCACGGCAGAAGCGGATGCAGCGCGTGCACTGGATGCAGCGCGTCATGTCGGCGATGACGTGCGGGCCGATCGGCGTGCGGTCGTAGCCGGGGAACTGCCGCCGCGGCTCGGACGTGCGCGAGACCGGCAGGCCGGCGCCGAAGGCGTTGTCCTGCAGCTTACACTCGCCCGCCTGGTCGCAGATGGGGCAGTCGAGCGGATGGTTGATGAGGAGGAACTCCATCGTGGCGTTGCGGGCCGCGAAGGCCTTCTCGGTCGAGGCCTTGATGACCATCCCGTCGCGCACGGGCACCGTGCAGGAGGCCTGGATCTTCGGCACGCCCTCGACCTCGACCATGCACATGCGGCACTGGCCGACGATGGAGAGCCGCGGGTGGTAGCAGAAGTGCGGGACCTCGACGCCGGCGGCACGGCACGCCTCGAGCGCGTTCGCGTCGTTCGGGACTTCGACGACCTTTCCGTCGACGGTTACGCGCGCCATGACGCCGTCCTGTCGGCAACCTTGTTCGTGAGGTCTTCTGGTGCGGCCAGCGCGAAATCGGGATGGTTGGATTTAGCGATGTAAGCCTCGAACTCCTCGCGGAACTTCGTGATCCCCGAGATGACGGGCGCGATTGCCGCGTCCGCGAAGACGCAGATCGTCATGCCGTTCCCCATCTGGTTCGAGATCTGGAGGAGCAGGTCGAGGTCCGACTTCTTCCCCTCCCCGTTCACGACGCGCTTGAGCATCTTGTGGAGCCATGGCGTGCCCTCGCGGCAGGGCGTGCACTGCCCGCAGGACTCGTGCGCGTAGAACTTCGCGATGTTCGTCACGGCCTTCGGGATGTCGGCCGTCTCGTCCATCACGATGATCCCTGCCGACCCGAACATCGACCTGGCGGCGACGAGGCCGTCGAAATCCATCGGGACGCCTGCAATCTCGGCGGCCGTGAGCATCGGTGCCGAGGAGCCGCCGGGGATGACCGCCTTGAGCTTCCGCCCGCCGCGGATACCGCCCGCCATCGCGAGGAGCTGCTCCCACGGGATTCCGATCGGGGCCTCGTAGACGCCGGGCTTCTCGACGTGGCCGGAGACGCAGTAGAGCTTCGGGCCTGTGTTCTTCTCGTTGCGGCCGACGCCCTTGAACCACTCGGCGCCGCGATCGACGATGTGCTTGACGCAGCACAGCGTCTCGACGTTGTTCACGACCGTCGGGCAGTCCCACGCGCCGGAGACCGCGGGGAAGGGCGGCTTGATGCGCGGGTGGCCGCGCTTGCCCTCGAGGCTCTCGATGAGCGCGGTCTCCTCGCCGCAGATGTAGGCGCCCGCGCCGCGGTGCACCGTGATCGTGAGGTCGACGCCGGAGCCGAGGACGTCGGTCCCGAGGAGGCCCTTCTCGTGGGCCTCTTTCACGGCGGCATTCAGGATCTCGGCGCCGTGGACCATCTCTCCGCGGATGTAGATGTAGGCGTGCTTCACCTCGAGGGCGAAGCTCGCGAGCATCATCCCCTCGAGGATCTGGTGCGGGTCGTTCTCGATCAGGAGCCGGTCCTTAAACGTTCCGGGCTCGGACTCGTCCGCGTTGCAGAGGAGATAGACGGGCTTGTCGCCGCGCTTCTCCTTCGAGGGCACGAAGGTCCACTTCAGGCCGCAGGGAAAGCCGGCGCCGCCGCGGCCGCGCAGACCCGACGCCTTGACGACGTCGGTGAGCTTCGCGGGCGTCCACTCGGCCGATTTCACGCCCCCAAGCACTTTCTTCCACGAGGCGTAGCCGCCGTCCGCGAGATAGGTGCCCAAGGAGGCCGAATTCGGCTTGCCCCGGCGGGCGAGAAGGACCGGCTCGATGGGGGCGAGGCCGCTCACTTCAGGCTCCCGAGGAAAGCGTCGAGTTTGTCTTTCGTGATCACGAAGTAGTCGTCACCGTTGACCATGACCGCGGGCGCTTTGTCGCACTGGGCGAGGCACTCCACCTCGATGACGGTGAACTTCCCGTCGGGCGAGACCTCGCCCGATTTCAAACCGCCGAGCCGCTTCTTGCACTCGTGGAAGACCTCCTCAGCCCCGTTCAGGTGACAGGAGATCGACGTGCAGACCTGGATGAGGTGCTTTCCGACGGGCGCCCGGTTGTACATCGTGTAGAACGTCACGACGCCCCACACGAATGCCGGCGCGAGATCGAGAAGCGTCGCCACGTAGTCCACGGCCTCCCGCGAGATCCACCCCCATTCGCGCTGCGCGAGCCAGAGCGTCGGAAGAAGCGCGGATTGTTTCGTGGAGTAGCGCCCGAGGAGGCGGTCGAAGTCGGCCCCCGTCTCGCGCGAGAACGAGAGAGTCCGGCCGCACGAAAGCGCGCCGTGCTCGCCCGCGCGTGGATTTCCGGCCTGCTCGGCCACGGGAATGTTCTGTCCACCGCTCACATCAATCCCAGTCGAACGCGCCCTTCTTCCACAGGTAGGCGAACCCGAGGAAGAGGACGGAGACGAACACGAGCATTTCGGCGAAGACTGGCCATCCGCCCTGCCGGAACACGACGGCCCAGGGGTAGAGGAACGCCGCTTCGACGTCGAAGAGGATGAAGATCATCGCGACGATGAAAAACTTGACGCTGATGCGTTTGTGGCTGTCGTCGAGCAGCGGCATGCCGCTCTCAAAGGGCGATAGCTTGCGTTTCGTGCGGATTTTGCGGCCGAGCAGGGCGTTCAGGCTCAGCAGAACGACGCCGATGCCAAGGGCGCCCATGAGCATGAGCAGTATCGGCAGGAAGGCGAGCGGAGAACCCATGCGGCGCTCGTGATACTTTTCACAAAGTAGGCTCGTTCGTCAACCCCTCATTCGCATGTCAGGCGACCTCCTCTTCTTCCCGGCCGCCCTCGTTCCCGCCTATCGCGGTGCCGGCACGGTCGGCGGCGTCGTGCGGGGCCTTCGCGCGCATGTCGGGGAAATCCTAGTCGTGGACGACGGCAGCCGCGACGGCACCGCGGACGAAGCCCGGGCCGCGGGCGCACGGGTGCTGGAACGCCCGGAAAACGGGGGAAAAGGCTGCGCGCTTCGGGACGGCCTCGCCGACCTCCTCGCGCGTCGTTTCACGCACGTGGCGTTCGTGGACGCGGACGGCCAGCACGATCCGGACGACCTTCCGGCACTTCTCGCCGCCGCGCGGGGCGGCGCGGACTTCGTCATCGGGTCGCGCTTGAAGGACGCGGCCACGATGCCGGCGAAGAACTACTGGGCGAACACGATCGGCGACAAGGTGCTGTCGCGCATGACGGGACTGCCCGTCGAGGACGGCCAGTCGGGCTATCGCGTGATCGCCGCGGACCTGCTCCGGGCGCTCCGCCTCCACGCCGAGCGGTATTCCATCGAGAACGAGATCCTCATCAAGGCGGCACCCCGGGTCCGCCGCTTCGCCGCGGTGCCCGTGAAGACGATCTACGGTGCGCGGTCGCACTACCGCCCGTTCCGCGACACGTGGATCACCTCGTGGCTGTCGGTCTATTACAAGACGCTGGACTCCGACGCGAGCTAGCGGCGGCCCCATAATCCGCGCGTGACCGTCTCTCCCATCCTGACCGTCGACGTGGAAGACTGGTTCCACGTCTGCGGGCATCCTCTCTACTCCGACCCGGCCACGTGGGCCGGCCGGGAAAAACGCGTGCACGCCGGCGTCGAGCGCATGCTCGCGCTCCTCGACGGGTCCGGCTCCACTGCGACGTTCTTCGTCCTCGGCTGGATCGCGCGGCAGAGCCCTTCGCTCGTGCGGCGCATCGCCGACGCCGGCCACGAGATCGGCTGCCACGGAGACGTCCACCGCCGGATCTCCGAAATGACGCTGCCCGAGTTCCGTGAGGACCTCAGGAAGAGCCAAGACACGCTGCAGGAGATCGTCGGGAGGCCCGTGACTTCCTTCCGCGCGCCCGAGTGGTCTCTCAAGAGCGCCTCAAATCCCGCGTTCGCGGTCCTCGTCGAGGAAGGCTTCGCGCTCGACTCCTCCCTCACGACGGCGCCGCCGGTGGGAGAGCCTTCAAATCCGACGCGTCCCGTGACGCTCGAAACCGGCTCCGGCCCGATCCTGGAGGTCCCGCCGCTCATGGGCACGTTTTTCGGCTTCCGCGCGATGTGGGGCGGCGGCGTCTGCGCGCGCCTGACGCGCGAGAGCCGCGTCTCGGCCGCGATCGACCGGTCTCTCGCTGCCGGAGTTCCGCCGGTCCTGTATTCCCACCCTTGGGAGTTCGACGTCGCGCATCCCGCCATGCCAGGCCTCTCTCCCGTTCAGCGCCTCGTCCACTTCGCGGGGCGCACGCGGACGGAAGGGCGCTGGCGCCGCCTGCTGGCGCGCTACCGCTTCCAGCCGATCTCATCGGTTCGGATGGGCGCGAAGGAAAAAGAAGAGAAGATTTCTGCGAATGGGAAGAGGGGAGGAGTCGCCGCGTGAGCGCGCCTCTCGTCGTCACGGGGGCGTCCTCGTCCGCGTTCGCAGCGATTTTTCCGGGTCAGTTGTCCGAGAAAGCGGGGATGGGGGAGGCGTTCGCCCGGAGATACGAGTTCGCCTCTTCACTTTTCGAAGAGATCTCGACGCGCTCGGGCGTGCGCCTCGTCGACACCTTTTTTGGCGAGGGCAGCTCCTCGCTCCACGACGACCTGCCCGCCCAGGTCGGCGTCTTCGCGACCTCCCTCGCGGCGCTCGAGACCCTCCGCCGCATCCATAGGCTCGAACCCGCGGCCGCCCTCGGCTACAGCCTCGGCACCTACGCCGCGTTCGTCGCGGCCGGCTCGCTGGAGACGTGGGCCGCGCTCGACGTCCTCCTCGAGGCCGAGCGCCTCATGTCCGAGGCATCACGGCGGGGGGAGCTGGATGGCGGAATGGCATACGTCATCGGGCTCGCGCGGCCGGCGGTGGAGGAGACGCTGGCGGCGCTGACGCCCGATCGCGCGCGACTCGGGATCGCGACCGAGAACGCGGCGGCGCAGTTTGTCTTCTCGGGCGAGCGGGCGCTCGTTGCCGCGGCGGTCGACGCGTTTCGGCCGATCGCGCTGAAGACAGATTTGCTTTCGATCAAGATCCCGATGCACACGAGTCGCCTCGAAGCAGTGTGTCAGGGTCTGCAAAGTTTCTTAGAAAGGGGAGTGAGCATCGCGCAGCCGCGCTCGGCTCTCTTCGCTCCGATGCTGGGCCGCCGGGTGGAGACCGCCGAGGAAGCCGCCCATGTCGTTTCTAAGCAAATCTCTCATCCCTCGCTCTTCGCATCGACGCTTCAGGCGATGCGCGGGGCTGGGCTGCGCCGCTTCGCGGAAGTGGGCCCGGGGGACGTGCTGACCCGGCTCGTCCGCTGGACCGTGCGCGACGCGCAGCTGCCGCCGCGCGCGCTGGAGGATCCGGAGGCGATCGACGTGTTCGCGAAGGCGCTGGCCCCTCCCGCTCTCTTCTCCTTCGAAGGAAAAACCAACCTTGCCGCGGTATCGGCGTCTCAGGATGTGAGAAGGTCCGAAAACAAATGAATTCTCCGAATTCTTCCGATTCCTCTCCCCGGACCCGCGTCGCGCTCGTCAGCGGCGCGTCGCGCGGCATCGGCCGCGCCATCGGCGAGCGCCTCGCCGCCGACGGCTATCACGCCGTCCTCACGTACCGTGCCGACGCGTCGGGGGCGGAGGCCGCTGTCGAGGCGATCCGGGCGGCCGGAGGGAGCGGGGAAGCCGTGAAAGCGGACGTGACATCCGCGGCCGACATCGCGGCGCTCGCCGACCGCCTCGACAAGGAGCGCGAGGGCGTGGACGTGCTCGTGAACAACGCCGCCGTCCTGAAGAACGGCCTTTTCGCGCTCATGCCCGACGCGAACTGGAATCTCGTCCTCGACACGGCGCTCGGCGGCACCTACCGCATGACGAAGGCCGTGATGCGCGGGATGCTGCGGCGCCGCTGGGGGCGCATCGTGAACATCTCGTCGCTCGCGGCGTTCTCGGGGAGCGTCGGGCAGACGAACTACTCGGCCGCGAAGGGCGCTCTCGTCGCCTTCACGAAGTCGCTCGCGGCCGAGGTCGGGGCCTTCGGCGTCACCGTCAACGCGGTCGCCCCCGGATTCGTCGAGACCGAGATGATTTCCTTCCTCACGAAGGAAGTCCGCGAGGACTTCCTCAAGCGGGTCCCGGTGCAGCGCTTCGGCCGGCCGGAGGACATCGCCCCGTTCGTCTCGTTTTTGTGCACGGACGGCGCGGGGTACCTCACGGGCCAGACAGTGCGCATCGACGGCGGCTTCGTCGGCTGAGAAGCCGGCCGGGTCCGCCGCTCGTATACTCCGCTGTTCCGGTCAGACCGGGAGGGGAGTAGTTCTTGTCAGACGACCTGAAGAAGAGAGTCAAGGAGCTGATCGTTCGGCAGCTCAAGCTCGAAATGGATCCCGCGACGATCGCCGACGACGCGCCGCTTTTCGGCGACGCGGACGGCGGCCTCGGCCTGGACTCGATCGACGCGCTCGAGCTCGTGCTCGGCGTCGAGAAGGAGTTCGGCATCAAGGTGCAGGACGAAGAAGTGGGCGTCAAGGCCTTCGCCTCCGTGAACGCGCTGTGCGAGTTCGTGCGCCAGAAGGCGGCCTGAAAAAGGTGGATTTCGAGCCCCTGCCGCACGCCTTCCCGTTCCGCTTCGCCGACGGCGTCGTCGAACGGACCGGCCCGGCGGCGGGCCGTGTGCGGGCGTGCGTGACGGCCAATGCCGAATCCGTGCGCGCCACGGAATTCCCCGCGGCCGTGCTGGCCGAGCTCGTGGCGCAGTCGGCCCTGCTCCTTCAGGGCGGCGACGCGGCGCTCGGGCGGAAGGGCTTTCTCGCCGGCGTCTCCGATTTTTCGGTCCAGCGGCTGCCCGTTGCCGGAGACGTCCTCACGATCGACGTCGCGATTGCCGGCCGGCTCGGCGACACGGTCAAATTCGAGGGCATCGTCCGCGATGCCGAGGGAGGCGCGGTCGCGCGCGGCTCCGTGACCGTCAAGCAGGGAAGCGCCTGATGGACAGCTCTGGCACCTTCCCGCGCGGCTCGGGTCTCTTCGTGAAGAAGAAGGTCGCGCTTGCCGGTGCGCCGGCCGGGCTCCTGCGCGGTGCAGCCAAGGCGCTCGAGACGGCGGGCTATTCGGTCGTTGCCGCCGAGCGGCTGGACGACCTCCTCGCGATTCCGGCCGAAAAGGTCCCGGATCTCGTGATCCTGGACAGCGGATTCCCCCCGGATGGGGGCGTCGCCGCCTGCCGGAAGCTGCGCGAGCAGACTTGCTGGCGCACGGTCTCGATGATGCTCGTCGTGGCGGCGGGGGAGCCGCACCTCGAGGAGGCCCTCGTGCCTGGCGTGAACGATTTCATGCTCGCCCCTTTCCCTCCCGCCGAGCTCCTCGACAAGACGAAGCGGCTCACGCTCATCCCGGCGCGCCGGGAGCTGAACACGCTGGCGCGCGTGCGCGACGGCCGCCCGGACGGGGCGCTCCTCCTCGGAAAGACGCTCAATGTCTCGGGGAACGGTCTCCTCGTGGAGATCGAGAGCGCTATCGCGATCGGGCGCATCGTCGAGATCGAGTTCTTACTACCCGAAGATCCCCAGCCCCTGAACGCGAAGGGCCGGATCATGCGCCGGACGACCGAGCTCGACCACTTCCACCCCGCCTTCGGCATCCGGTTCACGGAGATCTCCGAAAAGGACCAGGTGCGAGTCGACGCCTTCGTCGCGGAGCGCGAGCGCGCGGGCTTTCGACGCTGACGACGCCGCTGATTTGACGACGCCCGGCACGGGCCTTATCCTGCCGGTCCGCGCGAAAGTGGCGGAATTGGTAGACGCGCAAGGCTCAGGACCTTGTGGCCTTTATCGGCTGTGGGGGTTCGAGTCCCCCCTTTCGCACCAGGCTAGCCGACCTCTCTTCGACCGCTCCAAGGCCCCCCATGAATTCCAATCAACTCCGTGACGCGATCCTCGAGGCGCTGAAGCCTCGGAGTTCGCGCGTCCTTTCGTTTTCCGAGCTCGCGAACCGCGTCCTGCGGGCGGATCTCGACCCATCGCGTGAGGACGCTCTGCGCGCGGCCGCCGCCGAGCTCGAGCGCCGGGGCGAGATCGTCCGCGTCAAGGGCGAGAAGCTCTCGCGCATTGAATTCACCGACTATCAGTCCGGCACGCTCGCGATTCGCGGCGAGGGTCGGGCGTTCCTCCTGTCCGGCGTGCCGGGCGTTCCCGACGTGCCGGTGACGGCCGTGGGAAGCGCCCTCGACGGCGATGTCGTCCTCGTGCGCGTCGAAGCCTCGAGAGCCGCGCCAAAAGCCGCGCCGAAGGACAAGCGACCCGCGCCCCGCTTCGCGCCGCGCGCCTCAGGCGTCGTCGTGAAGGTCCTGCAGAGGCGCCGCGAAACGGTCGTCGGAAAGATCGCGCGCGGCCCGGAGGGCACGTTCATCGTGCCGTTCGACCGCCGGATAGACGCGCGGCTCGCGGTGCCGGACGGCAAGGACATGTCGGCCCCGACGGGCATCTTCGTGGAGGCGCGCATCACCGCGTATCCCGACGACCGCCGGCTCGCCCTGGCCGAGGTGCTGGATCTGATCGGTTTCGAGGGCGACCCGGGCGTCGACGTCGAGGTCGTGGCCCGCAAGTGGGGAATTCCCCGGAAGTATCCCGAGGCCGTGATCGCCGAGGCCGAGGCTGCGAACGGTACGGTCGGGACCGACGAGCGGATGCTCCGGGCGGACTTCACGGGGCGGACGATCGTCACGATCGACGGTGAGACCGCGCGCGATTTCGATGACGCGATCGAGGCCGAGGAGCTTCCGGGCGGCGGCTTCCGCGTCGGCATCCACATCGCGGACGTCTCTCATTACGTGTCCATCGGCAGCGCTCTCGACGCCGAGGCGTTCGAACGCGGCACGTCGGTCTATTTCCCCGACCGGGCCATCGCCATGCTTCCGGAGCGCCTTTCGAACGACCTCTGCTCGCTGCGCCCGAACGAGGAGCGGCGGACGCTGTCGGCGATGCTCACGCTGGACAATCAGGGCGAGACGGTGAAGAGCGAGTTCTTCAGGTCCCTCATCAAGAGCCGTGCTCGTCTCACATACACCGATGTTGGAGATTTCTTAGAAAGTGAAGAGGGAAAGGGGGGCGCCGCTCGAAGCGCTCCCGCCGAAGCCCAACCGCTTTCTCCTTCTAAGAAGTCTTTCTCTCCTTCTCCCATCTCCCTGGGGGTCGGTCTGATGCTGCGCGTCGCGCGGCGCGCGGCGCAGGCGCTTCGGGCGCGGCGCGTGCGGCGTGGCTCGCTGGACTTCGACCTGCCGGACTCCGACGTGCTGCTCGGCGAGACCGGGGACGTCGTGGCGATCGTGCGCGCCGTGCGCAACGAGGCGCACCGGCTCATCGAGGAATTCATGCTGGCCGCGAACGAGGCGGTCGCCAAGCACCTCGAGTTCATCCCGACGCCGACGCTCTACCGCGTGCACGACCGGCCCGACGAGAGCCGCCTCGCGGACATCCGGGTCGTGCTGGGGCCGCTCGGTTACGACTTGCCGGAGGGCGAGGAAGAAGTCTCGCCGGCGACTTTCCAGGCGATCCTCGACCAGGCGCAGGGAAAACCCGAAGAACGCCTCGTATCGGACCTCGTCCTCAGGGCCCAGAAGAAGGCCATCTACTCCGAAGAGTGCCGCGGGCACTACGCGCTCGCCGCGAAGCATTACTGCCATTTCACGTCTCCCATCCGGCGCTATCCGGACCTCCTCGTCCACCGCGCCCTCGTGGAGTGGCTCGCCATACGGCGGCCGCCCGCGCCCGACGACGCGGAGGGCCGGACGCGCTGGTTCCACGAGGCGGCGGCGCACTGCTCGTCGCGCGAGAGGCGCGCCGAGTCGGCCGAGCGCGAGGCGATCGCGTGGAAGAAGTTCGTGTTCCTGTCGTCGCGGGTCGGCGAGGAGTTCTGGGCGTACGTCTCGGCGGTCGTGGGCTTCGGCCTTTTCGTGACGCTCGAGGACATCTACGTCGACGGCCTCGTGCCGATCTCGTCCCTGGGGGACGACTTCTACCGGTACGAGGACGTCGAGCACCGCCTCGTCGGCTCCTCGACGGGACGCGTCTACCGCTTGGGAGACCGCCTGCGCGTGAAGCTCGTGAAAGCCGACGCCGAGAAGCGCGGCCTCGACTTCGTGCCCGTAGGCGAAAGCGCTGGCGCGCGCCGAGGGGTTCGCGCTCACATCCCCCCGAAGCCGCAGAAGGGGCGCGGCCGCCGGCCGTCCCCGGCTCCTCCGCGCGGAAAGACGCGGCGGCGACGCTGACAGAGTGAAGACCCAGTGAACAGCTTTCGTGTCGTCCTCGTCGGCCGCCCGAACGTCGGGAAATCGGCCCTTTTCAACCGGCTCGCGCGCGAGCGCCGCGCCCTCGTGCACGACCGCCCGGGGATGACGCGCGACGCGCTCGAGATGACGGCCCGGACGCCGTCGGGGCGCGCCTACACCCTCGTCGACACGGGCGGATTGGATCTCGACGCGGCGGGCGGCTTCGCGGAGTGGACGAGCGACCGGGCGCTCGCGGCCGTCGCGGACGCGGATCTCATTCTCTTCGTCCTCGACGGCATCGCCGGGCGCCTTCCCGAGGACGAGCGGCTCGCCCGCAAGCTCCACGCCCTCGGAAAGAACGTGGTCGTCGCCTGGAACAAATGCGACGCGAAAGCCGCGGCCGAGTCGCTCGCCGACGGCTTCTCGCTGGGCTTCCCGAAGGTCATCGGCGTCTCGGCGCTTCACGGTACGGGCGCGGACGAGCTGCTCGAGGCGATCGAAACCGTGCTGCCGTCGGACCTCGATCCGGACACGCGCACGGAGCCGCTTCCGATCGCGATCGTCGGCCGCCCGAACGTGGGGAAGTCGTCGCTCGTGAATGCGCTCGTCGGGGCGGACCGCGTGATGGTGTCGGAAATCGCCGGCACGACGCGCGACTCGATCGACGTGCGCCTGTCCCGGGGCGGCCGGGAGTATCTCTTCGTCGACACGGCGGGGATCCGGCGCAAAGGCAAGACGACCGATTCGGCCGAGCTGCTTTCG
>Ga0209385_1000214_pt1 | contig 22698 bp, 22 predicted proteins | sample NGEPerB_FD_184506 | JGI IMG/M metagenome (GOLD analysis project Ga0209385, IMG submission 184506) | Arctic peat soil microbial communities from the Barrow Environmental Observatory site, Barrow, Alaska, USA - NGEE PermafrostAB12-B... | ecosystem: Environmental > Terrestrial > Soil > Wetlands >... | reverse complement strand
CCCCCGGCATTGCCCACCCCCACCACCTGTTGTCCGGTGGTGATGGACGTCGAATTACCAAGGGGGACGGTGGTGAGACCGGAGGCGTTCTTCAGCTGGAGAATCGCCACGTCGGCCGACGCGTCGTAGCCAACGACCGAAGCCTTGTAGAGCGTGTTCGTGGCGACGTCGCGCGCCGTGATCGACGTCGCGCCCTCGATCACGTGATTGTTCGTCAGGACGAGACCGCTGGCCGAGATGACCATTCCGGTACCCGCGCCGGACGCTCCTTGGTAAGAGGTGTTGGTCGTGATATCGACCAACCCAGGATCAACCGATTGAGCCAGCTTCGCCGCGGCGGCGTTGGTCTGAGGCGTCGCGGACCCGGTCGGGGGAATCGTCGGTGCGACGTTCCCGAAGTCGTCACCGGGTGAGCCCGAGCTGGGCAACAGTGGGCTCGTGACCATCGGGCTCGACGGGCGCACCACGAAGTGTCCGATGACAAAGCCCAGAGCACTGATAGCGAGTACCAGAGCGACGACCGTCACTACTCTGGCGAACGTCATCTTGAACGTACGAGGTTCGAAGGGCGGTGGGGCGACGTCCCCTGTTTCGTCGGGGCTGACTGCTTCGACCTCATCCATTGAGGACTCCTTTATTGATCTTGCACCACTGGAGGAATTCTGGACGTGAGGAATGAAGAGTCGATGTAGTTCGATTAAGAAGTCGTTAAGGCTTTGGACCTGCGGCCCCATCCTTGCGCGGCGCACTCAATCGATACTCAGGTTGAGCGACGTCACCCTGGCGACATTCGTCGATTCAGTGCGGGCCGTTCGGTAGGCCGCAGCGGGGTCGAGGATGGACGCACGATTCATCTCGCGGTCACTCGCCCGACGGGCTCGAGCCTGAGATCGTCTTCATTACGGAGCTTCGCCTACTCGGCCCGGGACTGGGCGTCCTCGCTCGCCCACGGCGGTACCGTGGGAATGATGGAAATGCCCACCGTCGCCCAAGCCGCGCACCTCGTACGAACCGGAGAACTCTCCGCCGTTGACTTAGCCGAGTTGTGCCTAGGGGCGATCGACGCGAGCAACACAGAACTGAACGCCTTCGTCCACCTCGACGCAGAAGGCGCCATGAAGATGGCGTCGGCCGTCGACAGCGTCGTGCGAGCCGGACGCGTCGAACAACTCGGACCGCTGGCCGGGGTTCCCTTTGGCGTGAAGGACCTCGAGGACTGTGTCGGAATGCCCACCACGAAAGGCTCGCGCTGGTTCGCGAACGGATCGGCGAAGACCGCGGACTCGATCCACGTCGCTCGGCTGCGAGCGGCCGGGGCTATTCCACTCGGCAAAACGGCGACGCCGGAGTTCGGCGCGTGGGCCTACACGGCGAGTCCGCTGCTCGGCGTCACCCGCAATCCGTGGAACACGGAACGAACGCCGGGTGGTTCCAGCGGCGGGTCCAGTGCCGCGGTCTCTTCGGGCATGGTGCCCTTCGCCACGGCAAGCGACGGGGGCGGTTCCATCCGCACGCCGGCCGCCTTCACTGGGCTCGTCGGTCTGCGCGCGACCTACGGTCGCATCCCAACGTTGGGCGACACCCATCTGGCCCAGAACGCGGTCGTCGGCTCGCTCACCACCACTGTCGCCGACACCGCCCTTCTGCTCGACGTCATGGCCGGTCCCGACCCGCGTGACCGGACGTGCCTATCCGCGCCGGCTCGCAGCTACGCGGACTCACTCGACCAGATCGACCTGTCGGGTCTGCGTGTTGCGTGGTCGAGCGACCTCGGCTTTGCGGTCGTCGATCCGCAGATTGCTTCCATCTGCGAACGCGCCTCGATGGACTTCCTCGCGTCGACCGGCGCGCAACTGGTGGACCGGCCGATCCGTCTGGGCGACTATTCGCTCACGTACGCCTACATCGAAGGCGTCGACAGGTTCGTCAACGTTGAACCCGCACTGTACGAAGAGCGACTGAACGAGTTGGATCCTCTGAGTGCTGCGGGTTGGAGCCACTTGCGTACGCGGACGCTGCCCGAGGCGGCCGGGACCGAGTCCGATCGCCGCGCGCTCGTGACGCAGATCGCCGCGCTCTTCGAGGACATCGACCTTCTCCTCACCCCGATGGCGTCCGTGCCGGCGTTCGCCGCGCAGGGTCCGATGCCCGAACAGATCGGCTCCAGCCAGGTCCACCAGGGGATGACCGTGGTCCTCGGCTTCCTCGCGAGCCTCGTGAACCTTCCCGCGATCAGCCTCCCCGCCGGCCTGACCGACGATGGTCTGCCGGTGGGTCTTCAGGTCGTCGGTCCGCGCTACCGAGAGGACCTGGTCCTTGCGGCGTCGGCTCGCTACGAGTCAGCGCGTCCATGGCCCCGACACAGTCCGCGTCATCGTTCATGAATCCAGCGATCTCTCCGTTCGACGTTGCTCTCGCGGTTGACCGTGGCGACGAGTGGTCATCGCGGCGGTCTCGATAACTACGACCGCAAGCCCGTGATCGAGAGATTCCGGGACGACAGGAACCGACGACACCGGTCCCAAGATGTACGTCCGTTGGGCGATTGCGATTTCGGGGTCCTCGGAAGGGGTCGGTCGGCGAGCTGACTCGTGGACAGGCACTGACTACTTGGCTTTAGAGGTGTTCAACTTCACGGCGGCGCGGATGAGTGACTTCAGCGCCGGCGCGTCGATCTTGTCGCCTTCGTGGAAATCAATGGCACGCCGGACGTTGCCGTCGAGGCTGGAGTTAAACAAGCCAGAAGGGTCCTCCAGTGAGGCGCCTTTGGCGAAGGTCGTCTTGACGACTTCCTTGTAGATCTCACCGGTGCAGATCATGCCGTCGTGGTACCACACCGGAACCCCTCTCCACTTCCACTCCTCGACGACGTTGGGGTCGGCCTGCTTGATCAAAGCGCGGATCTTGGCGAGGGTCTCGCCGCGCCAGTCGCTGAACTCTTCAATTCTCGCGTCGATCAGTTGAGAAGGGGAATCACCACCTTGCGAGCCAGCTTTTGCCATGGACTTCAAGGTACACCCCGGGTGCGGCGACTCCGGGTGGCTCGTTGCGCCGAACCGTCCGGCGATCTCAGGCGAGGGGCTCGGACGTTGCCGCAATGATCTGATCGAGTACCGACTGATCCGGCAGCGCCAATGATTCAAGCGACGGCAGTTCGCGAATTCGTCGGAAGGCTTGCTCGATGATCCTTCGATCACCGGACTGTGACACGACGCGATCGTCGTGATGTCGAGACTCTGCGTCCGGTGCACGAACGCGCCGTACTTTGTCTCGTCGACCATCGAGAGCCACGGGCTCACCGCGCCCACCGCGAAGAGGGCCAGGCCATAGTCCCAGAACTCGCGGTCCAGGTCCGCGACCGCGGCGTACGGATCGGGCAGGGGCGTGGCGAAGGTGTCGACGGCCCAGTAGACGCCCGTCGTCGGGTCGTACAGGCCCCGCGTGGTGGGAGAGTCGAAGACCGGCGGCCGCAGCGCGTGCAACGTCCGGTCCCCCACGTCGATCGACTCGCCGTCCATCACCCAGCGGCATCGCTCGAGCGGGAAGTCGAAGCAGTTCGAGTGGCGTTCGATCATGGCCCAGTTGCACACGAGTTGCGCGTTGGGACACGCCGACAGCGCCTCGTCGAGATTCCCGATGTGATCGACGTCGTCGTGGGATATGAAGATCCACCGAACGTCCTTCGGCTCGACGAGTGCGAACACGTCCTCCAGCCACCGCTCGCGATTCGCCGGCGTGCCCGTGTCGACGATCACGGGCTCCTTACCGAGGATGACCATCGAATTCGAGTGGACGAACAGCGGCTATCCGAGCGCCGCCTGCACCTGATGGACGACGAACGTGTCCTTCGCGACGCGCGTCGGTGGGATATGAATCGTTGGTGCGCGTGGTGCGAACGTCATGATGGCCCCCTCGAGCAAGTTTCGGTGCTGTCAACTCAGGTCCCGTTGGCTGGAGAGTCAAAGGAGTTTCTAGCAGACGACGGCGCGCCGGGTCGTCCGTCGCACTGACCCACTCGACGCTGACATTCGATGCAGGACATTCCCACGTGAGAGCAACCCTGGCGCCGAGCGATCACCGAGCAAGCGCGACCCCTCGAGCTTGGGTTGAGGACGTGGAATGCGCTGTCGGTGTCCTTGACCGGTACGTGGAATGAGAACAGTCGGTGAAGTGATCGTGCGTCGTCCGCCTCGGCTCGTCACAATGATGAAGGATGGAGGGCACCACGGCGATGAGGAGCCTACGATGACGGCGAAGATCGAACGACGGGTACCGTTTCGTCACGTCGCACGCACGGTGACGCCGACAGTGGTCATCGTGATGCTGCTCGGTCTCGGAAGCCCGGTCGGCGCCGCCACGACTTCGTCGGTCGCGCTCAGCATCGCCGAGTACGCCCTGGCAACCGCGACGCACGACCGGCCCGCCCACGTTGTCACGGCGGCTGACGTCACCAATGCCGCTGGTATCAATGCGGTGAACACCAAGAACCTCTACGTGCTGATCAACCTAGGCGGCGTGTTCGGGTACTCGAGGCTCGTACTCTTCTTCGATCAGAAGCCATTCTCCGATGTCTGCGTCAACTTCCCCAACACGGTGGGTGGGGGCCCTGGGATCATCGCCTGCCCCCACCGGGCCCAGGGACTCTGGAACAGCCGTGCCGGCGCGCTGGGCGCGAGCGACCGAGCCGTCGCTGACGCCGCGGCGCGCGGGCACGCCGTCTCGGGCGCCGACGTCGCCGCGGCCGCCAAGATCTATCAGTTGAAACTGGTCCACAAGCCGACCTTCCGGTCGGGCCAAGGAGGCGTGGTCACGTTCTCCACGTTGGTCGAGATGGGTGCCAACACGAAGTTCACGGTCAACAACTGCGTGAGACTTCCCAAGACCGCCTTCGGCATTCCGGTCGAAGTGGCGTGCTGAGCGTTGAACCGACATTGTCACCGAGCCGCACCGGTTCGCTGGACAACCAGTCGCGACGTCTCCGTCACTGACAATGAGGCGGAGTCGAAATTGCTCTGCTACTCCTTGTGTGGCGCGATGAGGAACTTCTCACCGGTCGCTTGCATTGAATAGACCGAGTACGCATCAGGCTGCAGGGCCTCGCGAAGCGAGACCTCCCTCGTGTAGGTACTGGCAAAGGTGGATTCCAACCCGTCCGCCACGCGCTGACGTAGTCGCTGGAGTTTCTCCGGCTCGAGGCTTTGGAGGAAGGGGGTCAACAGCCAACCTCCGACGCCCCAGGCCATCCCGAAACTGCGCGTGAGTTCCGTCGGACCGCGGTCGAGGCCGCCGTAGATGTAGACCTGCTTGTGCGTCGTCGACCCGTATCGGCTGTACTCGCCCACCCCTGACGAGGCGGCGGACTCCATGCACGTGAGGATCTGACTCGCCAGCCTCCCGCCGCCGATGGCATCGAACGCCAGCGTGGCCATGGTTTCCTGGAGAAGCGCAGTCAAGTCGCTCATGAACGTCGGCGACGACGAGTCGCACACGTTGAGCGCGCCGATGTCTCGAAGGAGAGCCTCCTGTTCGGGCTTACGAACGATGCAGACGAGCGGCACCTGTTCTTCCGCACACAACTTGACAAGCATCTGGCCGAGATTCGAAGCGGCGGCCGTGTGGACGAGAGCGGTTCTCCCCTCACGTCGCATCGTTTCGACCATCCCGAGTGCGGTCAGGGGATTGACGAATGACGATGCTCCGACCCTCGCCGGTGTGCCCTCGGCCAGCACGAGGCACAGAGCCGCGTCGACGCAGCGGAATTGGGAGTACATTGCACCCCCCGCCACCGAGACGGTCCGGCCGACGAGCGCTTGTGCTTCAGCGGAGGTGCCCGCAGCAACCACCGTGCCGGCACCTTCGTTGCCCACCGGAAGCGACGTGCCAACTCGAGCGGCCATTGCCCTCATCGCCCCGTCGGGGATGTTCACCGTCACCACAGGACGATCGCTCGGACCACTGAGCACGGCGGTCTCGAGGTCCGCACCGGCCAGCAACAGACCCAGATCGGAGGGATTGATCGGCGATGCCTCAACGCGGATCACGACTTGATTCGGCTTCGGCGCTGGAACGGCAACGTCGACCAGCGACAGTTCGAGCACGCCCTCTGGTTTCACCAACGAGTGAATCGCCAGGCCAGTGTCCGGGATAGTCAATGTCATAGTGAAGACCTCTCTCTCATGCGAATCGGTGTGGTGGGGACGTCAAGACCATCGCTCTCGACGAGCTCACTCGACGGCGGACATGACGTCGTCGCCAATCAGGCGAACGTGATCCAGGTCCTTCATGTCGAGGACCTGCAGATAGAGCCTCGAGATACCGAGTTCTGCGAAGTGCAGGATCCGTTCGACCACCTGTGCGGGCGTGCCGGCCAAACCGACCTCCGACAACTCGGCGACGTCGCGCCCGATGTTGGACGCGCGCCGCGCCACCTCGGCCTCGTCTCGACCGCAGCAGACAACGAGTGCCGCGGAGCGCAGGATGGACTGCGGCTCCCGGCCAATCGCTTCGCACGCACCATCGACGAGTGCGTACTGACGACGGCAGACTTCGTAGGGAGCGAAGGCGACGTTGAACTCGTCGGCGAAGGTGGCGGCGAGACGCGGGGTGATCGTGCGACCCTTGCCGCCGACGATGATGGGCGGACGCGGCGTCTGGACCGGCTTGGGCAGCGCGGGACTCTTCGACAGCGAGTAGTGCCGACCGGAGAAGTCAAATGTGGCGCCGAGTTCCGTCGTCCACAGACCAGTGACGATCGCGAGCTGCTCCTCCAACTTCTCGAAGCGCTCGCCTATCGAAGGAAAGGGTATGCCGTAGGCCACGTGCTCCTTTTCGTACCATCCCGCACCGAGGCCCAGCTCCACTCGCCCACCACTCATCGCGTCGACTTCGGCGACGGTGATCGCGAGCGGTCCAGGATGACGGAAGGTGGCCGCGGTGACCAGCGTGCCCAGGCGAATCCGCTTCGTGTCGCGCGCCAACCCGGCGAGGGTGATCCACGCGTCGGTCGGCCCGGGCAGACCGCTGACGGCGCCCATCTTGAGGTAATGATCCGATCGAAAGAAGGCGCCGAAGCCCCCCTCCTCCGCCGCGAGCGCCAGAGCGAGAATCTCGTCGTACGTGGCGCCCTGCTGTGGTTCGCTGAATATCCGAAGTTCCATGTGCCAATCCTCTCACCAACCGTCGAGCGACGCCACGAGGTGAATGACGATTGCCGATCAGCGCACCGAACCTCTGGTCGCTCAGGTATTCCGGATTACCTCTCGGTCAATGACGCAAGTATCTCGTCCAGATGGTCATAGAGCATGAAATGACCCTGCCCCGGCAGGACGTGCAGAACCGACCCCTTGATCTGTTCGTGCAGAATCTGCGCGTGAAGAGGCGGAACATTCCGGTCGGCGTCGCCTTGCCAGAGGTGTAATGGAACGGCGATCGCCGTGAGGTCGAAGCCCCAGTCATTGGCAAAGATCTCAAAGTCCTGGGTGGCCGACATGCCCGTTGTACGTGAAGCATGAGAAATGTCGTCTTGGAGCAGCGCACGAACGTCCGGACGATCCACGACGCGCACGTCTGCTGGCGGCAACTGCTTCTTCAGAAGCTCGAGTGCCCAACTCGGCCAACGACGGGCCAGTTCGACCTGGGCGGCCATCAATGGGCGAACGAGCCGGGATCGGCGTTGGGATAGACGGTTGACGAGTCGGTTGAACGACTTCATGGCCGCGATCGCGCTCGGATCTGAGAGCGGTCCAACGCCACTCACGATTGCTCCAGCATTGACGCGCTGGGGCAAGAGGGCCGCGCACACGATCGCGTGCGGTCCGCCACCCGAATAGCCCAAGACGTCAAACCGCTCAATGCCGAGGTGATCGGCCAATTGTGCGACGTCGTCGGGCCAATCAACGAGACGTCGGCTCGGTTGGAAGGTGCTCAACCCGTATCCCGGTCGATCGGGACACACCAGTCGCACGCCGGCGCTCAGGAGGGCTTCATTGTCGACGTTCAGTTGCTGTCGTGATCCCGGCGTTCCATGAAATCCGAAGAGTGCGCGACCCTTTGGATCACCGATCTCGATCCAACCGAGATCACGTCCGTCACTGAGTCTGGTCGAATGGGAATCGCTCACGAGCGGAGACTACAAGAGAAAGAATGACCTCACTGGTCGACCAAATCGGCGCAACGAAGTGATCACGCCGCTGCCTTCATCGTGTGGCGCCTCTTCAAACTGGATCCAGCTCGGGGGCACCACACTCAGTGTGTCAATCGCCGCGAGAAGTAGCGTTTCCGCCGCCGACGGCGTGACCCACGCCACCGAGAATCACAAGTGCGACGCCAACGACGAGCATGATCACGTCGAGCGTCCACAGAAGCGCGACGTTGGTGGCGAAACCAATCATCGGAGTAAGAAATCTCGCAAGATCATTTGTCCTCCTCGGTCTTCGTTGGAATCGGAAATTCGTTTACTAAAGCAGCCCGGGCGTCGGCAGCGAGTTGGCAAGAGCTTTGCGATGTTCGCACGAGGCGACCACCGCGCCGCCGCCGGCGCCCGAACTGCTAACTCTGGCGTTCGTGCAGCAGAGTCCTGTTCCCGACTCCGTCGACAACTTCTCGGTCGAGCGTACGAACAGGCGCCGAAGGCGAGCGACGCGAGGTGATGAAGACGATCAGTGAAGCCACCAATCCGGACACACCAGCAGTCATCAAAATGGCGCCGACCGTCGACAACCTGATTCCTTGCTGCTGAGCTGCAATGGAAGTCGGCGCCGTGACGGCCCAGTACATGATCGCGCCGACAACCGTTGACACTGCACTCAAGACCATTCCTGGCAATCCCATGACAACTCCTCTGATGATTGGTTTGCGTTGCGTTTTCACTGCAGCGCAACACATTCAATGTCCTCTACCCAATCCTAAAATTGGAATCGACGTTCACAGAAAGCTCTCACGAAGAATCATGAAGCTCACACGAAGAACTCAGTAACTTCTCAAGAAGTGTGGCGTCGTAGTGACTTATTAGTCAACGTGAAGCTTCACCGCGTTGAACAACGAGAACTTTGAGGGCGTGCGCACCCTTTCTACGACGTCACCTCCATAGACGGCACGCCGCGAAAGGCACTACGAGACCGGCTGGAGCGATGGCCAAAAGTTACCGCTCGCTTCGGCTCGCTTGGCACCAACGCCGTTCCTGTCGCGCGACCCTAGAGCGAGATCCCGCCGGTGGCGAAGAGTGCGATGGCGGCGGTGCTCATGATGGCCGCCGTGAGCCAACCGAGGACGTTCGCCAGCTTCCCGTTTACGTACGTGCCCATCAAGTTCGGGCTGCTCGAAATTCGCATGACGACTATGAGGAAGGGTGCGGCAACCACGCCATTGATGACCGCGACCAGGACGAGCAACTTGATCGGGTTGACGTTCAGTTCACTCAGCACCGTTCCTCGGACCGTCCCGAGCGCAACAAGACCATAGAAGAAGGGTGCCTTGCGAACGGAACGCGAGAATCCCCACTCCCTTCCGAGCAGATCCGCAAGCCCGACGGAACCTGAAGCGGCGAGCACCGGGATCGCGAGTAGCCCGCTGCCGATGAAGCCGAGTGCGAACACGGTGCTGGCGAGATGGCCCACGAAGGGTTTCAACGCTGGCGCCGCTTGGGCAGCACTCTGAATGCTGGTGACGTGATGAACGTGCAGGGTCTCGCCCGTCGCCAGGATGATGGCGAACATCACCACGTTCGAGAATGCCATGCCGACGAAGACGTCGAGGCAGCTCAAGCGGAGTTTGCGCTTCGCCCGCGCACCGCCGCGACGACGCAGTTGAACGGGGTCGTCACCGCCCTCGGGTTCTTGGCGCATCTCTTCGATTCGATGCGCCTTCTGCCAAAAGAAGAGATAGGGGGAAATGGTGGTTCCCAGCACCGCGACGAGCAACGCAATGTAAGTCTTGTCGAAGACCAGGTGCGGCACCACCGTGTTCGAAAGCACTCGCAGCCAATTGTGGGTGACCAAGATCGCGACGACGACGTAGACCAACAGACCGAGGCTCAGAACCTTCAAGACCTTCGCTATTCGTCGAACGAGCCAGCGACCACCAGAAACGTGATGAGAAGACTGGTCAACAGCGCCCACAGCCAGGTCGGACCCGCCTTCAGGAGGTTCATGCCGGATCCGATGGCCACCAGGTCTGCGGCGATGTTAAGGGCGTTCGCCAAGATCAGGACCGTGAGCAAGACCCCCACGATCATTCGCCCCGCTCGGTGGAACCGCTGCACGGCCAATTCGCCGAGGCCCAGTCCGGTAGCCAACGCCGTGCGGTCGCATATCTCTTGCACCGCGGCCATCAGGGGAAGCGTCACTAGAGCCGCCCACAGGAACGCCAACCCGAAGCGAGCGCCCGCTTGGGAATAGGTCGCGATACCTGAGGGATCAACGTCAGACGCCCCGGTGACGAGTCCCGGTCCTATGGCTCCAAAGTAATCACGCCACGACGGCGTCTTTGGGACGTCACCGGTTGCACTATCGCTCGCTACAGCTGCAACCAGCGACGAGCCACCGGTTTCGCCGACGTGATCTTTCACAAGACGGGTTCGTCGAGATCTTTTCATTCGACGCTGCTGGCGAATTGAACGACGCAGCGAACGAAGGATCCTCGTCGCAAGGTCACGCTGAGGGTAACCCGTGATCGGGTGCGACGTTCGCCGGGCCGGACTCGACGACCTTGCGTGCGTCTTGAGCCACGGGTTGACCGGCCCGGACGGCCTCGAGCTGGGCCGCGAGCGCGGCGCCGTAGAACAGCGAAACGCTCGACAGCAGGCACCAGACCAGGAGGGCCACGATGACGGCGAGCGGTCCGTAGGTCGATCCGAATGACGAGCTCGACGTGTAGAACCACCCGAGTCCGATCGTGGCGAGTGCCCAGAGCAGGACCGCCACCCCCGCGCCGAAGGCCAACCACGACAGGTGCGGTTGTTTGCGCCGGGGCGTCCATCGAAACAACACCGTGACCGAGATGGCGAGCAACGCGAGCCCGAGCGGCCAGCGCACCACGTCCCAGGTCGTTGTCACGACATCGTTGTGCGTCGAGGCCAAGAGCCCCCGACCGAACATCAGGCACACGAATGACACGGCGATCAACGTGCCGACGCTCAAGGCAAAGAAGAACGCCAGTGCGTACTTCTTCACGCTCCGACGATCCTGCTCAACGCCGTAGATTCGATTGAGACCCCTCTCCAGCTGACCCATGGCGGTCGTAGCGGTGACGAGGGCGCCGATCATGCCAAAGAGCAACGGCGTGTAGTGATGTTGCGCGGCCACGCGGTGGGCTTGGGTCACCGCCGCGGTGAGCACCTGGCCCGCCGAGCCGGGAACGATACGTCGCACCGCGACAACGATCACGTTGCTGATACTCCCCTTGTGCAACACGCTCGCGAGCCCGACGATGCCAATGAGGCCCTGGATCGCAACGAGCGAGGTTACGAACGCCAGCGACCGCGCGTGACTGAAGCCGTCGGCCACCCGCAACCGACGAAAGGAATCCATCATGAGGCGCACCAATCCGATGCGGCGAAGCAGACGCCATGCGTCGTCACCGCTCAGGGCACGGGTCTCGGGTACGAGTGCGGCGGTGCTCACTGATCTGGTGCGGGGACTCGAACAACAATCGCTCCACGTTCCATTCGTGCGCGAAGTCGCTTCTTTTCGGCTCGCGCTCCTACGTCGAACTCGCAGCGCGTCGGCCGGCTGAGCTTGATGTCCACTTTGCGACCTTGGGACATCTCGATGAGTGGCGAGCTGTCGGCGTGGCCCAGCACCATGCGGCTGAAGACGCGCATCCACAGACTGGCGTTCTCGCCCAGTCCTCCGTCCAGTTTCTTCTTCCGGGGGGCCACCACGGCAACGTTCACCATGTCCAGACGCACCTTTCATGGCACTTGACGCCACTCTTCTCCCCGGGGCGCTCGACAAGGTCTGGATCTCTCGCGCGTAGTGCACTGAGTAGCCTACGGCCGCGCTCGCCCGTTGCTTCGCTGGCCCATGGGAGATCTCAGTAGCGACGGCGCAGGCGAAGTTTGAGAGGTCGCCCGTCGGGGTCGAACACGAGTCGATAGACGGTTGGCGCCCACCACCGATTCCCTCGACTCACCGGCTCGATGACGTGCGGGCGAATCCGCGGCACCCGTCGACCACTTTCGGTGTCCACCGGCGCTGGCGACGTCGCGCTCGTCGAGCACCGCCGCCAGAGTTCGGACGCGCCGGCGCAGTCGAGCAGCTCGGGGTCGTCCGCGTTGCGTCCAAGGTGTTCGGCCCACAACGCCACGCGCAGATCGCGCGCGAACGTCCGACTCTGGTCGCCGAGCCCGCCCGGGTCACGCGGCGCACGCTCATCGATCCGGCTGTCAATGATCGCGCACGACAGCTCCGAGTCGTGCGTCCACGAGCGGCGATTGAGATTGTCCGAGCCGACCGTCGCCCACACGTCATCGATGACGCACACCTTGGCGTGCACGTAGATCGGAGCGCCGGCGTCGTTGTGCACGTCGTAGATGCCCACGCGATCGCCGCCGGCCGCTTGGACGATGTCGATGGCACGTTGCTGGGCGAATCGACTGGGCGGACCAGAGACCCGGCCGTCCTTATCGGGGAAACGGGGCACGACCATGACGAGTTGCAACTCCGGTTGGCGACGTAACTCGGTCGCCAGTAGTTTCGCTATCTCGACCGACCAGAAGTACTGATCCTCGAGGTAGATCAACGAGCGGGCACGTTTGATGGCCTTGGCAAATCCCCGCGCCACACTGCGCTCCCCGTCGGGCGCGAACGGATACCTGGGCCGTCGCGAGGGATACGAGCGAAGTATCTGTACCGCGTGTCCTCCGCCGGGCGGTGGATCCGCGAGGGGCTCGGGCAGTGCGAGTGCGACGCGATCACGTCGCAGCGTGCGCGACACCCACGCCCGCGCGCGGCTCGAATGATTGAGCGGCGTCGGATCCTCCCACCGTTCGTGAAACGTTGTCTCGAGATCTCCGATTGCGGGCCCGCGGACTTCGAGCTGGACGTCGTGCCACGCGGGCTGGACCCCGTATCGCTCGTCCAACTTGATCGCCTGCTCATTCCCGTGATGCTCATTGTCGTCGCGTCGACCGTGACTGAGGTCGATGCCGCCCACGAACGCCACGTCCTGATCGGGAGCGCCACGATGCCGGATCAGGAACAGCTTCTGGTGATGGGAACCGCCGCGGCGCACTCGTTCATCGAGCAACACCTCACCGCCCGCCTTCGAGATCTTCTTGGCGAATCGTCGGTTCTCCTTGGCGCTAAAGGCGAATCGATCGCTGTGCGAACGCCACAACAGTCCTCGTACGTCGACGCCCTTTCGACAGGCCTCCGCGACGAGTTCCCCCGCCGTCGGACCACCGGGGAAGAGACACTCGTCGCCGTCACTGCGCCAGTCGGCGAACCGGACCTCGTCGCCGCGTTCGAGCGGCTCGAACGCCTTCACCAGCTGCGTGAAGTACGTTGCTCCGTCGATCAGAAAGGCGACGTGGTTGTTCTCGGTCCATCCGACGTGCCCGCCACGACGTCGGTCGATCTCGGTGGACGGATTTCCCCGTTCCTCGGGCGTCAGAAACCAATCGTCGAAGTGCATTGGGTGTCACCGTACCCCAATCAGCGTCGGCCTTCGAGGGGCCCAAGAAATCACGACGACGAGGCGGCGACGTCGACCCGGTTCAGGACAGCGTGGGTCCCTCGGCGCGAACCTTCGAGACGCCCTCCAAGGTTGAGCGCAGGTTCGAGAGCCACGACGCTTCGCGTTGGCCGACGAAGCGCACGCACCACGACGCGGCGTCGCTGCGACTTTTCGCCACACCGGCGCTCACCAACGTGTCGAGCACTTCGCGTTCGGTGATACGCAGGCGTGTCATGACGGGTATCGAAAGACTGGTGAAGACCGTCACGGCACCGTCGGCGCTCACTGCCCAGGCGACCGAGCGCTTCGCGACCGCTTCAAAGCAGTCAGCGATCTTCATTCGCTCCTTGCGGGTTGCCTCGCGAAAGGCGAGCGGATCAGTGCCACCGGGGCTCTGATCCGAGAGCGCACCCACAATGAGGACTTCCTCGTCATCCACAATCAGTGTCGGTGCTCCGACGAACCAGTCACCCGGCAACAGTGACGCCAGTTCGGAGAGCAGTTGTTCATTTTCGGCTGTTGTAATCATAATTACAATCTTACATCTTGAAGATCGCTTCGTGTCGTCGACCATTCTCCAAGAAAGCTGGATACGGAAGCGCGAGCCCGTTAGCCAGAAACCTCAGACTTCATGCGCTGCGAGCCGTAATTCGCCGTCTCTTGATGCGAAGAATCTCTCCACGTTGAAAAAAAAGGCAACGAAGACCGCTGGTCCGTCCCTACCGACGCCGCAGCACGGCTGGCCGAGAGGATTCGGTCACTCTCGCCGCCGGCAGGCGAAGTACGCGCGCACCGATTCGTCGTCCGGTCGGTTTCCGTCGGAGTCGGTCTCTTCGAGAAGTTCGAATCGGACCTCGAGGGCCTCGCGCACCATGGCCAGCGGCACACCCAACTCGACGATTCGTTCGTGACAAAGCCGAAACTGATCATCCTTCACGTGCTCAAAGACTTGGACGTCCCACACCGAAAGCGACTCGCCGTCGAACTCGACGTCCATGATCAACGTGTTCGCGTCGAAATGGTGGACCCAAGGAGGCGACTCGCTCAACGAGCGCAGGCGACCCAGCGTATTGAGATCGAAGACGAAGAGTCCTCCAGGTCGAAGGTGTTCACTCACCCGTTCGAATACGGCGCGCCAGCCGGCGAAGGTCGGCACGTGGTTCAACGTGTCAAAGACGCATAACACGACGTCGAAGCGGTCGTTCAACGAGAACGACGTGATGTCGGCTTCGAAGAGGTTCGCCCTCGGACACCGGCGCCGCGCGATCGCCAACATCTCGGGCGACTGGTCAATACCCGTGAGCGTTAGTCCTGACCCGAGTCCGGCCAGGACCGCGCCGGTACCGCAGCCGAGCTCCAGCACTGACGTGGCGTGGGGAGCGAAGCGGTCGATGTAGCGCAGCATCTTGCGGCTCCGCGGTTCGGGTTCGTCGTTGAGCGAATCGTAGAAACGGGCGAAGGCTGCGTACTCGGGCATTTTTCCAAAGTACTGGAGCCGCACCGGGCGCGCCTCGTTGGACGTCTTCTTCGTTCGCTACGAGCGACTAGCCCTCGGTCAGCGTGCCGCCCGGCACCATCGCGAGTTCGGCGTGCGCCATGTGATGCTCGCCAACCGGCACTGGTCTCGTGGAGGGAATGAACAGCGCCGCGAAGACGGCGAACAGCGTCACGACCGCCACGAAGAGGAAGCCGTCGGTGTAACCCGATTCGGCCGGCAGGCCGCCGTGCACCAGGGTCGAGGTGACGATGCTCGACATCACCGCCGCTCCCACGGCGCCGCCGATGGTACGGATATTGGCGTTCATGCCACTCGCCACGCCCGTTTGTTCTGCGGGCACGGCTTGGACGATGAGGTTGGACATCGCCGAGAAGGCGAGGCCCATCCCCATACCGAGGAGCGCGCCGACGACGTAGATCTGCCACTGGTACGCGTGCGCGAAGGCCAACATGGTATAACCGGCGCACGAGACGATCGAACCGATGATGACCGCCAACTTCGAGCCGATCCGATTGGCGATGCGGCCGGTCAGAAGACCGAAAATGAACATCATCACCGTCTGGGGTAGGAGAAAGAATCCGGAGCGCACGATGCTGGCGCCAAAGCCGTAGCCGGCACTCTTGGGCGTCTGCAGGAACTCGGGCAGGAACGCGAAGATCGAGTACATCCCCACGCCGAACAGGAACGCGACCAGGTTGTTGGTCCATACCGCCGGCACGCGCATCATCTTCATGTCGATGAGGGGCTGTACCGAGCGACTCTCGACGCGGATCCAGATTGCGATCAAGACGACCGACAGCGCGATCAGACCAACGACGCGCGTCGATCCCCATCCCCACACCGGACCCTCACTGACGCCGAGCAACAGGGCGACGAGCCACCCCGAGAGCAGTCCGGCCGCCGCGAAGCTGACGCGACCCTTGGTTCGCACCGGCGATTCAGGGACGAAGAACTGAGCGCACGTCGCCGCGATGGCGATGATCGCGAGCGGAATCCAGAAGAGCCAGTGGTAATCAAGGCTGCTGACGATCGGACCAGCGATGACGAGACCGAGACCGCTGCCGACCGCCATCATCGCGGCGATGATGCCGACGCCGCCGGGGACCTTCTCGGCGGGGAATTCGTCACGGATGATGCCGAACGAGAGCGGCAACGTGCCGCCGCCGATCCCCTGCACGGCGCGCCCGAGAATCAGCATCAGTATCGAATGGGACAGCCCGGCGATGAGGGTGCCCACGGCGAGACCCGAGAGGGTGACGACGAGCATGCGCTCCTTGCCGACCATGTCACCGACGCGGCCGATGATCGGCGTGAAGATCGAAGCCGACAGCAGGTAGGCCGTCAACACCCAGGTCACCGTGTTCTGTGACGTGTGCAGACTCGCCTGAATCGTGGGCAACGCCGGGATCACGAGCGACTGGAGCAACGCGAACGCCGACACGCCGAGGAGCAGGACGACGAAGGTCACTCGGTAGTCGGCTCGTTCGATGGGTCTGGTCATGAAGGCAACTTTCGATCAGCGTTGTGGGGCGTCCACCAGGATTAGGAGGACACTGTGGTGCGCCCAAGACGCCAGCACGCCAACCAATTGATGGCAGTTTATGGCGCGTGGCAACTCTTGCAACGCGTAGTCCGACCTAGATGACGGGCGAGAGACCGCCGTCGATGCTCACCCCGACGCCGGTGACGTAACTCGCGCGCGGTGAAAGCAGAAACGCTGCGAGGTCGGCGAACTCCTGGGCACGACCAACGCGCCCGAGGGGAATAGTCACGCCCTTGGCCATCGTCGCGTAGAACTCATCCTCGCCCACACCAGCCTGCTCGGCGCGGCGCGTCCACTGTCCCGACTCAATGAGTCCGATCAGGATCGCGTTCACGCGGATACCGCGCGGGCCCACCTCGTTCGCCATTGCCTTGGTGAGGGCGAGACCGGCCATGCGCGAGGCAGACGTTGGCGTCGTGTTCGCGTTCGGCGTGCGGGCCAAGATCGCGAGCACGTTGACGATCGCGCCACTGGTCGCCTCGAGAGCGTCGAGCACCCGTCGTGAAACGTGCAACGCGGAAATCACCTTCAGCTCGTAGTCCTCGCGCCACTCGTCGTCGCTGGACGTCGCGACCGGCGTGCCGGCGGAACGTCCGGCGTTGTTCACGGCGCCGTCGAGTCGTCCGAACTTCTCCGACGTCGCGTCGATAAAGTCGTCGAGTTCGCTCGCTTTGGTGACGTCAGCCTGGTAGCAGAGGGCTCCCTCGCCCAACTGCGCCTGCGCGTGACTGAGGCGCTCGGCGTCGCGGCCACAGACAGCCACCCGAGCGCCCTCAGCGACGAGTGTGCGCGCGAGCGCCAGACCGAGACCGTCGGTTCCGCCCGTGATGAGGTACGCGCGATCGTTGAGTTCGAGGTCCATGAGGTCATTCTAGGAACGTCGCTTCACTCGACAGCCGAAGCGACCGACCTGACGTCGTGGCCGCTTTCTCAAACGTTGCCCAAATTGACTCATTTTCAACACGCGGGGCTGTAAACCTGAATGCACCCAATCACGCAAGAGGAGAAACATGAAAATCACCCGCTCCAGCGCGAGTGCGGCGGCCGTACTGATCGCTTCGCTCAGTTTCTACGCCGGCTCACTCACCTCGCCAGCTTCGGCCGGCGTCTCGTACGCGACTCAGGCCCAGGTCAACGCGGCCCAGGCGACCGCGACCAAGGCGCTCGCGGCGGCCAAGGCCGACGCGACGCACCTCAACAGCGTGGTCACTCAAATCAAGGCGTGCTTCAACCAGTTCCCGGCGTCACCTCCCTGCCCCTAGGGATCGGCGCACCGGCGTTCACCAAGAGCTGAACAGCGTGCGACGATAGTCTCGAAGTATGACCACGTTTCTTCCCTCCCCTGATCGTTACGCGTCGATGCCCTACCGGCGTTGCGGAAGGAGTGGACTGAAGCTCCCCGCCGTCTCCTTGGGCCTTTGGCACAATTTCGGTGACGAGCAGCCCATTGACTCACAGCGGGCCATCCTGCGCCGCGCGTTCGACCTCGGCATCACCCACTTCGACCTCGCCAACAACTACGGGCCGCCCTACGGCAGCGCCGAGATCAATTTTGGGCGGCTCCTGCGAGAGGACTTCGGATCACTGCGCGACGAACTCGTCATCTCCACCAAAGCCGGCTGGGACATGTGGCCCGGCCCCTACGGCGACCTCGGTTCGCGCAAGTACCTACTCGCCAGTCTCGATCAGAGTCTCACGCGCATGGGCCTCGACTACGTCGACATCTTCTATCACCACCGATTCGACCCCGACACGCCACTCGAAGAGACGCTCGGTGCGCTCGACTCGGCCGTGCGCCAGGGCAAGGCGCTCTACGTCGGCATCTCGTCGTACTCCGACCATCGCACGCTCGAGGCGATCGCGATCTTAAAGGAACTCGGAACACCGTTGTTGATCCATCAGCCGTCGTATTCGATGTTGAATCGTTGGATTGAGGAGCGGCTCTTGGACGTGTTGGGTGACGAGGGCATTGGTTGCATCGCGTTTTCGCCACTGGCCCAGGGACTTCTCACCAATCGCTATCTCAACGGCATCCCCGAGGGATCAAGAGCCTCCAGGGATTCCTCGCTCTCGCCGGACCTCCTCAGCAAGGAGAATCTCGATCGGGTCCGTGGCTTGTCGGGCATCGCCGAGCAGCGCGGCCAGAAGATCTCCCAACTCGCCCTCGCCTGGGCGCTGCGCGACGCGCGCGTCACCTCGGTGCTCGTAGGAGCGAGCAGCGTGGCGCAGTTGGAGGAGAACGTCGCTGCGCTTGACAATCTCGACTTCACGAGCGAGGAACTCACCCTTATCGACCAGTTCGCCGTCGAGGGCGCCATCAACCTGTGGCGCGGACCCTCGACCAGCTAGGTTCCGTCCGTCGCGGGGCGGCGGGTAACTCCCCTATTGATCCAAGAGTCCCGCCGGGACACTTTCGAGTGTCCGAAGGATGGCCTCAGCCATGGCTCGAGCCGAGGACGGGTCGAGTTCGAGTCCGACTCGTCCTCCAGCCGGTTTCGAAAGGTCCAGTACGTCGATCATGAGCGCGTGGCCGGCCGGGTGATGGACCGGATGGTCGAAGTAGACAATGGCGTCGGTCGCTCGGAACCAGCCGTCGCCTCCCTTCGCGCTGCCCTCAACCGCAATCCGCTCGGTCTGATACGTGCACACGTCGTCCTCCCTCTACCCGTCAGGCGCTTAGATTCTTCGCGAAGAACTTCCAGATCTCACCCCAGGCCTCTTTGGCGACCTCCGGTCGGTAACTGGGACGGTCTGGAGCGAAGAACGCGTGTCCGGCACCTTCGTACGTGTGTGGCTCGAAGGACTTGGCGATCTCCGTCAGGATCCGCGCCAGCTCCTCGGTCTGCTCGGGCGAAGGATACTGATCCTCCGCACCGAAGAGTCCGAGCAACGGACACGAAAGGTTCGCCAACTTGGACGTGAGCGCGGGAAACGTGAGCGGTGATCCCTCGGCCGTGCCGACGACGACGTAGGCGCCGTAGCAGTCGACGGCCGCGTCCAGATCGAGACTGCAGGCCGCCAACACCGATTGGCGCCCGCCCGAGCAGTAGCCGATGACGCCGACTTTCGCGTTCGAATTTGGCAGGCTCCGCACGTACGCGGCGGCCCCGCCCACGTCACCGACGAGACGTTCATCGGGAACGCCGCCGAGCGCTCGCACCGTCGCCGCGGCGTCGTCCGAACTCACGCCCGGCGCTTCTCGACTGTAGAGATTGGGACAGATCGCGATGAAGCCGTTCGCCGCGAAACGTCGGACGATCTCCTTCGTCGCTTCGTCGTAGCCCGGCAAGTGATGAATCACGACGACACCACCGACGCGATGCTCACCGAGAGGCTGGGCCAGATACGCCTCGATCCGGTCGCCGTCATGACCGCGCATCTCCATCGTCTCTGCCCGAAGGTCGACCGTCATACCGCTCCTCTGTCCTCGTGCTGGCACTGACGCGACAAATGTACCGTCTCTAATGCATAACCCATCACGTCGTCGTCACGGCGAGGCGGATGCGTCGAACCAGTCGCACGTTCGCGCCCTTCAAGGATCGAACTCGAGTCCTGCTACCAGTGGATTCGCCCGTCAGTTGGCGATGTCCACTCCTCGTTCTGGCAGCCGTTCTCGCTCTCACTACAGTTGTGAAACATCATCGGCTCGTTCATCCGCGCCCAAAATGAAAGACGTCACCACGTGTCCGGTATCCAGCGATACGACCTCCAAGGAGGTCCTCCACTCACCGAACGAGAGCTGAGGCGACGCTGGGCCACTTTTCACAGCGCGATTCGAATCAAGTCCGAGAAGCCGTTCCGCCAGTTCATCGGTCGCATGCTGGGCGAGGACACGCGGCGTTATCAGACCGCGCGCTTCTTCGGTCGGCCCCTGCTTCGCACTCTTCGCCGACTGCGCGGTCAAGACCCCGACAGCGCGCCGCGCGCGGTAGTCGCCAAGATTGACCTCTTCTTTCCCGACAACTATCGACCGCGCGAGGTCCTTCTCGTGGAAGAGGAGACGGTGTTCGAGGAGAAACTGAGCGACGTCGAAGTCTTCGAGGTCAACGAGACCGCTGACGGTGGCTTCGCCGCTCTCGACACGCTCAATAACGTCATCGCCACCTCAACACGAACGTGGCTCTTCCTGCACGACGCCACGCTGACGCGCGACAAATGGATTGGCTCGCTGTCGATACTCCTCAGTGCGGCGCTCGACGTCGACGACGTCGTGTTCGCCGACGAGGTGGGCCCGCTCGCCCACGCGCCCATCCTGAAATCTGCCAGCGTGGGTCCCCATACGCTGCTCAGCTACAACGTCGTGGGTCGACCGGCTCTGCTTCGCGTCGCGACGCTGCGCGCCATTGGTGGATTCTCATCCGAAGCAGGCTGGGCATTTGAACACGACGCGTACCTGCGCCTCAACGAATCGTCAGCGACGTTTCATCACGTGCCCTTGATCGTCGCGCCGGGTCGTCCGGCGATCTCGTTCTCACCCGCGCACATCGACGGCGACAGCTATCGCGCCGTTCGAAACGCTTTCTTTCGCCGTGGCTGGCGCGGAACCGTGGAGCCCGGAGTCCTTGGCGGACTCGTGCAGTGGACGATTGGGTCGCCCTCACCGCCGCCTTCGATCGACGTCATCATCCCCACCCGTGACCGTCTTGACCTCGTGCTCCAGTGCATCAACGCACTGGAGACGCAAACGACGTACCCGAACTACGACATCGTGATACTGGACAACGACTCCAAAGAGCCCGCGACGCTCGAGTACTTCGCTTCAACGAACTACCGCGTCATTCCCTGTCCCGGTCCTTTCAACTACGCCGCCATCGTCAACCGCGGCGTAAGCCTCAGCACCGCCGACTTCGTGGTGACACTTAACAACGACACGATTCTGATCACGCCCGACTGGCTCGAGAGGATGATCGGCGTCGCCGCGCTGCCCGAAGTGGGTTTCGTCGGCGCCTGCCTAATCGACCAGGCCGGACGTCACGAACACGAGAGCATCGTCATTTCGCCCTATCCCCAACACCTACGGACAGATTCGAACTATCCGCACCAGGATTACTTCGCACTTTCACGCCGCGACGTAGCGGCCGTGACCGGTGCAGTACAGATGGTGCGTCGTGAGCTCTGGCAGTCCCTCGGCGGGATGGACGAGCGCCTTCGCGTGACGATGAACGACGTCGATATCTGCCTGCGCAGTCAGGTCGAAGGCCGTTACGTGGTCTACCTACCCGACGTCAAGTTGTTCCACCACGTCAGCTCTTCGAGGGGAAAGCTCGATCCACTCGAGGATCGCAACCTGTTCATCCAGCGCTGGGACATCTTCGGATCGTTCCAGGACCCCTACTTCCCCGAGTCGATCCTCCTCCTGGGCGAAAAGATGTACTTCCGCCATCGCTAGTCGAGGTCCTCGAGTCCCGACCCATTTGCGTCGCCCTTGTATCCTGAGTGCGTGAACTCTACAAGGGCCCGTTTCGTAGCGTTCTACCACCGGCTTCCTTCGTGGGCCGTGCCGGTGATTCTGATCATCCTCGCGGTGTTCGTCGCGAACCTCATGTACATCTCGGGACTGGGCCTCGACAATCCAATCTCGTGGACGGCGGGGATCTCGCACCACATCTGTCGAGTGGCGTGCGGGCGTCCCGCGATCGACCCGAACCTCGGCTACCTCACCCAGCCGTTGGGCCACCTCTCGGCGAGCGACATCCTGCACGGTCATCTGCCGTGGTGGAACTACTACGAGGGACTCGGCCAACCGCTCGCCGGCGAGATGCAGGGCGCGTCGCTCTTTCCCCTGACGTTGCTGTTCGCGTTGTCCGACGGTCTCTTGTGGTTCCACGTCTGTCTCGAGATCATCGCCGGCGTCTCGACGTACTTCCTCCTGCGACGTCTCTCGGTGTCGAGCGTGATCGCGACCGGCGTCGGCGTGGTCTTCGCACTGAACGGAACCTTCGCGTGGCTCGGCAACGCGGTGCTGAACCCGGTCGCGTTCCTG
>Ga0209385_1000213_pt1 | contig 22700 bp, 15 predicted proteins | sample NGEPerB_FD_184506 | JGI IMG/M metagenome (GOLD analysis project Ga0209385, IMG submission 184506) | Arctic peat soil microbial communities from the Barrow Environmental Observatory site, Barrow, Alaska, USA - NGEE PermafrostAB12-B... | ecosystem: Environmental > Terrestrial > Soil > Wetlands >... | reverse complement strand
GAGGCGCACGTTGTCGCGCGGGCGCCTCCAATCGTTGAAATTATGCAAACAAAACGAAAAAACAATACCTTCGGGCGAAGGCAATCCTGCGGGGCAAGACCAAGCCTCAGTCCGGGCGTCCGCCAAGTTTTTGCACGAGGCTCTGCGCGGTCTCACACTGCTCCTTGAATTTTTGCGCCTGCGCACCCCTGCAAACGCGTTTCGAAAAAGATCCGAGCAAACGGACGGCCTTTTCCTTTTGTGGAGGGTCCATTACCGCGTATGTACTACCAAGGTTGAACGCGATTTCAGGATGCTTTTCACCAGCGACTTCTTGGGCTTTTTCCATCGCTGCTACCATGCTGGGTTTATCGTCTTTGGCCTGGGCCACTTCGAATAACAGCACGTACATCCCATAAAGATTCGAGTTGTTGTCTTCGCTTGGTCGAACGTAGCGTGTGCCTTCTTGGAGTACTTGTTCGGCCTCCTTGTAAAACTTCAAATTCACGTATAGCTCACCAATTGGCGGGTAGAACATCGCGTGACTAATTGGATCATGTTCGATGGCCTTCGTGTAGTTTGTGAGCGCATCCTGATCGTTGCGCGTCCACAAGCTGGCTTGGCCGAGAAAGAAGTAACACTCCGCATAATTCGGATCTTTCTCAATGCATTTTCTCAACGGCTCTTTCGCTTCCTCATAGGCATCGGGATTTCCGCCCTCGGCTTGCTTGATGAGTGCATACCCTCGCTTGAACCAGTAGTCAGCAAATTCAGGTGCCACCTGAATCGCCCGCGACATTGTCGATGCCATCTTGTCCCAATCTTCTTTCTTCTCATAAGCATTGCTTAACTTATGTAAAATTCGATGATTGGTCGGATCGCGCTGAATTGCCTCTTCGTATTTCTGTATTGCGCCCTCGACGTTAACCTTGACCATACGGTCGCCCTCGTTTGCAAGGTTGATCGCTTCGATATGGTCACGACTACAGCCCGTGCCGGCCGCAAGAGCCCAGACAACACTCGTCGTCGCACATATTAGCTTCGTTAAACTGCGCATATTCATCGCGAGTTCGCTCTCTTGTTCATGGGAACCGTTTATTGAGAATTGCATAGCGGGCTACTGGAACCAGGGTTTACCAACACCCAGCGAAGACTTCCCGACGCGACAGAAATTGCCCTTTCGGAACCGGAAAGAGATTGCGGTGGCGGCGTATTCCTTTCCCAATTGCGGCCCGAGCATACGCGCAGCTATGGTGGAAAGTAAAGTGTCACTGCCAGAACTTGGCATCGAAAAGGCGCCGATTTTCTCACTTCAAACCACCAGCTAAGTGAGTCGGTTAACTGCGAACCCCCGCCCGGATGGCCACATCGCCCTTCCTACGAATATTCGAGCGCATATTGAAAAACCCAGCAATACCGACAGGAAGCAGCTGCAGCCAACAACAAACACTCTGCTGCCTCGCCAATATCAACGGAGGCAGACGTCCCAGCAGCCGACCTGTCTTCGAAACATCAAGCCGGTAGAAACACCCCCGTGGTAATGCAGTAACAAAACAGAACACGCCTGGAGCATCGAGCTCCAAGCGTGCCTCAGGTTAGGATACCGCTAACCTAATCTGTCAACCTGGCTGGAACATAATTGGGTAGACAACTGTTACGATACCCCCCTCAGGCTGCGGGAAACTCAGCCCATAGTAGGCATTAATAACACAATTTACCACCCCACTGTCGGGTAAGTCGGAACCGCCGTTCTGCACGTTGGAAACCGACCCATCGCGACCAATCACAAAACGAACCTGAGCACGCCCTTCCAGATTTGGATTCCGAGCCAGGCCTTGTTCATAACACATTCTAAATCGACCATAATTCTGACGCACAATGCGTTGAATCACCTCAGGTGGCAACCGACCACTCACTGTCGTAGCCCCCATTCTTATCTTGGGTGACCTGGTTTTATGCGATCCGCCCAAGCGGCCATGACCGGAACCAAAACCTTGACCTGTGCCGGTACCGGCACCGTGACCTAATGTACCGATCGATCCAAGCCCGATGCCCTCACCCCGTCCACCGCCACCTTCGCCGATGCCCGATAGACCAAGGCCACCCGCACCAAAAGCGTCACCAATTTCATCGCCCCACATATTGCCGCGGGCACTTATTTCGTCGGTACCAAGAGAAGTATCCCTGCCCCATGGTGCCGTGGGTGCATTAGGGTCCCCCGCTGCTCCTGTATTGAGTAGACCAATCATACCAAATTCTTGCGCTTCTCGGAGGGCCGCAGCACGTGCGATATGCGGGTCGGGATTATCGCGAGGCCCCTGTACGGCATACCGCTTGTTAGTAGCTTTGGAAGTCGGATTTCCCATGGAACCCTCTTCGCCCTTCGCTCTTGTGCCTGTACCACCCTCTTTATTATCAGCGTTGTCCTCCGCAACCTGCTCCGTTTCCTTCTCTTCTTGCTCTCGTTCAGCAGCCGCCTGAAGATACTGTTGGATCAAATAGAGTTGATCCTGATTGATACCTTCGTCGTCCGTTAGCCCCAAAGGAGGCACAAAAAACGCCATTGCCGTCACAAAACCGCCCACAGCGGCAAATGAAAGGCCGAAATAAGAAACCACCGCCCACTCGACACCCGCCGCCATACCCTTCTTTGCGGGCCTTCCAGCATTAACCGCCGCAACTTGAAATACGAACGCATCGATTTCAATGCGGGCCTTGCCACCCGTCGGCAAACTCATTTGATGGCCGCCGGTCACTTCTGCTGTCGGTTGTGCCCGTTGCCGCACCTCATCAAGCGACATCCGGGGCTGACCCGGCAACTCGACAAACCCCTTGGCTCCCGGCGGAATAACCACTGCAGTCGACATTCGATCCGCCACGACCACAGGCAAGCGCGTTGTGCCAATCTTCTCGGCTGGAATGAAGAAATCACACGCGTAGTTCTTGCCTTCTTCTTCACCAACATAGAAGTTGCGAGGGGGCGCTAGGTGGGAAACGTGCAATACGTTCGTGCCCCAGAGCACCATAACTTCTACCGCCGGAACATGGGCGAGCTCAACCTCATCCGGACTCACATCGGGCCCACTCTTTACCAAAGTATACGTATATGTTCCGGGGGGCGCGTCGTCGGGAACGTCCGTCGGTGACCTAGCCGCAAACGGATTGACCGCCGCGTTATCGAACGGGTTCGATGCGCCTCCGAATGGACTAGATGCGGCGGCTGCAGCAAATGGATTCGGCGCACCTGCGAATGGATTTGGACCGACGGCAAATGGATTCGACGTTGGGGCAACCGCGGCCGGCCTAACACCAACCGGCTCGGCATTTGCGACTGCGGTCACTGCGCCCACGGCGTCAGTTCTTTCCAGAACCAGCCGCGTACCTCCGATTTGAATTTGATCGCCCGCGTGCAGTTTACATTTATTAACGCGGGCACCGTTAACAAGCGTGCCCGGTTCATTGCCTAGGTCAATAAGGGTCACATCATCGGGACCAGCAACTTCAACGACCGCGTGCATTCGCGAGGCCGCCTCATCATCAATGCGCAAGTGACTTTTTGGATCCTTGCCAACCTTGACGATATCTTGTGTAACGGTCTCCCGACGTAGGAGAGCGTCGCCTTGATACACCGCGAATGTGAGTACAGCTTTGGACATGCTTCAAATCCCACGTACTTGTCTTGAATGAAACTCAACTAGAGCTAGATGTTCTCCACCGACTTCAGCATCTCCGGCACAAACGAGGTGCGAGGGCGAATCAGGGTGGTTCGTGCGGCAGTGGGGCGGACTCTGATTGTGGCGTCGTTTGGACCAAACCCACCGGCATTGAGAGGATCGTCGCTGAATTCGTACCCATATCCGCCTTCAGTATCCGCACTCTTTGCTTGGGCAAAGACCCTTGGAGCAGCCAAAAATGCCGCAAGTCCGAACAACAGACCTCCCCAAAGTATTCGTCGTCCTTGAGTCATTTTAACCTCCAGCGGAAAATACAACCTAAATTCCAACACCATTGTATCAAGATGCTACGCCCATTTCAACCCTGTTTGAGGCCAAGCCGGAACGCCCATAGCTTTGGATCCGTCACCAGTTGACAGCAGATTCATGCTGATGTTCCCAATGGAAATCACATTTGGGAGCAGAAGGGGGCGTCGACGCCCCCAAACTGCCGATATTGATTACTTCTTGCCTGATTTTTCAGGCTTCTTTTCGTCTGTGGCCGACTTCTTTTCGTCTGCAGCCGGCTTCTTTTCGTCTGCAGCTGGCTTCTTATCATCTGCAGCTGGCTTCTTATCGCCAGTCCCTTTCTTGTCGCCGGCCGCGGCGTCGCCTTTCGAATCAGAGTCACTACCCCCACCCTTCGCCTTATCACCAGGTGGAGGAGGAGGCGGCGCTTTCGGTGCTCTTGCGGCTTCTTCGCGCGTCCTCTTGCCTTCCTCCAGGAACTTGATTGTGTCCTGCATATCCTTAATTCGTTCCTTTGAACGCTTCACGGCATCGGCAAATGCAGCGTCACTGCCGGCTTTACCCGTAAAATCCTCGTATTGCCGAATGGCGACCTTCATCATCGCGATAGACTTGTCTTCGTCCCCAGCCGACTTTGCCTTGAATTCCTGGGTTAGAATCGCTTCGTTGTAGTACGTCTCTGGCCGGGTTGTCGAAATCTTCTTGGCTTCGGCCAACTGCTTTTCAGCCTCCGGCAGCTTCTCGTCCCTGTTGCCTGGATTGATCTCACCGCGGATGGCGAGCGCCAAGCCCAAATGGGCCTCAAACTCATTCGGTCGAAGCCTTAGCGCCTCGCGGTAGGCAGTCTCGGCTTGATCAAAACCACGGAACGACAGATTAACTGCCGCGTAGTTCATGTGAGCCTCAAAAAAATCGGGATCTAGCTTACGCGCCGCTGCAAAACTCGTTACGGCTCCATTAAAGTTCCGCAACTCCACCTGAATTAGGCCCGACGTATTATGGAGTGCGGCGTATTTGGGATTCTTGCGTTGGGCTTGAGAAGCTACTAGGGCCGCCAAATCCAACATTTGCTCGTTCACGCGAGCCGCCTTCGAACTAGAAGCAACGAGACCCCGCCGCCGTCCTTTCCGCTTGCCTCCTTCCTCACCTTTCGCTTTGGCCTGCTCCATGTAGTAAATAGCCAATTGATTGAAGGCCGGCATGTAGTTGTCATCAATAGCAAGCGCTCTCTGGAGATTGCGCTTCGCTCGATCCAGATCGTCCTTACCGTCTGAGTTCGGCTGATCGTTGCCGCGTTCCATCTGCAGTGCCGCTACAGCTACGAGCGCCTCGACATTCTGAAACTGCGCATCGTGGATTATTTGTTCCAGCGATCCGATCGCGGAATCAAGATTGTTGTTTCGTTGGTAGTCATAAAGGGCGAGCTGAACTCGCGCCCGATGAAACTTAGCATTGGCCGACACGGCCTTTTCGAACGCACCTCGCGCGTCCTTGTCCATTCCACAGCGCTGGTACGCCAAGCCAGAATTGTATAGGGCCTCCGCCAACGTCTGGTTGGTGGCCGATTTCTGTTCATCTGCAGCGGCTTTAAATGCCTGAGCAGTGCTCTTGCACGAGGCGTCGTCCCACTGCCCCTTGGAATCCGTATCGGTGAACTCCTGCAGAGCACCTTCGAATTTATCGGCAGCCTCCTTCGAGACGCTCGTCCCAGTAGCCGAATTCTTACCACTAGGATGCGAGGGAGCTTTCGCTTCCGGCACCTTTGCCTCTCCACCACAACCAACCGCGACGATTAGGGCGCCGACGGCCAACAAGCTCTTGCCACGCAACATCTGACTCCTCCGGGGATTCCAATTGCGATCCGCGAGTGACCGCGACACCCGAAATGGTGCCGCGGCCCGTCGGCTCACTTCTTCTTCTTCTTCTCAGGCTTTTTCTCAGATTTTTCAGCTTTGTCGTTATCACTCGACTGCGATTCGGACTTCCGAATTGCTTTCTTATCCGTGTCCGGTTCTGCACTTGCCGTAACGAAGGACTCACCACCGATGCGAACCGGTCGTGGCTTCTCGCGAAGTGCACTATTCACCCGATTGGGTGAACCGCGGAACTCATCAATCAAGTGGTACTCAGTCTTGTAGTTATCGGCCAACCACTCTTCACAAGTTCGGCTGAATTGGTCGAAGTACTGGTATTTTACCGAATACTTCAAGCACGTCTCGAAGGCTCCTCGCGCCATCTGCTTTTGTGGCTCGGAGGCGTCATCAAGGGCGCCATAGTACGCCGTACGCAGCTCGTAATCTTTCTTGATAGAATCCGGTATCGGCGCAGCCCGGAATTCCTTGACGAACTGACCCCACATTTGGCCCACGCGGGAACCTGCGGCAATTACCCAGCGCGGCGGAGGCACCGGTTGTAGGTCGACAATTCTCTTGTACTCTCCGGTAGCCGCTTCGATAAGTGGGCGCTTCTTCCCGATCCACTCTTTCACTTTCGTTTCGATATGCTTCTTGACGGCATCTTTCTCGCCCTTGCCCTTATATTCAGGAAACTTTATGGAATCCACTTTTGATTTCATTTCTTCAGCAAAGAAGAATGATGCTTCGCCGACGGCTTCCAGTGTTCTTCCGATGCGTCGCGTGCGAGCATCCTCAGAATCGTCTTTGATTGATTGAATTTCCTGAACGGCTTTTTGTGGATCGCGCCAGGCGCCAAGAACCTTTTTGTATTCCGTTGCAGCATTCGGGAGACGTTTGGTATTGGCGTACGCTCGGGCCAATAAACCGTGGGCCTGAATGCGCACGTCAAGTGTGGCCTGCTTATCGATCGTGCCGATACTCGCATTTAGACGTTTCACTACGTCTTCCCAGGCATTCTTTTCACCGTAGTGGGCTGCGACTGCGAAAGCAATTTGGGCCGCTTGCGCCGGCTTGCGTCCTCCGTAGTACTTATTGAAGTTTGACGCGTCTGCGATTGCTTCTTCTTCCTGACCGAGACCCAATCTCAGAACAACGGCATCACTGATTGCTTGATCGGCCGTTTCGCCTTTATAACTTGTCTCTTTGGCGTATTTTTCAAACCATTCAGACGCCTTATCGTAGACCGCGATGGCCTGATAGTTCCCGCCTATTTCATACATCGCCTTGAAGGCCAAGGGAGTTTTGGCCAAGCCAAACTTTGGATCGAGCAAAACCATTCTGGCACCAATGGACTTTGCCAAAAGTCGACCAGCCTGGTAGGCACGGGCGCGATTGTAAAGAATCTCGTCAGCCTTCTCGCATTGCTTAACCTTTTCGCCCTTTGACAGCGGCTGCTCGCAATACTTTGCCCACAGTTCCCCATAGGCTTCCGCACCTTTGCGGTAATTATCAATGGCCTCGGAGCCCTTGCCCTGCGCTGCTTGCGAATCCGCCAATTCGACAATCTTTTGCGCCTTGAGACGCATGATATCGAATTGAATCCTTGTCAGAAGTTCGCACTGATCCTTGTTGTCATCGAACTTCTTGCCTTCGCAATATAATTGCAAGAACTGCGGGACGTCCTTGCCCATATCCGTGAAACAAGCAGGTCGCGGCGGTTCGGCCTTGGAACCCAAGACATTGATGGCTTCAAGGTAAAGTTGCCCCGCGTAAATACCCGCGTCCACTTTGGAATAACTGAGCGAGATGTCGCGGAATGCAATCGCCGCTTCTTCCCAATGCTGAGCCTCAAAATAGGTTCTCGCTCGAGCGTACTTGACGTCAATGTACTGCTCGACGGCTTCCTTGTCGGTTTCCTCAGGCTTGACGTAACAGACATAGCGGTTGAATGCCTGAATCATGCCCTTCTGAAGCGCGGTAAGTTCCTTGGGCTTGAACTTCTCCCATTCACCCTTCTGGGCTTTGGTGTCGGCTTCGCTCGCACCCTTTGGACCGAGACCTTTTGTCTTGCGATCAGAATGATTTGCGTACTTCTGATCGTACATCTTCTGATAACAAAGAACCGCAGCATAGGCTGCCTCGGCGGCGTCATTGCCTCCTGGGTCCTCGTCAACTACCGCGTCAAAAGCAGGCCCGCACTCTTCCCACCGCTGCTGGAAATACAGCAAATCGGCCATCGCGTACTTGATCTTGTACATCGTTGGCCAGTCTTCCTTGACAATGCGCGGGAATTCGAATTTCGCAAAGTCCTCCGTTTTGAAATTCTCACCCACCTTCTTGTAAAGGTAAGCTGCAAGCTCCATCGTCTTCTTATCACCCGTGCCACGCACGCCCCCGGACCCCACCGCCTCCAAGTGCCAGCTCATCGCGGTTTCAGCGAATAGCTCGGCGGTTCGGTTCGAGCACTCGTGCTTGGATTTGTCCGAGTGGCTGTCATTCAGAAACGCTTTGCGAATTTCCCCCTGCTTGTCCATCTCCTTACGGATGATTTCCTTGTCCGATGACTTAGAAGCTGAGACGGCACCCGTAATCTGTGTCTGGTAGTGGCAGTAACGGTCGCCCTTATCGCGAGTCATTAGGTCTTGGTAAAGCGTAATTCCTTCAGGGTAGTGCCCCGTATCGAGGTACGCGTAACCAAGTTCGTTCATCATATCGAGCGTTTTGTCGTCCGAGTTGCCGGAGTCACCGCTCAGAGGCTTGAAGAAATTGTAGGAACGACTGGGATTGCCGCTGATGGCATACACCGGGATTAGATCGCGGCGGGCAGATTTGGCCAATTGTTTTGCGTTAGGCAAATCTGAGAATTTATCACCGTATTCGATGACGGCCTTGAACTCATTCAAGGCTTCCGCGTATTCGCCCTTGTTCCAATGAACGTATCCGAGCTTGTACCGCGCGTAGCCATAGACCTTGTTCTTAGGCGGAGGATACTTGATAACCTCCTTGTAGGCGGAAGCGGCCAAATCAAACTTGGAAGGTTCGCCCTGCGCCTCTTGGAAGAATAATTCGCCGAAGGCGAGATATGCGTTTGGAATGTAGGGCGATTGAGGGGCCTTCTCAATTAGCTCGTAATATACCTTTCGAGCATTTTGAAAGTCCTTGGCCTGCTCATATTCATAGGCCAAGTAATACAGCACCTCATCCAACTTCGAGTAGTTGGGGTACTGGTCCTTCATCATCGAGTAGTACTTGATTGCGTTCTGACGAGAAGCTTCGGCAATCTTCTTTGCCTGTCCGGCGGCACTTCGATGCTTGGACTTCTCGCTCGCGAGAGTCTTCTTGTCCCCTGCAATCAGCTCGGCGGCGTTCTGGTCGCGTACACCGGCTGACTCGAGCTCAACGTAGCCTTCCGCAAGTCGGCGCACCAATTGAGGCCTGTCGGGTGAGTTCTTCTTGGTTTCCTTGAGCAATCTCTCAAGGCCCTGAATCTCATTGATCAGCAAAGCACGCGCGCGCGCCTTTAACCGAGTAGTTCTGGTATCTCGATCTGCGAACTGCAAAAGCGTACTAGCGTCTCGGGGCTTGGATGAATCCTCACGCTTTTTCACTTCACGGGGTGGTGGTGCACTCTTAAATGCCACGGCCCGCTTCTTCTTGATATCGAATGTTTTGGGCCCTTTAGGGCACTCGGACAAAGCCTTCTTGGCCTCCGAGCTCACACATTCCGAGCTAAGTTCCGTTGGCTTTTCAACGGCAAGCGAGTTTTGCGAGGCAAACAGCGTTGCCCCAACTAGTAGACTCGCCAGCCAATTCATTGTGCGTGCAGCCTTCATTCCCAATTACCTCCCACACGTCGACATGATGACCTGGCGGTAAAAACCGAGTTCGTCACGCCAGTACTCGCCGTCGAATGGCCAAAGGATGTGTTCCTGGTCAGGGTTGACGATTCCATAAATCTTCGATTCAGTTGTGCTGACCTGCCCTTTTTTGATTTTTTCATCGAGCAGGTTTCTTTGAGCGGCCGTAATGTCTATGAGAATCTTTTCACCATTTCTTACGTGCTCGTGAATTTCATCCACGAACCGCTGATACCGCGACATTGCCAGCTCACCCGTCTGGCGAACCGCCATCTCACGTGCAATCGCTAGCGATTCCCGAACTTGGCCACCGATTCCCGAATCCTGGAAATTGGAGGGGGATTTCTTGAATCGCCCTTTTTCCTCGTCGAGCAGTCGAACGTACTCAATATTTCGCAGCAGCTGACGATCACTCAAGGCCGACGACACAATTGGCTCGATAATGGGATCCAGGTTTGCGTTGTGTTCACGAACCTTAATCAAGAACTTGAAGAACGCTTCATCGTTACTTGACCCCTTGTAGCGGTTCAATATCTTACTAAGCTCGGCCTTAATCGGCACAAACCGCTTATTGAAGCGGGCGACCACGATCATCGCTGCCTCATAATTGCAGTTGGCAAAGTAGATAACCGCCTTCAAAATATCCGCTTCAGGGTAGAAGGAGTTCGGGAAATAGGGCGATTGAATGGTGTGGATATTGCCGAGGGCTCGGGTGTAGTCGCCGGCCATGAAGTACGCCCAAGATTCTTCGAACAACGCATCCAGCCAATACTCACTGGTCACATCAATTTGGTTCCAATATTTGACGGCCGCACTTAGCTTTGTTCCGTCAATGGTAGGAACATTCGTCTCCATATTGAGGCGAACGGACGCGGAATAGTAGGTTCGGGCCATCGAAAGGTACGCGAGATCTCGCATGCGCCCTTCCTCTTCGACACCTGACACGCCTTCTTCCAGCGCCTTTTCAATCCGTTGAAAGCTCTTTACAGCGGGTATCGACTGCCGTTTCTGAACGTAACTGACTCCGGTAAAAAATTGAGCTTGAACGTAGTGTTCGCTTCTTCGGTCAACCCGCTGAAATAGGCGTATCGACTCCTCGTACTGACGATTGCGATACTTGTAGCGCCCCAGCATGTAATTGAGCGTCCAATACAGTTCTTGCTGCTGGGCGTTGTCAAAACGAGCGACTTCTTCGTCTGAATACTTGCCGACTCGTTCGATTATGTCGGCCGGCTCTGGCAGTTGCGTTGCCAGTTTCGCGAGCCAGAGCAGAGTCTCTCCGAATTTCAAGTGAAACTTGTTGTCGGCAATAACGCTGAAAATTGCGTAACTGGCCTGATAGAATTTCAGTCGATACAAACAAATCGACAAGTAGTACTGGGCAAGCTGCTTATTTCCCTCATCATCGCCACTTGCTCCACTTACGACTTGGTACATGCCAGTCGCGGCGTCGCTCCACTTCTCCTTATCGAACAATTTCTTGGCCCGGCCAAAAGCCTCGCTCGGGGCGCCCGCACTCACGGGACCTTGCTGCGATGAAGACTGTTCATCCAGATCAATGTCGACGTTCTTCTTGCCACCTTTGCCGGCGCCCTTTTTACCGCTCGGCTTGGGACTGTCAGAGTCCAAGTCCATGACACCCTGCGCATGGCTGCGCGGGGAGATGGTGACGCCCCCCAGGAATACACAGGAAGCAAGAATGCACACTCCGATTTGGCGCTTTCGCAACATGGAGCCTCTCTTTGACTGTTCAGGTCGGCGCTACGCGAGCGGGGGGTTCCCGCCCAAAAACCATCCACCAGGGCTGGCTTGGGAAAACTTCAATGAGAATCAATAGATACCAGCCGCGGCCGCCCGGATGTTAGTTATCGTGGCAGAGCATTGTCAAGCACGTCCTCCGCCTTTGATGAAAAACCTCTGAAGGCGGGGTAATGATTGTACTTAGAACGCAATAATTTGAGGAGCCTGAAGTCAAACGCTCGATTTCCAAGTAAAGATGATGAACCACTTACGGCTGGGACTATTTGGAATCTCGCTTGGTTGCCGGGGCGGGCCGGACACCCGTTATTGAATCTGGCAACCTTCTTGCTTGTAAGGCACGTTCTGTCGCACTTATCGCTCTGCTTAAACTTTCCGCTGCATAAGAATGCTTGGCTGTCGGCATGTTTCGCTGCTACATATCGAGTGTTTCTTGATTGACGTCGAAGGTTTACGTCCATTAGGGTACTAGCCGTCTGGTGCTCGGGTCTGGATGTCCGTACAGGTGGTAGCGTAATGACACGAACGCAATGGGTTATCCTAGTCATATCGGGACTTTCAGCGGGAACCGCTGCTGTTGGCTGCACGCCCGGAGGTGTGGGTGATCCCTGCATACCGGAGGATGAGTACTCGCTAACCTTCTCAGGCTTCGGCTACGCCGAAGCCAACGTAGAAAGCCGATCTTTCCAATGCGAGACGCGTGTCTGTATCGCTAATCACTTCCAAGGACGCGTCTCATGCCCCTACGGTCAAACGCAGGATGTCATTACTAATATTGACAATAGCCCTCCTGGACGCTGTCATGTGCCGGCGGCGCCGGATCTCATAACCGCTCCGGTAGCGCCGCAAGCTATGGATAGGAGAGCCGAAAATACGGTCTACTGTTCATGCCGCTGCGAAGGTGCTGATAAATCAGCCAAGTACTGCTCTTGCCCGAGTGGCTACAGTTGTTTGCCCCTCGTTCCAGACCTCGGCCTGGGCCAGTCACAACTCGCTGGCAAGTACTGCCTCAAGAATGGCACGGAATTCACGGGCAACATCGGGGGCAATCTTTGCAATACTGCTACAAAGTCTTGTCCTACGGATACCGTATCGAACGCTGCGATGAATCCGTAGTATTGACAAATACTTGAGGCCTTCGAGGGCTTTCTGACCGATAGGTCTAGGTGCCCGACAGGCTGACTTCCAGACAACGGATTGGCAATATTGCAGAATTGGCTGTTGTACAGCATCTGCAGTCACTCGGTTGGCAGGTAGTTGCACGCAACCTTCGGATGGGGCCCTATGAACTCGATGTCGTAGCCAGGGACGGGTCGACCCTAGTCGTTGTTGAAGTTCGGTATCGAGGACACGGCGCATTGACAACAGGCTTTGGCAGCCTTTCCCCGACGAAACGAATGCGAGTCCGGCGCGCCGGCGAACGGCTCTGGCACAGACACTACCGCAATGACGAAACGGTACAGCGTATGCGCTTTGACGCAGCCAGCGTGCACTTTGACAGTGGCGGACGGGCGGTCATTGAGTACGCCATGGCGGCTTTCTAGACTGCTGATTACTGATGTTCCGTTGGATTCTGCCTTGTCCAAGCTAGGATCACTGGGAGAAAGTAGCTACAGGGTCGCTCCCGGAATTGGCACAGCAACGAGCACCACCGAATTGCCGCGGACCTCGACCAAATAGCGAACGGGACGCCCGTGCTTTGCGGCTATCTCTTGCTCGCTTGATTGAATACGCGCAATGAAGGCCTCGAAGGAGATCCCTTCGACTGGGTCGCCCAGTTGCTGCTTGGCAGCAACGTAATCTCTGAATACGCGAGCATAATAGGCGTCTTGAGACTCCGCGGACAGCATTGCGATAACCTCTGGACTTACTTGCGGGTTGGTTACCGATGACTCGTCCACGCTGAGCGCTTCTTGGAAATGTTGCGCGTTCGGCGACACCGAAGGTCGCCCCTGTTCGTCTGTGTTGTCTTCCGGTACTCCCATCAGAGCATTAAGAAGTGAGTTAATTCGGAACACTAGACCACCAAGCTCGGGGTGCTCAATTTGAAACCGCAGCGTCTGGTTGCCGTTAATTACCGCGAGCAGCCCGTCCTCAAGCTCAGAGACTGGCTGCGTTATGTAATTGCCAATTAGCCAACCTGCCACTATTACAAGGACAAGGCCCAGGGCGATTGCACCCATCAAGGGAGCCAGAAGCCCTGTCACACTGGGTACCAATGACGTAGGCATGGCGGCAATCAGAACAACTTGGCCGGAGGAGAATCCGTCCAGGGGGGATACGGCGAAAACCCAATCTCCCCCGTGAGCGTCTCCGGTGACCACGTTATGCGCGTGCGCGGCTGACTGCGCCGCAGGCATGACCTTGGCACCGGTAACTTCCGCCAGTGCGTCGCCTCCGAGCAGCGGTCCGCCGCGCGCCACTACATCCAGCCCATTTTCACGGACGACGGTGAATAGGAGGCTGTTGCCGCTGGTCAGCTCGCTGGTTCGCTGCAACCGTTCATCGTTTAACGGAACGCCGACAACGACTGCCCCTACGATTGCGCCCTGCTCACTTCTGACCGGAGCAATGCTTACGAACATTTGCTCCTGACGTTGGCTATTTATCCAAAGATCGCTCACTGTATTGCCAGTTGCAAGGCTTTGCGCAAGCGAGGGGTACACTTCAGATATCTTCTCCCCACGCATCAGCGCAGATCCGTTTCTCCCGAGGGCCATACCTTGATCGTCAACGAACAGCACGAGCGACGGCGTGAGCCCGCTCAGTGCAGGTGTCTGGGCAGCGTCATCCCGCACGCGGCTTGCCTGCAAGGTTGCGTTTTCTTGACGCGCCTGGGCCGTGCCTGCGGCAAACACGTCACGGACATTGGGGACTCGCACGCGTTCCGCCAACCACCGCTCAAGTTGCACCGCGTCGAGGGCTAACCTTGCATTGGCAGAGCGGGCAGACTGAGCGGCTGCCGTTTTCCGATTGGTCGGATTTGACACGAGATCTGTCAGGCTGGTCGACAAGAGCGAGAACGCGAGCAAGCCGACAATGAGGATGATTCCGGCATTCGCGATTATGATTTTCCAACGCATGGAGCTTGACCCCTTCCGTCACCCGACGACTGATCCTTTGTCTAATAGCGGGAGTTTAGGAAAAGAATCAACCCGCTTGGATGATTTGACGGCATTTGGGCAAGTGAGGAACCCGTGAGCCGGTTCCGCTTGCCCAAGATCCAACGACTTGCGGGCCGATTCTCCTGTAACGGTTGCGTGGACCCTGCCCCATAAGCTAGAACCGCGAGCCCGTCGCGACAGGAGACTTCTAGAAAGTCGTGGATTTATGGTGGGTGTAGCTCAGTGGTAGAGCACTGGATTGTGGCTCCAGGCGTCGCGGGTTCAATTCCCGTCACTCACCCCGGCTCGCGGCTGCTCAGTTGCGGGCCTAGATTGTTGGGCCGCACCATATTTCCAAGTGAGACACAAAAATCAACAATCAACCCAAGGGTTCACCTAAGGTGCAAAGGGATTGCCGTTCAAAAGGTGCTGAGCCTTTGCCACGAACCCAGGGACTAAAGTATCCTAGAGTGGTACGGGATTTTCTGGCAGTGTATGGAGAAGAAGTTATGAGACTATCCGGTGGCGGTTTGTGGGTATGCCTAGCACTGCTTGGACTGGGAGCGTGCAGCAGTCCTGCCCCTCCGCCCGCGGAAGGTAGTGCAAGGCTTACGTTCACTTCATGCAGCTATTCGGCGCAGTCGATTAATGGCCCTAACGGCGAACCACGGTTTGCCAACGGCCAACTTGGACAAACTGTCCTAGATGGTCGTGACGGTAACCACGTCAGCTGCAAGGTGTTCGGCAGTGGCCTAGTTGACACCTCAATCTCGTCGCCAAATATGACATTAACAGTGAGCGGCACGGTCGCAGGTAATACTTCAGTAGTGACTATGACTTTCTTGACGAGTGCGCTGTTGAACACGAGAAGCAGTTCAACCTGCACGCTAACCGTTCACAAGTTGATACCAGGAAGCATTTGGGCTGATTACTCGTGCACAAATGTAGTCGACTATAGCAACCTCGGTACCCCCTGCGCAACGAACGGTGAATTCGTGTTTACCGGTTGCGCCAAAGAGTAAGGCAGCTGGTTGTTAGTCAGCTTAGTTTCGAACCCTAGAACTTACGGGTGACGCTGGAGGCGTGTCCGAAGTGTCAAACGGGGCGGCTGGTATGGTTTTCAGCGGCTCGCGTTCTGCCGGATCAGTCGCAGCTGCGGAACTGTCCAATTCAACGCGCACCACGACGGCGGTTACGTTGTCTTCACCCCCGTTCTCGTTGGCTCGACGCACGAGCCCCAGGCACGCATTCGTGAGCTCCTCCGTATTGCCAACAATTGAAACGATATCGTCGTCTTCAACCATGCCGCTTAGACCATCAGAGCACAGTACGTAAACGTCGCCTTCGCGCACGTTGTCGGGCTGAATATCGACCGTAACGTCTTCCTGCATGCCAAGCGCTCGCGTGATCACATTCTTAGGCAGCTCGCTGCGTTGCTCCTCCGACAAATCCGGCATGGCCATCAAGTAGTCATTGAAGAGCGAATGGTCCCGAGTCATCTGGGTGATGAAACCATCACGTATTCGATAGGCGCGGCTATCGCCGACATGCGCAATGATCATGCGGCCCTGCTCGGCGTTGAATAGCGCTCCAACGACAGTCGTTCCCATCCCTTGGAATTCTCGCGAACTTGCGCTGCGCTCGAGAATTCTTCGATTGGCCAAACGGACACTTACCAACAAGTGATTTTCGTCCTCAGACAAGCGCCCATCGAAAGGCAAAGGCCAGGTCACATCGTCATTGCCCATCGATCGGAAGTATTCAGTAATGGCCTCAATTGCCAACCGACTGGCAACGTCCCCGGCTCGATGCCCACCCATCCCGTCGGCCACTACGAATAGCCCATATTCGGGCATCAATAAGTAGGTGTCTTCGTTGTGATCGCGCTGCAGCCCAACGTCGGTCTTTCCGGCAGCAACAGCTCGCAGACGCGTATTCATTGGATTCTCGCTTGGGTACACGGCCCGCTGGCGACCGAAACGGGGGAATCTTCGTTGGCGAACCGCGGATTTGTCAAGAGTGATGGCTTTCTCGAGGGTGGCCGAACCCCGGCCACATGAATTGGACCTCAGACGGTCAAGATTTCTTTTTCCTTGGCTGAAATTGACGCATCGACCACATGGCTGGCTTCGGTAACGATGTCTTCAACCTTTTTCTTAGCTCGATCGACATCGTCCTCGCTTACGTCACCACTCTCCTTGAGCTCAGTTAGGATATTGATGGCGTCGTGGCGCGACTTACGTACAGCGATCTTGCACTCTTCGCCATGCTTCTTGGCTAACTTTACTAGCTCCTTGCGGCGCTGCTCACTGAGGGCCGGAACCGGCACTCGCAATAAGTCGCCGTCAACTTGCGGATTGAGACCCAAGTCACTTTCGCGAATCGCCTTGTCTACCGCTGATACGCAGGACTTGTCCCAGGGCTTAATCGTCAAAAGTCTGGGCTCTGGCACACTAATCGTGGCCATTTGTGCAATGGGTGTTGTTTGACCATAATAGTCAACTCTTATCCCGTCCAGCATACCTGCGTGGGCCCTGCCGGTGCGTAGGCGCGACAATTCCCGCCTGAGCGCTTCCTGAGTCTTTTGTATCGAATCGCGAAGCTCTTGTAAGACATCGTCGATCATGGCTCATACCTCTCAAAACCGCACTTTACCCGTATATCACCGTCAAGGGCCCACGAGGAGACCGAAGCGTCCCAGAAACGTTACACAATCCTGTGCAAAATTGTCGTTGGTGGATCAACTCGCAACTAAAATTTCCGATATCTGGATCCCGGCCATTCGAACCGCCCTGTTTTGCTGAACTTCCACGTGCCTGCCTCAATCCAGCGACAGGGCCGCCGACCTGTAACGGCGAGCAGTAACTGCCAGCGCTTCGAATCACCGGCCGGGCACCGCTCGCGTTAGGCTGAGAAAAAATGGGATCCGGCCCCAAATCACCACAGCCCCAATCCAGTGGGGATCTGAAAGCCACTTCAAACGTGTTGACTACTGCTGCGACGTTCGTCGCTTCGTCAGTTACAAGTGCGCTATCGCCGACGCCACCCCATTCCTTGCTTGCGCTTCCGAAAGTTTGCCCCACTTGCGGCAATCGCTACCCCAAAGAATTTCGCGTATGTCCGCAGGATGCGGCGTTATTGGACGACGCTCTAGACAATGATCCGCTGATTGGTGCGGTACTTTCGGGAAGCTATCAAGTCGTGCGCCTCGTAGGCGAAGGCGGCATGGGTCGAGTTTATGAGGCGCGGCATACCAGGCTGGGCAGTAAGCGATTTGCCATCAAACTTCTGCACGATGAGATTGCGTATCAGCCCGACATTTTGGCCCGCTTTGAACGCGAAGCTCAGTCCGCCGCGACGATTGGACATCCGAACGTCGTAGAGGTTGTCGACGTCTGTCGACTCGAGGACGGTCGCCCGTTCATCGTGACCGAGTTCTTAGAGGGGGAGGAACTCGGTGCGTTACTCGACCGCGTTGGCAAACTCGCACCGGAACCAGCAATCCGGATCACGCGGCAGATTTGTCGTGCGCTAATGGCCGCACATGCGAGGGGCATTATTCATCGGGATATGAAGCCGGAGAATGTCTTCTTGGTGGGTGATTTATCCTCGCCAAGGGTCAAAATAATCGATTTCGGAATATCGAAGCAAAACGACGACAGCGCCAAGTTGACCCGCACAGGAATGGTCATGGGTACGCCCGCGTATATGGCTCCTGAGCAGGCGCGCGGTGAGCACGTCGATCAACAGGCAGACGTATACGCAGTAGGTGGGATCCTTTACCGCTGTGTAACCGGACACAAGCCGTATGAGGGAGAGGACGGCGCCATGGTGCTTACGCAAGTGCTCACGGAAGAACCTAGGCGACCGCGAGCCGTTGCGCCTGATGTGCCGGGAGAGCTCGAGCTCGTTATTGAGCGCGCCATGGCACGCAGCCCCGCCGATCGATTGCCCAATATGGCGGAACTGGAAGCGGAGTTGGCTGCCATCGATTCGAGCCCCGGCTCGGTCGACGGAAGTCTACCTTCAATGCTTCCTCCCGGGGCAAATGGTGGCATTTCGGCGCGAAACACGGGAGCTTCAGGACCGACTCGCACATTGCATGCGGCGCGTGCTCAGCGCGAAGTGCGAGGCGCTAGGCCCGTGCTGGTTTTGGTGACCGTGACAGGCTTCGTCTGGCTGGTGGGTGTACTCATTGCGGGGGTGTCGGACGTAATTCGATTCTCAAAGACCACGGTTGTCCGACTCGTCTCGACTACGCCAGAAGCGGCCACGCTGTCTTTGGGAGGGAAATTAACTCATAATGAAGCCGTATTGGTATCGCTTGGCGTGCTCGCCGCGACCGTAACACCATTGCTCGTGTGGATTCGACTGGTTGCACGCAAAGTGTGGCCCAATACTTCGACTAGCGTTGGATTCGCCGCACGCGCACGCTCCAGCCTAATGGCGGGAATGGTTAGCTACGGATTGCTTACGTTGGCGCTGGGACTTTTTGAAGCGGTGGTTATGTGTCAAAATCCGGGAGCATTTCAGGCCACCTGGAGCGCACCGATTGTCGCCCTATCCCTGGGTTGCTTGCTTGTCACTTGGTGGTTGCTCGGAAATCGAAAACGCTAAAGCGTGAAGTCAAAGGAGTAGCGTGGCAATAGCGACGGTAATCAGCGATAGATGACCGAGGCAACGTGAGCCTTGGCAGCCTGGAGCGAGTGTACCTAGCGTAAGGGCCCAGGGTTCCGTTTCGCTGCGACTGCCGATTGCTTCGGCGCCGAGAGGGAGACTCCCTCTTTGATACGTCCCGGTTTTCTTGGCAATCGAGCTACTTTCAACCTGTCGGTTGCTATTGACTGAACTTGATCTGGGTCCACTACGGATTGCCAAAACTCGTCGGCGGCACCGCAAGCATTCATGATTGTGGGCTCGCCCTGCGAAGAGAATGGCAGGGAATTTTCTAGGGGTAGCCCCAACTGGGGCGCTAAATCCGCCCTCAACAAGGCTCTAAATTCACCGTTCGTTTCGATAGTAACGTAATGCTCACGGATGAATATTCTGGCATCGTGCCATTCGTCCAATGGATCGCCTCCCATTCCCTTGTAGTAGTCGGAAATCACAATGAGCGCAGGCCTGGCTCTTTGAAGATCGGCAAGGTATCGATCTGCCAACGGTCCCTCGCGAAATCGCATTGGGTCGTAACCGCGATTGCAAGTGTTGGTGTTGACCGTTGTAACGTTGGTCAAATCTTTATACACGGGCCCCGGCGCCCAGCGGTGACAATGTTCGTAGACACCCCAAGCCGACCAACCCCAGGCCAACACCGTGTCGCGCAGTCCCAGATGAGGCTCAATGCGGGCACAAAGATCAGCAACGCGATCGTCGTTGCTCTGCATGAATCGAGCTTGCCAGATCAACCCTTGCAGGCTGCAAAGCGTCGCCACCGCCCCAAACAAGAATGAGGCAATGGCAGCCCGGCCACGTTGCTTGTCCATATGGACAATAAATCGACCCACGATACTGGAGGGTCGCAGTACAAGGATGGCATAGGCGGCCCATAGGGGCGCATTGTCGTGGGCAAAGAACCTTAGCGTTAGCGTGACTCCGATCAATACGGATATTCCAAACGTCCAGGCCACAAAGGCCAATGGCCGTTTGTCGTCGGGCCGTGCAAAGCGCCCCAGCGGAATGACAGCCAAAGAAAGTAAAATGTGCCCAAAGGGAAGTTGCTCTGGCAGGCACTGTAGGCCAATAAATGTCGCCGGCCAGCGGCCACCGGCACCCGAAATAATGGATGTAACCGAATCGCTCGCGTAACGTCGCACATTCGCGTACCCGGACAGCACTGCATCGAAATTGCCGTTTTGCATAAACGGCAATCCGATAAGTATCACAACCAAAAGGGAGCCACACAAAGCCGCAGCGACGAGCAAACCAAGTCGGCGCCAGCGCCGATGTCCGATTTCGATCAGAAAAGCAGCGGCAAATAGTACCAAGAGTGACGCCGCAGACGGACGAATTAGGACCGCTAATGTAAGGAGTGCTCCGGCGCCAAACCAAAGTGATGCAAAGTTTCGAAGCCTGCGGTTGCCAATTGCCGCGGCAACGCATCCGGCTGATAGTGTTAGCGGCAAAGTCATCCAGAACGAGTAATTGATGTCCCCTTCGGCTGCGAGTACCGCTCCGCCGGCGTGTAGTAGAGCAATCCAATTTTGCCAACGCTTGCCCCAGCAACACCCGCCAAGCCACCCTGTCGCCAGCGATGTTGCTGTCGCCCATACTGTCGAGAACACCCAGACCGCGCGCATGCCACCGAGCGCTAGCCACGGCGCGAAAATTATGAATGCGCCGGGTGGCTTGATCTCAATGGAATCGACGTAGGGGAGTCGACCGGCCAAAAGCAGCCGTGCGTTGTAAACAATCCCCGCTACGTCAAGATTTCGAAAAGATGGGTGCAAAATGCCGTGGAGGTGGGCCCCCAGATGGCAAAGCAATAGGAACGAAGTCAAAAGAATGATGGATCTCATCTTTTGGCTCGGGCCGTGCATTCGGAAGTTTCCGAACTTCCGCAATACGTAGTCGAATCTCGAATTGACTATTGTCAATGAGGAGCTCACGGCCGCAGGACTGCCCGCTGGTGGAAACGTTACAGGACCCGATCGGAATCTGTCCGTCACGGGATCTGCCAGGGGCTTGGCCCATACCACGGATAGGGCAAGCGTCTATTCCGGGGCCAAAATCGCGAAACTCAGCTTCCCTGCCGTCGCTGATAGGCAGGCGTGTCCCAATCGAGATCCACTTCGCCGGCCGGAAATGCAATTCGGTCTCGAATTGTCGGCGCCGCACCAAGATGAGTCGTGGCAGATGTCGCGTGATTCGCTTTGCGCGTAGCTGCAAAAAATGCGGGTTCTTGTCGTGACGGCACGGAAGAGCGAGCCCCAGGGGCGAAATTCTCTTGAACGAGTGAACCTCGGGAATTGGCCCTTCGGGAACTCTGTGCAATCTCGGCTGGCACTTCGATTTCGGCTTGACCGAAACCTGTAGCGATGACCGTCACCTTGATGGCATCGCCCATGTTCTCATCAATGCTGGCGCCGAAAATAATATTAGCGTCTTCGTGAGCTTGCTCTTGAATCAATGAGGCGGCTTCCTGAATTTCTCGCATTTTCATCTCTGGCCCACCAACAACATTAATGAGCACGCCCGTCGCCCCATCGACAGAGATGTTATCGAGCAATGGTGAAGCAATAGCTTGCTCCGCGGCAAGTCGCGCGCGACCCTCTCCCTTCGCCATTCCAGTACCCATCAGCGCGCGCCCCATGGACGCCATTACAGTTCTAACATCGGCAAAATCCACATTTACGATGCCGTCCAAGGTAATTAGATCGCTGATGCCGCGAACGGCTTGATACAGGACTTCATCAGCTTTTCTAAATGCGTCAACGAACGTCAACTCATCGTCTGCCAGGGACATTAGTTTTTCGTTCGGAATCGTAATCAAAGTGTCCACGTGTTCCGAAAGCGCCTGGATGCCCTGATCGGCGCGGCGAGCACGCTGTCGACCTTCAAAGACGAAGGGTTTCGTCACGACTCCAACAGTCAGCGCGCCTTCTTCGCGGGCAATTTGTGCAATTACCGGGGCCGCTCCGGTTCCCGTACCGCCACCCATGCCAGCGGTAATGAAGACCATGTCCGCTCCAGCGATGAGCTCCTTTAGGCGCGTCACATCTTCAAGTGCAGCTTTGCGACCCCGTTCTGGATCCGCGCCTGCACCGAGGCCCCGCGTAATTCCAGACCCAATTGCGACCTTTTCCGCGGCTGCATTTGAGTTAAGTGCCTGAACATCAGTGTTTACGCTGATGAATTCGACCCCTTCAAGTCCGAAGTGAATCATCGTGTTGATGGCGTTGCCACCCGACCCGCCGACTCCGATGACTTTGATGCGAGCTTGATATTGCGGGGTGTCGTCTGCAAATTCGATCGAGAAACTCATGTTGTTGTCCTCCCGGGAGCGACCCGCAGGTCGCCTTCAATGGAGCTGTTTAGTTTAGAAAGCTGCGCGAAACCAAGTCCAAAAGCCGCCTCGATTGCGCTCGATTGGGTCCGCAACCGGCTCAGTTCGAAGGGAGCCTGCGAGCACGTCACGAACGTGCCCGTCTGCCAGCAAGTGTCCCCCATGCCGCAATAGCCCCACAC
>Ga0209385_1000211_pt1 | contig 22836 bp, 25 predicted proteins | sample NGEPerB_FD_184506 | JGI IMG/M metagenome (GOLD analysis project Ga0209385, IMG submission 184506) | Arctic peat soil microbial communities from the Barrow Environmental Observatory site, Barrow, Alaska, USA - NGEE PermafrostAB12-B... | ecosystem: Environmental > Terrestrial > Soil > Wetlands >... | reverse complement strand
AGGTGGACCGGGCCAACCGCGGTGCGGTCGGGCTGTACCGGCAGGAGGGTTTCGCCGTGTCGCGGCGCTTTTGGGAAGACGGTCGCTGGCGGCAGGAGATGCTCCGCCGCCTCGGAGGTGTCCGTGGGGTGTGAGCTTGGACTCGTGGTCACCGGCGCCAGCGGTTCGCGCCTCGCGGCGGCGTTCGCCGAGCAGGCTGCCGAGCACCCCGACGTCGGCGCGCTGCACATCGTCCTCTCCGACGGGGCCAGGCTCGTCATCGCGCAGGAACTCGGCAAGGATCGGGCAACGCCGCACGGTTTCGCGGCCGGCCTCGCAGTGAGCCCCATGGCCCGGGAAAAGGTGAGAACCTGGGCGGAGGCCGACCTGGCGGCGCCGGTGGCGTCAGGCTCGCACCTGCTGCGCGGCGTCGTGGTGTTGCCGTGTTCGGCCGCCACCGCCTGCTCGCTCGCCGCCGGGGTTTCGCGCGGCCTTGGCCAGCGCCTCGGGGACATCGCCCTCAAGCAGCGCTGGCCGCTGCTCCTCGGCTTTCGCGAGAGCCCCCTGTCGGCGATCCACCTCGAGGCCCTGCTCACGCTCACGCGCGCCGGCGCGGTTGTGGTGCCGCCGATCCCCGCGTTCTACCTGGGCGGCGACGAGATGAGCCGTTTCGTGGACCACTACTGCATGCGCCTCCTCGACCTCCTCGGCCTGCCGGTGGACCGCCCCGACCTGCGCTGGCGGGCCGCGACGTGAGGCCTGTCGCCGCCGTGCGTGAGGCGGTGGAGCTCGTCAAGTTCCCCCACACCGCCTTCGCCCTGCCGTTCGCGCTGATCGCCGCGATCGCCGCAGCGAACGGGCTTCCGCCCTGGCCGGTGCTGGGGTGGATCCTCCTCGCGATGGCCGGGGCCCGCACCGCGGCGATGGCGTTCAACCGCCTCGCCGACCAGCGCGTCGACGCCGGCAACCCGCGCACCGCGCAGCGCGCCCTCCCCGCCGGGCGCGTCGGGCGCCCGTTCGCCTGGGCGCTGGTGGCGCTGGGTTCGGCCGCGCTGGGGTTCGCGGCGTGGCGGCTCAACCCCCTGTGCCTCGCGCTCGCGCCCGTGGCGCTCACCTGGGTGCTCGCCTACTCCTACAGCAAACGGTTCACGAGGCTCTCACACCTCTGGCTCGGCCTCGGGCTCGGGATCGCGCCGGTCGGGGCGTGGCTCGCCGTGCGCGGGTCGTTCGCCGCGCCGCCACTCGTGCTCGCGATCGCCGTGACGGCCTGGGTCGCGGGTTTCGACGTGCTCTACTCGCTGCCGGACGAACCGTTCGACCGGGCCGCCGGCCTGTACTCGCTCCCCGCCCGCCTCGGGGCGGCGCGCGCGATCGCCGTGGCGCGCGTGCTGCACGTCATCGCCGCCGGAGGGTTCGCGGCGTTCGCCTGGTGCATGGGCGGGTGGGGGCTGTGGGCCGGGACGGCGGCCGCGGCCGCCCTGTTGGCGTGGCAGCACACCCTGGTCGGCCCGAGCCGGCTGCAGCGCCTCAATACCGCGTTCTTCACGGCCAACGGCGTGCTCGCGCTGCTGATGTTCGCGCTCTACCTCCTTGATATGATGGTCCGCGCATGAGCGTCACCACACTCGCCGCCCGCCACATCGCCGTCGAGGGCCCGATCGGCGTGGGGAAGACCTCGCTCGTCGATTTGCTGGCGTCGCGGTTCGAAGGCGTCAAGATTCTCGAGGACGTCGCCAACCCGTTCCTCGAGCCGTTCTACCGCGGCAAGGAGGGGGCGGCGTTCCAGGTGCAGCTGTTCTTCCTCCTCTCCCGCCACCAGCAGCACCTCGAAGTCGCGCAGATGGACCTCTTCACCCGCCTGGTCGTGGCCGATTACAGCATGCCGAAGGACCGGATCTTCGCGCGCATGAACCTCGACGACGAGGAGTTCCGGCTCTACGACCGGCTCTACCGCCTGCTCACGACCCGCCTGCCGAAGCCCGACCTGGTCATTTACCTGGAGGCGGGGGTGGAGACGTGCCTCCGCAGGATCCGCATACGCGGCCGCGATTTCGAGCGCAACATGGACCCCGATTACATCGTGCGGCTCAAGGAAGCGTACAACGCGTTCTTCTTCCGCTACTCCGAGACGCCGCTGCTGGTCGTCAACACCGACGAGATCGACTTCGTCAACAAGGCGGAGGACTTCGAGAACCTCGTCGAACAGATCGCGCGCACCCGACAGGGGACGCAGGTGTACGTACCGCTCGGATCCGGCTAGAGCACGAGGACCGAGACGGGCCACGCGGAAGCCTAGCCCGCCACGCAGACGGGGCAGGCGCCGATCCCGCAGGAGGCGGGACGGCGACCGCGCTCCATCCGGATCCGTCGGCCCGGGGGGGACCGATGGAGAGAAAACCAGGGCACAGGGCACAGGGCACAGGGGTCAGCAAACCTACCCGGCCGCGCCCCCGGCCTGCCACCACCTCGGAGATCGTGACGGCGCCCGAGATTCGAGCCTCGAAGGGGACGCGCCGCCTCGTCATGGTCACCGCCGTCGACGAGCCGTCGGCGCGCCTGGCCGACCTGGCCGGCGTGGACATCGTCCTCGTCGGCGACTCGCTCGGCATGGCCGCCCTCGGCCGCCCCGACACGCTCTCGGTCACGCTCGACGAGATGATCCACCACACACACGCGGCCGCCGCCGGGGCGAGGCGCGCGCTGCTCGTCGCGGACATGCCGTTCGGCAGCTACCAGGCGAGCGTGGCGGACGCGGTGCGCAGCGCGTGCCGGCTGATCGCCCAGGGATCCGCCCGCGCGGTCAAGCTGGAAGGCCCGCGCTGCGACGAGACGGCTGCCATCACCGCCGCCGGCATTCCCGTCGTGGGCCACCTCGGCCTCACGCCGCAGGCAGTGCACCGCCTGGGCGGCTACCGCGTCCAGGGGCGCGGGGTCGAGGAGGCGCTCCGCCTCGTCGAGCAAGCGCGCGCGCTCGAGCGCGCCGGCGCGTTCCTGCTCGTGCTCGAAGCGATCCCGGCGCCGCTCGCGGCGGCGGTCACCCGTCGCGTGGGGATCCCGACGATCGGTATCGGCGCCGGGCCGGCGTGCGACGGCCAGGTGCTGGTGTTGGCCGATCTGCTCGGGCTGTCGGACGCGCCCGTGCCGCGCTTCGTCCGGCGCTACGCCGACCTCGGGCGGGTGATCCGCGAAGCGATCGAGGCGTACGCTGCCGACGTGCGGGCGGGCCGCTACCCCGCGCCGGAGGAGACCTACCCGAGCCCTCCCGGCCTGGCCGCGGCGCTCGCGAAGCACCTGGGGGACGATTGACATGCTGACGATCACGACGGTGGCAGGCGTCCGCGCGCGGCGCGAGGAGGCGGGCCGCACCGGCCTTCGGATCGCGCTCGTGCCGACGATGGGCGCGCTCCACGACGGGCACCTCGCGCTCGTGCGCCGCGGCCGCGAGCTTGCCGACGAGGTGTGGGCGAGCGTGTTTGTCAACCCGGCCCAGTTCGCGCCGGGCGAGGATTTCGCGCGCTACCCGCGCGACCTCGAGCGCGACCGCGATCAGCTCGCCGCGGTCGGCGCCAGCGTGCTGTTCGCTCCGGCGACGAAGGAGATCTTCCCGCGGCCTCCGGGCACGGTCATCGATCTGCCCGCGCTGACCGCGGGGTTGTGCGGCGCGCAGCGGCCGGGTCATTTCCGCGGCGTCGCCCTCGTCGTCGCCAAGCTCTTCAACATCGTGCAGCCGCACGTCGCGGTGTTCGGCGCCAAGGACTGGCAGCAGGTGGCGGTGATCCGCCGGATGGCCGCGGACCTCGACTTCCCGGTGCGGATCGAGGTGCACGCCACGGTGCGGGAGGAGAACGGCCTCGCCCGTTCCTCGCGCAACGCCTACCTCACGCCCGAGGCGCGGCGTGCGGCCGCCGTCCTGCACCGGGCGCTGCGGCGCGCGGCCGCGGCGGTGGCGGCCGGGGAGCGGTGCGGTGCGGCGTTGGAGGCGTTGCTCGCGGGCGAGTTGGGCGGGGAGCCGATGGCCCGCCTGGAGTACGCGGCCGCGGTGGACCCCGACACCCTCGAACCCCTCGGAGTCGCCGGCGGCCGCGTGTTGTTGGCGCTCGCCGCCCACGTCGGGGGCACGCGTTTGATCGACAACGAAGTCGTGGAGGTGCCTTGATGCTCCGCCCGTTCCTACGCGCCAAGATCCACCGCGCCCGCGTCACCCGCTGCGACCTGGACTACCTTGGCTCGATCACCATCGACCGCGACCTTCTCGCCGCCGCCGACATCCTTCCCCTGGAGCAGGTCGATGTCTACAACCTCACCCGCGGCACGCGCTTCTCGACCTACTGCATCGCCGGACCGGAAGGGGGCGGCGAGGTCGGGATCAACGGCGCGGCGGCGCACATGGCCGCGGTCGGCGATCTCGTGATCGTCGCGGCCTACTGCGACCTCGACCGCGAAGATATCCCGCACCACCGCGCCCGCGTGGTGCTGGTGGACGGACACAACCGGGTTGCCGAGGTGAGGGTGCAGTCGCCGTTCGACCTGCCGGCGTGACCACGCGGCCCACAACGGAAGCGGCGGCCGCTGGGGCCGCCGCTGATCGTGCTGCACAAGCCATCGTCCGGTCCGGCGAACAGGCGCCGGAACTCCGTGCCTACATGTACTTCAGCATCTCTTTGGCCGACGGCGCTTCCTTGTGGTTGGGCGCGATCGCGATGAACTTCTCGAGCAGCTCCTTGGCCTTGGCCGTCTCGCCGCTGCGGAAGCACACCATGCCGAGCTGGAACATCGCGTCGGCGTACTTCGGGTCGGCCGCCAGCGCCTTCTCGAGCAGCGGCCTGGCTTTGGCGTCGTCGCCCTTGTTGAGGTAGGCCACGGCGTCGTTGTAGTACAGCGTCGGGTCCGAGGGGTTGGCCGCCTGGTAGCGCTTGGCGTACTTCTCGTAACTCACCTTGTCGCCCTTTGCCAGCGTCGCGTTCATCCCCAGCGCCAGGCACTGCGGGAACTCGGGCTTGTAGGAGAGGCACTTCTCCGCGGCCATGATGGCGTCGTCGTTCTTGCCGGCCTTCTGGTCGATGTCGCCCATCGCCAGCCACGCGAGGTAGAGGTCGGGCTTGGCCGCCACCGCCGCCGCGAACTGGGCGCGCGCCTCCACGGTCTTGCCCTCGTCCAGCAGTTCCTGGCCCTCGCGGGCTTCCTTGAGGCCGGGCTGCTCGAGGGCCTTCTGCTGCGCCTGGGCCTGGAGTTCCTGCACGCTGCTCAACGCGAACGAGACATCGAGCGTCTGGCCGCCGATCTTCGGCTTCTGCATCGACTCTTGCGGCTGGAAGCCCGGCGCCTCGACGCGGAAGAGGTACGGCCGCGTCGCGTCGACGATCAGCGTCGCAAAAACGCCCTTCTCGTCAGCGGTCAGCTCGCGGTGGAAGTTGGCGATCTCGGGGCAGGTGAGGATGATCTTGGCACCGGGGATCGGGGTTCCCTTGGTGTCCGTCACCACCCCCTTGATCCTTCCCTGCGCCTGCGCGAAGAGAAACGTAGGGACGAGCAGCAGCGCACCGGCGAGAAGACGTGTGGTTTTCATGGTGTGGCCCTCCGGGTCGGGGCGACAGCCCCCACCCGCGAAAGTGTACGCTCCGGGTTGCCCCGAGGCAACCCGAATGTCGGACCCATTGTGAGACAGGAGCGCGCCGGCCGACCTCCGTGAGGTGGGGCGGAAACCCTCAGTCGAACGAGGGCTCGGCTTCGGCTTCCGGCTCGGCCTCGGGCACGCCGGTGGCCATCTCGACCACCCACTGGTGGAAGTGCGGCTCCGCATTGCCGACCGGGAACTCGAGGACCTCAGGCAACTCGTAGGAGTGGATCTCGCGGATCGCCTCGCTCACGGCCGCAAACAGGGAGCGCCGCGTCTTGATCATGAGCAGGTACTCCGTGTCCTCGCACACCTTGCCCTTCCAGCGGTAGATCGAGCGCAGGCAGGGGACGATGTTGATGCAGGTGGCGAGCCGCTTCGCGACGAGTTCCTCGGAGATCTCGACGGCTTGTTGCTCGGTTCCGACCGATGTCATGATAACGCTGATCGGTTCAAGCTCCACCATGGCACTCACGGTAGTCCCCGGCCTCGCGCTCGTCAAGCGGAGCCAATGAGCGTAAACTAAGGGCAATCCGTGACCTGGGGGCGTACCGGGTTCGACGGGGGACATGTTGGGTCGCCGGCAGCGTGCCGTGGTCCGCCGCCACGTAACAAGGGCGGAAACTCATAGCTGCCAACACTGAGCTAGCACTGGCTGCTTAACCGCAGTCACGTCGTGATCGCCGGCTCCCGCCTGCGAACCTGATCACGGCGACGCCAAAGCAGGCTGGACCGCCGCTTCGCCCGGCAGCGGCGGTCGAGATCATTCGGGCTGGTCGCGACGGACGGGAGCCTACACCCAGCCACCGCGACGAGAAACAATCGTAGGCTGCGCACGGAGACACCTGCGACCCAAGTCTTCCGGACGGGGGTTCGATTCCCCCCGCCTCCACCATCACGACCCCGGGGTCCGGGCCCCGGGGTCCGGGCACCGAAGAGAGGTGACCCGTGGTCCGTGGTCCGAAAGAAGGAGCGCGAGCTAAGTGCTTGCCTGCGAACTTCTTGGTGACTCCTACTGCGCTTTGCTCGTCACCATCTGGCCCGGTGCGAGCATCTTCTTCGCGACCATGGCCTTCTCGGCGTCGCTGACCATGTCCCAAAGGCATCGTCCCCCAAGAAAGTCCCGTTCAAGCTGGCGGTCGCCAAAGTCGCCAATTGCCTCAGCGATGTCGCTGCTGAACTCATCTAGGAACCACCGAGGGCTCTGGACCCTCTCGCCGAATACCCAACTCATAGCAGGGTGGGCCGCCAGCATGCGCTCGCTCTCGTAGACCTTCACGATCTCGATGAGCCCCCGAGGGTCCCCGGGAGGTTGAGGCGGCGGAGTTCCCTCAAAGCGCAGTCGAGGAGCTGAGCCCGCGGGCTTGCTCCCGAGAACTGGGCAGCGCGGCGCTGGTCGTCGGGCAAGCTCCAAGCGTGTGCGTCCCACTCCGCGACCTCGCGAACCAGTGCCATGAGTGAAGAAACGGGCTGAGAACTGGCACTCGCCAGCGCAACCCGCCGGGCGGCGCGCGCCCGAACCAAGCCCGCGGTCTGATCGCTGTCAAGGAGCGCGTCGGCCACGGGGTACAGCTCCCGAATCCTCTCGGCGTAAATTCGAAACGCAGCACCACCTTGGGATTCGGAAACCGTCCCTTCTGTTGCACCGCCTCTCGCAAGGGCACGGCGGTGGAGATCGTCCCTCTTCTCCGGTGAAAGAGCTTCGCACTCGGCCGCCTCCTCGATCAGCCCGCGGTCGCGGGGTCCGAAGACCGGCGCGGTGCGACCGCCCTTTGCTTGCAGCCGGTCGAACACTTTCAACACGTCGCTGCACCGCACCAAACCCTGGTCGCACGCCGCGAGAGCCTCCCTCGTCCAGGTGCGCCCGTCCGGCAGCGGTGCGTCCTCGAGAATTCCCATCACTACCGAGGGTCGCGGGCCGCCAGTTCGCCGCATCTCGAGCTCTACGCGGCCCCTGAAGATGATCCCAAGGTTCGTATCGAGAACACTGGTGACGTTTGGAAACGGCTGCCGCCAATCCACCTGGCCACGGCACACGGCCACTGCCCCGCCTGCAACTGCCAGAACCACGATCGCCATCGGAGCCTTCATCGGCCCTCCTCCACGGGAACGCTCACTTCCGGCTCAACTAGATCACCCATTCTGTCACCAGTGGGGCTGAACCGTCGTAGCTGACCTCGATCGTGTGATTCTCGAGCGTGGCCCGGGCCGCGGAGTTCCACCCTACGCTTCCCGAGCTAGTCGTCGCCGAACAGGCAATGGCATCGCTCACGTGTCCCGCGCGGCGGCGCAGGCCGCAGGCCGCGCAGCCTTGAGCACCCCCTCGAAGACGAGGAAGCGCGCCCGGCGGGCGCGTCCCACATGAGAACCAACCACGCAGACCGCAGGGCGCCGCAGCTTGGGGCGTGTAGCCGCGCCGCCGGCACCCCGGCTAGGGCTTGGGGAAGTGCTCGACCTTGACGTTCAGATGCCCCGCCATCGCCCCCGCCTCCCGCGTCAGCGACCGGCCGATGACGACCCTCTGGATCTGGTTGGTGCCCTCGTAGATCTGCGTGATCTTGGCGTCCCGCATGTACTTCTCGATCGGGTAGTCCTGGCAGTACCCGTACCCGCCGAACAGCTGCACCGCGTCGGTCGTGACCCGCATCGCGGTGTCGGTCGCGAATACCTTGGACATCGCCGCGAGGCGGGAGACGTTCGGCAGGCCGGCGTCGATGGCGCGGGCTGCGGTGTAGACGAGCTGGCGCGCCGCCTCGATCTGGATCGCCATGTCGGCGAGCATGAACTGCGTCGCCTGGAACGACATCACGCTCTGCCCGAACTGCTGCCGCTCCGAGGTGTACCTGATCGCCCACTCCATGGCGCCCTGGGCGAGGCCAACGGCCTGCGCCGCGACCCCGGGGCGGGCGCGGTCGAGGGTCATCATCGCGTTGGCGAAGCCGGCCCCTTCCTTGTCGCCGAGCAACGCCGAGGCCGGGACGCGGCAGCCGTGGAAGTGCAACTCGTGCACCGGCACGCAGCGGATCCCCATGAGCTGCTCGCGCTTGCCGATCTCGAAGCCGGGCGTGTCCTTCTCGACGATGAACGCCGAGGCGCCGCGCGTGCCGCGGTCCGGGTTGGTCGAAGCGTACACCGTGTAGATGCTGGCGGCGTTGGCGTTGGTAGTCCACTTCTTGTCGCCGTCGATGACGTAGCCGTCGCCGTCCTTGACCGCCCGCGCCCGCAGTGAGCCCGCGTCGGAGCCCGACGCTTTCTCCGACAACCCGAACGCGATCAGCTTCTCGCCCGTCGTGATGGCGGGCAGGTAGCGACGCTTCTGCTCTTCGGTCCCGCCGAGCACGATCGGGAAGCTGCCGAGGGCGTTGACCGCATACGCCACGCCCACCCCGCCGCACGCCCGCGAGAGCTGCTCGACCACGACGCACATGTCGAGCACGCCGGCGCCGTGGCCCCCGTACTCCTTGGGGACCCAGATCCCCATCAGGTCGTACTCCTTCAGCGCCGCGATCACGCTCCACGGGTACTCGCCGGTGCGGTCGAGCTCGGCGGCCACCGGCCGCACGTACTTCTCCGCGACCTCGCGGGCCTTTGCCTGGTACTCCTGGGTCTTCGCGCCAAGCAGCTCTTTCATGTTCTCTCCCTCGTTCCGGACGGATTTTACACCGCGCCCAGCGTGCATCGGGTGTCAGGGCATGCGAGAATCCGGCCGGAGCCACCGTGTTCTCCCGCCGCGTCCCCTCCGACCTCGTCCCGAACCGTATCGCCGCCGCGCGGGCGGCGGCGGCGCCGCCGTTCGACCTCACGGCCTCGAACCCTACGGCGTGCGGCATCGCCTACCCGATCGGCCTCCTCGACGACCTCGCCGATCGTGCCGGCCTGACGTACCGGCCGGACCCCCGCGGCCTGGAATCGGCGCGGCGCGCCGCCGCCGCGGAGTACCGGCGGTTTGGGGTCGAGGTGGACCCGGAGCGCGTGCTGCTGACCGCCTCGACCAGCGAGGCGTACGCGTTCCTGTTCAAGCTCCTGGCCGAGCCGGGCGGCGCGGTGCTGGTGCCGTCGCCGTCGTACCCACTGTTCGAACACCTGGCCCGCGTCGAGGGCGTGGAGGCGCTGCCGTACCACCTCAACCCCGAGCTCGGTTGGCACCCCGACCTCGACGCACTCGCCTCCGCCCCGGCGGCGGTGCGCGCCGTCGTCGTCGTGCATCCCAACAATCCAACCGGGTCGTTCGTGCACCCCAACGACGCGGCGGCGATCGAACGCCTGGCCGCCGCCCGCGGCTGGGCGGTCATCGCGGACGAGGTCTTCCTCGACTACCCACTGGCCGGGGGGGACGGCAACGGGCGGAGCTTCGCCGGCGCGGAGCAGGCGCTCACGTTCGCCCTCGGCGGCCTCTCCAAGAGCGTCGGCCTACCGCAGCTCAAGCTCGCCTGGATCGCGACCGGCGGGCCCCAGCCGCTGGTCGAGGCGGCGCTCGCGCGCCTCGAGTTCATCGCCGACACCTTCCTTTCGGTGGGCACGCCGGTGCAGCTCGCGCTCCCCGCCCTGCTGCGCGAGGGCGCGCCGGTGCGCGCCGCGATCCTGGAGCGCTGCCGCGCCAACCTCGCCGAGCTGCAACGGGCGGCGGCCGACGTCCCCGAGGTGAGCGTGCCGCCGCCAGGAGGCGGCTGGAGCGCCACGCTGCGGTTTCCGGCCGTGGTCGGCGAGGAGGAGCTGGCGCTCGAGTTGCTCGAGAAGGACGGCGTCGCGGTCCACCCCGGCTACTTTTTCGACTTCCCGAGCGCCGGCACGCTCGTGCTTAGCCTCCTGCCGGAGCCGGCCGCGTTCGCCGAGGGGGTGCGCCACCTGCTTGCCCGGGTGCGGGCACACCTCAACCGCTAAGCGCCCTCGCCCGCCGTCGAGCCCGGCGGCGCGGCGCGCCCCGGCTGGTAAGCTGGCCGCGAGCGAATATGTCACGGACCGTTGGACCCGACCCCGCCGGTGGCGACTCGACGCGAGGCGCGAGCATCCACGTTGCCCTCGTGACGCCCGAGATCGCCTGGAACACCGGCAACGCGGGACGCACCTGTTTGGCGGCCGGCGCGCAGCTCCATCTCGTGCGCCCGCTCGGGTTTTCCCTCGACGAGCGCGAGGTGCGCCGGGCTGGCGTCGACTACTGGCCGAGGGTCAACCCGGTGGTGTGGGACGACCTGCCGGCGTTCGAAGCCGCCCTCCCGGCGCTCGGCGAGCCCTACTTCTTCTCGGCGGAGGCGCCGCACGAGCTGTGGGACGTGTCGTTCCCGCAGGAGGTGGTGCTGGTCTTCGGGCGCGAGAGCGGCGGCCTCCCCGACGACGTGCGCGCGCGCCACCCCGATCGAATGGTCTGCATCCCGATGGCGGACACCAAGATGCGCTCGCTCAACGTGTCGACGGCCGTGGCCGTCGCGCTGTACGAGGTGGTCCGCCAGCGCCGGACGGGGCGGCGCGCCACCGATCTCAGGGCCGGCCCGCCGAAAGGTGGTGCCTGACGCGGTGGACCGCGACGGTCGGCACGATGAACTCCGAGGTGAAGATCGAGTTGACCAGCACGCTCACCTGGGCCGTGGTGGCGCGCGCGCCGGGGTCGTCGGAGAGCGACGAGCCACCCTGCATGTTCACGTCGAACCGGTCGTAGTTCGACGACGCCACGTCGATGCGAAGGCGGTCTCCCGCCGGGATCGCAACCGCCACCTTCGGGACGCCCCTCGATCGGCGTCAGGTCGCCCGGACCCTGGGTGGCCGCACCCTCGACCAGGATGGCGCCGAACAGCGTCGGCACCGGGTTCGACGGGTCGCTCGTGTAGGTGACCGAAGCTATGGCAGAGGCCGGCGGGAGCGGGCTCAGCTCGCGGCTCTCGGTGAGGTAGAAGGGGAGGGCCTGTGCGCCGGGAGGGGGCCAGGCGGCAGCGTCGACCCAGGCGTTGTCGTTGATGCGGAAGTAACGGAACGTCGGCCGCGCCCCGTACCCGTTGGCGGCACCGCGGAGGTAGAAGTCGAAGAACTCCTTGGCGCGGAGCGAGGACTCCCCTTCCGCGGCCGGGTATGTGAGCTCGCCCTGTTGGAGCTTGCCGATGTCGCTGTGGCTCCAGGGCCCGATCAGGACCTTCTGCGACCCTCGCGCATTCGGACCGCCTCCGGTCTGTACGGCCGCCGCCGAAGTGACCAGCCACGAAGCCGTTCTTGTTGCGCGCATAGACCCCGCCGGGGTAGTAGAGCCCGGAGCTGTCGTGGTCGTGCCCGACGATCGGGACGCAGGCCACCAGGTGCGGCGGTCGCTGCGCCGCCGTCTGGAACTGGATCACTCCCAGCGCCGAGGCGCCCCAGGTGCCGACGTGGCCGTCGCACCACGGCTGCCGCGCGATCCACTCGACCGTGTCGTAGTCGTCGAGGCCGCGGTCGTAGCCGGGGACCGCGGCCGCCGCCGAGGCGAAGAACCCCCGCCAGTCGGTCACCACGAACGCGTAGTCGGGGTCCTTCAGCAGCGGATCGTCGGACAGCTATCGTGACGAGCGGCGCGGCCCGCCGTTGACCAGCTCGCGCAACCGCCGCCGGCGCGGCCGCGTATGATGCCGTGGCACCGCCGGGCGAGACGCGCGAAGCCGACCGAGAAGCGGCCGCCACGCGTGGCCCGGAACCGTGCCGGGGAGGCTACCCTGAGCCGCCGTTACGCTTCGATGGATCGCTCCCTCAACCTCGACCGCCGGGAGTTCGTCAAGGCCGCCAGTGCCTGCTCGGCGGTCGTTTCCGGCCTCGTCCTCGGCGTGCCGGCGTTCGGCGAGCAGCAGGAGAGGCCCGCCGAGGTCGAGACGAACATCCTCGACTTCATGAAGGTGCCGAAGGGGAAGTTCGCGCTCCCCGGTCCGTTCCCGGGGCGGGTGGTCAAAGTGACGGACCCCAGGTCGTTGGCCGGCGACGCGGTCGACGCGAAGGTGGTCCGCGGCATGCTCGAGCGCGGGCTCCGCAAGCTGACGGGCGATAGCATGAAGAAGAGCTTCGCGCGGCTCTTCACCCCCGACGACGTCGTCGGGCTCAAGGTGAACCCGGTCGGGGCACCGCTCATCTGCACCAAGCCGGAACTCGTCGAGGCCGTGATCGGATGGCTCGTCGGGGGCGGCATCCCCAAGGGCAACATCGTGATCTGGGACCGCTTCGACTACATGCTCAAGGCCGCGGGGTTCACCGCCGGCCGCTTCCCCGGCGTGCGCATCGAGGGGTTGCAGACCATGGACGAGCAGGGCAACGCCTGGCGCGACGCCGGCGGTCGTCACGTCTCGGCCGCCAACTTCGACACCGAGGCGTACTACTTCGCCAAGGGGGTCCTCGGCAAGGGCGTGCGCGGCTACAAGGACGACGAGTCCTACCTGAACCAGCACGTCTTCGCCGGCGAGTACTCGTATTTCGGAAAGCTCGTGACCCGCAAGCTCACCAAGATCGTGAACCTCGCCGCCTACAAGAACACAGGAAACGGCATCTCGATGGCGACGAAGAATCTCGGGTTCGGGTCGATCTGCAACACCGGCCGCCTGCACGCGCCGTTGTTCTTCCGCGTCAACACCGAGGTGCTCGCGGCGCCGTGGGTGCGCGACAAGCTGGTGCTGAACATCACCGACGGGCTGCGCGGCCAGTACGAGGACGGCCCGGACAAGAACGAGAAGTTCGTCTACCCGAACCACGCGCTCTACCTCGCGACCGACCCGTTCGCCCTCGACATGGTCTGCCACCGCGAGCTCGTCGCCAAGCGCAAGGCGATGGGGATCGCGGTCAACGAGCACCCGAAGTACACCGAGTACCTCTTCTACGGCGAGAAGCTCGGCCTCGGGGTCGCGACGCCGGAGAAGATCACGCTGGTGCGGGCGTGAGAGCCACGGTCCCGGCCGTTCTCGCCCTCCTCCTCGCCGCAACCGTCGCCGCGGCGGGCGACGACGCTCTCCTGCCGCCATCAGGCTTCGCCGGCGGTTGGACGAGGGACGGCCAGGCGAAGGTTTTCCCCGCCAGCTCTCTGTACAACCATATCGATGGCGGCGCCGAGATCTTCCTCGAGCTCGGCTTCGAGGAGGCCACCGTGCAGCGCTACGCGCGCGCGGCGGACGAGATCGTGGTGGAGTGCTACCGGATGCGCGACGCGGAAGCCGCCCAGGCGATCTACCTCGACAAGTGCGGCGCCGAGACCCCGTCACCGGGCTTCGGCGAGCGCCACACCGCCGGCCGCTACCAGCTGCTGTTCGTGCGCGACCGCTACTTCGTCATCGTCAACAACCCTCCCGGAACGCCGGCGGTGGCCCCCGTCCTGGTCGAGTTCGCCCGGGCGATCGCCGGACGGCTCGCGCCGGGGGGCAACGTGCGGACGTTCGACGTGTTGCCGCGTGCAGGGATCGTCCCCGGCTCGCTGCGCCTGATCCGCGGCAGCGTCGGCCTGCAGGAGATCGCGACGCTCGGCGATGGCGACATCTTGCGCCTCGGCGGCACGCTCACCGCGGCCGCGGCTCGGTACACGGGCGGCGCCACTGGGGACCGGACGCTCGTCGTGGTCGTCTACCCGAGCGAGGCCGAGGCGGCCGCCGCGTTCCGCCACCTCGCTGATCATCTCGACCCCGAGATCCGGCTCCTGACCGCCACCGAGCGGCGCCTCGTCTTCGCGAGCTACGACGGCACGTTCGGCGTCGCCGCCCGCACCGGGACGCGCCTCGAGCTCACCCTCCGCTTGAAGGCGCCGCTGGCGCCGGAGTAAGCGGGGTCGCCGCCACTCACGCCGGCAGGCGGAACACCGTTGGTCGCGCCAGGAAGGCGTTGGCCGCGACCCGGCCCGCGAGCACGCCGGCGGCGCCAGCCACTGCTCCCACCAGGTCAAACGCCTCGACCCCGAGCGCCATGACCGCGACGATCCCCGTGACCTCGACCGCGGTGGCCCAGGTGATCATTGCGGTCCTGCGGGCGTGGACGAGCAGGGCGCGTTGGAACGACAGCAGCACCTCGAGCGCCGGCATCAGGCACAGGATGCGCAACGGCGCGAGGCCGAACCGCGTCAGCTCGGCCGGAAGCCCCGAGACAACGCCGAACCAGGCCGACGCGAGCGGCGAGAACGCCACGACGGCGAGCCCGCCGGCCGTGGCCGCCGCGAGGACGGCGGCGAACCTCCCGAGCGCGCCGACGTGGCGGCGGTCGTCGCCCACCAGCGCGATGCCGACCTCCTGGTATGCGAACCCGGTGCTGCGGAAGGCGAAGACCAGGGCGGTCACCACCGGCCACACCGCCAGCGAATCCAGGGCCGCCCGGCTGTGGCCGAGCAGGAAGGTGACCATCGGGTTGACCCCGAGCGTCAGCACCGAAGTCAGGGCGAGCGGAACGTAGAAGCGCACGATGGCCCGCGTGGTCAGCGCCAGACCGGGCAACCTGGGGGCATCGGCGCGCACGAGCGTTCGGACAGCGGCTCGGGCCATGAACCGGCTCGCGACCGCCTCGGCCGTCACGCCGGCCGAGAGGGCGCCGGCCCCGACGAACGCCCCCGGCAGCGCGGTGAACAGGTACAGACCGAGGGCAACGAGCGCCATGGCGAGGACGCGCACGACGGTGCCGTACGCCACCCGCCGGGTCAGGTGGCTTCTGATCAGGATCCCCTGGAAGAAGCGCCGGTAGCCGATCGCCGCCGGCCACGGCAGCAGGATCGCTGTTGCGACGTGGGTGAGCTGCGCCACCTCGTGGGGGAGGCCGATCAGCCGCTCGGCCACGAAGCGGAACACCGGCGGCAGCAGTAGCACGGCCATCACCAGCGTGATCGCCGCGTTGAGAGAGTACGCGAAGCGCCGCAGGAGAAGGAACGAGTGCCGGTCGCCGACCAGCGCCACGGCGGCGCTCATCATCATGATGATCGGCGCCTCGATGAGCATGGCGAACGAGAACGCCACCCCGAACGCCGCAAGGTTGAACTTGGCGTCGCCCATCCGGGCGATCACGGCGGCCAGGAATGACCCTTCGACCGACATCATCAGCCAGGTGGCCGCAAGCGGCGCCCAGAACCGCGCGATCTGGCGCAGCGTCAACGTCTCGCTCGTCTCCACGGCCTCCCCCGGGAACGCCGCCGTCCCCCACGCTGACTTTCCGCCGCCGAAGGATACCCGGTGCGCTGGTAGGATGCTTATCCAGGAGGTTCACCGATGCCAAGGCACGCGTTTCGATGGCTCCTCGCGACGTTCGCAGCCCAGGCGATCGCCGGGGTCGCGCTCGCCGCCCCGCCGCAGACTGAACCACTCTCGTTCCTCGTCGCCGCCGACATGCGCGAGTACGTCGGGGGCAAGTACTCGGGACCCGACTACTTCCTCGGCGCCGCCGAGGCGATGCGCGCGACGGGACCGGCGGCGTTCCTCGTGATCCCGGGCGACCTCGAGCCGCCGGAGCCCGTCGCCGAGGTCATCCGGACCGTGTTCGGCGGCGGCTTCCCGTTCTACCCCGCGGTCGGCAACCATGACACCGACCGCAAGGAGTACATGGCGTACCTGCGCGGGCTCAACACCGGCGGGACCTCGCTCCCCCACGTCGTGCGCAAGGGCCCCCCTGGCGCGGTCGAGACGATGTACGCCTTCGAGTTCGGCGACGTGCACGTCGCGGTGATCAACGAGTATTACGACGGCGCCTCCGACACCGGCAGCGACGGGGACGTGGGTGCCGCGACCTACGCCTGGCTGGCCGCGGACCTGGCCGCCACCGCCAAGCCGTACGTCTTCGTGGTCGGCCACGAACCGGCGTTCCCGTTGCCCGACATGACGACCGGTCGGATGCGCCACGAGAAGACCTCGCTCAACCGGCACACGGCCGACCGCGACCGCTTCTGGAAACTGTTGCGGGACCGCAAGGTCACGGCGTATCTCTGCGGCCACACCCATGACGCCTCCGCCAAAAGGATCGAAGGCGTGTGGCAGCTCGACTGCGGCCACGCCCGCGGGAAGGGCGACACTGGCGCGCCGAGCACGTTCCTGCGGATCACGGCCGGCGGCGGCGAGTGCCGTTACGAGGTCTACCGCGCCGATTCCGACGGACGCAACTACACGGTCCGCCTCGCCGGCTCACTGGTCAAGGAGTGACCCGCCGCAACACCGGCTTCGCTACTCGTAGCGGATCGCGACCGCGACGATCTTGCGGCCGTACACCGGGTACGCGCTGCGCGACCACCATGGCCCCTGCACCACCGTCCCGACCCGCCTGAACTTGTCGTACACGAGCACCGCGGCGTTGGCGCCGAGCTTCGCGGCCTCGACGCGGAGCGCTTGTTCCATCATCGCCACGGAGGGGTGCCCCGCGGGTTCGAGGAACACCTCGCCGAGCCGGACCACGCCCCGCCGCGGCTCGTGCCGCAGGATCTCCACCGAGTTCGGGTCGGTGGGCGCGAACTGCGACACGCCGAGGTAATGGGTGGACGACACGCCTACCGTCGTGCACGCGGCCACTGCGACCGTCGCGAGCAACAGCACCGCCGCGACCGTTGTCCTATGCGTCACCTCGCCTGTCATCGTTTGGCCCTCCCGGCTCACGGTACCGCCCCTCACACGAGAGGGACGAACGCGGCCTGGGCCGGGTTGACACCCTCCCACCGGACGGCTCGCACCCGCAGCAACCGCAATCGGTTCCCCGCTCCGGCGCTCGCGTCTACTCGGGCGGTCCGGGCGCGACGGCGACGCCCTGCCGGCGCGGGTCTCCCACACCTACGAAGGTGCGCGTGTCCGGGTCGATGAGGAGCGCGTTCGTGCCTCCGAACACCATCAGGTCGATCCAGCGCGCCGGGAACCCCTGTTCGTACATCCTGGAGAACCCCTGTTTCTCGAGCGCCGCGGCCCGTCCCGGGGTGATCTCGCCGGCCAGCTCCAGATACCCCTGCTCGCTGGTGTCGGCGACGCCGGCGAACCCCCAGATGATCCGCGGCGTCGCCACGGCCTGGCGCAGGTCATCGCCCCGATCCGCGATGGCTGAGAGGACCACGGCCATCGAGGGCACGATCCGCTCGCTCCCGGCGCTGCCGAAGGCGAGGAACGGTTTGCCGTTCTTGAGCACGATCGTCGGCGCCAGCGTGGTCATCGGCACCTTGCCGGGGGCGAGGAAGAACGGGCTGCGCGGGTCGGTGTAGTTGAACGCGTCGAGGTTGTCGTTGTAGGCGAACCCGAGCCCCGGCGTCGCCACGCCGGCTCCGAGCGAGGCGCCGACCGTCTGGGTCAGCGCCACGACGTTGCCGGCGCGGTCGGCGACCGAGACCTGCGTCGTTCCGATGACGAAGAACGGTTCCGGTTCTGCGGCGCCGATCTCGCGATCGCGCAGCGCCCGGTCGAAGCGGATCAGGCGCGCCCGCTCGGCGCCGCGGCTCTTCTGGCTGACATCCTGGTCGCGCAGCGGCAACGGCACGGTCGGGGCCATCAGGTCGTGCAACGTGATGCGCCCCGCCTCGAGCAGGAGGTGCAGCCGGTCGAGCGATTCCCCGCGCAGCAGTTCGGGCGGGAACGACTCGAGGATGTTGAGCATCTCGAGCAGGCTGCCGCCGCCCCCGGGGTACGGGAACGTGATGATGTCGAGGCCGCGGTAGCTGCCGCGCAGCGGCGGCCGCTCGATCGCCCGCACCTGCACGAGGTCGGCCTTGCGCACGTAGCCGTCGTTGCGCACCATGTCGGCCTCGATTTCGTCCGCGATGCGGCCGCGGTAGAACTCGCCGGGCCCCAGCCGGGCGATCCGCCGCAGCGTCGCGGCGAGGTCCCCCGAGCAGAAGACGTGGTCCGGCGGCCAGTAGCCGGTGAAGTCCTTGAGAAACGTGTCCGCCAGGTAGCCGCCGCGGCGCAACTTGGGGGCGTAGGTCTCGACGTTGGCGAGCTCGGTGGTGTTCATGTGGAAGCCGAACTCGGCGATGTCGATCGCCGGCGCCAGTACTTCGGCCAGGCTCTTCGTGCCGTAGCGCTCGAGGGCATAGGCGAGCGCCGCCAGCGTTCCCGGGACCGCGACCGACTTGTAGCCGCGCACGTCACCGGCGTTGCGAACCGCCTGCAGCTCGGCGGGGTTCGCCAGCATCGGCACGACGCACGAGCCGTCCACCGCCACCGATCGTCCGTCCTTGAGGTAGATGAGGATGAAGATCTGGCCGCCGATCCCCGAGGTCACCGGCTCCGAGGAGCCGAGCGCAAAGGCCGTGGCGACGGCAGCGTCCACCGCGTTGCCGCCGGCCGCCAGGATCGCCGCGCCCGCTTGAGCCGCCTCTGGCGAGCCGCAGACCACCATGCCGTCGTGCGACCGCACCTCGGCCGCCCGCAGCTGCTCCGGGAAACGGACGTACCCCCCCTCCTGGGTCCGAGCGCGCCCGCGGTTGGTAGCGCGACTCGCCAGCGGCGCAGCGCACGCGAACATGAGCAGCGCGAGGGCCGCGACACCCGCCAGAGCGGGCCGTGTGAGACTGTGCCGCAGCAAGCCCGCCGGCCGGCGCCCGACGCGGGTGGTGGGTCCGGCGATCATTTCCAGTCGCTCCTGATCCATTCTTCCCTCTCCGCCGGCATGTGCTCCACCGGCATGCTGCCGAGGGCGAACAGGTCGCGGCACCGAGGCGCGACCATCTGCGCCTGACCTCAGGGAAACCAGTCGTGTCGATTCCATGCTAGCCCATCCCGGCAAGAAGGCGTCGCAACCGCCCGGCACGATTCGTGTGCTCGGAATCCCGGGTTTGCATTGCTTCTGGTTGCGGCATGCCATCGGAAAGCGGGCCAGGGGTCGGCGCCTGCCTCGCCCGGAGACGCCGGTTCCCGCCCGAAGCGGGCGGGAACCGATCCGCGGTTATCGTGCGCGGCGCGCCTCTCGGGCGCGTTCGCGACGCAGCACTCGGGTGCGCCCTAATCGAGAACGTGGATGTTCTTCGCGACGCAGATGTCCTTGAGCTGCTTCGGCCACACGGTGACGCTCACCTCGCCGAGGTGCGCCTTCTTGAGGATGTGCATCACGGTGCGGGATTGCCCGATGCCGCCCCCGATCGACAGCGGAATCTGATCGTTGATGATCGCCTGGTGATAGGGAAGCTTGAGGAAATCGAGCTGGTTCGAGATCTCGAGCTGCTGCTTCAGCGTTTCCTTGGTGACGCGGATGCCCATCGAGGTGAGCTCGTGGCGGCGCTTGGTCACCGGGTTCCAGACGAGGATGTCGCCGTTGAGACCATGGGTCGGCTTCCCGCTTTCCTTGTCGGTGGGCGTGACCCAGTCGTCGTAGTCGGCGGCGCGCATCTCGTGCGGGTAACCGTCCTTGAGCACCCAGCCGATGCCGATGATGAAGACGGCAGGATGCTTCTGCAGGATCGCGGTCTCCCGCTGCTTGCGCGGCATGTCGGGGTACATGTCGAGGAGCTCTTCGGCATGCAGGAAGGTGAGCTCCTCCGGCATCTCCGGATAGAGGCCCTTGAGCTTCGGGAAAAGCCCGAAGGCGTGCGCCTCGGCCCCCCGCAGCACCTTCCAGATCCTCCGGACGGTGTCCTTGAGGAAGGCGAGGTTGCGCTGCTCCGGGGTCATGACCTTCTCCCAGTCCCACTGATCCACGTAGGCGGAGTGGTCATGGTCGAGGAAATAGTCCTTGCGGACGGCGCGCATGTCGGTGATGATCCCTTCCCCGACCTTGCAGCCGAACTGCTTCAGCGCCAACCTCTTCCACTTGGTCGCGGCCTGCACTACCTGGGCTTCGATGCGCTTTGGAAGCCCAAGCCCACAGGGGAACTCGATCGGGGTGCGGGATCCATCGCGGTCGAGGTAGTCGTTGACGCCGCTCTCTTTGCTCACGATGAGAGGTACCTCGACGCGGAACAGGTTGAGCTCACTGCACAGTCCATCTTCGATGTATCTCTTGACTGCGGTGATCGCGATCTGCGTCTCCTTCGGATCCAGAATCGTGTGGTAGCCACTCGGCAAGATCTTGTCGACTTCCTCGTACGTGCTGATGCCAGGTCCGGCGAGGTCCGCTCTCTTGTCCGCCATTGCGTGTCGTCCCCTTTCATTGTGTTGTTTCCGGCTGTCCCGCGATCGTCTCGACGCTGCCCCTGCAGTGGGCACGAAAGTGTATGCCTTCTTGCTCGCAGCACACAAGACCCGCAGCCTGCGCGGCTAGGTTGGGGTTGCGCCGTGCGGCTTCCTCCGCTCCGACACTCCTTGCCCTCGGCCTCTCCTTCTACAATCGTGAGGCGGCAGACCTGGTCGGCGGCGTTACGCCGACGCGCCGAGGATCGCGCGCTGCAGGGCGATGTTGTCGCGGTGCCCGGTGTAGGAGGCCGTGACCCGCCCGCGCACCGGGTAGCCGAGCAGGTAGAGGTCGCCGATGATGTCGAGGACCTTGTGGCGCACGAACTCGTCCGGGAAGCGCAGCTCGGTGTTGATGACGTTCCCCTCCCCGACGAGGATGAAGTTGTCCAGCCGCCCGCCGGAGCCGAGCCCGAGCTCGGCCATCATCGGCAGGTCGCGCATGAAGCCGAACGTGCGCGCCGGCGCGACCTCGGCCTTGAACGCCGCAAAATCTGACATGGTGAAGTCGTAGAACTCCTCGCCCACCGGCGGCGGGTAGCGCAGCCGGTAGGAGACCGAGAACGTCTCGGCCGGCTCGATCACCAGGCTCTTGCCCGCGCCGCTCACCTCGTAGCGCCGGTCGATGACGAGCTCCTTGCGGGGGACGCCCTGGTCCTCGATCCCGATCTCCTCCAGCCGCTCGCAGAACTCGAGCGCAGAGCCGTCGAGTACGGGGATCTCGCCGTGCACCTTGACGAGGAGGTTGGTGATCCCGCTCGCGTGCAGCGCCGACAGCAGGTGCTCGACCGTGCGGATGCTCTCGCCGTCGCGGGAGAGCGTGGTGGCGTACTCGGTCTCGGCCACCGAGCCTAGGTGCGCCGGGATCTGCGTCCCCTTCGGCAGCGTGAGGAAATGGATGCCGCTGTTCGGGGGCAGCGGCTGGATCGCCATCCCGGTGCGCCCGCCCGAGTGCAGCCCGATGCCGTAGATCACCGTGCTCGCGCCGATCGTGCGCTGCTCGGTCGCGCTCTCGCGCAGCAGCGGCAGCTCGGGTGGCGGCAGGAACGTGCGCTCGTGCTCCGGTCCCGCCCCGATCTCCAGCGCCGCACCGCCCGCGCCCTTGGCCGCCAGCGCCCCGGTCAGCGCCTCGAGCACGCGGTTGTAGGAGAGCGGTTTCTCGAGGTAGTCGTACGCCCCCATCTTGATCGCCTTGACCGCGGTGGGCGCCGTGCCGTGGCCGGAGATCATGATCACCGCCGCGTCGGGATCGAGCCGGCGCATCGCCTGCAGCGTCTCCAGGCCGTCCCGGTCCGGGAGCCAGATGTCGAGGAAGACCACGCCCGGGCGGCGGGTCCGGTACAACTCGAGCGCCTCCGCGCCGCTGCCGGTGGTGACCGTGCGGAACCCCTCGTCCTCGAGGACATGCGCCAGCTCGGTCAGGATTCCGGGCTCGTCGTCGACGATCAGCACCAGCGGCTTCATGCCCCGAGTGTGCGGCGTCGCCCGCCCCCGGTCAAGCCCGCCGCGGCGCCCGCGCGGCAGGCCTCACGCCAGCAGGACGCCCGAGCGGGGGGGGGCGCCACTTTCGAGGTCGCGATGCGCGCACGTGGGCGCCGTAGATCGCCATGTCCGCAGTGACCGTCCTGGGCCAGCCCCGCGCGTTGACGGAGGTTGCCGAAGAGGGCGGTAATCCAAGAATGACAATGCGACTACGGGTCGAGGTAGAGCGCGAGGAAGACGGGCGCTGGATCGCCGAGGTGCCCGAAATCCCCGGCGCCATGGCGTACGGCGCCAGCCGCGAGGCGGCCCTTGCGGCGGTTGAGGCCCTCGCACTGCGAGTGCTCGCCGACAGGTTGGAGCACGGCGAAGGCCCGACGCTCCCCTTGAGCCTCTCCTTCGTGGAAGAGATTGCCCGGGCGGAACCTCGCCGCGCCGCGCTCGCCGCCCGCGGATCGCTCGCTCGTGTCGACGCGGCGGACCTCGCGACCCGGGTGGCGACCATCAGGAAGAGCTGATGATGATCATTGCCGACACCGGCGTGCTCTGGAGTCGAATGGCGGGCCGATCGGCATGGCCGACAGCCTCATCGCCGGGATCGTGCTCCACAGCGGCGGCAGGCTCCTGACCAGGAATGTGCGCCACTTCGAGCGCGTCGAGGGCCTCACGCTCGCCACCTTCTAAGACCTGAGATCGGTACCTATAGCATCGATAACCATGGGCGTGGTGTGCACC
>Ga0209385_1000209_pt1 | contig 22946 bp, 20 predicted proteins | sample NGEPerB_FD_184506 | JGI IMG/M metagenome (GOLD analysis project Ga0209385, IMG submission 184506) | Arctic peat soil microbial communities from the Barrow Environmental Observatory site, Barrow, Alaska, USA - NGEE PermafrostAB12-B... | ecosystem: Environmental > Terrestrial > Soil > Wetlands >... | reverse complement strand
GTCAAAGTCCTTTGTAATGTTGTACGTAGGAATGGGGAACGAGAAGACACGGCCCCTGGCGTCGCCGACAAGCATGACTTCGGCGAAAGCACGGTTGAACATGTCCATCTCTGGCTGGAAGTCCGCGTAGGTCTCAGGTACAGGCTTTCCGCCAATGATGGCTGCCTCGCCGGCCGTGGCGCCGTGCGGGTGCAGATCCAGAGTGATGTTGCTGAAGGGGGACTGAAAACCTGACCGCGTGGGGACATTCATGTTGAACACAAATTCCTGCACGGCCTGCTTGACCTCGTCATAGCACAGGTGATCGTAGCGGATGAACGGCGCGAGATAGGTGTCGACCGAGCTGAACGCCTGTGCGCCGGCCGCCTCTCCCTGCATGGTGAAGATAAAGTTGACCATCTGCCCCAGCGCCGAGCGGAAATGTTTGGCGGGCTTGCTTTCGACCTTGCCGTACACGCCTCCGAGTCCTCTCATGAGAAGGTCTTTGAGATCCCAGCCGACACAGTAGGCAGCAAGGTATCCCAGATCGTGGATGTACATGTCGCCGCTGACGTGCGCGTCCCGCACTTCCGGCGGATAGACCTCGTTCAGCCAGTACCGACTTACGACGCTGGTCGCAAGGTGCATATTGAGCCCTTGAAGAGAGTAGCTGGTGTTGGAGTTCTCGTTGACGCGCCAGTCCAGTTTCTCCAGGTACTTCTGAATGGTCTCGCGCGGGTCGAGCAGCGTCCTGAGGTCGCGCAACTTTCGGTGTTGTTCGCGATACAGGATATAGGCTTTGGCCGTCTTGTGATGGCGTGATTCCATGAGCGTCTGCTCGACGAGGTCCTGAATCTGTTCGACCGTGGCGATGTCGTCGGGGATCTGGGCAATGATAATGCGTGTCAGGCGTTCCGGTTCGGGCTCGTCGAATTCCTTCGTAGCCTTGCCGGCTTTTGTAATGGCGATGCGGATCTTGGTTTGGTCGAAGAGTACTTTTTCACCTGTGCGCTTGATGACGTATTGCATGCGTATCGCCCCCAGCTACTGTCGATGGTCTTGAATCATTGCGCGCCGGATACTTCAGACTGTTGCACTCTCAGCGGACACGTGACCATTCTACGGTGGCAAGGGAGTGCGTCAAGTATTGTGAAGATGCGGTTCAGGGGCTTGACAGAACCAAAATACCTGTTCTGGGAAGCACGTCGCGCCTCACAGTGTCTACTTGATCGTGACGACGCGCGAATGGCAGGTCTGTTCACTCTCAATCCTGGTCTTGACGGCAGCGCGAATGTACCGCTTCATTGCTTGCTATAGTCTGCCAGCTTGGGGATGGGGACGTTCTTGAGAGTTGCCGTAACGACCTCGTTGGTCGTAACACCCCGGAGGCGCGCTTCAGCTTGCAGGATGAGCCGGTGACCCGAAATGAACGGGAACACCAGTTTGATGTCATCAGGGATAACGAAGTCACGGCTCCGGAGATACGCGTAGGCCTTACTGAGACGCATGAGGTCGATACTGCCACGAGGAGACAGTCCAAGGTAGACCGTGTCGTCGTGCCGTGTGGCGTCGACCAGAGAGACTGCGTAGCTGATGAGCTCTGGCGCGATGAACACGCCCTCGACCTCTTTCTGCATGGTCGTCAGTTCTTCACGTGAAATGATACGGACGTCGTCGCTGATGACCTTGTTCCGTGCGTAGAAGCCCGTTACGATCTCTTCTTCCTTTTCCTTGCTCGGGTATCCGATCGTCAGCCGGGTCATGAAGCGGTCCAGCTGGGCCTCGGGCAGTGGGAAGGTCCCCTCGTACTCGATGGGGTTCATGGTCGCCATGACCACAAACGGGCGTTCCAGCTTGACGATGGTCCCGTCGATGGTGACCTGGTATTCAGCCATGGCCTCAAGAAGCGCGGACTGTGTCTTGGGGGTACCGCGATTGATCTCGTCTGCCAGCAAGAGGTTAGTGAAGATCGGCCCCCTCTTCAGCCGGAATTCCTGCGTTTTCTGGTCATAGACCGAGACGCCGGAGATATCCGACGGCAGGAGGTCCGGAGTGAACTGGATACGTTTGAACTCCAATCCCAGCGACCGGGAGATGAGGTTGGCGAGTGTTGTCTTGCCCAGACCGGGAACGTCCTCGAGGAAGATATGCCCGCCGGCGAGCAGTGTAGCGAAGGCGACGTCGACGACCGTGTTCTTGCCGACGAAGTACCGTTCAACATAAGATATGGCCTTGTTCAGATTCTCGTTCATTGTCTGCTCCTTCTGTAGTCTTCTGCCTTCTCCATTGTAGACTGTTCAGCTCGAAATCAACGGCCTCGCGCCGGTCGTCGCAAAGCGCGGGCCTCGTTGCGCATGCTGCCGACGGACACCCGCAGGTCTCGAAATGCGGCCCTGGCCGTAAGGACGTCTTCTCCCGTGACACTGGGGCGGCTGTACCGCGCTTTGTCAAAGAGCGTCGCTAGTCGACTCGTCGCATCACCGCAGGCAGGGGCTTCGACCGAAACGCGTCGTGCGAACTCGCCGGCCGTTTCTCCCCGTCGCAGACGTGGCCCGATCGTCCGGAGGGCTTCGACGCCCATCGCAAACAGGGCCGTGATGCTTGTTACAGGATCTTCAGTCAGGGACCCCTCGTCCAGCGAGACCAGCCGACGTGCTGCCCGAATGACTTTCTTGCGTTCCGGCCGGTCGAGCATGGACAGCAAGACCTCGTGACGGAACTCGAAGATCATGTCGCGGATGCTGGCGACGATCGACACGAGGAGGAGACTGCCTCCGAGCCAGTATACAGCCGCGACGACAGTCTCGATCGTAACCTTCATCTCGTTGTTCCTGGGAGGCAGGACGTTGCTCTCCCGCAGCGCCTCGACGATATCATTGTAGTCTTCGCCTGAGACGGACCCTGCCTGGGCGATGCCGGTCATGATCTGCCCGGTCTTCGCCGTCGTGTAAACGATCGCGAAGATCACAGCAGAAGCGACGACTGTGATAGGGAATATCAGCGCGCGCACGGTCTTGCCGAACGAGTTGTGAAGGATCGTAACAGAGATGATCATGGCCGCGACCAGCACCGCTATCATGATGGCCATCGGCAGGTACATGAAGCCGAACAGCTCCCAGAAGTGTTCTTCCATGACGCGCCGCAGCGTAAGGGCGGGCAGGTTGACAGGCAGCCCGACCGAACCAGCTGGTTTCGGCGTGGAAGCAGGAGTTCCTGGAAGCAGCCACACAGCAGCTCTGGGCAGGGTAGGCGCCTGCATGATAGGAGAGGCGACTGCTGCCACGAAGACCACCAGGAGGATGATGAATCCAGGGAACAGTCGTCTGGCTGCCCGCTGGTCGGAACCTGTGACCGCGGAAAGCATGGATGCGGCCAGCATGACGACCAGGACGACAGCAACCACGAGGGGATCCGTATTGCCCAGGACGGCATAACAGCAGGCAATGATGCTTATGCGCAAGAAATGGGCAGGAGACTCTGCGGCGAGCGTCAGATTGCCGGCGAACCAGAAATAGAGCTCAAACAGTACTGTCAGCAGGAGAACGGCGACGAATTCCTGCAGTGTGTGCTGGTCGGCAGTCAGCGCCAGGTAGATGATGATCAGACACGTCTCGAGGCCGTGGTACAGGCGGAAGAGTTTCTGATTGCGGTGCGGCAGGGCGACGTTCAATACGATCAGCGCCACGATGCCGAACCACCAGGGTACGGCCAGACGAGCGATCCAGAACGCGAGAAAGCAGGCGGCGTTGGCAATAATGAGCCTTGCGATGCGTGTCGTGTCCATGATTGTCTCCTCAGCCGGCGGCAAGGGTGGTGATGGGGTCGTTCAGTCCGACAATCGTCAGTTCGATGCCGTTCTCCCTGAGCACGTGCTGCAGAGACCTCAGACGGAGCAGTCTCGACGTATCCTTCAGATAGTATGGTGCCCTGTGCTCGCCCGGAAGGAGGAACGTACCTTCCGGGAAGAGAATGATGGTGATGCGCGCGAAATGTTCTCGTTGTTTGAGCAGGCGCACGACCTCTCTCTCGTCCATCTCGTGGGCCAGGACAACCAGTTGTGATTGTGGCGGGACCGCGCGTGCATTCTGGTTCAGCCAGTCCAGCACATTGCCGGTGTCTTCTGTCTGCAGGGCCTGGGCTCTTGCCACAGTTGTGAGGCAGGAGAGCAGATGCATGCGGTCATGGCCGATGCCCGCCCACTCCGTACGGGACCCGATGGCAGCGAGGCCGAAAGGCAGCTTGTGATCATGGACGTGGTGCAGGATACTTGCCGCTGCCGTCGACAGAGTCTCATCCAACGCTTCGAGCGTGAAGCCTGTGTCTCGACGCACGGTATAATTCACCAGCAGGATGACGGTCTGAGATGCTGAAGGAGTGAAGTCTTTGACGACGAGCGTCCCCGTGTGTGCGCTCATCTTCCAGTGGATGCGGTTCATCGGTTCCCCATCATATGGATGAGTCCCCGTGATCTGGCTGGTATCGACATTGGGAGCGTAGCGGATACGCTGACCGTCGAGAGGCGATGTAAGCGCGATATGCATCGCCGCAAGCGAGAGCGGACGCGGGACGACCGTCAGGATCAGCTGGGATGGGATCAGACGCTGGATGCGGAAGATACGCAGTGGATCCTGCAGAGAGACGCGGACGGAACCTACAGGGTACTGCCCCTTGCGGGTGGCGTCGAAGAATACAGTCGTGCTGTTGTCGCTATGCCTGGCATGGCGCTGGACCAGGTAGGGCGGGAGCAGCGGTTCGACCGACAGCAGCAGTGGTTGTGCAGCCCAGTACCCGGAGGCAGTGCACGTCAGCATGTTTGGCTGGCGCACTGTCGCGACACTGTGACGGAGGACACTTGTGACTGTGAGCCGCTGGTATTGGCACGTGAGTATGCTGCAAAGGAGGATGGTGTACAACAACGCGGCGAGCCCAACGATCAGGAAGGAAGCACTGCGGAGGAGAAGGGCGACGACCAGCATGAGGAGCGACACCAGCAGACCGATGCCTGCGGCCCTGAAGAACACGCGGAAACCATTGAACCGTTCCAGTGAACTGGAGCGTTTCTCTGGTGGTGCCTTCATCTGACGGACCCCTGTGGTCTCCATCTCGCCTCACTCACGACATCGGGCAGGGTCGCCGACACGTTGCGCACCGGTCGGATCACTGGGAGACGGGCAACGCTCCCTCAGTTCTGATACGCGGATGCCGGGCCTCGGCCTTCAGCATTTCCAGCAGTCTCTGGTAGGTGGTCTTGGCCAGTCTTACCTGGTCGGGAGTGACGTCGACCTTCGAGTAGCGTGCGACATAAAACAGGTGTCCCAGGATGTCGACCTGTTCGGCCAGGTCAGGATACCAGCGGGCGACGCGAGTTGTCAGTTCTGTCGGGGTCTCCCCGCGTACCATGGCAAGATCGAGTGGATACAAGGCGTTGGCGGCCATGTAGAAAATGGCGATGACTGTGCCGCGTGGGTCGCGCAGCAGCTCGTCGTCATCCAGGCTGCGGATCCTCTTGATGGTTCGTTCGATGATGATGCGGTCACGCCTGCGCCCGATACCCTCGAGACGGTCCCACCGCGTTGCGAACGCTTGCCGGACGCAGGTGACACCGCAGTAGAGCACAGTCAGGATCGACAGGTTGCGCAAGACGAGCCGCAATATCATGACGGCAGGAGATGGAAAGAGGCTGACCTTCAGCCTGAGTGCAAGGAACATTTGCCAGGTTCGTGGCACCATGAGTTTTCCATTGACGATCCAGGGCGACAAGGGGCCGAACATCAGCGTGTTCAGAGCCTTGCTGTGCATGCTTATGAGAGCCACAAGGACTCCCCCCATGCCGAGCAGCAGGAGGAGGGCGGGCACGAGTCTCTGCAGGGATCTTCCAGGGCCCTGCTGGAGGACCCCTCCCAGGAATATCCACGCAAGCAGGATCATGAATGGAGCCAGTAGCAGAGAGAAGACGAGGACTTTGAGTTCCTCAGCGAATGCAATTCGCATCAGCCAGGAGCCGAGGAGACTCGTCGCAGCTGCCGGCCATGGTTTCCACCAGTTGGTCGTGTGGCGAGTAGTGACAAAGTCCACCGCCGTGGGGCGGCCAAACAGGAAGTCCTGCAGTCCCCGGGCGGTCGATGCACTGAAGGGTCCTGTTTCGACTGGGAGCGAGGTCGCCAGGACCGTGACGATGATCAGGATGGTAGCAACCGGCACGAGCCGCTGCAGAAACCTCTGTCGATCCTCATCTGATCCCGCCAGCATCACGGCGAGTACGACGAGGAACGACAGCACGGCGATCGAAACGGGGGTGCCGGCGACATCCAGCGTGATCAGTAGTGCCAGCCATACGATGTTGCCCAAGTAGACGGGCTCGCCGGGAGACTTCAACCGCGTAAAGACGATGCCGGTGTAGAAGATCATTGGGACAAGCAGCAGGAAGAACTCCCGATAGCGCGCCGCGTAATCGATAGCCAGACGCTGGTTGTTGGTAACCAGGACGCTGAGCAAGGCGATGGCGATGATGGCTTCCCACGTGAGCTTGTGTCGTCTCAGCCAGGGTGCCACCACTACCACGGCCAGTGCAGGCAGGACGATCCACGATGGGATGGTAGCGCGCGCCGTCCAGAAGACGAGGAGCGTTGCCACCATCATGAAGGAGACGTGCAGGGCTGTTTTCTCGCGGTTCATGCTCAAGCCTCTCCCAATGCTGCGAGCGTATCGTTGAGGCCGATGATGGACAGGTCTACACTGGCATCTCTCAGGATCTTCTGTGTCTTCTTGAGGCGGGTGATCTGTTCGATGTCGGGCATGAAGTATGGGACCGCTCGCTCGCCGTACAGCAGGAAGCTTCCATACGGAAACAGGCAGATCGAGATGCGAGAGAACTGCCCCTGCATGCGAAGCAGCGCCTCAATCTCCTCCTCCTTGAGTTCGTGCTGGATGAGGAAGAGCTGTGAACGGGAGGGGATGCGGAGCCGCTCCCGCTTGAGGTAGTCGAGGAACACCGTACTGGAAGGCTCACGGTCCATCCGGGCTCGCGCGTGTGCAAGAAGGCGAAAACACGAGAACAGGTGGGTCGCGTCCTTTGAAAAGCCGTTGGATGACAACGTCTCCTCGCCGAGGACAGTCAGTCCGAAGGGCAGCTTGTGGTCAAAGGCGTACTGGAGGACACTGGCGCCGACCATGGTCATGTAGTCTTCGAAGGTTTCCAGGGTGAAACTGGGCTCACGGCGGAGGGTCAGATTGAGCAGGACGACCACGGTCTTTGAGGCGGACGGGGCGAATTCCTTTACCATCAGCTCACCCCTGTGAGCGCTCATCTTCCAGTGAATGCGATTCATGGGGTCACTCTCGTAGGGTCGCACGCCGGCAAGCTGCGAGACATCGTAGTTGGGAGCGAACTTGACGCGCTGACCATCGAGGGGAGAGGTCAGTGAGATGCGCAGCTTCTCGAGAGGGAGGACCGTGGGGAATACCGTGAGTTTCTCGTCTGCTATCAGCCGTCTGCTGATGCGGAAAAGGCGCAGAGGGTCGGTCACGGTCAGGATCCCCTCTCCCAGATCATACACCCCTCGACGGTTAACGTGGAACTGCAGGACGTACGTCCGATCGTGCCACGAGGAACTTTCGCGGATGATGTATTCGGGGACCAGCGGCTGGAGCTGGACCGAGAGTGGAGAATGTATCGGGATGCCCTCAAGTGAGATCGTCAGTGTGTCTTGTGACTTCATCTGTGTCACTGCCTGTCGCAGACGCTTGGCGACCTTGATGCGGTCACTTGTCCGCAATACCAGAGGAACCATGATTGCCGTGTACGTTGTGATGAAAGTCGCCAGATAGAACAGGGACCGGGTGCCAAGGATGAGCCATGACACTGCTGCGATCGACGATATAAGGATTGCCCGCCCTGCGACGCGCAGAATTCGCTTCATGCCATCCTCACGATTCCATGTCCCGTCTTGCACGATCCCTGGAGTGCCTCACGCCAAGACCACCTCTTTGCCAGTCAGCCATGTACTGCAGACTATGAGTATTGTATGGTGGCAGGGCTGATTTGCAATGCTGGAGCGGTGTAAGAGGATGCCATGGGGATAAAGGGGCGGGGTCTCAACCTTGGCTTGTTGTTGCGACGCGCTTTTTCTGGTAGACTACACGAGCGCATACGTGGAGGTGAACGACATATGGTACAAGTTGTCATGGACACGACAACAGGCATGACCAGACGGGAGTTCGACCAGTCAGGTATAACGATGATCCCTCTCTACGTCCGGGACGGCGACAAGGTCTATCGAGAACAGGTGGATATTTTTCCCGACGAGTTCTACCGGCGGGAAAGGGCGGGTTTTGTCTATGAGACCGCTCAAACGAATCCTGCAGACCTCGTTTCCGTATTCAAGCCCATTGTCGAAGCTGGCGATGAAGTCGTATGTGTGCTCATCTCAAGCGCTATCTCGGGTTCCGTGAATGCAGCGCACGTGGCTGCCCAGATGCTCGGGGCCGAAGACAGGATCACCATCGTCGATTCTCTGGAATCTGGATACGGCGAAGCGTACCTAGGGCATACGGCGAAGAAGATGGCCGATGCTGGCGAGAATCGTGACGAGATCGTTCGAGCGCTGGCCGACATTCGCAGTCGGACACGCACATACTTCATCATGGAGTCACTCAAGTGGCTGTTTCATGGGGGCCGCCTGACGGGAGCGCAGTACTTCGTTGGCTCTGTGATCAAGTTGAACCCGATTGTCTGGTTCGACGAAGCGGGACGCATGACGTCCTACGACAAGACGCGAACCCTCAAGGTCGCCAAAGACCACATGCGCCAGCTTGTCGCAGAGTGCGGTAAGAATGGGGTCGAGGCTGCGACCCTGCATTGGCCGGACAACCTGGATGAGGCTCAGGGGTTCCATACCGAAATGGAGAAGATCCTTCAGGTTCCTGTATCCTATACGAAGCTGTCGTGTGTGTTGGGCGTGCACACGGGCCCCGACCTTCTTGGGCCTTGCATCATCATGAAGGCATGACCAGAGCATTCAGTCGAACCGTCCGGCGACGCGCATCCTCATGTTGTCGTGCAGGTCGATGGGCGCGTCTAAGGGTGACACCGGAACGCGGTGAAGGGCGGCCGAAGGGCCCCCGGAAAGGAGCCGAATGATCAAAGTCGTCATGGACTCGACGTGTGGCATGACTGTCGAGGACTTCGAGAAAGCTGGTATGGTCATGGTGCCTCTCTACATCCGTGAAGGAGAGACTCTCTATCGCGACGGCGTCGACATCAAGCCGGCCGAGTTCTACAAGAAGGAGCGTGAGGGCGTCATCTTCGAAAGCGCACAGACAAATCCCGACGACTTGGTGCGCATCTTCCGGCCGATCGTGGAGGCTGGGGACGAAATCGTTTGTGTCATGATCTCGGGGGCTATTTCGGGGTCCGTCAACGCGGGTCATGTCGCCGCCCAGACACTGGAAGCCGAGGATCGGATCTCCATCGTAGACTCTCGCCAGAGCGGCTACTGCCAGCTTACGATGGGCAGGCTGGCCAAGAGCATGGCAGATGAGGGGAAGAGTCGTGCTGAGATCGTCGAAGCGCTCACCGAGCTGCGGGATCGCACGTGGGTCTACTTCATCATGGAATCGCTTCACTGGCTGTACAAGGGTGGTCGTCTTACAGGAGCGCAGGCCCTCATTGGAACGATCATCCAGCTCAAGCCTATCGTCTGGTTTGACGACCTTGGCCGTATGGTGACACACGACAAGATCCGGACACTCAAAGCGGGCAAGGAACGGCTCAAGGAGCTGGTTCTGGAAATGGCCTCCTACGGAGTTGTGTCGGCAGGTTTGCACTGGGCCGACAACTGGGATGAAGCTAAGGAATTCGGAGACTGGATGGAATCTGTGCTCCACGTGCCGATCGAGTACAACCGGGTCTCCTGTGTCGTCGGCTGCCACGTGGGCCCGACGGTTCTGGGACCCGTCGTCGTCATGAAGGAGAAGCCGCCTGCGAAGAATCGCGCAGACTGAGCAAGACACCCAGAAGGACGACGGCTCCGCCTACCAGCTGCATGATTGTTACTGTTTCGTGCAGCATGACCCAGGAAGTCAGCACGCCAAAGACCGGGATAAGGTTGAGGATGCTGACCGCCTGGGTCGATGACATTCCGGCAACCCCGAAGTTGTACAGGGAGTACCCTCCGACCGAACAGAAGACAGCCAGGTAGATGACGGCCCAGACAGCTGCGGCGGGGACAGGGAAGACCGGGCGCTCGAACGCCCCTGCCAGAGGCAGAAGGACGATACTGCCGAACAGCATCTGAAACATGGCAGTCCTGCTGGCTGAACTGTCCTTGGACAGATTCTTGACAAGGATACTGTAGAATGCCCAGCAGATGCCCGAAAGAATGATAAGTCCATCACCGAGCAGGCGTTTTCCTCCCATGCTGTCTCCGAGCGAACGCGGGTCGACGATGAGAATGACGCCGACGACGGACAGCCCGATGCCCGCGACGGCGGCATGCGAGAACTTCCTGTGGTACACCAGAGCCTCCACCAGGAGCGACAGTACCGGAAAGACACCCATCATGAGCGAGATCTCGGAAGCCGTCGACAGAGCCAGGCCCACATTCTCGAAGATGTGGTTCAGCGTGTAGCCCAGGACTCCTCCGAGCACCATGGCGCCGAAAGCCCGGCGGTCCAGACGGAGGTTTTCGTGACGAAGGAGCAGCCAGACGAACAGGAGTGCGCTTGCGAGCACGAAGCGTACCCACGCGAGCCAAAGCGGCGGAATCGAGCGGAGGGCCAGCTTGGAGACCGCGAAGGAGGTTCCCCAGACGAACGCCGATGCTACGACGGCCGCTATGTTGGCAGTTCGACTTGTTCGCATAATTACAAATGGTACCTCCGCCGCCGGCTCTTGTCAAAGAGACGGAACGAAGGCTGTACCTGCACTGCGGTGAATGAAAGAAGCCTCGACAGTTCGTGTCCGGGGCTTCGCAGTATCACGAAATCAGTTGCAGCGTATCGGCGCTACTGGTCTCGGTCCTGCAGCTTGTAGTCCCGGATCTTGTTGAACAGCGATTTGCGGGAGATGCCGAGGATCTGTGCGGCCTTGGTCTTGTTGCCGCCGGATTCGTGCAGCGCCTTGCGGATCATGTCAATCTCCATTTGCTGGATAGCGTCTGACAGGCGGAGTCCCCCGTTCCCCTGTGCGGCGACAGGTTGCGGCTGTATGGGTTGTGCCACCAGCGGCTGGCCCTCAGGAACTGAAGACTCCTCGCGCCGATGCAGAATGGGTTGAGAGTCAAGGTCCACCGTTTCGGGAAGGAGCACGTGTGCCTGGGAGATGATGACTGCTCGGGCGATGACGTTTTCCAGCTCTCTGACATTTCCCGGCCACTCGTATACATCGAGTCGTTCCAGGGTCTCGTCTGCAATTTCGGTGACATCGCGCCCATACTTGGCGGCGTATTTCCTGAGGAAGTGATGAGCCAGCAACGCAATATCGCCGTGCCGGTCGCGCAGCTGGGGAAGCCGTAACGTAATGACGTTGAGACGGTAGAACAGGTCCTCACGGAACTTCCGTTCAGAGACCAGACTGGTCAGGTCCTGGTTCGTGGCCGCGATGACACGTGCGGACGACGTCAGGTGCTCATGGCCGCCGACGCGTTCAAAGCCTCCATCCTGTAAAATTCGCAGCAGTTTGGCCTGAAGTGGCAGTGACATGTCGCCGATCTCGTCGAGAAAGATAGTGCCACTGGAGGCTTGCTCGAACTTGCCGATGTGCGTCTCGAAGGCATCAGTGAAAGCCCCCTTTTCGTGACCGAACAATTCACTTTCGAGAAGGTTCTCCGGGATGGCCGCGCAGTTGACGACGACGAACGCACAATCCTTCCGATGGCTGTTATTGTGAACAGCCTTGGCGACCAGTTCTTTGCCGGTTCCTGAGTCGCCGAGAACGAGAACGGTCGCGTCCGAGATGGCGACCTTGCCGATCTGCTTGTAAACTTCCTGCATCAGTGGGCTCTGACCAACGAGCTCATCACTGTTGATGACGGGGAGGTCCTCAGAGCGAGTCCGTCCTGAAAGAAACGACAATTCGCGAAGCTCAAGAGCCCTCTTGACCTTGATTTTCACCTCATCGATGTCAAACGGTTTGGTCAGATAGTCATAGGCGCCGGACTTCATGGCTGAAATGGCAAGATCCGACGAGCCGAATGCTGTCAGGAAAATGACAGGGAGATCAGGCTGGGACTCTTTGATCTTGAGAAAAGCATCCATGCCACTCATGACAGGCATCTTGACGTCCATCAGGACGGTGTCCGGGCTCATAGCTTTAGCCTTCTCGACTGCTTCCTGGCCGTTCTTGGCGACATTGACGCGATAGCCCTCGTCCTCAAGTGATTCGCGGAGCAGTTCACGTATGTTTTCCTCGTCGTCTACGACCAGAATAAGCTTACTCAAGGTTTTCATGGGCAATTGCACATTTTATCGGGTTCGAAGTCTGAGTCAAATACCAGGATCGATGACTCGTTGCATGTTGACAGTGAACGTCGTGCCTGCTCCCTCTGTGCTGTCATAGGTGATGACCCCATTGTGGAAGGATGCGATCTTTTGGGAAATAGGAAGGCCAAGGCCAGTGCCGTGTTCCTTGGTCGTAAAGAACGGCGTGAACATCTTGGGTCTGTCCTCGTTCCTGATACCGACACCGACATCACGTACCTTGACGATGACCCGATCCGCCTCAGTCTTTGCACTAACAGTGACAGTTCCACCTTCCCTGTCCTGCATCGATTGTATGGCGTTCTGCAGCAGGTTCATGAACATCTGTTCCGTCTGGCGCGCATCCCAGGTGACCATGACTTGCGGTACCTGGAGGTCGAGTGTCGCGTGGCCATCCTTGAACTGCGCTGCCATCAGCTCGCCGAGCGAAGCAAAAAACTCCCGGAGATCGAATTCGATCGGCTGGACTGGTGACGGGCGTCCAAAGGTAAGGAGGTCTTTGACCAGTGCTTCCAGGCGGTCGGCTTCGCTGCGGATTGGGATGATGTACTTGGCTTCGGGACGACCCTGCAGTTTCTTCTCCAGAAGACTTGCATATCCCTTGATGCTTGTGAGCGGGTTGCGTACCTCGTGGGCGATGCCGGTCGTGAAGACGCCGAGCGTCTTGAGAGCCTCGGTCTGTTTCGCTTCCTCGATACTTTGCTTCAGTGAATGTGCCAGATCGGCGACAGCGCGCGAGATCTCTCCCAGTTCCCCTCCACCACGCGGCACGCGCGTATCCAGGTTGGTCTTGAGTCGGACGACGCTGCGGCGCAGGGACAGCAGCCGTATCAGGAAGAAGGTCAGGAGAATGATGGTTGCTGCGCCGCTGAGCCCGATGGAGATGGTCGAAGTCTTGAAAGCCTCGAAGCGGACACGTTGCAACGGAGCGAGGACCTGAGGCATGTCCCTATCGACGACCAGGTAACCGAGGGTTCGTGTGCCTGCCTTCAGTGGAAGAGCGATGGTCAGCTTGGGCAGTGGGTTGACTGATGCGTCCGTCAGATAGACAAGGCTTGGCGCGAAAAGGTTGATCTGGTACCCGATGCTGACGCTCGGGAAGTTGTCCTTGAATGCGTCGATGTAGTCATTGTAGGATTTGGACAGGAAGATGCCCATCAATTCGTTTTGCTTGGCCTGGCTCAACGTGTCGAATCTGTAGCCGACGGACAGTTCGCTGTACATGCTGCTCCAGCGCTCGACGGCCTGCGATCCTATAGCCTGGAGGGTCTCAGTCTCCTTGTTGACGAGTTCATTCTGAAACTCGACAATGAGGCGGTCGCTCAGAATTGCCATCGAAACGCCCACGATGACCAGGGCAGTCACAATAATCTGGAAGGTCAGCGACTTGAAGACTCGACCCAATTGCTCCTCCTGGAAAGAAGTAAGACTAGATGGATACTCGCTTCAACAGTTCCACGAGCTCTGACTTGAGAAGGTTGCGCCGGGTGACGGCTTCAAGCGTTTCCTGAAGGACGATATGTCCGTCGCGTGTTCCTGCGACGACACCCGAACGGCCTTCATTAAGGGCGACAACAGCCGCTTCGCCTGACGTGCTGGCCAGGATGCGGTCAAAGCGTGTTGGGCTCCCACCTCGCTGGACATAGCCAAGAACGGTCGCCCTGCACTCCACCGGCAGGTTGGCACTGATGTAGTGAGCCAGCTCCTCTGCATGCCCTGCCCCTTCTGCCATGACGATGATGTGGTGTTTCTTGTGCGCCATGACGTCGTCGTGAAGGCGCGTGATGAGTTCAGGAATGCTGAAGGGCAATTCCGGGGTCAGAACGATATCGGCACCCGTCGCCAGAGCGGCTTCGAGTGCGATGGAGCCATTGTCTCTGCCCATGACCTCGACGACGAATACGCGGTCGTGAGACTCGGCCACGTCGCGAATGCGGTCGATTGCATCAATAGCAATGTTGACGGCAGTGTCGAAACCGATCGTGTAATCGAACCCATACAGGTCGTTGTCGATGGTCGACGCGACCCCGACGACGGGAACGCCCAGCTGACTGAGCAGGTAACCACCAGTCTGTGAACCATTGCCCCCAATGATGACCATGCCATCCAGCCGGTTCTGCTGGACGACGAGGACTGCCTGCTTTCGGCCTTCCTCAGTTCGGAACAGTTCACTGCGGGCACTCTTGAGCATGGTGCCTCCGAGTTCCAGAATGCCGGAGACACTGCGTGAATTGAGCTCTATCCAGGTGTTGGATACCAGTCCGTCGTAGCCCCGCTCGAACCCTACGGTCTCGACTCCCATAGAGGCAGCCGTACGTGCAACTGCACGGATGGCTGCGTTCATTCCACTGGCGTCGCCGCCGCTCGTGAGAAGTCCGATGCGTTTCATGACTACTTTGAGAAGACCTTCAGGAGGTCGACCCACTCCTGAGGCACCGTCTTGGGTTTGCCGACTGCTTCAGTGAGTGGAATCGCGATCACTTCGGTACCGCGGAGAGCAGCCATCTTGCCGAATTCGCCGTCATGGATCATCTCGACGGCTTTAACACCGACGCGGGATCCCAAGATGCGATCGAAGAGCGTTGGACTGCCTCCTCGCTGGATGTGCCCTATTGTGGCCGAACGAGTCGAGATCCCCGTTTTTTCCTCCAGTATCCTGGCCACTTCCGGTCCAACACCCCTGTTCTGCAGCAGCATGTGGCCGAAGTCGTCCAGGATCTCGCAGGTGGCCTGCTTGACTTCTATTCCCTCGCTCACGACAACGAAGGCGTATTTCTTGCGCTTGTAGGCGGTCATGACCTGACGTACCATCGTGTCCCAGTCGACAGGGACCTCGGGGATCAGCGTGTAATCAGCTCCCGAGCCAATGCCGGTGTAGAGTGCGACCCATCCGGCGTGCCTGCCCATGACTTCAAGGACAATGATCCGCCGATGGGATAGTGCAGTGTCCTTCAGCCTTCGCGAAGCGTCGAGGGCTACACTCACTGCGGTGTCGAATCCGAATGTGGAGTCCGTTCCTGACACGTCATTGTCCATCGTCTTTGGGACGCCGACGACTTTGACGCCCAGCGCTGCAAACTTGGTGGCTACACCAAGGGTGTCGTCCCCGCCGATGGCGATGACGGCGTCCAGACCCAGGGCCGCGATGTTGGCAATGGTCTGCTGGACCAGAGCCGGGTCCTTGAACGGATTGGTCCGCGATGTCCCCAGGATAGTGCCGCCACGGTCGATGATCTCGTCGACACGGGCCAGGTCAAGGGGCTCCGTCTCACAGGATAGAAGTCCTTGCCAGCCCAGGACGATACCAACACACTCGTCTCCATAGTCCAGCGCCTTGAACACTGCACCGCGTATCGCCGGGTTGAGTCCAGGGCAATCCCCGCCACCTGTCAGGATTCCGATTCTCATCTGTAAGTCGACCTCCAGTCGTGTATATCAATAGTAGATGTAGCGCGCCTCCATTGTACGGTGGCGTCAGGATGAGTCAAGATAACGTTAGAGAGTCGACACGCGAGGTCACTACTCGCGCCGTCTCTCTCGGAGCAATTCCTTCCTTCCGGGACCTGGCAAAGAGCCCTGGACGGTTCCATTCATGGGTGCAGTGGTAGCGTCCACGCTGATGATGAGTATAGTATCAGGCGGATGTTGCACGTACCTGGAGTGTCGGAGTGTGCGACTCCGGCGAGGAGATAAGCGCTGATGGAGATTCTTCTGATAAGCCTTGGACTGGCACTGTTGTTCGTCGTTCTCGGGATTCCACTGCTTCTGGGCAAGGTGAAGCGCAACAGCTTGTACGGTGCCCGATTCCCTGCCACAATGTCGGACGATCGCGTCTGGGATGTCGTGAATCGGAAGATGGGATTTGTGTTTGTCGCGGGGGGAGCAGCTGCAGCGATTGTCGACCTGCTGGCCATCGCCGGCATCGTCACGCAGGTCGCAGGGCTGTACGTTGTGGGGGCCCTTACGGCGTATGTCCTCGTTGCGGGTGTCTGGTTGTGGCGCTACTCAGAGAAGATCGCGAGGGACGAGGGCGTCACTGCCAGTGACATAGAGATTGGCAGGACCACACCTCTCCTGGTCGCCATCGGCTGCCTTGCCGTAGCTGTCGCCGGAGTCATGTCGGCATTCTCTACACCCAATCCGTGGCTAGGGTTTCGCGTGCCTGCCACGTTCGCCGATCCGGCTGTCTGGCACCAGGTCAACCTCAAGGCGGGCCTGACCCTTGCGGTCTTGTCCGGCATCTTCGGGTTCCTGTTCCTCGGCCTTCGCAGCATGACGGAAGGTGACCGTAAGAGGCTGTTCTCTGGGCTCTTCGCTGGCTGGCTTATCTCTATCATTGTCCTCGCGATCGCGGGTTCCATGTTTGCAAACAGCCTCGCGCGCTGAAGAGAGTCGTCTTCAATTGTGAAGACCATTGTGCCTGACACCAAGGGTATTCACAATTGCGCTACGACGCTGTCGACGTATCCTGAATGCTGGGCGGCCGTGGGTGGCTTGCCGGTGGAGGAACGCTGATGTGCAGGATGTTTGGAATGGTTGCAACGACGCCACAATCGATAGCTCCATGGATGACCGATGTCGAGCCTTCGCTCCGTTCGCTGGCGATTGCCGACAAGTCCGGCGAACCCAACCCTGACGGCTGGGGTATCGGGTGGTATGACGGCGAACAGGACTGTCCCCATGTCGTCAAGGACCCAGCGCCCGCCTATGAATCGCCGCTCTTTGAGCAGACTGCTCGCGAGGTCAGTGCCCGTGTTGCTCTTGCTCACGTCCGCCGCACCAGCGGGACATTACCTGAGTTTGCCAACACGCACCCGTTCGTCGCGGGACGCTGGTTATTCTGCCACAACGGGTACTGTTCGCGCGAACGTCTGATGGAACATCTCCTGCCCAAGTTCAGGAACAGCCTTGAGGGTGAGAATGACAGTGAAGTCTACTTTGCTTTGCTGTTGCAGCACCTCGAGTCGGTGACCGATCCTCTCGATGCTCTGAGGGGCGCTGTCCACGAAGCGGTGTCCGTCGGAGACTTCACCGGCCTCAATTTCCTCCTGTGTGACGGACAACGCATGTATGCCTTTCACTACAGCACCGATCCGGAGCGACACAGCATGTACCTGCAGTATCAGAGCGGCAAGCAGCTCGTGGCCAGCGAACCCCTGGGTACCGGCTCCTGGGAGGTGCTGCCCAACGGCTCGCTGGCTGTCCTGACACCCGTGGCGTGCACGCTCGCCTCTCTGATCTGAGACCGGGCCACAGGGACCGGGCGCGGTTCCCTGAAAGCTGTACCTTTGCTTTTTGGACACGTTTGTCTACCATGTTGCATGTGTTTGAGGTCTTACCTTGGAGGTATTACCGATGGTTCTGTGGAAAAGCATTGTGCTCGGAATTGTACAGGGACTGACTGAGTTTCTGCCTGTCAGCAGCTCGGGGCATCTGGTCGTGTTCTCGGGACTTCTCAAGATCGACCTCAACGCCAATGCTGCACTAGCCTTTGATGTGGCCTTGCACTTTGGCAGTCTCATTGCGCTGGTCATCTTTTTCTGGGGTGACATTGTGGGCTTGTTCTGGGGATTCCTTGCGACCTTCCGCAGCAGTCGGACTGCTGAGGAAACACTCAAGCGCAACATGTTCTGGCTCATCGTCGCGGCTATCATCCCGTCCGGAATCATCGGCGTTCTGTTCAACGCGGCCATCGCGAAGGCTTTTTCCAGCCTGTACTTAGTCGCGACCATGTTCCTGGTCACTGCTGCCCTGCTGTTTCTGCAGCACTTCGCGTCGACAGCCAGGACCATCCGGGAAGTCGGCTGGAAGGATGCGCTGGCCATCGGCATCGGTCAGGTGTTTGCACTTCTGCCGGGTCTTTCCCGCAGTGGAACGACGATGTCTGTCGGCGTCTACAGGGGTCTCAAGCAGGAGGATGCGGCACACTTCAGTTTCCTCATGGCGATCCCGACGATCGCGGGCGCCGCGATCTTTGCACTTAAGGACTTTCTGAAAGCAGGGATGTCCACGAATTCTCTTGCCAACATTGGCATCGGTGTCGTTGTCAGCGCGCTGACCAGCCTCGTCGCGATCGGGTTGCTGCTCAAGGTTGCGCGGAAAGGCAAGATGCAATGGTTTGCGCTTTACTGTGTTGCCGCGGCGGTCTTCACGTTTGCAGCCCACTATTTCGGGCTCATTTGAATGTTGCCCTGTGGGTAGGAATCGAATTCAGGGTACAATAATAAGACGTACCACATAAAAGAGGAGTGTGACCCATGTTCGAAAAAGCAACTGACAAGAAAGACATTGGCGATCTTGCGCTGTCGCTGGGCATTCGCGACGAGGAAGTCGATTTCTTTGGCAAGTACATGGCAAAGATCGATTACCACATCCTCAACCGCTTGCAGGACAAACCGGATGGCAAGTATATTGATGTGACAGCTATCACGCCGACACCGTTTGGCGAAGGCAAGACTGTCACGACCATTGGCCTGGGCATGGCGCTGAACAAGCTGGGGTTCAAGACGGTTAACGCGCTGCGCGAACCCTCCATGGGTCCAGTCTTTGGTATCAAGGGTGGTGGAACAGGCGGTGGCAAGGCCTCTCTCTTCCCGATGGAGCAGATCAACCTGCATTTTACGGGTGATATCCATGCAGTGGAGACGGCTACTAACCTGCTGGCCGCGGTAGTGGACAACCACATCTTTCAGGGGAATGAACTGGACATCGATCCTCAGAGCATCAGCTGGCGCCGGACCATGGACGTAGAGGACCGGTCAATGCGCAAACTCACGATTCACCTGACAGAGAAGAAAGATGGCGTCAAGACTGAGACGTCATACGACACCGGCTTCGACATTGCCGCGGCTTCGCCGATCATGGCCATCATGGGCCTGACGACCGGATTCGAAGATCTGCACCAGCGCCTGTCGGAGATCGTCGTTGCGCGCAGCCGCAGTGGAAAGGTCGTGACGGTTGCGGATCTGCGGGCAACCGGGGGCTTGGCTGCCGTCCTCAAGGATGCCATCTATCCTAACCTGGTCCAGACCGAAGAAGGCACGCCCTCCTTTGTTCACATTGGACCGTTTGCCAACATCGCCTTCGGCAACAACTCGGTGCTGTCTGACCAGATTGCCCTGAAACTTGGTGATTATGTTGTGACGGAGAGCGGCTTTGGTGCCGACATGGGTTTCGAGAAACTCATGGACATCAAGCTTCGACAGGCCGGTATGAAGGGGCCTGATTGTGTCGTCATCGTCGCCACGATCCGCGCGCTCAAGATGCACGGTGGCGCGTACACCATCAAGCCAGGCAAGAAGCTTGATCCCGCCCTTGTTTCGGCTATCAATATGCCGGCACTCGAACTGGGCTGCGAGAACCTCCGGGTGCATATCGAGAATGTCCGCTCCTACGGTCTGCCCGTAGTCGTCGCCGTCAACAGGTTCCCTGATGACACCGCCGAAGAGGTAGCGATGGTTCAGGCCAAAGCCCTGCAGTTTGGTGCGCTGGCCGCCGTTCCTCATACGTTCTTCGTCGACGGAAGTGATGGTGGTCTGGAACTGGCACACGCAGTCCAGGAAGTTGCATCGACATCCAGGGTGGGCGTCATCCACTATCCCTATGAACTGACCGACACTATCGAGGAGAAGATGCGCAAGCTGGTTCGCACCATCTATCGTGCCAGTGACATTGATCTGACGCCTGTGGCGGTCGAGCGTATCAAGGAGTTCACCGCGGCCGGTTATGACAAGTGGCCCATCTGCATGGCAAAGACGCATCTGTCCATCAGCCATGATCCAGACGTCAAGGGCGCTCCCTCTGGATACCTGTTCCCGATCCGCGACATTCGTGCCGCGACCGGTGCGCGTTTCCTGTATCCGCTGGGTGGGACGATGCAGACTATGCCGGCACTTTCCAAGGTCCCTGCGATGGTGAATATCGATGTGACGGGAGACGGTGTCATTACCGGACTTCGCTAGGCTGCCATACCGACCGGCACTGTGAACATTTCCCTTTGTGCTGTCCATGGTCATTGGATACAATGGAATCTAGCGGCACAAACTACGTACGGAGGTGAGCGTTGAAACAGACATTTCTGAATCTTGGTGCGGCTTTTGTAGGTGAATCGATGGCTCGCAACCGGTACACCATGTACAACAAGGTGGCCCGGACCGAAGGGTTTGAACAGATAGCAGGGATCTTCGCCGAGACCGCCGATCAGGAACGCATGCATGCCAGTATCCTGTTTCACTTCCTCCAGGACATCAAGGCAGAGAACGGTGGCGTGCTGAAGCTCGCAAACGCTGAAGTCCCGCTCGTACTGGGGACAACGGCTGAGAATCTGCAGGCGGCCATCGACGGTGAGCATTATGAAACGACCACGATGTATCCAGGCTTCGCCGACATTGCCGATCAGGAAGGCTACAAGGCAATCGCGGTGCGCCTGCGTGCCATTGCGGTAGCTGAAGCCCATCACGAGGAACGGTACAGCAAACTCCTCAAGGAAGTCAAGGCGCAGTCGGTCTTCAAGAAGGATCACAAGATCATCTGGGTCTGCCGCGAGTGCGGGTATGTGTACGAGGGGACCGAGCCGCCGGCCAAGTGCCCTGCATGCCAGCATCTATCCAGCTTCTACCAGGTCAAGTCGGAGGAGTACTAGCGTTAGAAAGACAGTCATGGGGCCTGCTTCGGCAGGCCCCTTTGTGTCTGACGGCGTATGAAGACTCGCATCGACAACTGCTTTGTCTGTTCGCCGGACAACCCGGCTGGTCTCCATCTCCATTTCGACGTACGGGACCGAACCAGTGCGGCCGAGTTCGTGCTGGATCCGGCGTTCGACGGGTACCATGGCGTGACGCATGGAGGCATCCAGGCAGCGATCCTGGATGATGCAATGGCCAATATCTTATTTGATATGGGACTTCCGGCGTTCACCGTTGACATCCAGGTGCGCTACCACAAGCCGATGTATTCCGCCCGGAAGTACCGGGTCGAGGCCAGACTGGTGAAAGACCGTGGCAGCCGCATCAAGATAGGACAAGCATGCATCAAAGACCTCGCAACCGGTGAGGTCGTGACCGAGGCGACGGCGACGTTTCTTGTCGGCCGAAGTCTCTTGGAGACTGTCAGGAGAAAAACCGCAGATGAGCAGCAGCAAGAAGAAGGCTCCACTGAAACTCAGTCGAACGCAGGAGCTGCAGAAGAAGTATCCGGGGCACAAGCCCATTCCGCCGAGCATCCGAACAGTAATCATCGTACTGGCTGCGACAGTCGTCCTGTCGCTCGTGCTGGTGTTCGCCTTCATGAAGAAGGCTCAGACTCCACAACCGCTCGGCAACAAGTACGTCGTGCTGGAGACAAGCATGGGAACGATCAAGCTTGAACTTGATGGAGACAAGGCCCCCAGGACTGTCGCCCAGTTCGTCGAGAACGTCACCGGTGGCAAGTACGATGGGCTTACGTTCCATCGGGTCGTGAAGGGATTCATGATCCAGGGGGGCGACCCCAACGGCAATGGGACCGGGGGCAACAACATCCTCTTCGAGAAGACCGATATCAGTCATGTCCGGGGTGTCATTTCCATGGCGTCGTCACAGCAGGGAGTCACGCAGTCGGACATGCAGTTCTTCATTATGCAGGCTGACACAACAGCTCTGGACGGCAAGTACGCTGCATTCGGCAAGGTCATCGACGGCATGGATGTCGTCGACAAGATCGCGAATACACCGGTCGGAGAGAGTCCAAGCATGCCTGGCGAGATGTCGTCCCCTCTCACGAAGATCACGATCATCCGGGCGACCGAAGTCGCCAACTAGGAGCATCACATGGTAGAGAAGAACAGGGTTGTTCGTATGGAGACGTCCAAGGGTACTATGACACTCGAACTGTACGCTGCTCGGGCTCCCAAAACCGTCGAGCGGTTCATGGCTGCGGTCAACGCCGGCAAGTATGACGGCCTCAAGTTCCATCGCATTATCAAAGACTTCATGATTCAGGGTGGCGACCCACAGGGGACTGGCACGGGCGGCAGCAGCGTCAAGTTCGAGGGCTCTGACGTCAAGCACGTTCCCGGCGTCATCAGCATGGCCGCTCAGCAGGCGCATGTCGACCAGTCCGACATGCAGTTCTTTATCATGACCAGTACGTCCGACCAGCTGGACGGCAGCTACACTGCGTTCGGACATGTCAGAGAAGGCATGGACGTTCTGGATGCCATCGCGTCGACACCCGTTGCCCAGGCGCCGTGGGGCGAACGCTCGCGTCCTCTCGAGGACGTGCGTATCATCAAGGCATCTGAGATTCTCGACCAGGAGAAGTAGCAACGCGCATATGGCTGTTCACATCGTAACGGACTCTACGAGCTACCTTCCTACTGGTTTTGCTGAACAGCACGGCCTTTCTGTCGTGCCGCTCAAGGTCTCGGTTGATGGAGTGTTCTTCCGCGAATTTGTGGAGATATCTCCTGACGTCTTCTACGCGAAGCAGAGAGCTGGAGCCAAGTCTGGGAC